>Ga0153954_1001630_pt1 | contig 11340 bp, 11 predicted proteins | sample TSFL038MetaG_FD_102277 | JGI IMG/M metagenome (GOLD analysis project Ga0153954, IMG submission 102277) | Attine ant fungus gardens microbial communities from Florida, USA - TSFL038 MetaG | ecosystem: Host-associated > Fungi > Mycelium > Unclassified | place: USA: Florida, Wekiwa Springs State... | reverse complement strand
TACCCTTGACCGAACCTCCTCGAATATAGTAGTATTCTTCTCTCACGCGGGGCGATTAGCTCAGTTGGCTAGAGCACCAGCTCGACACGCTGGGGGTCGCAGGTTCGAGTCCTGCATCGCCCATTATTACAACCCCTTCGCCGAACACAACTTAGTGTACCCTCCGGTGGTCGGAGGTGCGGCTCTAAACCCTTGGCCAAAACGGTAAATACCGTTTTGCGGAATCAAGGTTGGAACCGTACCATGCCTCGACTCACCAAGAAGCTTCCTTCCTACCGGCTTCACAAGGCAAGTGGACAAGCGATCGTGACTCTCAGTGGACGCCAGGTCTATCTGGGTCCTCATGGCTCCTCCGAGAGCAAGGCCGAGTACGATCGTGTCATTGCGGAATGGCTCGCCGCCGGTCGTTCCGGCCATGCCGTGAAGCCGGCAAGCTCCTGTAGTGCTGCTCCCGCACACAGCGGTATGAGCATCAACGAGCTCATGGTGTTGTACTGGCGTCATGCCGAACAGTACTACACGCGTGACGGTGAGAAGGCTCGTGAGCTGGACAACATCCGCGACGCGCTCAGACATCTCAAACCACTCTACGGCCACACCTCAGCGAACACCTTCGGCCCGAAGGCCCTGAAGACTGTACGACGGGGTTTGGTCGACAAAGGACTCGCCCGGAGCACCATCAACGCCCGGATCCAGAAGATCCAGAGGATGTTCCGCTGGGCCGCCGGTGAGGAATTGGTCCCGTCATCGGTCTATCACGGTCTCAAAGCCGTCGAAGGCCTTCGCCGAGGTCGTGATGGTGTTCGTGAAGCGCCGCCGGTCAAGCCAGTACCCGACGAGCATGTCGCCGCGGTTCTCCCCTTCGTGACAGCTCCTATCCGAGCCATGATCCAGATCCAAGATCTCACCGGCATGCGCCCTGGCGAGGTCATGGCGATGCGTGGCTGTGAGGTCGACCAAAGCGGCGACATCTGGCTCTACCGGCCGAGTCGGCACAAGACGCTAGAGCGTGGTAAGGATCGAGCCATCGCAATCGGCCCGAACGCCCAGGCGATCATCAAGGAGTGGCTTCAGCCGGATCCTCAAGCCTATCTTTTCAGTCCGATCGTCGCGGTTGAACGCAGAAACGCGGAGAAGCGACGGAATCGGAAGACTCCCATGACACCGAGCCAGGCGGCTCGGCGTCCCAAGAAAAACCCCAAGCGGGCGCCGCGTCGAAGGTACGACAAGCGCACCTACAACACCGCTATCGCGCGGGCTTGTGATAAGGCGGGCGTTCCCCGTTGGGCGCCCAACCAACTTCGTCACGCCGTCGCTACCAGAATCCGCAAGCTGTTCAGCCTTGAGGCCGCTCAGGTCGTGCTGGGACACGCCAAGGCGGACGTTACCCAGATCTATGCGGAACGGGATCTCTCTCGGGCCTTCGACATCGCCCGGCAGGTCGGATGATCCCCTGCCCCTCCGGCATCTCTCCTGCTCGCCTTTCCCTCCAAGTTAGAAAATAACCGTCCCGATCGTCCCAACCGTCCCGAGAAGCATCAAACTACGACACAAATCCAAAGCAATAAAGGACTTGTGTCTACCACGACCTCGGGACGGTTGGTGCAGTCGAACGTCCCCAACCGTCCCTACCGTTCCGGGCAATCGTCCCGGGATGCGGCTCAGGATGATTGCACTCCCCCCACCCTGAGAAGCAGGGAAGCAACCGACCCGATCGTCCCGACCCTCCCGGACAGTATCGAGCGACAACACAAAATCCCGAAACATAACGCCTTGTGACTTGACAACTTTCGGGACGGTCGGATCAGCCGATCGTCCCGAATCGTTCTGACCGTCCCGGGGCGACCTCGGGACCGGGCGAGTTGGCCCTACCGCAAGGGGCGGGAAAACAACCGTCTCGATCGTCCCGCAAGGATCACGAACACGATACAAGCGGTTTACAGGGAGCAACTTGTTTCAACATGGATATGGGACGGTTGAAGCACAAAATCGTCCCAGACCTTCGCGCTGGTAGGACAAACTGGGTACCTAGACTGTCGTCGGGGAATAATGCCCTATAAGAACGGTTCGAGACGATATGACTCCTCCAGGTGAGAAACGGAAGGGACGACGGCTATCGCTCTCTTTGGACCATGCATTGCCTTTCTCCTGATGCTTTCACTGATCTCGCCGGCAAGATTGTCCATGCTAGTCGTCGGATCGGCTGGTCGACGGTCGTCGAGAATCAACTTTCCTTTGTCGTTCGTCCTAGCTGGTCTCCTATAAACCTTCCTCCATGGAACTGTTGTAATCAACATGTTGTCATAAAATTCGTCGCGAGCTTTCATTTCGAACTTGCTCGGATTTCTGAAGCCGGATCGGTCGCAATTTAGCACCACCCAAGGATCACCCAATCGCCTGTTTATTCTTTCTTGATGATTTCTTATGGACTTCATCATCTTGCGAAGGTTTTGTATCCCAGACGGGCCAAACTTTGTCGGAACCAAAGCGAAGTCAGCAATTGCCAATGACAGCTGAGTATGGAACACAAATCCTGACGGGCAGTCGATCAGTACAAATTGGAAGGAGTGGTCAAGCTGCCCGAAAGTACGGTTTCTGATCTCTGCCATTCCCAAACCACCCGACGAGAGCAGGTTCCAAGCATGATCCAACTCAGGAGATCCAAGTATCCAAAATAATCGTTTATAGCGGCTTTGATGGATTTTGCCTGCGCACTGTTTTATCATTTGTTCAGTAATCATGCACTTGGCATTCGTCCTACAGGCAGCATCATCGGCTGTCATTAATGCGCTCAAATCAAACTTCCAAGTGTAATCCACAAGAAGCACCTGATGCCCGGAGTTGGCTAGTGCTCCTCCCAAGAAATGACAAATCGTCGTCTTGCCTGTCCCGTCGCCCTCACTCACTACCGCGATGATGTATGCCATTCGCCTGGCCTCCTTGCCTGGTAACGTGGAGTCTTTGATCAGTGTCACCCATGGTGGATATCGGTACTGGCGATTCCATCGTTGACCAAACTATTAACCAGGCGGAATATAAACACGAATCGAGTTCAACAAACACAAATCGTTCCCGCAAACATGCGCAACCAATATGATCGAGGATGCGTTCTGAGTCCGATCGTCGCACCCGGTGTCGTGAGGACCGGCCCTGAGAGTGTGCTGGCTGCCCGCCCACTCGAACCCTGATTGGGCGGGCAGCCTTTTGAGATGAAGCTTCTGAATTGTCAAAGATCATGCGAAGTCCAAGACTGCTGGCGCCGGATGAGTCGCTGAGGACGACTCTTCCGGCCTCGACAAAGCAGTTCAGACCAAGGCAGGAGCCTGATCTTGTCGTATTGGCTCTTCGATATGGCTCCGGGCAATCAGGCCCGGCACTGAGGATGTCGCGGTCGCCCGCTCTACGCCCGGCATGTTGAGGGCCTTTGTCGCAGCATGGATGTCTGAATGTTGATTCAGCCTCAATGGTACCATGCAGATGTCAAGTCCAGGCCGGTCAGCTGCAGCACACGCGTTGCAGCGATCGCAACGCCGGCAGGCCTGTGGATCGCCGGGGTTCCAATAGCGGAGGAGTGTTCCGAAACGCCCTTCGCCGAGGATCTCGATCTCGACAGGTTCCGGATCCGGTCCGGGGGCCGCCTCGAGGGCTTCGCTTCGTGATGCTCGGCGGATGCGCAGCCAGCCTAACCCGGGCACGTGCGCTGCATCGTCTGGACGTTCCTCGGTTCCGAGTTGTCGCCATTGGGCGGTGGTCCAGGTCTCGAGGGCGACATATCCACCCTCGAGTCCCACATTACTTCCGTCCCAGATCAGGGTGAGTGGTTCGTCGACGTCCGGCAATCGGCCGAATCGACCGAGTGCCAGGCCATTCAGTAGCGTTCCCAAGAGGGACCTCCGAGTCAGCGACTGGGGCTCGAATACGGATTGCTGCGTTGCCTCGGTGTGCTCTACGTTTGCGAGGGTCGTCTCAGAGAGGGCGGACAAGTCCATCGTCGAATCACTCCTGTGAATCAAAGGGCGCGCGGTAGGTGCGCACCCCGCTGGTGTGGGTCGAGGTGTTTGTTTCGAGCTCGGTTAGGGCGCAGGCTTTAGAGTTGGGAGGGTTGTCAGGTCGGCCGGGGAGCGATTCCCCGGCCTGGGGCTGGCTCAGTAAGCGTCGTGTCCGACGAACGACCCGGCATGATCGTTGGGAGCGTCCGTGTTGTCGGTGCTCATCCAACGCTTCGCAACGTCTGAGGCACGAAGCACGCGACGTGGACCGCGTTCCTCGGCGTCTCGGAGTTGAGCCCAGACAAGCTCGTCTTCGCGGGTGTGAATCGGACAGGCGGGCTTGCGTTCGGCGTGGATCTTGGCCAGTTCGGTGTGAGCGGCTTTGAGACCCGCGATCTCGGCTACCTCGGACAGGCAGCCAGGGTGGTTCGCTTCGTAGACGTTGAAGACTCGGTTGTAGGTCGTACGGACGCGACGGGCTTCGGACTCCGTCAGGCCGAGCTCTTCGGCTTCGATGTAGCGGTCGGTATGGCCTGTTACGAACTGTTCGAGAATCGGGCGGGCGGTTAAGATCGACATTGGGGACTCCTTCTTTCGCAGGTTGGGGCCTTCGCTTGGGCCGACCGTGGTTGCCGCCACGGCCGGCCCGTTTTGTTGTTTCTCGTCTCGACAATCCAACAATACGTCGCAACGGATTATTTGTCTACAAAGAATTGGACGAATTCAGACAATTCTTCAAATTGTATCGGGCCTATGTCAGCGGTATATTGAACGTGGCCAAACGCTCCATTGAATTGGTATGATTCCCGATTGGACGATCAATCACAGCCCGGAGCAAGGTTGATGGCGACAAAGAAGCCTGGCAGACCTAAAGTCGAGAGGACCGAAGACGAGATATTGAGGCCGGTTCGCGTAGATTTGACGCCAGAGGTCCACAAATTGCTTCGCAAGGTGGCCGCAGATGCGGATGTCAGCATGGCTGCTCTCGCTCGTACTGCGGTCGAGGAGTATGCGCGTGAGGAGTTCAAACGAAGGGGCTTAAAGTGATTCGTCCGCTTCCACTCCCCAACCAGATCGCGCACGATGGGCTATTCGACGAGCAGGGGCCTATCCCGGCCTTAGGCCCAGCCAAGCTCGATAAGAACGGGCGGATCGTAATGAGCGACGAGGAACGGGAGGCTCGCCGCGCCGCAGTTCGGAGGGCGCTCAGGGCGATTGAGCAAATCACTGACGAGAGCGATGACCTGGTGGATTGGGATGAGGTGATGCGCGGGATTTGATTACCGAGGAAGTCTGCGAAGGCTCCACCTACATGCGAGACCTCAGATCGTATCTAGGGAACTACGTTCAGAGTAGGCGGTGAAGCCGTGGGGTCGACTGGTGAGGCGCGAATCCACGAACGTGATAGTGACCGAAGGGGCAGGGGCTGCCCGCAGACCTCGCGATTGGGGTCGGCAAGATTGCCGCTGTCCGCTATACCAGCGAACCGTTTCAACGAGGAACCGCGCCTCGTTACTTGAGGCCATCCGATAAATTCGTCTATGCGGAGAGTGGCCGTCGTCCAACAACGTCGTTATAGTGTACGTCAGAACATAATGTTCATGGTTATCCTGTTATGCTAATCTGGGCAATATGGGAAGCATAATGTAGGAATTGAGGGTCCCACAATGGCCACTGCTGACCAGCTCAAAGCTCTGCTACGAAGTTACGCAGAAGGCGATGATGAGCGGTTCGTGGCCGTCTCGATGCAACTCGCCTCTAGTGCCGCACGAAAAGGGCAGGGAAAGCTTGCCGAGGAACTCCGCTCCCTGATCGACCAAGCAAAACTCCGGCAAGGCACCTCCAAAGTACAGCGACCGGTCCCCATCACTCGGGCGACCGGTGATCTCGCCGGGCTCATCTCCGCGACCTACCCGAAGGTCAAACTCTCTGACATGGTGCTCGCTCCCATCACCCAAGGACAACTTGGGAGGATGGTCTCCGAGTATCGTCAGCAGAACAAGCTACGGGCTCATGGCCTCTCAGCCCGGAGGAAACTCCTTCTCGCTGGACCACCAGGAAGCGGCAAGACGATGACCGCATCGGCTCTGGCAGGGGAGCTAAACCTTCCACTCCTCGGCATTCAGCTCCACGCCGTCATCACCAAATTCATGGGCGAGACAGCCGCGAAGCTTCGCCTCATCTTCGATGCGATGCACCAAACCCGTGGGGTCTACCTTTTTGACGAATTCGACGCCATCGGTGGGTCCAGAGATCTCGCAAACGACGTCGGCGAGATGCGAAGAGTCTTGAATTCGTTTCTCCAGTTTATTGAGCAAGACGACTCGGACAGTATAATCGTCGCGGCCACCAATCATGTGGCCATGCTTGATTCAGCCTTGTTTCGCAGATTTGATGATGTTGTGCGATACGAGTTGCCCTCTCGTGACCTCGCGAGGCAGCTTATCGAGAACCGGCTCAGCACGTTCGGCATTAAGTCTTTGATATGGAATGATGTCCTCGTGTTGACCGAAGGTCTTAGCTACGCGGAGCTTTCTCGTGCCTGCGACGATGCCGCCCGTCGGTCCATTCTCGCCGACCACCGAGAGATAAGTTCAGAAAGTATCCTCTCGGCCCTTCGGGAGCGGCGGGAGATTAATAAGCTCTAGCTCCCGGCTAAGAGAGACTCCATGCCTCCCACCGAGCCGCTTCGGCACCTACGGATAGACGACCGAGCTAAGGCCGAGAAATACACGCCCCCTCTCGTGCCTCGCGGCCCGTTCAAGACGCCCGTCCGCGACCGTGTGCCGCACGGCGAGGATTTACTCGGCCAATTGGACCAGGCCGAGGCCGACGCCCAAGCCCGACAACCCGAGACCCAGGATGAGGAGGAGAAGAAGGAGAAAGGCATCGTGCTCGAATTCCGGGGCCACCCCGACTTCGAGCTATTTGTAAAGAGCCTTGAGAATGCCCAGCAGGGGATCGAACTCCTTAACGTCAGAGAAGACGGCCCCGTCACAGTCGCGAGCGTCTTCGTTCCCCCGGGTAAGCTCGCCCACTTCCGTAAACGCATCCAGCAATACATCAGCGAGGACACCGACAAGGGGAACGCAAAACATCGGGACCTCGTGCAAAGTATCACGAGCATTGGCTATGTCGCCCTCCGAGCTTACTGGACCGACGAGGGGGAATTCCCGTCCGAGGACAATCCACTTTGCTGGGAAGTCTGGCTGAGGACGAAGGGAAGCCCCGAAACCGATCTCAACATCTTCCGGGCCGAAGCCGCAACTCAAGGTCTTACTGTCCACCCTCGCTTCCTGACCTTCCCCGACCGGACGGTCATCCTGGTGACCGGCACGGCAAAGCAGTTTGAAGGCTCGCTCGACCTCCTCGACCTCATCGCCGAGTTACGACTCGCGAAGGAATGTCCGACCGCGTTCACAAACATGCGGTTTCACGAGCAAGCCGAATGGGTGGAAGATGCGGTCGCTCGCATTGTCCCTCCCGGGATAGATGCCGTCGCAGTCTGCGTGCTCGATTCCGGAGTGGACTATGCTCAACCACTCCTCGCCCCGGCCATCGACGAGGAGCACGCGTTGACCTGCTTCCCGAACTCCTCGCCTTCGGACCACGACGGGCACGGGTCGGAGATGGCCGGCCTCTCACTCTACGGCGACCTTACCGGCTACCTCAGCGGGACCGAGAACATCGAGCTTCGGCATCGGCTTGAGTCGGTGCAAATCTTACCAAAGGTCGGGAAGAACCATCCCGATCTCTATGGCTCTATCACCGCCGAGGCGGTCGGACGTATTGAAACCGTCTCGCCAGAACGGCCTCGCGTCTTCTGCATGGCCGTCACAACGATCGATTCGAGAGACCGGGGGTTACCTTCCTCGTGGTCCGCGGAACTCGACCAGATCGCTTTCGGCGAAACACTCGAAGCACCCAAGCGGCTCTTCCTCGTCTCGGGAGGGAACACCGACCGCTCCGAGTGGCATAACTATCCGGACTCGAATTACACCGACGGCATTCACGACCCGGGCCAGTCGTGGAACGCCCTCACCGTAGGGGCCTACACCCGCAAGGACACAATCACCTCGGAGGAGTTTGCGGACTATCAACCCCTCGCACCTCACGGGGGATTGAGTCCGAGCAGTACCACTTCGCTCGTCTGGAATCGCTCTTGGCCCTTGAAACCGGACATCGTTATGGAAGGCGGAAATGCCGCTATCAGCCCGGTATTCAAGGAAGCCGACCCCATCGAAGACCTCCAGCTCCTGACGACGTCGCGGATGCAAGGAGGAAAGCTCCTCGTCGCAAGCGGCGACACGAGTGCTGCAACCGCCCTCGCTTCCAGGATGGCCGCCGCGATTCAGACGGAATACCCGGCCTACTGGCCCGAGACCATCCGGGCGCTCATGGCTCATTCCGCCGAATGGACGTCCGCTATGCTCAGCGGCGGTCACGAGGGAGACAAGAAAAGCGTCTGTCAAAATCGTTTGCGGTGCTATGGCTACGGCGTACCTAATCTCGACCGTGCCCTTTGGTGTGCGAGGAACGCCCTCTGTCTCGTCTCTCAGGCCGAGGTTCAGCCCTACGAAAGGCCGGACAACAAGGGACCAGCCAAAACCCGCGACATGCACTTCTATGAGCTACCTTGGCCGGTCACGGAGTTGCAGGACCTCGGAGAGCAGAACGTCACGATGAGGGTGACACTCTCTTACTTCATCGAGCCGAGTCCAGGCCGACGAGGCTGGAAGCACAAACATCGCTATGCCTCGCACGGTCTCCGCTTCGACGTGAACCATCCGACCGATTCCCCGGACGAATTCCGCAAGCGAATCAACAAGCAAGCCCGTGAAGAGGAGGATAACATCGAGAGCACCGAGTCCCAGGAATGGACCCTCGGCATCAGGCTCCGGAGCCGAGGCTCACTCCATTCCGATTGGTGGACCGGACCAGCGACCGACCTCGCGAGCTGTAGGTACATCGGAGTCTATCCAGTCGTTGGTTGGTGGCGAGAACGACCTCAGTTCGGGAAAGCGAACCAACCGGTTCGTTACTCTCTAGTCGTCTCGATTCACACCGAAAGCCAAGAGGTAGACCTCTACACTCCAGTCACCACCCAACTCGGCATTCCGGCGGTCATCCCGATTGAGTAAATGACGCCAGCCGATGGTCATGTTCGACGTCGCAGTTCAATCGGAGATCAGCTTATGCCCACGAGAGAAGAAGTACTCATCGAGAAGACGTTCAAAGAGGAAGGTGTGGATACCCACCGCCGTGTCTTTTACACGCTGACAGCCGAGGAGAACTTCGCATCGCATCGGAACAGCAAGCTGTTAGCGTCGCTCGTAAAGCTGCTTGAAGACCGGGGCGTCATCAATGATGTCGACCTTGATGAACTTCTTTTGGAGTGCATATATTAAACAACTCTGAGTCCAATTGACGACCAGACATCCAACGGGATGTTTGCTTCCGTTGGATTGTTTTACACGAAAGGTGTACTAATAGAAAAAAGCATCATATTGATTATTAATATTTGAATTGGATTGAAAGAGTCGATCCATCAAGGAAAAATGGACCTATCGGTGACGACAGACGCCAACCGATCCCAGCCATCCTTTTCGGGAGGCTTGCGGTCGACCGTAGTCTGCAAGGGCAAGGCCTGGGTGCCTATCTCCTGATCGACGCGCTGCGGCGAACTCTTCAGACCGCAAAGGAGATCGGGGTCCATGCTCTCGTGGTTGACGCGCTCGATGACCAAGCTCGGGCCTTTTACGTGAAGTATGGCTTCGAGCCCCTCACCGACGATCAGAACCATTTATTCCTGCCCGTCAAAGTCATCGCCCAGCTTGGACTTGCCCCAGCCGACTGATCGACGGTCACTTGTACCAGTCGGTCGGCCGCAAGGACTCCGAAACCTCTCCCACGTCGTCACGGCGGTGATCGGGCCGAAAACATCGGCGCGCATGAAACTACGAACGGCCCACCTTTCCATCTGGTCCGTGACTGCGAAGTGATCGCGGACAGCCGGATGCTCACTGGGGCTCGACAGCCCTTTGGGGGTCGTTACGAGCGCGTAAGCCTCTCGTAACAACCGCCAAGCGATAGCTCCCGATATCACGTTTGGCTGTGCTGGATCAAGGCTTACGACGAATGAGTCTTGGCCAATGTAACGTTACAGTAACGTTTCTGTCACGTTACCGTAACGACCATCTGGCGCTCGAACGTGAACGTTGCGTTGCATTCTCCCCACCCAGGCGAACGTGGGGCGCTGCCGTCCGGAGCCACCTCGAGGAATGGCCCTACAGGCGGCGTGCGGCGTCCTGTCTGAGCGGCCCAAGCGGATCAAGACAAGGCTGCTCGACTGCTTCGAGCGTTGCAATCCGAGTCATTGAGCGTTGCATCGCGGGAACGCTTACCACCAGGCGGTCTTCGCAAAATTTATGACGCCATAGAGTTGCGTCAACGCCCAATCCCACTGCAACGCATGCAGCGCGTTGCAGCGCTCGCAACGCGTTGCAGGCAACGTGCAACGCTGCAATGTGAGCCTGGCCCGGTAAGCGCTTGCGGTTCGCGACAAGCTTCTCGACCAGCTCGAGCGTTTCACGTTCCGAAGGTGGGCGTTTCATCAGGCTATGAAACGCTTTCCGAACTCTCGACTTGGCCAGTAGTTACGCCGAGGTGAAACGGATGAAACGCGTTTCATGTTACATGAAACACTCTGGGTCAGGTATGACCTGGTAACCAAGGTAATCCGGACCACCTCGAGTCGGAAACGAGCCCATCTTCGGAGCCAAGAAGGGGGCTGGAAGCGCAACATGAACGGACTGAAGTCGGCGGCGCGGGGGCGGGGCCGAGTCGGTGGCCGCAAGCGCTGGATGACCTTGGGGAAAGTACCGTCGGCTCGCAAGCTCTTGAACAGCGGGATGGCGCCCCGGGAAGTAGCCCGGAATCTCGGGGGCCCGATCCCGACCCCTTTATCGCTGGGTGTCGGCATCGAGTCGGTGAGCCGTCGGCCCCGGGACGGTCATCGTTACTGGACGGCGGTCTCAGCGAAGAATCATTGCATATGACTCTTTGGAACCCGGGCCTCTGGCGGCCGGGAAAAAAGTGGATGAGAACGGATTCGACCGGGTAGTAAGCATGTAGAGGACGAGCGATTCCGACGAAGAGAGGTGACGAGATGAGGGACGGTGGATGAAGGTGGCTGTCTGTGAACTTCAGATCCTCTTCGAGGTGGGTTCTCTAGTACTACAGTTGTATTTAATAAAAAGAGTCCTCATTAAGGTGGCTTGGCTTCCCGCTTCTTGTAATGACACTCCTTCGCCTGCTGCTGGTGAGCCCGACGCCACTCCGACCATGCTAG
>Ga0153954_1001628_pt1 | contig 11347 bp, 14 predicted proteins | sample TSFL038MetaG_FD_102277 | JGI IMG/M metagenome (GOLD analysis project Ga0153954, IMG submission 102277) | Attine ant fungus gardens microbial communities from Florida, USA - TSFL038 MetaG | ecosystem: Host-associated > Fungi > Mycelium > Unclassified | place: USA: Florida, Wekiwa Springs State... | reverse complement strand
GTGCGTTTAAGAGACACGTCGAGTCCGGCGAAGTGGTTCATCAGAATCTCCATCTCATTTGTTGGGGAATCGATCGACGTATTATGCGCCGGCCGAGGGAGTTCCCCCGGTTACGTCATCTCGCAACTGCACTCGCTGTCGGGCCCCGCCGTTCCGGCGTCGTTATCACTGTCCCGAAAGCGGGTGCCATCCTTTCCGCCTCCGCTTCGCTGCGGCTGTTCGATGGTGCGATGACGGCACATTAGGCAACTGCAAACCAGAATTTGCTTCGCTCGTGTTGCGCGATGTCAGCGCCGTGCTGGGATACCCTTGCAGCAGGGAACAGAAACGACTGCCGCGTAGCTCAAAGATCCCGTGATTCCTGATCATCAAAAATGAGCGGCAATTGATCCTCCGGTTCGCCGTCGGCAAATCCCGAAACAGAGATTCCGATGAGCCGTATCGCTTTCTTTGGCGGCATCAGCAGCTTCAGCAGTTCGAGCGCTAGGCCGGAGAGCGAGCTGGCATCGTCGATAAGGTTCACAGACCTGCTGCGGGTGATTAATTCAAAGTCGGAAAATTTCACCTTGAGCGTCGCCGTTCTGCCCCGCGCGCCCGTGGTCTCGCAGTGACGCCAAACCTTCTCGATCAGCGGCTGCAGCTCCGCTGCCAGCGCATCGTAGTCTGTGAGATCCTGCGAAAAGGTGGTCTCGGCGCCGACCGACTTGCGGATACGGTTCGCGCGGACGGGGCGATCGTCAATGCCGCGCGAGATCCAGTAATAGTAGGTCCCAGCCTTGCCGAAATTGGCGGTCATGAACTCTAGCGTCTGGTTACGCATATCCATGCCCGTGAAGATGCCGAGCCCATGCATTTTGGCGCTCGTCGCCGGCCCGATGCCATGGAATTTGCCGACGGGGAGATCCTCAACAAATCCCGGACCCATCTTCGGAGTGATGACGAACTGTCCGTTCGGCTTGCGGTAGTCGGATGCGAGTTTCGCCAGGAATTTGTTGTAGGAGATGCCGGCGGAAGCGGTCAGAGCGGTCTCGCTCAGGATCTTCGCTCTGACCATTGTCGCGATTTCCGTCGCGCTCGCGATGCCTTGGATGTTCTCGGTGACGTCCAGGTAGGCTTCATCGAGCGATAGTGGCTCGATAATCTCCGTGTGCTCGCCGAAAATCGTCCGGATGTGTTGCGAGATCTCTTTGTAGACCTCGAAGCGCGGCTTTACGAAAATCAAGTCCGGGCATTGCCGTTTGGCGGTCACTGACGGCATTGCCGACCGAACGCCGAACTTGCGCGCCTCATAGCTCGCAGCAGCGACGACCCCGCGCTCCCTGGACCCGCCCACGGCGACCGGCTTGCCGCGCAAGTCCGGATTGTCGCGCTGCTCGACGGATGCGTAGAAGGCATCCATGTCGATATGGATGACCTTGCGCTCGCGAACTTCGGCAGTCTTCTGTTCTTGATCCGAGGAACTCATGTAGAAATTATACTGCGAATCCGCCTTCCTGGTCCCTCCTTTCGAAGGACATGGGTGAAAACCGCGAAGTGATCTTTGCCGATGGTCAGTGTTCAGGATTGCACCTTCGCGCGGTCTCGCCGATCTTCTGGAGGGAGTGTCATCACCGCGTGGTGGAGCTCGGCGGGAATTGTCAGGAGGCTTTCCGAAGGCTTTTCCGCCCATTGCCAGAAGCGGTCGTAGGCATCCATCACAGGTCCTCCCGTAGACCCCGAAAGAAGGGGTGACGGACCTTTCCCTCCGCCGACTTCGCACGGTACTCGATCTCCGCAAGCAGCTTAGGTTCGACCCAGATGCCCCTGTGTGCGATGCGCTTGGTGTAGGGTTGCGTCTTGCGGACCAGCGGCTTCAATCTCTTCTGCAGGTCGGCGGCTGAGTTCTTGTCGAAGCCGTGGTCGACCTTGCCCGCGTAGATCAGATCCTTGCCCTTGCGCCGGCCGACATAGATGCCATCCCACTTGCCTTCGTCGAGCGCGAAACCCGCGATAGTCAACGTCTCCCGTTGGACGCAGGTCTTCTTCACCCAGTCGCCTGTACGCCCCCTCGGATAGGGACCATCGCGTACCTTCGAGACGATTCCTTCGAGGCCGAGTTTGCATGCGTGGGCGAACATCTCTCGTCCCTCGATCTCGAAGCTCTCGCTGAACTGGATATCTGTGCGATCGACGATCTTCTTGAGCTCGGCCTTTCTCTGAAATAGCGGCAGCTTCCGAAGACCGCGGCCATTCAGATAGAGCAGATCGAATGCGATGAGCACGATCTTGCCGGATTTGCCCTTGAGCTCGTTCTGCAGCACCGAGAAATCGGTAGTGCCGTCGGCCGCCGGGACGACGATCTCGCCGTCGACGACGGCCGAGCTCGCCTTGATGCGCCAGGCGTCGTGGACGACCTTCTTGAACCGGTGGGTCCAGTCGTGGCCCCGCCGCGTAAATATCCTGACGGCCTCGTTGGCAAGATGGACCTGGACCCGATAGCCGTCGAACTTGATTTCGTGAATCCATCGCGTGCCGGACGGCACCTTCTCGATCGAGGTTGCCAATGCCGGTTCGATGAAGCCAGGCAGCGGCGCCTTCACGCCGATTGCCGCCGGTTTTTTACGCGCAAACGCCACTCAAGAACTCCCCAACAGCTGATTCAAATTGGCACAATTCGAATCGTTCCGGAACTCATGAATCCTCTGTTGCGTTGCGTCTCCGAAAATCATCAGGAGGAGCCGATGGCGACAGCGAAGAAGAAGACAGTGCGCGGGCGCAAACAGGACCGCGCCCGGGTCGCCGGTGGGCAGAACTACGAGGTGAGCTATGAGTCCAAGAAGACGGGACGGTCAGCCTCGGCGGTAAAAAAAGCGGTCAATCCGAAAGCGTGTGGAGAAGCGGCTCGGACGTTAATTCCAATTGTCCGGCCGGCGCCGCATGTCCCGGCGGCGGTTATCTAGCCGTCTGGCGAGCATTCGGGGCAAGTGTCGCCGATCGAGGACAGTACGTCCTCGATTTCCGCGACCGCTTCGGCCCGAGAGAGTCCGTCCGGCGGATCCTGCCGGGCGATGTCGAAGGCCCGCTCGCGGGCGTGCGGGATCGGCGCGGTCTTGCATCCAGCCGTGCTCCTCGCATTCGCGGATGGCGCCCGCCTCCTGCAGCACCGAGATCGCCCAGCCGCGTGGTGTCCGGATCGCAGTTCGGCGCTCTCTCGCCATCAACATTGGGAGTTCTCCTGCCGGATGAATCCTTCCGTCCAGTCATTCGTTCCGGGTCGATTCCGCAGACCAAGGATTCGAAATCAAGGCCGCGGAGCTTGTCCGATCAGCGGCTGCAACTCGTTTCCAAGCGATTAGCGCCACATCCCTCGCATTTGAGCGGCGATGTCGATCCGGGGGCCTTGGCTTGGACCTCGCGCAGCGGCTGGAGATGCTACCGGCCAATTCGTGCGCTCGAACAAGCCCAGTAGCTTCTCAGGAATGAACCGGGTCCTTGATGCGTAAACGTGCCGGTCGCCTTGCGAGTGCTGACCGTGTGCGAAGAAGCGCTGCGGCACCACCAGATGGAGATCGTCTTTCGCGCGCGTCATCGCGACGTAGAGCAGGCGGCGCTCCTCTTCTATTTCGGCGGAGGTGCCCCCGCTCCCAGGTCTGACGGCATGCAACCGTCAACCACGTTGAGGACGTAAACCGACTTCCATTCCTGGCCCTTTGCCGAGTGGATGGTCGACAGGATCAGATAGTCCTCGTCTAGCAACGGCACGCCGGCCTGGTCGCTGGTCGCGTCCGGCGGATCCAGAGTGAGTTCCGTCAGGAAGCGCTCGCGAGAAGAATATCCGCCGGCGATCTGTTCAAGTTGAACGAGGTCGGCGCGGCGGATCTCGGCGTCTTCGTGGATGCGCTCCAGATGTGGTTCGTACCAGAGGCGGGCACGCTGCAGGTCGGCAGGCCACTCGGAATAGCGCAGGTTTCCGACCGTCTGGATGAAGGAGGTCCAGTCATCTCCGGTGCGGGGCGGGGAGGGAAGGCAACACAGCGCGCCGAGCGGGTCGGTAGCTTCCGCCATGTGATCGAGGATCCGCTGCGCGGAAGCGGGACCGATCCCCGGCAACAGGTGCAGCACGCGGAAGCCGGCGACGCGGTCGCGTGGATTCTCGACGAACCGCAGCAGCGCGAGCATGTCCTTGACGTGCGCGGCGTCGAGAAACTTCAGGCCGCCGAACTTCACGAACGGGATGTTGCGACGGGTGAGTTCGACTTCCAGCGGCCCGCTGTGCGAAGACGTGCGGAAGAGCACTGCCTGCTGCTTTAGGAGGGAGCCCTCCTCGCGCTTTTCGAGGATGCATTCAACGATGTAACGCGCCTGGTCGGCCTCATCACGCACGGCAACCAGGCGAGGCTTGGTTGGTGACGTACGTTCCGTCCAAAGGTTCTTGGTGAAGCGCTCCCTGGCGAGATCGATGACGCCGTTTGCCGCGGAAAGGATCGGCTGCGTCGAACGGTAGTTGCGGTCGAGGGTGACGATCTCAGCCTTTGGACTGAACTGCTCGGGGAAATCGAGAATGTTGCGGACGGTGGCGGCACGGAAGGAATAGATCGATTGCGCGTCGTCACCGACCACAGTGAGGCCGCGACCTCCGGGCTTCAATTTGAGCAGAACCGACGATTGCAGGCGATTCGTATCCTGGTATTCGTCGACAAGCACGTGATCGAATCGGCCGGCGATATCATCGGCGATCGCAGCATCCGACATCATCTGCGCCCAGTAGAGAAGGAGGTCGTCGTAATCGAGGACGTTCTGCTTCTGCTTGGCTTCCACGTAAGCCGCGAAAAGCTCCTTGAGCTCCGCGGCCCAGCCAGCGCACCACGGATACGATGCTCCGAGCACGTGTTCGAGTTCGGTTTCGGCGTTGACACAGCGCGAGTAGATCGAAAGGCACGTGCCCTTCGCGGGAAAACGGCTCTCGGTTTTCGACAGGCCGCGCTCGTGCCTGACGAGATTCATCAGGTCGGCCGAGTCTTCGCGATCGTGAATGGTGAAAGCGGGAATGAGGCCGATCTGGTCGGCGTACTCGCGAAGCAGCCGGGCACCGATGCCGTGGAAGGTGCCGGCCCAGCTCAGGGCATCGTTCATGATGCCCGCCTTTTCGCCCACAACCTTGCGTGCGATCCGCTCGACTCGCCTCGACATCTCCGACGCCGCGCGCCGCGAGAAGGTCATGAGGAGGATCCGGCGAGGGTCGGCGCCGCTGACGATGAGGTGGGCAACACGGTTGGCAAGAGTGTTCGTCTTTCCGGACCCGGCGCCGGCGATGACCAGAAGCGCGCTTCCTACGTTACCATCGGCGGAGACGCCGTGCTCGACAGCTCGGCGCTGCTCCGGATTGAGCGTCTCAAGATATGATGCGGCCGTCGACGCGAGCACGAATCAGTTCCCCTGCTGAAATTTAACGCTCGATGATTCCCGTCGGAATCGCAACAAGATCGCCTACGCTGCGACTGCCGTTAAAGCAGGTGGTAAACGATTCGCTTCGTCGCTCCGCGTGCTGCGGGTCGAAAAACGGCCTATGCCGCCGCCTTGTCTTCCTTGTCCTCGCCGCGCATGACGATCTGCAGCGCGTCGTCGGGCAGAGGACGTTGCAGGGCCTTCGCTTCATCCCATGGAGCACGCATCCAGACGTCGCGCTCTTTCTCATTGGTCAGGATCACCGGCATCGCCTTTGAGTGGATCGGCTCGACGACGGAGTTGGGCGACGTTGTGAGGAACCCGTAGACGAGGTGAGGGCCCGGGATCGGTTTCGATTTCGTGCCGCGGTCGCCCCTGAACTCAGTCCAGATACCGGCGAAGCAGAACAAGGGTCGCCGCTCGTCGAGCGCAAACCAGACGAGGTCCTTCTTCTTTGTCTCGGATTCGGCTCCGGCGCGTATTCGGCGAAGCTGTTCGCCGGCACCAGACAGCGGTTCTCCGGCTTCAGCCAACCGCGCCAATGGGGAGAGGAGGTGTTCCGAATGTTCGTCACTGGCGGGCCGCCAGTCCGTGGCGGTGGCGGCATGCCCCAGCGCATCAGCACCATCTCCCGGGCATCGCCGACATTGCGGATCACAGGTGCCGGATAATCGGGAAAAACGCCGGGCATCGGCGGCAGGTTGCCGACATAGCGGTTGAGGCGCCTAAAGAGGCCGGCAATGGCCGCCTGGTTGGTTGTGATGGAATAAAGATTGCACATTCAGCGTTCGCTTTTGGTCGTGAACTCGATCGCCATATCGGCGCCTTCGGTAATATTTGTCCGGTGTTTCATCGCCACTCACTACACGCTAACTATCCGGTGTAGGTCCGGAAGCGCCCGCGCGTGTAGGCGTGCGAGACCGCCTTCTTCAAATCCGCTATCTGGATTCCAAGAGGTTGTTCGCGACGATCAGCGCGCGAACAGCCGAGCGCACATCGCCGTCGCAGATGGCGATTGCCTGATCCACGGCGGCCTCCAGCCCATCGTCCTGTTCGTCCGGCTTTAAGACCGCGGACATGGCCCTGTTCCAGGTTGACCGTCGATGGCTCATGTTCTTATTTTGTTCTTATGGAGTCAAGCCGTCGTTTTAAGCCGCCCTGGACGTTGGTCAGGGAAAATTCCGAATGCTACGTGGTCAAGGACGCCAACGGCGTGACCTTGGCGTGGCTTTATTGCCGTGATGATTCGCAGCGCTACAGCTTTGGCGTCAGCAAGCTATCCTCGGATGAGGCCCGCCGCATCGGCAAGGCGATCGCGCGCATTCCGGAATTCATGATGCCGCGCCAGGGTTTTTATCCGCGCGGTGGTGGGCCGCGCTGGCGGGCTGACCGGCCGTATCATGTAGCCCTGGAAGACCGTTACATCCGTGAGCACTGGGATGAAATCTATGCGCTGTGTCGGTTGAACAGCCTGCCGTTCAACGCGACCGGCGAGGTGATTCAGAACGACGGCGTTTGGAGAGTGTACGAGTTTACCTGGCAAATGGATGCAATCCTGTTCTGGGAACGGTTCGAGGGGCGCTGGCTGCGCGGCACGGAGTTTCATTATCCGGAGCGGCCGGAGTACCTGCCGTCACTAAAGCCGCTCGAGAACTGGCCGAAATTCAATCCGCGCAATGTGCGATAGCCGCAGGTCACCATTGTCATGATCAAGCGCCGAATATTGATCTTGATGCTGCTTCTGCTCTCGGGCAGAGCGCTGGCCGATGATTTTGTTGGTCAAGCCAGCGTCGTTGATGGCGACACCCTGGAAATTCATGGAATCCGCATTCGGCTTTGGGGTATCGACGCGCCGGAAAGCAGTCAGCTGTGCCGCGGTGAGAACAGTTTGCAATATCGTTGCGGCGCGCAGGCGGCAAACGACCTTGATGCGTTCATTGCCCGGCGTCCGGTTAACTGCTTGCCCAACAGCCTCGACCCATATGGTCGTACGGTCGCGACCTGTTCGGTCGGCGGCACCGATCTCGGAGAATGGCTCGTACGCGGAGGCTTGGCGCTGGACTGGCCTCAATACTCGAAGGGCAGATATGGCGAAGCTCAGCGTGATGCCGAGCGCGCTGGCCGGGGAATCTGGAAAGGTAGCTACGTCGAACCATGGCTCTATCGCGCCTGCATCCGTGCAAATGGAAAGCCGTCCACATGTTCTGATGACGCCAACGCGCATCCCTGAAGCCTCCGCGCCGTTCAGAACTCCCCTGGAGGACTGGAGCAACTAATCTGAGCGGGCGTCTCCCCATCAGGGACCGGGCTGTCGGCTTCGCTGAAACCCCGGCTACGCCGGGTTTTCACCCTTCGGGCTTCCATCCCTGACGCGGGGCAAGCACCACCGCCTGTGATCTCCGTCGGCGTCGCGATCCTTGGGCGACACTACATAATAAGAGTGAGAGTGCTGGCCGGGTTTGCCGTGACGGGTTTGTTGCCGCGAGAAAGGCTCGCGGTGCCCGTCGCGGAGATCCGCGATGTCAAATCATGCTGATCGGGCGCGCACCGGCCAGGACCGGGCGAGCCTCTATGACGAAATCACCGACAAGATCATTGCCGAACTTGAAGCCGGCCGCGTACCCTGGGTCCAGCCTTGGGCTACCGCCGCTGCGAAAGCGCCGCTGGCTATGCCGAAAAATGCTTCGACCGATCGTCCTTACAGCGGCATTAACATTCTGCTGCTCTGGGGGAGCACGATCGAACACGGCTTCACGGGACAAAGCTGGCTTACATTTCGCCAGGCGCTGTCACTTGGCGGACACGTCCGCAAAGGTGAGCGTGGCACGACGGTGGTCTACGCCGACCGTTTCGTGCCGAGCGACGAGAAGCGACGCGCCGCAGAGGCCGGCGAAGAAGCGCAGACGATTCCATTTCTCAAACGCTTTACAGTTTTCAACTGCGACCAGTGCGATGAGCTACCCGATGAGATCGCAACCGCGGCGCCCCCACCGCCGCCAAGTCTGATCGAACCCACGGTCGAAGCACTCATCAAGGCCGCGGGCATCGATTTTCGCATCGGTGGTAATCGTGCATTCTACGCCCCGGTCGAAGACTACGTGCAGGTCCCGCCTCCGCAAGCCTATTTCGAGTCGATTAATTGGCATCGCACCGCGCTTCATGAACTTGGTCATGCCACCGGGCATCGTTCGCGCCTTAACCGCGACCAAAGTGGATCCTACGGTACCAAGAAATATGCCTTCGAGGAATTGGTAGCTGAGCTTGCTGCCGCGTTCGGTTGCGCATCGCTCGGGATCGCGCCGACCGTTCGCCACTCCGACTACATCGGCTCCTGGCTCGAAGTCCTGCGCGAAGACAATCGTGCCATCGTGCGTGCAGCGTCCCAGGCAAGCAAGGCCGCGGATTATCTGCTCAGCTTCGTGCCTGACATCGGTCCAGCGGCAGCCGCGGAGACCTTGGTGGATGATCACGAAGCGGCGTGACGTCTAAACCCCCCCCCTGATCCCGCGAGAGTGAGAGGAGCGGACGCTTTTCGCGACGGGTTGGAAGCCAAGAGAGAGTCTCTTGGCGGCCCGTCGTGGAGAGTGCAAATGACGAAAGTCCAAAAGATCACGCTGTCGCCCTCGCGCGACATTCCTTTCAACAAGCTGGTGCTGAGCCAGTCCAACGTGCGGCGCGTGAAGGCCGGCGTCTCAATCGAGCAGCTTGCCGAAAGCATCGCGCAGCGCACCCTGCTGCAGAGCCTGAACGTTCGGGCAGTCGTCGATGGCGAGGGCAACGAGACCGGCATGTTCGAAGTGCCCGCCGGCGGCAGACGTTACAGGGCGTTGGAACTCCTCGTGAAGCAGAAGCGCATGGCGAAGACGCAAGCTGTGCCTTGCGTCGTCCGCGAGGGTGGCATCGCCGAGGATGATTCCCTTGCGGAGAATGACGAGCGGGTGGGCCTGCATCCGCTCGACCAGTTCCGAGCTTTCAAAACTTTGAATGACGCCGGGCTGAGCGAGGAAGATATCGCCGCGCGACACTTCGTGACGCCGGCGATCGTCAAGCAACGGCTCCGGCTGGCGTCGGTGTCGCCGAGGCTCCACGAGATCTATGCCGAAGACGGCATGACCCTCGAACAGCTCATGGCGTTTTCTGTGACTGCCCCCTTTAGCGAAGATTTTCAGCATATCGATTTTGGCAATTGGGCAGAAATTCACGTCTATCTCCCGCACCCGGAGGTGGATTCTAGCATCACCCCTCCCTTTATGGAGGCGTTTCTAGAACTTCAAAAACAGCTGTATCAACTTGCTGCGCAAGCGTCGAGCGGCTCGCCCGATAGCGGTCAACTCTCCGATGAGATTAAGCGACGACTTCAGATCAGTGTCGTCGTATCCGGTGGAAGCTCAGACTATGTTACCAAGTTCGCCAAGCCCGCTGAGGAGCTTTTAAAAGCAATGGTTGGCAAAATGACAGGAAGGCAGGCTGCTGTCGTTATACTCGGCGTTGTGTTCTTGATCGGCACCGGATGGTCGTTCAGCGCGTGGCTTGAGCAACGCAAGACTGTCCAGATCGAGGAGTTGAGGAGTGGGGACCATGTGGAGGCTTGAGGCTCTAAAAGCCCTCAGCCTGAACGGAGCTGCCCAACTCGAAACGATGAACAAGATTATCGGAATCGTCGAGAAACAAGGCAATATCGGTAAGCGAGCGATCGAGGCGGTCACTGCGACCAACGATGCGCTTCTGAAGGCTGCATCGAAGACGCCTCAAACCGTGATCAATGATACACATCTGACCCAGCAAGAGGCCGAACTTCTAAGGACCTCACCGCGAAAGAAAGCTGAAGTCAGAATTGCTATCCAGCGCATGCGTGTCTTGGACATCAACTCAAGTGATCCGAATGAACTCAGCATCCTATCGCGACGCCCGACAAGGAGACTCAGTACAGGATTAAATTCACCGACAGCTTGTTCGGGCAAGACGACAGAAAGCGGCTAATAGAAGCGCTCGATAGCAGAGAGTCTATTTGGATGGAATTGGCGTTCAAAGAAGTGGATGGAGACGTCAGATCAGCAGAACTGATCAAGACGACAGGGTCGCCTAAAGCTGCCGCTGCAGCCGAAGATCAGTGAGTTAACCGCCGAATCGGCTATCCAGCTATTTTTCCTTTAAGTATTGTTCGACCTTCTTCACCGACACTCCCACGGCGCGAACAGCTCCAGCAAGTGCCTGCCCGGAAACGTTGAAACGCTCTTTCCAGTACTCATTTTCGTAATCCTCATTGAGGTTGATGCGAGTGCGATCGCGGTAATCTGTTTTGCGTTTGTTGTCAGCCATTTCTTCACTCCGTGTATTTTACCGCGTAACCCGAACGTCGCCCGCATCTTCCCGAATAGGACGCTCACCGCTCATGTCATTGTTTGCAAGCAGCGCGCCAATTCCGAACAACAGCATTCCGCCAATCCAAAGCAGACTAGCGGCTGACAGATAGGATGACGTGCCCACCCCAACAGAGCCGGTGAGTCCTATGAACGACCCGCCGCAACCGAGAAGCCCGCCGATCCCCCATGTCCAAAACAGAAGACCAAGAAAATTCCGAGCAGTGCCAGGACTGCTCTGGATTCGAAACGTCTGCTCCCAATTGGATTTCTTTTTAAAAAAGCCCATCTATGCCCCCAATTCCCGCATGGATTGTAGGGGGGCACAGTTTCAGTCAGCAACTACTTTTGCGTGAGACGAACGCCCGGGCCGCCGTTGATCGACTGACCGCCGGAATGACAGATCATGTCGCGCGGCGAGCGGTCTTGTCGGGGGATGACATTCGATCTTGCGCGCGGTGCCATTTGATTTTGCGCGCTAGACCACCACCCATACAACCAAGGACCAATATACATGTCTCCCATTTCATGGGTGCGCAGCCAGGGCCTTGCGCACTCGGCGT
>Ga0153954_1001627_pt1 | contig 11363 bp, 9 predicted proteins | sample TSFL038MetaG_FD_102277 | JGI IMG/M metagenome (GOLD analysis project Ga0153954, IMG submission 102277) | Attine ant fungus gardens microbial communities from Florida, USA - TSFL038 MetaG | ecosystem: Host-associated > Fungi > Mycelium > Unclassified | place: USA: Florida, Wekiwa Springs State... | reverse complement strand
TGCGCTCGTCGAACCGCTGCAGGGCTCCGGAGATGGCGAACGCAAGGACCAAACCCATGAGCGCGAAGACGGCGCCTTCTGCTGCCCCCAGGCCGGCCAGGCTGTGCTTCCCCTCGCGTGCCACGTGCCGCGCCCCCAGCTTCCGCCCGATTGCCATCAAGGCCAGAGAGGAAAGGAAAAACGAAATCGAGACCGCCGATGAGAAGAGAAGAAAGGCCAATTCAATCATCCGGATGATCTGACACGTTAGGTTTATCTTGTGAAAGCTGCGATGCTCGCAGCCGTGTCGATCATTGGCCTTTGACTGACGCTGATAAATCCGGCGCTCGGCCGGTCCAAATCCTGGATCAATAGAATCACCGCGGCAACCAGCGCTCCCACGACGTAGACCGGGAGCCGCACACGCCGTACCCCCAGCCCGTTTGCGTAGCCGGCAAACAGAAAGGCAACGATGGCGACGCCGTACAGAGTCAGGAAAACACTGTTCGGAACGCGGCTATGTAATGCAGCCAATCGCTTGCCTTGGCTATCGATCATCTCATTAAGCGCTTGGATGAAAATGCCCGTCGGCACTAAACCAGTATCTTCCGCAGCCAAAGCCATCGCATTCCGCCACAGCGTCTCCTGAATTGCATTCGAGCGGTCGATCGCAACTTCCAGCTCCGCTGCCGACGGGGGGCGCTGAGTGATATCCAGTCGAATTTTCACGTATTCTCGCAATGATTTCAATGCCTCCACGCTGTGCTGCGCCGGCAACAAGCGCGCGCGCAGCGCCGTCGTGCCGATTGCATTGGCTTCGGTCAAAACGGCATCGCGCCGGACTTCGAAGCGCGACAAGGCCATAGAGAAGCTGAAGCCGATCATCAGTGCCAGAAGTCCGAGGATCGCCCCTTCGAGCGTCGAAACATCGTCGCCGCCTCGACCGGTGGCGCGTACGCCTAGCAGACGCCCCGCTTCGCTGGCGCCGAAGATGGCAACCAAACTGCCCACGAAGATAGTCAGCAACTGGTAATTTTCGAGATTCATCATGCGTCCCAAACCAACGATTCCCCTAGAGTGTGCCGCGATGCCCGAAAATGCAGCATCACCGGCGCGATACCGCCGTTCCCGAAAGCCTTGTGTGATTACGTGATCGAACTAACCCGATCCCAAGTGGGTGCCCTGTTTTGGATCAACAGCGCTCCCGTCAAATTGCTGATTGGAGGCCATTAGGCATTACGTTCGAAAGCTGGACCGACGCAGCCCCCTGCAAATATCGAATCCTCCAAGCATAGCAGATTCGTTGCGCCTCATCCGCTTCTGACCGAAGTCGGGTGATGCGCTGCAGTCCCGGGGTCGCCCAATATTCGGTCCTTGGTGTCCCGGATCAGCGCTGCAGCACTTCGTGCCCCACGGCGTCCGGGACACACAATCTGAATCGGTCGTCGGAGACGGGACACTAGAGCCACGCCGCATGGCCGAGAAGGCACTGACCACCGCGGTCCAGGAAGCTTATGTGCAGGGCGTCTCGACCCGTTCGGTGGACGACCTCGTGCAGGCCATGGGTATGACCGAAATCTCCAAGAGTCCAGATGAGCCGGCTATGCAGTGAGCACGATCGCAATTCCTTTTGGCGTATCGTCGAGATCGACAACTGGAACGGCGACAGGCGCAATTTGTAAGCGTGGCTGAGTTCTTCAACAGCCTGCTAGCGCCCGCTCGGCTCACGCCGAGGCTTCTCCCGCTCACCTCGCGCTGGACGCTCAGTGTTCACCATCGGGTCCAGCGCGCTCCGACGAGATGCTCGCCTGGGGGTGAGACAGGAATTGGGCCAAGACGACCTCCCGCCGGATGCGCGCAGTCCTAAACTTGCGGCACTAACCGCGCGCTATATGGCCGGGGAATGGGGCATGGCGCGCGATGCGATAGAGGGGGTGACGCGGTGGCAACGTGTGCTCCTTTTCACGCCTAGAAAGGAGCTACTCGTTGTAAGGCCGCTGATATATCCGTAGCAAGAGCGAATGGCGGCGTCGGACGTTCTTTTTTCGGCATGCTTACTTCCGCACATCTCCCTAAACCTCTGCATCGTCGGCGCTTCTAGTGTTTTGCTGCCTGGGGATAGTCTGGCGGAAAAAACTCGACAGCGCTGCTTGTGTATGCTCGACAGCGTGCTAGGCGAGCGCAACGCCTCCGGCTGACCTCCACCGGTGGACAATCGGGTTCGACGAACGAGTTCCTCGTTGGCTCAGCGGCATGAAGCTCAGTTCAGCTTCTTGACGAGCGGGCATTCGCTTTCGCTCAGGGGACGGAACGCATCCTTTCCGGCGATGGTGCCGAGGATCTTGTAATAGTCCCAGGCGTACCTCGACTCCGACGGCTGCTTGACTTGCACCAGGTAGAGATCATGAACCATGCGGCCATCTGCGCGAATGACGCCTTCCTCCGCGAAGAAGTCGATCACGGCCATGTCGCGCATCTTCGTGATGACGGGAAGAGCGTCCTTCGATTGCACCGCGGCTACTGCCCTCAGATAGTGCAGCACCGCGGAATAGACGCCAGCCTGCGCCATCGTAGGCATGGCCTTCTGGCGCTCGAAGAAGCGCTTCGACCAGGCCCGTGTCGCCTCAGTACGGTCCCAGTAGAATCCGTCAGTGAAAACCAGGCCTTTGGCTTGCGTCAGGCCGAGCGCATGCACATCGGTCACGAAGAATGAAAGCGCGACGACCTTCTGCCGACCATCTTGTCCGATCGCAAATTCCTGCGCCTGCTTAATCGTGTTGATCGCGTCGCTGCCGGCATTGGCGAGGCCGATCGTGCTGGCCTTGGAGCTCTGTGCCTGGAGCAGAAATGACGAGAAGTCGGGCGTGTTGAACGGTGCGCGGACGGTGCCGACGATCGAGCCCCCACGTGCTTTCACCACGTCGGACGTGTCCCGCTCGATCGCATGCCCGAATGCATAGTCCGCCGTTATGAAGAACCAGTCCTTGCCGCCTTGATCAAGAACGGCGTTCGCGGTGCCGCGCGCGATGCTATAGGTGTCCCAGGTCCAATGAATTGCGGTCGGTGAACAGGCCTTGCCGCTCAGGTCCGGCGAGCCGGCGCCGGAAACGATGACCATTTTCTTGCGATCTTTTCCCAGACTTTGAACTGCGAGGGCGACCGACGAGTTGGGAAGGTCGACGATCAGGTCGACGCCGTCGCGGTCGAACCAGCGAGTCGCGATTGCAGAACCAATGTCCGGCTTGTTCTGGTGATCGGCGGAGACAAGCTCGATCTTCTTGCCGAGAACTTCGCCACCGAAGTCCTCGATCGCCATCTGGGCGGCGAGTACCGAACCAGGTCCATCGATCGACGCGAACACGCCGGACATGTCGCTTAGCACGCCGACCTTGACGGCATCGGCGGCCCACGCCGGGGCGCTTCCCAAGCTCAATCCCAGTGCAATTGCTCGCACCGCCGGACGGATCATATCGTTTCCCTCATTGCGTTCGAACTCGTCGCCTGTCGGGGCCAGTCGCGGACCGCGCCGATGCGAGCCGGCGGACGCACGCCAAACGACGCGCCACCAGCCGCCGGATGGCGCCTCATGCAACGCCGGCTGCGGCCGAAATCTTCGGACGATGATGATAGATGCACTGTCGAGCGAGCACGCCACTGGAATCAGACAAACGCATGCTCAATCGGGTCAAAGTTGCGAGACGCGCTCTGAATAAAAGCGCCGACTTCGCTACCCTGCACTACCTTGTGCGATCATTCATTCGCAAGCCAACGTCTGGCGCGCGTTGCGCCGTCCTGCCTACGCGGCGCCGCATAGTAACCGGGAGGCTTGCCCATGATCTTCTTGAACATGCTTCCGAACGCGTTCGTCGATTCATAGCCCAGGGCGTCGGCGACCTGCTGGACCGTGGATCCCGTTCTCAGCTTCCGAATGGCGACCACCAATTGCAGCTGCTGGCGCCACTGGACGAACGACATGCCGGTTTCGCTTCGCAGAAGACGCCCGAGAGTCTTCTCGCTGGTGGCCACGATGTCGGCCCATTCAGCGACAGTTCGGCGGTTTCCCGGGTCCTTAATGAGGCATTCCGCGATGCGTCGAAGCCGAGGGTTGTTCGGCATCGGGACCGACAGTTGCTCCACATCCATGTGTGCGAGTTGTCCCACCAGGGCGGTGGCGATCCTGCCGTCGGGGCCTGTCGGCTCGTAACGCGGCTCGACGCTCGCCATGTGCCAGATCATTTCCCGCACCAGCGGCGTCAGCGTGACGAAGCAGGAGGTGTTCGGGAGCACGTCTGATTGCTGGTCGAAATACAGAAGGCAAATCTTTCCTTCGGTCGAAACGATGCTGCGGTGCAGTCGGTTGCCCGGAATCCACAGCGCACAATCCGGCGGAACGGGCCACAGGCCATCCATCAGCTCGCATCTGACCAGCCCCTTCCAGGTCGTCAGGAGCTGGCCGCGCTGATGCTGGTGCATCGGCACCGACTGTTCGCCGACGCTGAAATCGACCGTGCAGCCGACCACCGATGCCTCGTAGACATCGGGATCGAACTCCATGCTTTCCTCGTAGTGCGTCCACCCCGACGTTTGGCTGGATTGAGGTGTCATCTGTCGCGCTCGAGGGTTTCTCAGTCCGGCACGCGATGCAAGGATAATGCAAGAATTATGACAGTGCCAGTTAGCAGCACAAGGCTCGCCTCCTAGCTACTCTGTTTCTGACGGTTGCTTCGAGTACGTGTCCCGGACGCGGTGCAGCGCGAAGCAGTGCACCGCTGATCCGCCAGAAAGACCGAGTTTCAGGCGGTCCCGGGTCTGCAGCACATCACTCCACGGGCAAACATCTCGTTGAACGTTGAAGACAAGTGCCCTCCGGCAAGGTGAGAACGATGTATACCCCCTCCGCTCAACCCGACTTCGATGCACTCAGAAGCTGCTGGCATCCCGTCGCGCTCTCCGATGACGTCAAGGAGAAGCCCTTTTCGAGCCGCCTATTGGACGAACAGATCGTCATCTGGCGCGATGCCGACGGCATTCCCCATGCCATGGCCGACCTTTGCGTGCACCGAGGGACCGCGCTGTCGATAGGCAGGGTGATCGGCAATGAGATCATGTGCGCCTACCACGGTTGGCGGTTCCGCGCCGACGGCGCCTGCACGCTGATTCCGCAGCGCGAGAACCCCACGCACGTTCCATCCAAGGCGCGCGTCGCGTCCTATCATTGCCAGGAGCGATACGGGCTCATCTGGGTCTCGTTCGAAGCGTCGCGCTGGCCGCTGCCCGAAGTGCCAGAGCTCGAGGCGGCCGACCGCAACGTCGTCACATCCGGTCCGTATGTCTGGAGAGCCGACGCCTCACGTCAGCTGGAGAACTTTACCGATTTCGGTCACTTCCCATGGGTCCATCCCGGGATTTTGGGCGATCCCAACCGGGTCGTCGTCGACAAGCACAGCGTGGAAGTCAAAGGCACCAATCTGATGTGCTACCACTACATGCGGCCGGAGCCGGAGAGCGAGCAGTTCAAGGTGTTCGGCCGCGAGAAAAAGAACGTCAAACCGTCGAAGCATTCCTACTACGAGCTGTGTCTGCCCTACACCATCATCCTGCGTCAGGACTGGGGCGGTGCCGACCAGATGGTGCATCTGTTCGTCGCGCAGCCGATCGGCAGGGAGCACTGCCGCGGATTCATGCGGACCAGCCGCAACTACGGACATGATCAGGATCCGAACCTCATCAGACAGTTCAATGATGCAGTCTTCACGCAGGACAAGGCGATCGTCGAGTGCCAACGTCCGGATTTCGTTCCGTTCGATCTTGCCGACGAGCTTCACTTGGACTTCGACTTGGTCGCGGTGAACTATCGCAAGCTCATGCGGCAGAGCGGACTGGCCAAGAAGCAGCCTCCGGCGGAGGTGGCCAAGGCGTCCTGACCGGCCCGCTTTCGCGGACGATAGCAGTTGAGTTAGCTAGTCCTTCTTGGGCACGAACGAGTCGCGCGCGCCGGGCTTGAGCACGACATAGGCGCGTCGCCAGGGCTGATCGTCGAGCAGGCGCCACTTGTGTCCGCTGCCGACGGTGTCGGTCGCTACCAGCACGTCGCCCGGACGCACCACGAAGGTCTCGCCGTCGCGGGTGGTGAATTCGAGCGTGCCCGACAGTGTGATCACGTATTGCGCAACCGGTGCCTCATGCCAATCGAACGAGGAGTGGGCCGGCGTTTCCTTGAAGTGGATCGCGACGACGTCGGTCGGATCGTTCTCGGCGACGCTCCCTTCCAACACGTGGGAGGCGTTGTCGGGCCCGCTATAGAGCTTGAAAGCGTGCAGCATCGGGAGCTCACGATTTGGCCGGAAACCAATGCGCCGAAAGACGTGCGAACTCGCCGTCGGAGCGCAGCGCCGCGAGCGCGTCGTCGACCGCATCGCAAAGCTCTTGATTGCTCTTCGCGAACGCGATCCCGAGCTGCTCGTGGGTCGGCGCCTCGAGCGGCACCGCCAAGCGCGGGCGGTCCTTCACCAGCCACGCGATCACCGGGTGGAGCTTGATCACGAGGCCGATGCGTCCGGCCTCGAGATCGTCGAGGGCGGTGGCGATGCCGTGATAGGGATAGTACCTGATGCCGGCGATGACGCCTTCCGCCACCAGGCGCTTGGCGACGAAATCCGAAGTATTGCCCGACTGGATACCGGCGGTGAGGCCGCGCAGATCGGCGAACGACGCGACGTTGGGCGTGCGCTCGCGGTTGACCGCGATGCCCTGGTTGAAGGTGAGGTAAGGCTGCGAGAACAGCGCGACCTCGGCGCGCTCGGGCGTGATGGTCGTGCCCGAGATCACGGCGTCGTATTGCCCCTTTGCAAGCCCGTCGAAGATGTCGTTGAAGTCGTCACCCGCGTAGCGCACCGGCTGCAGGGTGAGCCCGAGCCGCGCCGCAATCGTGCGCATCAATGCTACGTCGAAGCCCGTCGAGACGCCGTCCTCGATGAGGTCGAAGGGCGGGTCGGGATAGGCTGACGCCACGATCATGCGTCCGGACGTCAGGGTCTTGAGTGCCAAAGCCATGGATGGCATCTCGCATAAGGTGCCTCGTGGCGCGTTCTTTATCACGGCTTCATTTGATTCGATCTATCCGGCGCTGGCGGCGCTTCTGCGGACTACGGACGCTCGTGTTTAACCACGTACCACCCGCGGATGACCAGCGTGCCGATGATGACGAGATTGACGGCATTGGCGGCAATGCCGGCCGCGAAGGCCGGGGTGTAGAAGCCGAAGTGGTCGTAGAGGACTCCGGCCAGCCAGCCGCCGATCGCCATGCCACTGCCGCTGCAGAGCAGGAAGGTGGGGATCCGCCACGACGCCTCCGAGGCCGGAAACAGCTCGCGGATTGCCAGGATATACGCCGGGATGATGCCGGCGAAGCCGAGCCCGAAGGCGGCCGCCACCGTGAACAGCCCGATCTCGTCCTGGGTCGCCAGGAAGGCCGACACGGCGACGATCTGCATCGCAGAGCCGATGAGCACGGTCTTGATGCCGCCGATGCGGTCGGACATCCAGCCCCAGAACTGCCGGCTGACGAACGCGGCGCCCAGCAGCACCGACAGCATCGCAGCGCCATGGGTTGCGCTGATGCCGAGGTCGGTACAGAAGGCCGGCAGGTGCTGCTGCGGGATCGCCATCGGGATGCAGCAGAAGACCACCGCGAGCGCGATGAGCGCAAACACGAGATTGGGCGGCCAGCCCAGGACGGTCGCGGGCTTGCGCCAGCCGTCGAGGGCGCCGCCGGCGTGCAGCATTTCAGGCGGGCGGGCGAGAAAGATCGCCGCCAGCGGAATGATGACGACAATCTCGAGCACGGCGTAGCCGACCATGGTCTGACGCCAGCCCACATAGGTGATCACGCGCTCGAAGATTGTGGGCCAGACCGCGCCCGCGAGATAGCTGCCGCTCGAGATCAAGGCGAGCGCGGAGCCGCGCCGGCGATCGAACCACTGGCTGACATAGACGTAGAACGGCGCGTTCATGCCGCCGATACCGAGGAAGCCCACGAACAACCCCTGCCCGGCATAGAGCTGCCAAGGGGCCTCGCCGGTCGAGAGCGCGAGCCCCGCAGCGATCATCACGGAGCCGAACAACACCGTCCAGCGCACGCCGACCCGTTCGGCGATCAGGCCCATGACGATGCCGCCGGCGCCGTAGCCGATCCAGGCAAGCGATGCGGCGAGCGACGGGATCGAGCGCTGGCCACCCATGTCCGCGGCGATCGGCTTGAGCGCCACCACGGTGATCCAGGGGGCGCCGAAAGACACCGCCATGATCACCAGCACGACGACCGCGACGATCCATGAGGTCCTGGTCTCGACCGACTTGAGCTTCATAGGATCATGCATTCCCGGACGTTTCTTTCTTCTCGTTGGACCGGGATCACGCCAGCGAGGCGTCCTCTCCGGCGCACGGCAATACGCGCACTCGCCGGACGGGGATCGGGAGTGCTGCGTTGGACCTGGTCGATATCGTATCGTTCAACGGCAACGGGCCGGAACCTAGCCGGTTCGACGATGCGTCGCGACCGCGCGGCGGGAGGGGCTGACCTGTGCAAAGGACAGGCTTGCGCTTGCGGAGTTCGACCAATGCTGCGACATCGCCTTGCAACATGGTGCACAAGTCACTCTATAAGCTGTGAATAACCTGCTGATTACGTTGTGAATTCGCGCCCACCGGCGGTGGATGGGCGGCTGTTAAGATCGGGGATAAACGAGCGGAATGCATGAATCTTCCACCACCGCGGTCGCGCGGCTCGCCAGCGACGGGCCAAGCGCCCGACAAATCAGTGAGACGCTCGGCGAGCTGTTCGAACCCGAGGAGGTCGTGGCCTCCGCCTTCGAGGAGCCCGACGGCCGCTGGTCCCTTACCTTGCACTTCCGGCAGCCTCCCGACGAGGCTGCGGTGCGGGCGCAGGTCGCTGCGGTGGCGGGCGCGACCGTCGCCGACACCCTCACGTTCGAGACGCTGGCGCCCGCCGACTGGGTGCGGCTGAGCCTCGAGGGCCTCACTCCGGTCGATGCGGGCCGCTTCACCGTCCACATTGCCCACCATCGCGCGCGGGTGCTGCCAAACCGGATCGGCATCGAGATCGAGGCGGCGCTTGCCTTTGGCACCGGCCACCATGGCACCACGCGCGGCTGTCTCATCGCCCTTGATGCCTTGATCAAGGGACGACGGCCGCGCAGCATCCTCGACGTAGGCACCGGCACGGGCGTGCTTGCGATTGCGGCTGCGAGGACGCTGCGGCGGCCAGTGCTCGCGAGCGACATCGATCCCCGGGCCGTGACGATCGCGCGTGACAATGCGCGGCTCAACCGCACGCGCGCTCAGATCGAGACCATCCATGCGGCGGGGCTCACCGCGCGGCGGTTCCGTGCGCGTGGGCCGTACGACCTGGTCTTCGCCAATATTCTTCTGGAGCCGCTGGAAAAAATCGCGACGCCGATGGCGCGGCTGACGGAGCCGAACGGCCACATCGTGCTCTCGGGCCTTCTTTTGGCGCAGGCGACGCCAGCGCTGGCGCGCTATCGCGCGCGCGGATTCGTGCTCGTGCGCCGCATCAAGCTGGAAGGCTGGATGACGTTGGTGCTGCGCCGGCCCGGCCGGCGCTAGATCGCGGCCATGCACCCGCCTGCATTGCGGCCGTGCCGGCCGCCCCCTAGATTGCCGGGCATGTTCGAGGCCCGTTTCCAGACATTCGAGGATGCCGCCGAGGGCGCGGCGGGCGCTGCGCGCGTGGCGGCGCTGCGGACGGAATTGGCGCGGCGGAACCTCACCGGGTTCATCGTAGCGCGCTCGGATCGTCACCAGAACGAGTATGTCCCGGCCTCCGAGGAGCGCCTCGCCTGGCTCACCGGTTTCACCGGCTCGGCCGGCGCGGCCATCGTGATGATGGAGCGCGCCGTGCTGTTCGTCGACGGCCGCTACACGCTGCAGGCACGCGAGCAGGTGGACCCGTCGCTGTTCGCGATCGAGCACCTGGTCGACAACCCGCCCGACCGCTGGATCGAGACCAGTCTCGGCGCCGATGACCGCCTCGGCTATGACCCGTGGCTGCACACTGTCGAGAGTGCAGAGCGCCTCGCCAAGGCCTGCGCCGCCGCCGGCGCCAGCCTCGTGCCGGTGGAGCCGGACCCGATCGACGAGATCTGGCAACAGCGCCCTGCCCCGCCGCTCGGCGCGGTGACGCTGCACGATGGGCGCTTCGCCGGCGAGGCCGCGCAGGCCAAGCTCGCACGCATCAAGGCCGAGATCGCCAGGCTGCGCGCCGATGCGCTGGTCGTGTCCGACCCGCACGCGGTTGCCTGGGCCTTCAACATCCGCGGCGCCGACGTGGCGCACACGCCGCTGCCGCTCGCCTTCGCCATCGTGCCGCGGGAAGGCCGCCCGTCCCTCTATCTCGACGGCCGCAAGCTCTCGAACGCCGTGCGCAGCCATCTCGAAGCCTTGGCCGAGGTGCGCGAGCCGTCCGACTTCGTAGCCGCGCTCGCGGCCCTGGGTGCCGAAAAGAAGACCGTGCGGCTCGATCAGGCGACCGCCGCCGATGCGCTGGCGCGGCTCATCTCCACGCATGGCGGCAAGGTCGCCCGCGGCGCCGATCCGATCGCGCTGATGAAGGCGGTGAAGAACGATGTCGAGATCGCCGGCACCCGCGCCGCGCACGTGCGGGACGGCGCCGCAATGGTGCGTTTCCTGGCCTGGCTCGATCGCGAGGCGCCGCAGGGCAAGCTCAGCGAGATCGCGGCGGTCGCGGCGCTCGAGAGCTTCCGGCGCGACACCGGCCTGCTCAAGGACGTCTCCTTTCCGACCATTGCCGGCGCCGGCCCTGACGGCGCCATCGTGCACTATCGCGTCACCAGAAAGACCGATCGCATCATCGCGCCGGACGAACTGTTCCTGATCGATTCCGGCGCGCAATACGAGGACGGCACCACCGACATCACGCGAACTGTCGTGGTGGGGACGCCGACCGCCGAGATGCGCGACCGCTTCACCCGCGTGCTCAAGGGCCATATCGCGATCGCGCGCGCGGTCTTTCCGGACGGGACCAGCGGCGCGCAGCTCGATTCGTTCGCGCGCCAGTTCCTGTGGTCGCAAGGGCTCGACTTCGACCACGGCACCGGCCACGGCGTCGGCAGCTACCTCTCGGTGCACGAGGGACCCGCGCGCATCTCCAAGCTCGGCGCCGCGCCGCTCAAGCGCGGCATGATCCTGTCGAACGAGCCCGGCTACTACAAGGCTGGCGCCTTCGGCATCCGCATCGAGAACCTGGTGCTGGTGGTGGAAGGCCCGAAGGTCGAGGGCGCCGAGAAGCCGCTCAACACCTTCGAGACGTTGACGCTGGTGCCGAT
>Ga0153954_1001626_pt1 | contig 11374 bp, 12 predicted proteins | sample TSFL038MetaG_FD_102277 | JGI IMG/M metagenome (GOLD analysis project Ga0153954, IMG submission 102277) | Attine ant fungus gardens microbial communities from Florida, USA - TSFL038 MetaG | ecosystem: Host-associated > Fungi > Mycelium > Unclassified | place: USA: Florida, Wekiwa Springs State... | reverse complement strand
CGGCCAGATGGTCGAGCGCGGCCGCCATGGCGCAAGCGACGGCGCCCTTCATGTCGACCGCGCCGCGGCCGTAGAGCGTGCCGTCGACGATCTCGCCGGCGAACGGGGGATGGGTCCAGTCCTTCTCGGCGCCTGGCGGCACCACGTCGGTGTGGCCGGCGAACATGAGATGCGGGCCCGCGTCGCCGATGCGCGCATAGAGGTTTTCGACCGGCGCGGTGCCAGGCTCGGCGAAGACGACGCGGTGGACGGTGAAGCCCGCGCCTTTCAGGACGTTCTCGATCAGCGCGAGCGCGCCGCCCTCGGCCGGGGTGACCGACGGACAGCGCAAGAGATCGCGGGCGAGCGCGACCGGATCGGCGGGGGTGCTCATGGTTGCGGCTTTACCCGGCTGCGGCGGATCGCGTCAATCATGGTGCCTCACGCATCTCAGCCGGCCACGGACCGCTCGCCCGCCACCAGCGCGGGCGACGTCGGCGCCGAGGGGCCGCGTGCATCGAGGATGGTGATCTTCTGCCAGATCTTGCGGCTCAGGTTGCTGGTGAGCTCCTCGATGTCGTTGACGGCCTCGATCACGACCGGGTCGGGCAGGTTCTGGGCGTAGAGCGCGGCGAGCTTGCTGGTGAGCGAGAGCATTTCGCTGCAGTAATCGAGGTAGCGGGTGAGCTCGAACCGGTTCATCACCCGCTTGGGGGAAGCCTCGGTCGGCGGGCCCGCCTCAAGGACGATGCTCGGATCCTTGGTGAGCTGATGCATGTCGATGACGTGGGCGAGGGTGCGGAACACGTGCAGGTCGCGTAGCGAGCGCCGCCGCTTGATGCGGTCTTCGATGGAGACGGCGAAGAACAACGCGGCGGCGACCAGCACGGTGATGTTCATCGCCGCGTCGATGCCCTGGAATACGCCGAACACCTCGTTGCCCATCTGGGGATGGATCAGCCGCGCCAACACCAGCGCAATGATCACGAGCCCGGCGAGGCCGGCCGCGATCGCGACATAGATCGTCACCCGCAATGCGATGTTTGGCGCGGCGATCGCTTGCGCTCGCTGCTGGGCCTCCATGGCGATGCCGGCAAGCTCTTGGCAGACCTTCGAAAGTCCCGACGCCGGGAAGCGCTCGGTGATGCGCTGCTCCAGCAGCTGCACCGTCTTGACGATCTTGCCGGCATCGAGGGTTCGGTACACGTCGCGCATCCCGCCGCGAGGAGGGGGACGGTGCCGGTCGGCTCAGTCCCGCAACAGCTCGTTGATCGAGGTCTTCGCCCGCGTCTTCTCATCGACACGCTTGACGATGACGGCGCAATAGAGGCTCGGGCCTGCCGCGCCGTTCTTGCCGGGCTTGCCCGGCATGGTGCCGGGGACGACCACGGAATAGGGCGGCACCTCGCCCAGGAAGGTCTCGCCGGTCTCGCGGTCGACGATCTTGGTCGAGGCGCCGATAAAGACGCCCATGGACAGCACCGAACCCTCGCGCAGGATCACGCCTTCGGCGACCTCCGAGCGCGCGCCGACGAAGCAGTTGTCCTCGATGATGACGGGACCCGCCTGCAGCGGCTCGAGCACGCCGCCGATGCCGGCGCCGCCCGAGATATGGCAGTTCTTGCCGATCTGCGCGCATGAGCCGACCGTGGCCCAGGTGTCGACCATGGTGCCGGAATCGACGTAGGCGCCGAGATTGACGAAGCTCGGCATCAGCACCACGCCGGGCGCGATGTAAGCGGAGCGCCGCACGACGCAATTGGGCACTGCGCGGAAGCCGGCCTCGCGGAAGCGCGCCTCGTTCCAGCCGTCGAACTTCGAGGCGACCTTGTCCCACCACACCGCGTGGCCGGGGCCGTTGCCGACGACCGTCATGTCGTTGAGGCGGAAGGAGAGCAGCACCGCCTTTTTGAGCCACTGATTGACTTGCCAGTGGCCGTTGGCGCCGCGCTCGGCGACGCGGGCCTGGCCGCGGTCGAGCAGTTCGAGCGCCGCTTCCACCGCTTCGCGCACGGGACCCTTGGTCGCGGGGCTGATGCCGTCGCGCGCGTCGAAGGCGTCGTCGATGGTCTTGGCTAGCTCGGCGTTCGACATTGCGGTTCCCCCACTGCTTCAGGCCGGTTTGTCGAGCGTGGGGGTCAGCCTGTCAAGGGACGCCGCGGCGTCCTATTCGGGCAGCGGGCAGGGCGTAACCGGGAACTGCACCGACGCGGCAGCGGGCGCAGGCGAAACATTAGGAGCAGGCGAGGCATCGGGGGCAGCCGGGGTGCTCGCCGGTGCCGGTGCCTTGGCGCGCAGGAAATACTGCGTCTCGTCCTTGAGCACCTCGAAGCAAAGGTTCTCGTTCCCGGCGTTCGCCTGTGCGCCTGCGGGCGTGATGCAAATCTGGCCCTTGGCGATGGTGTAGCGGCCGGACCAGGGCGCGAGGTCCTGGGCACGGAAGAACACGCCATCGGCCCGGAATTCGTAGGGCCCGAAGCTCACCGGCCACGGCTTGGGCGGGCAGGCCGCTTTGCCGACGAAGGTCGCGCGGATCTCGTCGTCCTGCACCGGCGTAGGCGCCGAGGCGGCGCCGGTCAGCAACAGCACACTGACAGCGAGGATCGGCAAAGGATAGCGAAAGTCAGGACGGCGAAGGTCGCGCGGCGTCATCGGAGGGCTCGCGGTGGAGGGCTCACGGTGGCTCAGGCCAGAGTACCATGCGGGGCATCCGCCGCCGCCCGCCAATGCCGCGGATCGTTAGCGGTTTCTATCGTCTGGCCGCGCGATCTTAGCGGCAATCCCCTCCAAAAATGCGACCAGATTGTCGGTGACATGGTCGACATGGAGCGCGTCACGGCCTTCGAGCTCCCAGCCCTCGCGAAACACTTCCCGTGTATGCTCCGGCACCACCAGCACGGTGGTCATGCCGCGCGAATAGGGCACCGCAAGATTGCGCGCGAGATCCTCGAACATCGCGGCCTTGCCGGGGTCGACACCGTGCATGGCGAGAAAGCGGTCGTAGTTCTGCGGGAACGGCTTGGGCTCGAGTTCGGCGGCGACGATGTCGTACACGTCCTCGAAATGATGCCCGAGCTCGAGCCGCGCGAGCACCGCGTCGGCATGGCGGCGCGTGCCGTTGGTCAGAATCAGCTTGCGGCCGGGCAGCCGTTCGATCGCCGCGCCCAGGGCCGCATTCGGTTGCAGGGGCGAGTGGTCGATCTGGTGCACGAAATCCAGGAAATCATCGGGCTTCATGCCGTGCTCGGCCATCAGCCCGCGCATCGAGGTGCCGTAGCGCTTGTAGTAGTCCTTCTGCAGCCTGAAGGCGTCGTCGTGCGTGATGTTGAGGAAGTTCGCGATGTAATCGCGGATGCGCTCGTCGACCTGGTGCCAGAGGTTCAGGTGATGGGGATAGAGCGTGTTGTCGAGGTCGAAGACCCAGGTCTCGACCCGGTCGAAACTACGCCGCGCAGGGCGGTCGGCAGGCACTCGGTTGGAAGAGGCGGCATTGGCGGAGGTCATGGCGTTACTCGAAACTCCAACTCAGTCCCTGATCACCCGCGAGAGCGGCCGATCGAAGGCAAGGATCACGGCGCCTGCGATCGTGGCGATGCCGGCGATCATCAGGAAGAACATCGTCTTGTCCATAGAGCTCCAGAAGCTGCCGAGCCAGCCGGCGATCAAGTTCCCGGTGAAGCTGGTGGCGAGCCAGACCCCCATCAGCATCGATACCATGCGTCCGGGCGCAAGCTTGGAGACGAGCGAGAGGCCGATCGGCGAGATGTAGAGCTCGCCGATCGTGACAACCGCGAAATAGGCGAGGAGCCAGAGCCAGTTCGCGTCCGGGCCCCCGGCCGACTGCCAGGCCGCTCCGAGCATGATCAGGTTGGCGATCGCGACGCCGAAGCAGCCGAGCGACATCTTCACGACGGTGGAAGGTTCGCTGCCGCGCCGGCCTTGCCACGCCCACAGCGCCACCAGGCAAGGCGTGAACGCCAGGATCATGAGCGGGTTGAAGGACTGGAACCAGGCGGTGGGGATTTCGCCGCGCCAGAACAGGAGGTCGACATAGCGGTCGGTGTAGGTGTCGGCCCATAGCGCGATGGTGTTGCCCTGCTGCTCATAGGTCGCCCAGAAGAAGGTCGTCGGCACGAACAACACGACGAGCGCCAGGATGCTGTGCCACTCGTCGCGTGTGAGCGGCTTCTTCTCGCCCCCTGTCGCGGCCGCCTTGTGCAGCGGATCGGCCGGCAGCGACGGCAGCGCGCAAAGGTAGATCACCAGCGCGATCGTCATTCCGACGCCGGCGGCGGCGAAGCCGTAATGCCAGCCGTAGTTGTCGCTCAGCGTGCCGCACACGAACGGCGCGACCGCAGCGCCCAGATTGATGCCGACATAGAAGATCGAATAGGCGCGGTCGCGCCGGCGGTCGCCCGGTGCGTAGAGGCCGCCGACCTGCGCCGACATATTCGGCTTGAACGCGCCATTGCCCAGTATCAGGACCATGAGCGCAAACAGGAACAGGGGCTCGAACGCCATCATGAAATGGCCGATCGCCATCAACCCCGCGCCCAGGAGGACGGTGCGGTGCTGGCCGAGCAGGCGGTCGGCGAGCAAGCCGCCGAAGATCGGCGTGAGGTACACGAACCCGGTATAGAGCCCGTAGATCTGCGACGAGAACGGCTGCACGTCGAGCGGCCCGAACACGGCCTCGAGCGCGTGCCTGAGCGTCGCGAGCCCGATCACATTGGCGGAGTGATCGGGATGCAGCAGGTATCTCGTCATGTAGAGCACGAGCAGCGCGCGCATTCCGTAGTAGGAAAAGCGCTCCCACGTCTCGGTCGCGAACAGAAACGTGAGGCCGCGTGGATGGCCGAACAGGTCGTTGGCGCGGCCGGCATCGTGGGCGCGCTCGGCGGGTGAAATGGTCATCGCGGCTTCAGTCGATCCCTCGTTGTCCGCGGCGCAGCGGACCCTGGTGTCCCGATCCCGATAGGTGAAAACCGGCTCCCGGAAAAGCCTCCCTCAGGCGCGACCCGAGGGATAGTGCGCAAGCAAGATGCCAGTGCCCCGAACCCGAAGTTCGTACAATGACGCGGCGCATGCGGTTGCGAACTTCGGAAACGGGACACTAGACTCCGATCCGTTCGGATTGAAGCGGTTCGGGGAGCGCGTCCGACGGATATTGCGCCGCTTCAAAGCGTTACCTTGCGCCGTTTCAAAGCGTTAATGCGGCCTGCCGGCCCATCTGACCGCGGCGATCGGCAGCAGGGCGCCGTCCGGGCGGACTGTTAGACTTGACGCCAGGCACCGATTGCGAAAACGCTGGTGCGACAAAATTGCCGGAGGAATATCCCATGAACCGTTCCAGGCGGGCGGGCCTCAAGCTTGCGCTCGCGGGCCTAGCCGCGGCAGTCGCACGGCCGGCGGGCGCGCAAGGCGACGCGGCGGCGAACTATCCCAACAGGCCGATCCGCGTCATCGTCGGCTTTGCCGCGGGCGGCGGCAACGACATCTTCGCGCGCCTGGTCGGCCAGAAGCTCTCCGACATCCTCAAGCAGCCCGTCGTGATCGAGAACAAGCCGGGCGCCGGCGGCCGCATCTCGGCGGAATACGTCGCGGCGCAGCCGGCGGACGGCTACACCCTCATGGTCGGCGCCAGCGGGATGATGTCGATCGCGGCTGCGACCCTGCCGCGGCTGCCCTATCACCCCACCAAGACCTTCGTGCCGCTCTCGATGATCGCCAACTTCCCGCTCATCATGGTGGTGCCGGTGGACAATCCGGCCAAGACGGTCAAGGAAGTGGTGGACTGGGCCAAGGCGCATCCCGAGAAGGCCAACTATGCGACCACGTCGCCCGCCTTCACCATCACCACCGAACTCCTCAAGCTCAAGTCCGGCATGCCGGGCGTCGCGATCACCTACAAGAGCAGCAACGAGATGCTGATGAGCGTCATCGGCGAGCAGACGCTGCTGGCGATCGCCGACGGCCCGCCGACGGTGCCGATGGTGAAGGGCGGCAAGGTGCGTGCAGTCGCGGTCACCGGCAGTGTGCGCTCGTCGGAACTGCCCGACGTGCCGAGCATGGCGGAGGCGGGCTACCCGGACGTGGACGTTTATCTCTGGAGCGGCGTGTTCGCGCCCGCCGCCACGCCGCCGGCGATCGTCGCCAAGCTCGAGGCGGCGCTGCGCGAGGCCATCAAGGATCCCGATGTGAGCAGCAGGCTGAAGGGCATGGCGGTCAATCCCGGCGGCAACAGCGGCGAGGAGTTCCGTCGCATGATCGATGCCGACATCGTCAAGTTCACAGAGGTGGTGAAGGCCGCCAACCTGTCGTTCTCGGACTGATGTCCGGCGCGACAAAAAGGCGGTTCGGCCATGGCCGCCCCCGGATGTTAAAAAACGAACTGGGGCGACGCATCTGGGAGGGAGCGCAACGTGCAGCTGATGTTCTATTACGTCGTCTTCATGATTGGCGGCGATGTCGTCGATTATTTCATCGGGCTCTTCATCGAGCGCGCTTGGCCGCAAGCGAGCCTGCTTGCTTTCCTGTTGCTCTATTTCACCTCTCTCTGGGTCGCGTGGTTGCTGGCGGTGCGGGTGACCGAGCCGAAGGCCGCCAAGGCGGCGGCCGGCTGAAACGCGCCGCGCGCCGCGCAGGATGCCCGGTGTAAAGCGGGGAAAAATCGTCAGCGCAGTTGGGGCGGGACCGCGACTGCGCTAACGTCATGCTCGCTCGGGCGACCACGCGAGCGAAGAGCAGGGTACGGAGCGCAAGCCCTGCCGCGCCGCTCCATGACGCGCCTCCGATATGTGGCGCCCGAGCCCCATTCCCCTTTTTCGTAGCCCGCAAGAAGCGCCGTAGGCGCGCATTGCGGGGGCGTACTTTCCGCACGGCGCGAATCCCGGATTTCGCTTCGCTCCATCCGGGCTACGAGAGGCGCTCGTATCACACGTCGAGCAGGTCCTTGTCGGCGAACTCCGCCCGCTCCTGAATGAATTCGAAGCGCGCCTCGGGCTTGTTGCCCATGAGACGCTCGACCGAGGAGTCGGTGTTCTTGCGTTCGTCGTCGACCACGATCACGCGCAACAGCGTGCGCTTCCTCGGGTCCATGGTGGTTTCCTTGAGCTGGTTCGCCATCATCTCGCCCAGGCCCTTGAAGCGGCCGATCTCGACCTTGGCGTTGGCGTGGAATTCCTTCTTGATCAGTTCGTCGCGGTGCTTGTCGTCGCGGGCATAGAACACCTTGCCGCCGTGGCTGAGCCGATAGAGCGGCGGCACCGCGAGATAGAGGTGGCCGTCCTCGATCAGCTTCGGCATCTGCCGATAGAAGAAGGTGATCAGCAGCGATGCGATGTGGGCGCCGTCGACGTCGGCGTCGGTCATCACGATCACCTTGTCGTAACGCAAGTCCTCGTCGCGGTAGTGCGCGCCGGTGCCGGGCCCGAGCGCCTGGATGAGATCGGCGAGCTGCTGGTTCTGCGCGAGCTTGTCCTTGCCGGCGGAGGCGACGTTGAGGATCTTGCCGCGCAACGGCAGCACCGCCTGCGATGCGCGGTCGCGCGCCTGCTTGGCGGAGCCGCCGGCGCTGTCGCCCTCGACGATGAAAATCTCCGAGCCTTGCGCGGCGGTGTTGGTGCAGTCTGCGAGCTTGCCCGGGAGCCGCAGCTTGCGCGCGGCCGTCTTGCGCGAAATCTCCTTCTCCTGGCGCCGGCGGATGCGCTCCTCGGCGCGCTCGACCACGAACTCGACGAGCTTGTTCGCCTGCATCGGATTGCCGGCGAGCCAATGGTCGAACGGATCGCGGATCGCGTTCTCGACCACGCGGGTCGCTTCCGCGGTGGCGAGGCGATCCTTGGTCTGGCCTTGGAATTCAGGCTCGCGGATGAACACGGAGACCATGCAGCCGGCGCCGGTCATCACGTCGTCGCCGGTGACCGCCGCGACGCGCTTGCCTTGTCCGACGCGCTCAGCGTGATCCTTGATGCCCTTGAGGAGCGCGCTGCGCAGGCCGGACTCGTGGGTGCCGCCGTCCGGCGTCGGAATGGTGTTGCAATAGGAGGAGAGGAAACCGTCGGCGTCGGCGGTCCAGGCGACCGCCCATTGCGCCGCGCCATGGGCGCCGATCTTGCCGGAGCTGCCGGCGAAGATGTCGGGATGCACGAGCGTCGAGCCGTTGATGGTGGCGGCGAGATAATCCTTCAGGCCGTCGGCGAAATGAAAGGTGGCTTCCTCCGGCACGTTCTCGAGGCCGTCGAGCAGTTCCTTGGCGCACGACCAGCGGATCTCGACGCCGCCGAAGAGGTACGCCTTGGAGCGCGTCATCTTGAACACGCGCTCGGCCTTGAAATGCGCCTTGGCGCCGAAGATCTGCGGGTCGGGGCGGAAGCGCACCTTGGTGCCGCGCCGGTTGGGCACGCGGCCGAGCGTCTCAAGCTTGCCTTTCGGATGACCGCGCTCGAACACCATGCGGTAGAGCGTCTGCTCGCGCGCGACCTCGACCTCGAGCCGTTCCGAGAGCGCGTTGGCGACGGACACGCCGACGCCGTGCAGGCCGCCGGAGGTCTCATAGACCTCCGAGTCGAACTTCCCGCCCGCGTGCAGGGTGCACATGATCACCTCGAGCGCGGACTTTTTCGGAAACTTCGGGTGTGGATCGATCGGGATGCCGCGGCCGTTGTCGGTCACGCTGACGAAGCCGTCGGCCTCGAGCTCGACCTCGATGAAGGTCGCGTGCCCGGCCAGCGCCTCGTCCATCGCGTTGTCGATCACCTCGGCGAACAGGTGGTGCAGCGCCTTCTCGTCGGTTCCACCGATATACATGCCGGGCCGCCGCCGCACCGGCTCCAGTCCCTCGAGCACCTCGATGTGATGCGCGGTGTAGCCGGCCTCGGCCGAGCGCGGGGCTCGCGCGGTGCGCGCGGCCGCGCCGGAGACGCGTCGCGGGGCAGACTCGGGCACGTCCGAGAACAGGTCCTTGGCCGCCTTCGCTCTCGCCCCGCCGGCGGCGGAGGATTTGGCGGTTGCACTCTTGGTTGCGGCTTTAACGGTCTTGGCCATGTTCTGCGTGCACGAGTCAGTGAGGGAACGAATCAGCCACCGGACTATGCCACGGTCGTGGCCGCGGCGCTGCCGGCCAGCGGATTGGTAAACGCTCGTCAGGAAACGGGATGCCGGCGCTGGTTCCAACTGGGCGTGCGCCGGTACGGTGTCGTCATGACACCTATATGGTCACACCGTACCATCAATTCAATTTGATGCCGTCGCTTGGCCCCTGCGCTGCCAGACATTCGCCCAATCCGGTTGGAAGACTTGGTCGAAAGCCGAGAGGAGCCCGACATGTTCGACCTCAACCGTCTCTTGAATGCTTTCCGCCTTGGCGCACCTGCCGACTTCCAGCGCATGCTGGACTGGAAGCTGCTGCGAGGCAGCCACGAGTTTCCGGGACCGGACGGCGGCACCTGCATCAACGAGGCGGCCATCGTCGCTGCCGGCTATCCCTATCGTGCGGTTTATTGCGTCAAGGACCTGCCGGCATCGTTCTCGCGGCCGATCTCGATGCTGGCATTGTGTCTCAATGACACGCTCGACGACACGCTGCGCCAGGAGCTGTTGCTGCCGTTCGTCACGCGGCTGGGCGGCTCCGCGGACACGCCCCAGGTCGAGATGACGCGGGCGGAGCTCATCCTCGATCGCACCGTGAACGAGGTGCTGGCGCCGGCGCTGGCACGCGCCGGCCATGCGGAGCTGGCGGAGCGTTATCGCGCGCGCAACACGCCGACCGAGCTGGTCGCGGTCGCCAAGCGCATGCGGCAAGACTTCATGCAACAAGACTTCATGCAACAAGACCGCACGAAGAGTGCGGCGTTGCGCGAGCCGCTGGTGGCTGCCGTCGAGCATGCCGCAGACGCCGGCCGGCAATGGCTGGCGGGGCTGCCGACCGAGGTCGTATTCTGCGCATTCTCCGCCATGCGCGAAATCGCCGCGCTCGAGCGCGAGCGCTCGCTCGAGAAGGTCTATCGGCGCGCGGTGACGATCCTCGACGCTGCGCTGGAGGTCGGCAACCGCGCCGGCGCCATCGGCGGCGACGTAGTGGCGCAGCGCATGCAGGTCGCCAAGGAAAATGCGGAAGAAGCGTTGGCCGCCTGACGTGTAGGATGGGTTGAGCGAAAGCGAAACCCATCAGCGGTGGTGCCGCGGGAATGGCGTTTGATGGGTTTCGCGCGCGAGCATGCGCGCTCAACCATCCTACGAACTATGGCCTAACCGGACCGGGGCGGCTAAACCTGCCGCATGCTTGCGAGCCTCGAAGCTTACGCCCAGCACCTGGTCGAATTCGTGCGTGTCCACGAGGCGTGGGCGGCGCCTATCGTGTTTCTACTCGCCTTCGGCGAGTCTCTGGCCTTCATCTCGCTGCTGATCCCGGCCTGGGCGGCGCTGGTCGGCATCGGCGTGCTGATCGCCTCCGGCAATCTCAGCTTCTGGCCGGTCTGGGTCGCTGGCGCGCTCGGCGCCGCGATAGGCGACTGGCTGTCTTATTGGGTCGGCGTCAAGCTCGGTCCGCCGGTCGCGCATGTGTGGCCGCTGTCGCGCCATCCCGAGTTGCTCCCGCGCGGTGAAGCCTTCGTCAAGCGCTGGGGTGTGCTTGCGATCTTCATCGGCCGCTTCTTCGGCCCGCTGCGCGCCTCGGTCCCCCTGGTCGCCGGCATCTTCCGCATGCCCTGGTGGCCGTTCCAGCTCGCCAACTTCTCCTCTGCCTTCCTCTGGGCCGCCGTTCTGCTCACCCTCGGCGACGTGGTCTCCAAGATTTTCAAGTGGGTGTTCGGATAGCCGGAGATGCGCGGGTGGCGCCACCGGGCGCGCCTCGCTATATTGCGGCCATGAGCAAAGATCAGGTGAAGGAAATCCTGGACCGGGTGTTGGCTTGGTCGCCTGCCGACCAGGAAAAGGTCACACGGCTCATTCGTGACATCGAAGCGCGCCGCCAAGGTGACGGCATCACCGACGAGGAGTGGCAGATTATCGAGGCGCGCGCCGCTCGCCGCGACTTGGCGACGGATGACGAAGTCGAGGACCTGTTCGCCCGCTATCGGCGCGCATGAGGCTGCGGTACGAACGCGGCGCGCTGGCCGATCTCGATGAGATCTTCGCATACATCGCAGAGAACAATCCCGAGGCGGCAGCTCGACTTGTTGCTCGTATCGAGGAGGTGGCGGCAAAGATCGCAGCGTCACCGTACATGGGAGAGGCGACGCGCAAGCTGGCCTTTCGACGGTTCCCTGTCGGCAACTACCTGATTGTCTTTGAGGTCGCGCGTGATGAGGTCATCATTCATTACGTGCGCCACGGTGCGCGTCGGCGGCCGTGGGAGGGTGAGCAGTAGCGCGCTCCGTCAATTCAACTGGCGTAT
>Ga0153954_1001625_pt1 | contig 11374 bp, 8 predicted proteins | sample TSFL038MetaG_FD_102277 | JGI IMG/M metagenome (GOLD analysis project Ga0153954, IMG submission 102277) | Attine ant fungus gardens microbial communities from Florida, USA - TSFL038 MetaG | ecosystem: Host-associated > Fungi > Mycelium > Unclassified | place: USA: Florida, Wekiwa Springs State... | reverse complement strand
GACCATGCAATCGATGTTTTCATCGCCCCTTGCTGCCGCATACCGTCGTCAGGGGCTAGCTAGCCAGCGCATCATCGGGAGCATCGCAAGCCGAGTCGCTTGCACCAAGAGTCAATCAGACCCTCCTCGAATGAGGCCGTCGCCACGGCCCCGCCGACATGGGCCGCCCGCCTATGCCGTGTGTGAGACGAGCCAAGCGATTTCACGCTCGCATCAACGCCGGTTCGGTCCGGGTCCGCCGCTGACCCGCCTGGTTGTCATTCCCGGCGGACCGAAGGTCTGACCGGGAATCCATGCGTTTCGGACGACCCCGTGACCGGCGCTCCTGGATTCCGGATCGGCCGCCTGGCGACCGTCGGAAATGACAAAGCGAGCAGATCAGCGCATCGCCGGGCCGCCCGCGCCTCCACGCGCCTTCGACTTCATGTAAGCTCCGCTCCCATGTCCGACTTGGCGCTCTCCATCGCCCTAGGCGTCGCCCTCGCGGCGGCGACCGGATTTCGCATCTTTCTGCCGATGCTCATTGCCAGCGGCGCCGCCTATAGCGGACATCTCCATCTCGACAGCGGCTTCGCGTGGCTCGGAACCTCGTCGGCGCTCATCATGCTGAGCGTCGCCGCCGTCGTCGAGGTTTTGGCCTATTACATCCCGATCGTCGACAACATGCTCGACGTCGTGTCCGCGCCGGCTGCGTTCATCGCGGGCACGATCCTGTCGGCTGCCGTCATGACCGACATGCCGCCAATGGTGAAGTGGACGGCGGCGGTGATCGCCGGCGGCGGCGTCGCCGGAATGACGCGGGGAGCGGCTGGAGTTCTGAGGGCGCACTCGACCGTTTTGACCGGGGGCCTCGGAAACTTCGTCATCTCGACCGCTGAGCTTGGCGGCGCGACGCTCATCTCCTTTCTCGCGCTCGCCGCGCCGGTGGCCGCGATCGCCCTTGTCCTCCTGTTCCTGTTTGTCGTCGGGCGTGTGCTCCGACGCGTGTTTCGCGCGCGGCGTCATCGAAGGGACGGACATGAGGGTTCGGGCGCCTGCTTTTGACGGATTTTCCGGAATTTAGAATTTTGACTGCTATAAACAGAATGCCGTGCTATTGTTCTGGTTCATCGAAGAAGGGGCGCGGTCGCTATGCCGCGAGCCCTTGCGAAGGGGCGTGTGAAAAGCGTGGGATGACGGCGGCGGGATGCTCTTAGCGACGAGGGCATATGCGGCCGGAATTTTTATTTGAATGGGTTCGTAACTCATTGAAAAGTCCCGATTCGAAAGAGTAAGCGCTAGTAAATTTACTAGCGCTTACTGACGTTTATTGACGTTTACTCGCGCTTATTGGCGCCGACCCGGCGCCATGTTCCGGGCGTCGATGACGGCCCGCGCCCATTCCTCCGGCCGCTCCTGCGGCAGGTTGTGGCCGGCGCCCTTGAACACGCGATGCTCGTGCCGGCCCAAAAAGCGCCGCGCGTGGTCGGCCGTGCCTAAGTTCACGCCGTCGGCGTCGCCATCGATCGTGATGGCCGGAACAGCGATCGGCGGCTGCGTTGCGAGGGCCGCCTCGATCGGCGCATAGGCCGGATCGCCCGGGGCGAGCCCGTAGCGATGCCGGTAGGAATGGATGACGACCTCGACGAAGTCCGGATTGTCGAAGGCGCTCGCCGTTCGGTCGAAGGTCGCGTCGTCGAACGCCCAAGGCGGCGACCACATGCGCCACAAGAGGCGCGCGATCCCTCGCCGGTCCTTCTCGAGCCCCCGCCGCCCGCGCTCGTTGTGGAAATAGTACTGGTACCAGAGCGCGGCCTCTTCCGCTGGGCTCGCCGGCTCCATGGCGCGTGCGATGTTCTGGATGTTGTACGCGTTGCCGGAGACGAGCGCCGCGACGCGCTCCGCGCGCAGCGCGGCCACGATGCAGGCGGCGCGCCCGCCCCAATCGTAGCCGCCGAGAACGGCGCGCTCGATCTCAAGCGTGTCCATCAGCGCGAGGAGGTCCGCGCTGAGAGCCGCCTGCTCGCCCGAGCGGGGCGTCCGGGCGTCGAGGAACCGCGTCGGCCCGTAGCCGCGCAGATAGGGAACAATGACGCGCGCCCCGGCTTCAGCAAGGATCTGCGCCGCTTGATCATAGGCATGGACGTCGTAGGGAAAGCCGTGGCCCATAATGCACGGCCAGCCGGACGGAGGTCCGTGTTCGAGATAGGCGACGGAAAGGACGCCCGCGTTGATCGTCTTGATGGCTGTCGACATGCGCCGTTCGCCTCCATGGAGCCGCGCCTGGCTCGGACCCCGTTCATGCGCGATCGGCGGCAGCGCCTGCAACAGCTTGACGCAGCCCGCGGCCTTCTCTATTGTCGCGCCGTTTTCCACTTCAAGGTGACACAACGTGGCGATCCTTATTGTACGATCAGCGCTGGAGGGCGGGCAGACCTAAGATCTGCATCCGTTCCGATAGCGCTTACCCGAAGGCCCCTCCGAGGGCCTTTTTTGTTGCCTCGAATTCGCGATTGACCAGAAAAAGGCGGAGATTTGGGACTATGGCCAAGCAAATGTCAGGCGCGGAGATGGTCGTCGAGGCGCTGAAGGACCAGGGCGTCGAGATGGTCTTCGGCTATCCGGGCGGCGCGGTTTTGCCCATCTACGACGCCATTTTCCACCAGAACAAGCTTCGCCATATCCTCGTGCGCCACGAGCAGGGCGCGGCTCACGCCGCCGAAGGATATGCGCGCTCGACGGGGAAGGTCGGAGTCCTGCTCGTCACCTCGGGGCCTGGAGCGACCAACGCGATCACGGGGCTCACCGACGCGCTCATGGACTCGATCCCGCTCGTGTGCATCACCGGCCAGGTGCCGACCCATCTCATCGGCTCCGACGCCTTCCAGGAATGCGATACGACCGGCATCACCCGCAGCTGCACGAAGCACAATTATCTCGTGCGCCGGGTCGAAGACCTGCCGCGCATCCTGCACGAGGCCTTTTATATCGCGTCGCACGGCCGGCCCGGTCCTGTGGTCGTCGACATTCCGAAGGACGTGCAGTTCGCCAGCGGCGTGTACACGTTCCAGAAGAACGTTCAGCATAAGACCTACCAGCCGCAGCTCAAGGGCGACCTTGAGCGCGTTCGGCACGCGGTCGAAATGATGGCGGCGGCGAAGAAGCCGATTTTCTACACCGGCGGCGGCGTCATCAATTCCGGCCCGCACGCTTCGACCCTGCTGCGCGAGCTTGTCCGGGCTACAGGATTTCCGATCACATCAACGCTGATGGGCCTTGGCGCTTATCCCGCGTCCGACAGGCAATGGCTGGGGATGCTTGGCATGCACGGCTCCTTCGAGGCGAACAATGCCATGCATGACTGCGATCTGATGATCTGCGTCGGCGCGCGCTTCGACGATCGCATCACCGGCCGGATCGATTCTTTCTCGCCGAAGTCGAGAAAGATCCACATCGACATCGATCCGTCCTCGATCAACAAGAATGTCAAGGTCGATCTCGGCATCGTCGGCGATTGCGCGCACGTGCTGGAGGATGTGGTTCGGTTGTGGCGTGCAGGCTCGCACCGGGGCGATGCCGCTTCGCTCGCAAAATGGTGGAGCGCGATCGACGGTTGGCGGGCGCGCAACTCGTTCGGATTCCGCAATTCGGAGAAAATCATCAAGCCGCAGCATGCAGTGAAGAGACTCTACGAGCTGACAAGGGGACGTGACGTCTACGTCACGACCGAGGTCGGCCAACACCAGATGTGGGCCGCGCAGCATTTCGCTTTCGAGGAGCCGAACCGCTGGATGACGTCCGGCGGCCTTGGAACGATGGGGTATGGGCTGCCGGCGGCGATCGGCGCACAACTAGCGCATCCGAAGTCGCTTGTCGTCGACATTGCGGGCGAAGCGTCGATCCTCATGAATATGCAGGAGATGTCGACGGCGGTTCAGTATCGTCTGCCGATCAAGATCTTCATTCTCAACAATCAGTACATGGGCATGGTGCGCCAATGGCAGGAACTCCTGCACGGCGGGCGCTATTCGGAGAGCTATACCGACTCGCTGCCCGATTTCGTCAAGCTGGCCGAAGCCTATGGCGCGCATGGGATCCGCTGCGCAGATCCTGCGAAGCTCGATGACGCAATCATGGAAATGATCGAGACGCCGGGACCGGTCATTTTCGATTGCTTGGTCGATCAGAAGGAGAATTGCTTCCCGATGATTCCGTCGGGTAAGGCGCATAACGAAATGATCTTGGCCGACCTAGAGGATGACGCTGGCGTCGAGCTCGACAACATCATCGACGAAAAGGGCAAGATGCTGGTCTGAGGCTCTCTCGCTCTAGGAGAGGACTGGGGTGAGGACCTCCCTCATCCGGCCAACTTCTCCCCCAGCGAGAAGGTTCGCGGTCGGCCTCCTCTCCCTTTCAGGAGAGGGTTAGGGTGAGGGCGTGGCGAGGGCTCTTTGACGATGTTCAGTTTGCAGGAGATGCGCCGGGTGCACGAGATTGTGCTCGCCGCCGTGCGCTCCACGCCGGCGCTGAATTGGCCGCTGCTCGACCAACGGCTCGGCGCCGAAGTCGTGGTGAAGCATGAGAACCACCTGCCGACCGGAGCGTTCAAGGTGCGCGGCGGCCTCACCTACCTCGACGCGGCGATGAAACGCCAGCCCGGGATGCGCGGACTCATTTCGGCGACGCGCGGCAATCATGGCCAGAGTCTCGCCTTCGCCGGGAGGCGGGCTGGCCTCGGCGTGACGATCCTCACGCCGCAATGCAATTCGAGCGAGAAGAACGCCGCGATGTGTGCGCTGGGCGCTGAACTGATCGAATTCGGACGTGACTTTCAGTCGGCGCGCGAGGAGGCGATGCGGCTTGCCGAGAGCCGCGGCCTGCATATGGTTCCATCGTTCCACCGCGATCTGGCGCTTGGCGTGGGAAGTTACGCGCTTGAACTTCTAAGTGAGCGCTCCGAGCTCGACGTGCTTTACGTTCCGATTGGCCAAGGCTCGGGTATCTGCGGGTGCATCGCAGCGCGCGACGCGTTGAATCTCAAGACGGAGATCGTCGGCGTCCAATCAACCGAAGCGCCGGCTTATGCGCTCTCCTTCGCCGCCGGCCATGTCGTGCCCACGAACAGCGCCGATACGCTCGCCGATGGCTTGGCGACCCGCATTCCCGATCAGGAGGCGCTTGAGGTCATCCTCAAGGGCGCTACGCGGATCACTCTTGTCAGCGACGACGAGGTCGCCGCTGCTGTGCGCGCCTACTGGACGGATACGCACAATCTCGCCGAGGGCGCCGGCGCGGCAGCGCTTGCCGCGGCGGTCAAGGAACGATCGCGGCTCAGAGGTCGTAAGATCGGGCTCGTGCTGTCGGGCGGCAACATCGACTTCGATCTTTTCCGGCGATGGGTCGTCGAAGCGCCGAGCGCTGTCGCCGCCTGAATGAAGCAACGACGCGCCGCCGCTCAGGCTGGCGCGAACCCAAGGATAACGCGCATGAGCCAAGCCTCGATCCTCCAACCTCTGTCGCCCTATTCCTCGGCGGCGGCGAAATCCAGTTTGGAGAGCCATACGCTCTCGGTGCTGGTCGACAACGAGCCCGGCGTGCTCGCGCGCGTGGTCGGCATGTTCTCCGGGCGCGGGTACAATATCGAGAGTCTGACTGTCGCCGAGGTGGCGCATGAGGCGCATCTCTCGCGCATCACCATCGTCACCTCCGGCACGCCGGAGATCATCGAGCAGATCCGACATCAACTCGAGCGTCTGGTTCCCATCCACTCGGTGAAGGACTTGACCCTGACGGTGCGCGCAATTGAGCGTGAACTGGCGATGATCAAGGTGAGAGGTAAGGGGGAGAGCCGGGTCGAGGCGATGCGCCTCGCCGACGCCTTCCGCGCCAAGGTGATCGACGCAACCACAGAGAGCTTCATCTTCGAGCTCACCGGCGCGCCGCGCAAGATCGATGATTTCGTCGAACTGATGCGGCCTATCGGGCTTGTCGAGGTTTCGCGAACTGGCGTCGCCGCCATCTCGCGGGGCTCCGAGCCGATCTAGAACGCTTCACGGATGTCGAGCCGCACGGGGCCGTGAGGCGAGAGGAAGCGCCTCACGCCGCTTGTCGCTTCTCGCCATAGGTTCCGTAAAACGTCTCGCCGCGCTCGGCCATTTGGATAAGCCGCTCACCGGGTTCGAATTGCGGCCCGTATTTCGCGGCGAGCTCCTTCGCGCGGCCGACGAATGCTGTCAATCCCATGCCCTCGATGAAGGAGAGCGCGCCGCCAGAATAAGGCGCATAGCCAAAGCCGAGGATCGAGCCGACGTCGGCCTCACGCGGATCTGTGACGATGCCCTCGTCCATGCAGCGAGCCGCTTCGAGCGCGACGGTGAACAAAAACCGATCCTTGAGGTCTTTCACGTTCACAGTATCAGGATCGAGCCGCTTGCCCGCGATCTTGCCAATCCCGGGCCAAAGGGTCTTCGGCCCGTTCGCAGGATAGTCGTAGAACCCCTTGCCGTTCTTGCGGCCGGAGCGGCCCTCGTTGACGGCCATCGCTTCGATGAGTTTCTTCTGGCCGGGATCGATAGCGCTGGCGCCGAGATCCTTCTCGGTTGCCTGCAGGATCTTCCACGCGAGATCGATCCCTGTCTCGTCGGTTAGCGCGAGCGGCCCGACCGGCATGCCGGCCATTTTTGCCGCGTTCTCGATCATAGGCGCCGGCACGCCTTGCACGACCATCGCGTGGGCTTCCACCATGTATCGTAGCACACAGCGATTGACGTAGAAGCCTCGGCAGTCATTGACGACGATCGGCGTCTTCTTGATGGCGCGAACGAAGTCCATTGCGGTCGCCAGCGCCTTCGCGCCGGTCTTTTCGCCCATGATGATTTCGGTCAGCATCATCTTCTCGACGGGCGAGAAGAAATGCACGCCGATGAAATTCTCAGCTTTCAGGGACGTTGCGGCGAGCGAGCCGATTGGGAGCGTCGAGGTGTTGCTGGCGAAGATGACGTCGGGGCCTACGACGGCCTGCGCCTTTTTCGTCGCCTCCTCCTTGACAGCGCGATCCTCGAACACGGCCTCGATGATGAGGTCACAACCCTTGAGGCTGGAATAGTCCGCGCTTGCCGTGATCCGCCCGAGCAGCGCCTCCTTGTCGGCGGTCTTGGCGCGGCCCTTCGCGATCTGCGAACTCATGAGCTTGTCGGAATAGGCCTTGCCCTTATCCGCCGAGTCCTGGTCGCGGTCGATCAGCACGACGTCGAGACCAGCTAGCGCCGAGACATAAGCGATGCCGCCGCCCATGAGGCCAGCGCCAAGAACGCCGACTCGACGCAAGTTCGCCGGCGGAACGTCGGCTGGACGACGTGCGCCCTTGTTCAATTCGCCCATCGAAAGAAACAGCGAACGAATCATGGCCGCAGCCTCTTTCGACAACAAGATGTTGGCGAAGAGCTTGCTCTCGACCGCTAGGGCGAGATCCATTGGTAGCTGCAGACCCTGGAAGACGCTCTCAAGAACGGCCTTCGCTGCAGGATAATTATCGTAAGTCTCCCGGCGATAGATGGCGTTGGCTGGGGGCCAGATCATCATGCCCTGCGCCGAATAGACCTTGCCGGATGGGAGCTTGAACTTTGGATCGTCCCACGGCGCTTTCGCATTCGGATTCGCCTTCACCCAGGCCTTGGCGAGCGCGACGATCTCGCCGGCGGGGGCGATCTCTTGGACGAGGCCCATTTTCCTCGCAGCTGCCGGGCGGATTTGATCGCCCTTGAACAGCATCTGCAGCGCGTCGGGCGTGGCCATGAGCCGCGCCACGCGCTGCGTCCCCCCAGCGCCGGGGAAGAGCCCGACCTTGATCTCCGGCAATCCGACGCGCGCTTTCTCGTTATCCGCGACGATGCGGTGGTGGCACGCAAGCGCGAGTTCGAAGCCGCCGCCCATGCACACCCCATTGATCGCGGCAGCCACAGGCTTACCGCAGGTTTCAAGGCGGCGGTAGACGAGCGACAACTGCTTCGTCCCGTCGACAAGAGCCCGCATTGCGGTTTCCTTGCCTTCAGCCTTGGCGCGGCGCGCAAATTCCTTGCTTGCGGTATCGAGCATGGTGAGATCCGCGCCCGCGGCGAAGCCCTCTTTGCCCGAAGTGAAAACGGCGCCCTTGATCGCGTCGTCGGTCGCAATCTTGTCCACGATCTGGCTAAGCTCGCTGACGACGTCCGTGTTGATCACGTTCATCGACCGGCCCGGCATGTCCCAGGTGACGAGCGCGACGCCGTCCGCGTCGATGTCGAGACGAAAGTTAGTGAGGCTCATGTGAGGAAACTCCGTCCCGCGCGTCAGACGCGCTCGATGATCGTGGCGGTGCCCATGCCCCCGCCGATGCAGAGGGTGATGAGCGCCGTGCTCTTGCCGGTCCGCTCGAGTTCGTCGAGCGCCGTGCCGAGGATCATCGCGCCCGTCGCGCCGAGGGGGTGACCCATCGCGATCGCGCCGCCGTTGACGTTGACCTTGGCCTCGTCGAGGTCGAAGGCCTGGCGGAAGCGCAGCACCACGGAAGCGAAAGCCTCGTTGATCTCGAACAGATCGATGTCGTTGATCGACATGCCCGACCGCGCAAGCACTTTCTTCGTCACATCGATCGGGCCGGTCAGCATGATCGCCGGTTCCGAGCCGATATTGGCGAAAGCGCGAATTCTTCCGCGTGGCTTGAGGCCTGCCTTCGCGCCAGCTTCGCGCGAGCCCATCAATACGGCGGCTGCGCCGTCGACGATGCCCGATGAATTGCCGGCGTGATGGACATGGATGATGCGCTCGACGTCTGGATGCGCTTGGACGGCGACCGCGTCGAAGCCGCCCTGTTCGCCCATCATGATGAACGACGGCTTGAGCGACGCGAGCGACTGCATGTCGGTGCTCGGCCGCATATGCTCGTCATGCTCCAGCATGGGCAAGCCATTGACGTCGAGCACCGGCGCGATCGAGTTCTTGAACCGGCCGTCTTTCCACGCGGCCGCCGCTCGCTTCTGGGATTCGACCGCATAGGCGTCGACGTCGTCGCGCGAGAAACCATACTTGGTCGCGATTAGATCCGCCGATATGCCTTGCGGCATAAAGTAAGCGGGGATTGCTAGAGAGGGATCGGCTGCCCACGCGCCGCCCGAGGCGCCAATGCCGACGCGACTCATCGATTCGACGCCACCGCCGATCGTCATGTCATGCTGTCCGCTCATCACCTGCGCGGCGGCGAAATTCACCGAGTCGAGGCCAGACGCGCAGAATCGGTTGATTTGCACGCCAGGCACGGTGTCGCCGAAGCCCGCCGCGAGCGCGCCCATGCGCGCGATGTCGCCGCCCGCTTCGCCGACCGGATCGACGCAGCCCATAACGACGTCGTCCACGTCGGTCGTCTCGAGATGGTTGCGATCCTTGATCGCTTTCAACGCCGTCGCCGCCAGGTGCAGCGTGGAGGCTGTATGCAGAGAGCCGTCCGGCTTGCCGCGCCCACGCGGCGTCCGCACATGATCATAGATAAAGGCGTCGACCATTCGATTTCTCCCTGCGGCGCCGCGGAGGCTCCAGTCGTTCCCAAGATGCGTTTGATGGGATCGTCATTGCGAGCGAAGCGAAGCAATCCAGTGGACGTAGGGTGCCCCCCGTCCACTGGATTGCCGCGTCGCTTCGCTCCTCGCGATGACGACCCTAGTGCGACCCAATCGCATCATACTCTACTCGGCGTCCGGATGCTGGCGGCTGCCAGCGTCCGTTACGCCGATCGTCTTCAACCAATCCTCGGTTCGCGACGCCGGAAGCGCCGCCAAACCCGCGAACCACGGCAGCGCAGATTCGACGCCGATCTGCTGGGCCGGGGGAAACTCGGCCGGCCGGTCGAGACTGCCGATCGTCACCGAGACCCGATCGCGACCGATCAGGCGATAGGTCAACGGCGTGCCGCAGACGGCGCAGAAGGCCCGCTCGGCTATCTCCGAACTGCGGTAGGTCGCCGGGGCGCCGTGGGTGAAAACGAACCGTTCTTGGCGTACGGCCCCGGTGAAAGCCATAAATGGAGCGCCGCCCGCCTTCTGGCACATCCGACAATGGCAGATGCTGCCGGCCTGAGGACGCCCGGTCAGTTCATAGCGCACCGCGCCGCACTGGCAGCCGCCCGTCAAGCGCGTCGGCGCCTCGGCTGAGCCCATGGAACCTCCCGATTCCCTTTCTTCCGACCTCAGAACGCTTCCGCCGGGAGCGCCATCAAGGCGTCGGCGCCGCCGCTGATCCGCGCCAGATGCGCCGCGGTTTCCGGCAGCATACGCTCGTTGAAGAACTTGGCGAGAGTCAATTTGGCCTCGATGGCTGGCGTGCTCTCCGACCGAGTCTGTCGGGCCAGCGCCGCCTTGACGATCCGCGCCCACATATAGGCGAGCGCGGTAAGGCCCATGAGATGCATGTAGTCGTAGGAGCCCGCGCCCGCGTTCTCCGGATTTTTGAGGCCATTGGCCTGCAGCCACATCGTCGCCTGCTGCAGGTGGCCGAGCGAAGTCTTGAGGCCGCCGAGATAAGGCGCGAGCGCGGAATCCTCCTTGTTCGCGGCGAGAAAGCCGCTGATCTCGCCGAAGAACGCCATCACGGCGCGCCCGCCGTCTTTCGGCAGCTTGCGACCGACGAGGTCCAGCGCCTGCACGCCGTTCGCGCCTTCGTAAATCATGGCGATGCGCGCGTCGCGGACGAACTGCTCCATGCCCCATTCGGCGATATAGCCATGGCCGCCCAGCACCTGCTGCGCCTTGACCGCGTTGGCGAAGCCGTAATCGGTGAACACGCCCTTCAGCACCGGCGTGATCAGGCCGAGCCGGTCTTCGGCCGTCTGCTTCGTCTTCGCGTCGGGCGCGTGGCGCGCCTCATCCTCGGCGAGGGCGGTCCAGACGAGAAGCGCGCGCGCCGCTTCGTTGAAGGCGCGGATCTCGAGCAGCATGCGCCGCACGTCGGGATGGACCAGGAGCGGGTCCGCCGCCTTGTCGGGTTCGGCCGCACCCTTCAAGGAACGGCCCTGACGGCGCTCCTTGGCGTAGGCCGCGGCGTTCTGATAGGCGACCTCGGAGATCCCGAGACCCTGAATGGCGACGCCGAGCCGGGCGCCGTTCATCATCACGAACATCGCGGGCAGGCCGCGATGCGCCTCGCCGATCAGCCAGCCCTTGGCCCCGTCATAGTTGAGCACGGCGGTCGAATTGCCGTGAATGCCCATCTTGTGCTCGATCGAGCCGCAGACGACGCCGTTGCGCTCGCCGATCCCGCCATCCGCATCCGGAAGGAACTTCGGCACGAGGAAGAGCGAGATTCCCTTCGTGCCCGCGGGGCCGCCTTCGATGCGCGCGAGCACGAGATGAACGATGTTGTCCGTCAG
>Ga0153954_1001624_pt1 | contig 11387 bp, 9 predicted proteins | sample TSFL038MetaG_FD_102277 | JGI IMG/M metagenome (GOLD analysis project Ga0153954, IMG submission 102277) | Attine ant fungus gardens microbial communities from Florida, USA - TSFL038 MetaG | ecosystem: Host-associated > Fungi > Mycelium > Unclassified | place: USA: Florida, Wekiwa Springs State... | reverse complement strand
TCGACCTCGACGAAGGAGAAGCGGTGGAGGACGCGGACGTCGTGGACGGCCTCGTCGGGGAGGACGGCGCCCTCGCGGAGGGCCCAGCGGAGGTCCTCCTCGTCGATGCCGCTGCGCTCGCCGCGGTTGACGAAGAGCTTGGTCGTCTTCGGCTTGCCGTCGCCGTCGCTCTCGGCACCGGCGCCGTTCTCCTCGGCCTCGGTCACCTCCGTCGCCTCGTCCGCGGCCTCGCGCTCGCGCTCCCGCGAACGCCGCTCGCGGCGCTCCCGCCGGCGCGGCGGCGGCGCGTGCTCGAGGCGCTCCTCCGGGGTCTCCCACTCACCGATCTTGGTGTTGACATCGCGCTCGATGCGGCCGATCTCGTCGCGCTCCTCCGGCGTCACGAAGGTGATCGCGCGGCCGGTCCGCCCGACCCGGCCGGTGCGCCCGATCCGGTGGACGTAGACCTCCGAGGAGTTGGGCACGTCGTAGTTGATGACGTGGGTGACGTGCTCGACGTCGAGCCCGCGGGCGGCGATGTCGGTCGCCACCAGGAGCTTCACGCGGTGGTCCTTGAAGGAGATCATCACGCCGTCGCGCGAGCCCTGGCTCATGTCGCCGTGCAGCGCCTTCACGTCGAGGTTTTTGTCCTTCAGCGTCTTCTCCAGGCGCGACGCCCCGATCTTGGTGCGGGTGAAGATGATCGCCTGCTCCGGTTCTTCGACCTTCAGCAGGTCGACCAGGCGCGCGGCCTTCTCCCGCGCCGGGACCTCGACGAAGGCCTGCTGGATCGCGTCGACGGTGAGCGTCTTCGGCGTGATCCGCACCGTCACCGGGTCGTACATGTAGCCCTCGGCCAGCTTCTGGATCGGCGGCGGCATCGTCGCCGAGAAGAGCGCCGTCTGGCGCCCGCTCGGGCACATCCGCAGGATCTTCTCGACGTCCTCGATGAAGCCGAGGTCGAGCATCTCGTCCGCCTCGTCGAGGACGACGAAGCGCGCCGCGGTCAGGACCAGCGAGCGGCGCGACATCAGGTCCATCATCCGCCCCACGGTGGCGACGACGACGTGGGCGCCGGAGCGCAGCTGCGACTGCTGCGAACGGATCGGCGCGCCGCCGAAGACGGCGACGATCTCGATGTCGAGGTGCTCGGCGTAGGAGCGCAGCGCCTGCGTCACCTGGATGCAGAGCTCGCGCGTCGGCGTCAGGACGACCGCCTGCACCTCGTCGTTCTCCGGGTCCAGGTACTGCAGCAGCGGCAGGCCGAAGGCGGCGGTCTTGCCGGTGCCGGTCTGCGCCTGACCGATCACGTCGTGCCCGGCGAGCAGCTCCGGGATCGCTTTCTCCTGGATCGGCGAGGGGTCGACGAAGCCGAGCTCGTCGAGGGCCTGCTGGATCGCAGGGGAAAGTCCGAGGTCTTTGAAGGTCGTCATACCGCTTTCATGAGGAGGGATCGAGGAGCAGCTTGCCGATGCTGGCGCGTGATTCAAGCGCCTCGTGGGCGCGCGCCGCTTCCGACAGAGGGTAGACGCCACCGATCGTTACGCGCAGTGCGCCTTGCGCCAGGGCCCCCAGAAGCTCGCCGATCAGGGGCACCGCGAGGTTCGGCCGGGCGAGCACGTGGACGAGCCAGAAGCCGATCACCGCCTTCGATCCCTGCAACAGCGCGCCGGTGTTCACGTCACGGTTCTCGCGCGAGGCGTTGCCGAAGACGACCATGCGGCCGAGCGGCGCCAGCGCGGCCAGCTCGGCGTCGAAGGCGGCGCCGCCGCTCATGTGGAGGACCGCGTCGACCTTGCGCCCGTCGTTGGCCGCGAGGATCGCGGCGCGCAGGTCAGCGGCGCGCGAGTCGACGGTCGCGTCGGCGCCGAGGCCCGCAGCAACCGCCCGCTTCTCGGCGCTCGAGGCGAGGCCGATCACCCGCGCCCCGGCCCCCTTGGCGACCTGCACGGCAAGCGTGCCGGTGCCGCCCGCGGCGGCCTCGATCACGATCGTCTCCCCCGCCTCGATCCGCGCCATGCGCGTGACCAGCGCCATCGCCGTAAGCCCCTGCACCAGCGCCCCGGCGGCCTGCTCGTCGTCGACCTCGTCGGGGACGGGAATCAGGGTCGCCTCCGCCACCGCCACCTTCTCGGCATAGCCGCCGGTCCCGGTCAGGGCGGCGACGCGGCGCCCGTCGAGGGTCCGTCCCACCACCTCGGTCCCCGGGATCAGCGGCAGCGGCTGCTCCGCCAGGTAGTCGTTGCGGGTCTGGTGCGTATCGGCGAAGTTGACCCCGGCGCGGGCGACCTCGACCACCACCTCGCCCTCGCCCGGGGTCGGGTCGTCGACCTCCAGGTACTCGATCGCGTCGGCGCCGCCGAACTCGCGCAGCTGGATCGCCTTCATCGCCTCTCCCCTTGCCGTTGCATCCCGCCGCCAGTCTCGCAGACCCCGCCGCCGACGCCCGGGCCAAGGCGGGCGCCGCAGGACCAGGCCCGAGGTCCTCCCCCTGGGTGCGTTCGTGCGTCTTCTTCAACACCGGCCCTGCCGCTCGTGCACTTATGCGCGCCAGGGCGCGCATAAGTGCACGAGCGACGGGGGCCTTGTTCGTCCCTTTCCCGCCCTCGGGACGGCACCCTGGAATCAATCATCTAGGCTGCCGTCCATATGGCCCTCACCGTGGTCGGTTCCATCGCCTTCGACGCCGTCAAGACGCCCTTCGGGGAGCGCGAGCGCATGCTCGGCGGCGCCGCCGTCCACTTCTCGCTGGCGGCGAGCTTCTTCACCGAGGTGCGCCCGGTCGGCCCGGTCGGCGACGACTTCGGCGCCGAACAGTTCGAGCTGCTCGAAGCGCGCGGGATCGCCACCGAAGACGTCGAGCGCGTCCCCGGCGGCCAGAGCTTCTTCTGGCGCGGCCACTACGACTACGACCTCAACGTCGCCCACACCGACGACACCCAACTAGGCGTCTTCGGCGAGTTCGAGCCGAAGCTCTCCGACGCGGCGAAGGCCGCCGACACCCTCTTCCTCGCCAACATCCAGCCCGACCTGCAGCGGCAGGTGCGCGCCCAGTGTGGCGACGCCGGCTTCAGCGGCCTCGACTCGATGAACCTGTGGATCGAAATCGCCAAGGACTCGCTGCTGGCGGCGATCGCCGAGGTCGACTGCCTGGTCGTCAACGACGCCGAGATCCGCATGCTGACCGGCGAGTCGAACCTCGCCCGGGCGGCGCGCGCGGTGATGGCGATGGGCCCGCGGGCGGTCGTCGCCAAGCGCGGCGAGTACGGCGCCGCCCTGTTTACCTCCGGCGCGGGCACCGCCGAGGCGGACGACGCCGACGCCGACCACAGCTTCTTCGCCCTGCCCGGCTTCCCGCTCGAGGACGTGCGCGACCCGACCGGCGCCGGCGACAGCTTCGCGGGCGGCTTCTTCGGCTACCTCGACGGCACCGGCGGCGACCTCGACGAGGCCAACCTGCGCCGGGCGATGGGCTACGGCACCGTGCTCGCCTCCTTCAACGTCGAGGAGTTCGGGACCGAGCGCGTCGCCCGCTTGGGCCGCGACGAGATCGACGAGCGCTTCGAGGCGCTCCGCCGGATGACCCAGTTCGAGGGCGTCCCGGCCCCGCGCGACTAGCCGCGCGCCCGCCGCTCCCGGCGCCGGCGGAATCGCCAAACGCGTACCCATCCCGGCAACAGGTCGGCACCACCAAACTGCGATACTCGGCACTCCCCAGAAAGCAGGAGAGAGTCTCCTAAAGGACGCAGGAGAAGGAGGGCGATGGCCACCGAGCCGCAGATCACTGGAGCCAATGCCGAGAACGGAGTCGCGGGCGGGGCGGAGACCCTGACCGTCACCGACAACCGGACCGGCAAGACCTACGAGCTGCCGATCACCGACAGCACCGTGCGGGCGATGGACCTTCGCCAGATCAAGGTCGACGAGGACGAATTCGGCCTCCTGGCCTACGACCCGGCCTTCACCAACACCGCCTCCTGCCGCTCCGCGATCACCTTCATCGACGGCGACAAGGGCATCCTCGAACACCGCGGCTACTCGATCGAGACGCTGTGCCAGAACTCCACCTTCCTCGAGGTCGCCTACCTGCTGATCTGGGGCGAGCTGCCGAGCAAGGCGCAGCTGGAGCGCTGGACCTACGACATCACCCACCACACCTTCGTCCACGAGGACCTGAAGCACCTCTTCGAGGGCTTCCGCTACGACGCGCACCCGATGGGGATGCTGCTGTCGGGCGTCGGCGCGCTCTCCACCTTCTACCCCGACGCGAAGCAGGTCAACGACCAGGAAGAGCGCTACATGGCCGCCGTCCGCCTGATCGCCAAGATCCCGACGCTGGCCGCCTTCTCCTACCGGCACAACATGGGCCTGCCCTACGTTTACCCGGACAACGACCTCAGCTTCGCCGAGAACTTCCTCTCGATGGTCTTCAAGAAGACCGAAGAGAAGCACATCCCGAAGCCGGAGCTGACCAAGGCGCTCGACGTCCTCTTCATCCTCCACGCCGACCACGAACAGAACTGCTCCACCAACGCCGTGCGCGGCGTCGGCTCCTCCGACGTCGACCCGTACTCGGCGGTGGCGGCAGGCGTCGCGGCGCTCTACGGGCCGCTGCACGGCGGCGCCAACGAGGCGGTGCTGCGGATGCTGCGGCGGATCGACAGCGTCGACAACATCCCCGACTTCCTCGCCCGGGTGAAGGACCGCGAGGAGAAACTGATGGGCTTCGGCCACCGGGTCTACAAGAACTACGACCCGCGGGCGCGGATCATCCAGGAGCACATGGAGGCCGTCTTCGAGGCGACCGAGTACAACCCGCTGGTCGAGATCGCGCGCGAGCTGGAGAAACACGCGCTCGCCGACGACTACTTCACCGAGCGCAAGCTCTACCCGAACGTCGACTTCTACTCGGGGATCATCTACGAGGCGCTGGGGATCCCGACCGACATGTTCACGGTGATCTTCGCGATCCCGCGGACGGCCGGCTGGGTCGCCCAGTGGATGGAGATGAAGGAAGACCCGGAGCAGAAAATCGCCCGCCCGCGGCAGATCTACACCGGCGAGCGGGAGCGCGACTACGTGGCGGTCGCCGACCGCGAGGGCCCCGAAAAAATCGTCGGCCCCCCGGCGCGGCGCCCCAAACGCCCGCGCCGCGGCGCCTGAGCCCGCCAGCTGTTCCTTTTGCGCCCCACAGGCGCAAAAGGAACAGCTACGCGAAGGGGGTCGGTTTGTAGGCTGGGGCGGTGGCCCGTCCCAGCTGGAAGCTGACCGTGCGCAACGGCGCCGAAGTCGACCACGAACGGTTCGACGACGTCGGCGAGGCGGTGGCGCAGATGCGCGAGCGAGCCCTCGCGATCCGCGCCGAGGGACCGCCGAAGGCCGCCAGCCTGGTCCGCAAGTTCGAGCCCGAGGACCAGGTGACGGCGCGCCTGGAGCTGAGCCGCGGCGGCCTCCTGCGCAAGCAGGCCGCCGGGATCGACGTCCGCGGCGACGGTACCTTCGTCCCCTACCGGGGCGGGATGCAACGCGAAGAGCTCGACCCGAGCGGCCACGACACGCCTTTCGACACGGTGCGCGAGACTTTGGAAGGAGCCGACCGATGACCGATTACATGAACCAGCCAGGTGTCCCCAAGGGCAGCTACGCCGCGGGCGAGCGGGTGAAGATCCCCGCCGGCGCCGAGCCGCCCTACACCGTCTTCATCAACGGAGTCGAGCAGACCGAGGGCGAGGACTTCAACGTCGACGGCCGCGAACTCCACTTCACCCGCGCGATCGTCAAGGAGGAAATGGGCACCAGCCGCTGGCTGGCGATGTACCTCGGCCTCTGGGGCACCTACCGCAAGGACGAGAAAGTCGACATCCAGTTCCAGCGCGACGGCAAGACCGAACTCGTCGCCGACCTGCCGATCGTCCCCTACCCCGGCACCGAGGGCAAGGGCAAGAAGCAGGACGAGAACGCCGGATGAACATCGGCTTCCTCATGCTCACCGACTACTCGGAGGCGGTGAACGGGAAGCTGTACCTCACCGGCGGCGGCTGGAACGTCCTCCGCCTCCCCGAGCTGCCCCACGAGTGGTCCTTCCACATCGGCCTCGGCATCGACGTCGCCTGGCACGAGACCAACAGCCCCCACGAGCTCTCCGTCACCATCCAGGACCCCGACGGCCAGGAGCTCGGCGAGGGCCTCACCGCCAACTTCGAGACCGGCCGCCCGCCCGGCATGCCCCAGGGCCAGGAGCAGCGCCTCGTGATGTCGATCGCCGCCACCGCCACCTTCACCACCGCCGGTCCCCACGCCGCCGTCGTCGAGGTCAACGGCGAGGAGCTGGGCCGCGCCCGCTTCTACCTCATGGAAGGCGTCCCCGAGGGCGGCGAGCTCGCCTAGTTGAACACGTAGAGCAGCAGGAAGGCGATGATCGCGAAGGCGGCGCCGGCCGCCTGGATGCCGCGGTCGCCGGCGACGATGCCGGACATCGAGCGGTCGTCGTTGCGGTCGTAGATCAGGTAGAGGTAGCGGAAGATGCCGTAGACCGCGGGCGGGACGGTCAGCATCATCTGGTTGCCGATGATCGGCGAGTTGACCGTGTAGATCGCGTAGCTGATCACGGTGCCGGTGGTGACCATGGAGACCATCTGGTCGAGGAAGGGGAGCGAGTAGTGCTCGAGGACGGGGCGGGTCGAGGTCCCCTCGTGGAGCTCGGAGACCGCCTCCTGGCGGCGCTTGGTGAAGCCGAGGAACGCGGCGAGGAAGCCGGTGCAGAGGAGCAGCCACTCCGACGCGTGGGCGTCGACGGCGCTGGCGCCGGCGGCGACGCGGAGGACGAAGAGGCCCGCCAGCGTCATCACGTCGATGATCACGATCTGCTTGAGGCCGAGGCTGTAGGCCATCTGCGCGACGCCGTAACCGACCACCATCAGGCCGACTTTCCAGTTGACGGCGAAGCCGATCGCGACGGCGACGATCGCCAGCACCGGCGCGATCGCCATCGCGCTGCGCTCCGACAGCTCCCGCGCCGCCAACGGCCGGTACCGCTTCTTCGGGTGCTTGCGGTCGAGCTCGACGTCGATCAGGTCGTTGACGAAGTAGCCCGCGCTGGAGATCAGGCAGAAGGCGAAGAAGGTGACGACGGCGAGGAGAATGTCCTCGGGGTCGCTGAAGTGGCCGGAGAAGAGCAGCCCGGCGAAGACGAAGACGTTTTTGATCCACTCTTTCGGCCGCCCGGTCTTGATCGCCGCCCGCAGCGGGCTGCGGCGCGGCACCACCGGCTCGCCGAGGTTCGGGCTCTCGTCGGCTGGGGGCACGGTCGGCTGTTCGGAGGTGATCGTTTCCATCTACGCATGGGCGCCCGGTGGGGCATCGATCCAGCCCACCGGGTCATCAGGGCGCCAGCGCCACAGGGTACCGCCGCGGCCCGCCGGATCAATCCCAGACGACATCTACGTCGTAGTCGTCAAAGACTCCGTCGGTGCTGAGGAGCGGCACCCTCTCGACCTGGCGCCTCAAGCTTGCCCAGCCGAAGCTTGATCGCGATCTCCCACAGCGAAGCGGCGCTGATGATCGCGGGGCCACTTTCGATCCTGCGCCGCGGCGCCGCTCCGAGGCGACGCCTGTTTCCCGAGACGAACCAGAGAACGGCATGGGTGTCGACGAGCATCTCTATTCGTACTCGGCGAAGTCCTGGGGCACGATCCTCGCCACGGGCTCCGAGCCCCGGCGCAGGATGATCTCCTCGCCCGCCTCGGCGCGGCGCACGAGCTTGGAGAAATTGGTCTTTGCCTCCCTGATCGTGATCGCTTCCGCCATGCGACGAACGTACCAGCCAACTTGGTCAACTTGGTCAAGGGAGCGCCCAACGAGCATCTTGAGTGCAAAGCACTGACAACTATGATGTCCAGATGAGGACCACCGTGACTCCTCGTCCCTACAAACTGGAACCCAAACCCCTGGGCGCGAAGCCCGGTCTGGACCTTGACCACGCCCTAGGACTCGCCGACCGGCTCGACACGATCAGGCGCGGCCGTGGCTGGAGGAGACCCTTTCCGGCACCGAGGAGGTCGGCTTCGCCTGGATCGTCCTTCTCGGGTTTGTTCGCCTGACGACCAACCCGCAGATCTTTGAGCGGCCACTGGACGCCGACGTCGCACTCGACCCCTTGCGCTGACTACCAGTGGACGCCTTTCATCAAGTGCGCGAACGCGACTGCCTCGGTCGACGGGGCCTTGTCGGGACGCTCCTCGGTCTTGCCTTTCGCCGCCTGGGAGTCGGGGAAGAGCTTGTAGGCGGTGTTGAGGATCGAGTCGCTTGCCTTCGGCGCCACCGCGTAGACGAGCTCGCCGAGGTTGCCGAGTTTGGTGGCCACCTTCTTCGGCCTGTTGACCATCGCCTTGGCGATCAGCTCGGCGGCCTCCTCGGGGGTGATCGCCGGGAACATGTCGTACATCCGGGTCGGGGCGATCATCGGGGTGCGGACGAGGGGCATGTTGATCGTGGTGATGTGGACCTTGTCGTCGATGACCTCGGAGGCGATGACGCGGCTGAAGGCGTCGAGCGCGGCCTTCGAGGCGACGTAGGCAGAGAAGCGCGGCGGGTTGGTCTGCACGCCGATCGAGCTGATGTTGATGATGTGCCCCGACTTGCGCGCCCGCATCGCGGGCAGGAGCGCCAGGATCAGGCGCAGCGAGCCCAGGTAGTTGAGCTGGATCGTCCGCTCGTAGTCGTGGAAGCGGTCGTAGGAGAGCGCCACCGAGCGCCGGATCGAGCGCCCCGCATTGTTGACCAGGATGTCGACGTGGCCGTGGTAGGTGAGCACCTCGTCGGCCATCCGCGCGACGTCCTCAACGTCGGCCATGTCGCAGCGGTGGATGTGGGCGATGCCGCCCGCGGCGAGGATTTCGTCTTTCGTCTCTTCGAGCTTCTCGATCGAGCGGGCAACCAAGAGCACCGTCGCCCCCGCGTCGGCGACCTTGACCGCGGTCGCCCGGCCGATGCCCGAGGACGCGCCGGTGATCAGCACCACCTTGCCGCGCACCGCGCCCGCCAGGCTGCGGTCCCGGAAGAGGTCGGGATCGAGGTTGCGCTCCCAGTAGTCCCAGATCCGCGTCGCGTAGCTCTCCAGCGGCGGCACCTCGATGCCGCTCCCGGCCAGCACCTCCTGCGTCGCGGACGAGTCGAAGCGGGTCGGGTAATCGAGGTAGCTGAGGACGTCGGCGGGCAGGCCGAGCTCCCCGAGCACCGCCGTGACCGCCCGCTTCGACCCCGGCAAGAGGCGCAGGGCCGAGCGCAGCGCGCCGGTCGCGGGCTCGGTGACGTCGGTGTCGAGCCGCCACGCCATCTGCGGCGCGTCGGCCGCCTTGGCGAAGATGTTCACCACCTGCCCGGCCCGCCGCGGGTGCGGGTCGGTGAGGTGGAAGGCGCGCCCGTCGAGCTCCGGCTCGTGGGCGATGTGGTCGATCGCCCCGGCGACGTAATCGACCGGGACGATGTTGATCTCGCCGCCTTCGACCCCGACCGTCGGCAGCCACGATGGCAGCACGCGCCGCGCCCGCTGCAGCGCCTTGAAGAAGTAGTAGGGCCCGTCGACCTTGTCGATCGCCCCGGTGCGCGAGTCGCCGACCACGATCCCCGGCCGGTAGACCCGCCAGGGCCGCGAGGCCTCCTCCCGGACCAGCCGCTCGGCTTCGTGCTTGGTGCGGAAGTAGGGGTTCGTGTCCAGCCTTTCGGCCTCGTCGAACATGTCCTCGGTCCAGGTCCCCTTATATAGACCGGCCGCCGCGATCGAGCTGACGTGATGGAAGCAACCCGCCTCCAGCGCTCCTGCAAGCTCGATTGCGTGGCGCGTCCCCTCGACGTTGGCGATCTCCTGCTTCTCCGCGTCGGCGGTGATGTCGTAGATCGCGGCGAGGTGGAAGAAGTGCCCGACCTCCCCCCGCATCGTCAGCAGGTCCTCCTCGGAGATCGCCAGGCCGGGCTGCGTCAGATCGCCGGAAATCGGCACCACGCGCGCCCCGTCGGCTCCCCAGCCGGTCCGCAGCTCCTCCAGCCGGCCGCGCGACCCGGCCCGCACGAGGGCGTAGATCGTGCCCTCCCGCTGCAGCAGTCGCTCGACCAGATTGCGGCCGATGAAACCCGTCGCCCCCGTCACGAAGTAGCTCATCGGGTACTAGGTTATCCCGAGAAAGCAGCCCGCACGCACGGTTTGTAAGACTGGACCGAAGAAATGCCCGATACGGCAACCGTGCAGATCACCATGCCCGAGATGGGCGAGTCGGTAACCGAGGGCATCGTCCTCGAGTGGCATGTAGCCGTTGGCGACTTCGTCAACGAGGGCGACACCGTCGTCGAGGTCTCCACCGACAAGGTCGACGCCGAGGTTCCGGCGCCGGTCAGCGGCACGGTCACCAAGCTTCTGGTGGAGGTCGACGACGAGGACCCGGTCGGGGCGCCGATGGTCGAGATGGAGGCGGGGGACGCTGCGGGACAAAGCTCTGCGACCGCGGGTCCTGTCGCCGATGAGACCTCCTCACCCGCTGGAATCGCGGGTGAGGATCCCTCATCCGCGCCACCCGCGGGTGGGACCGCTGCAGCCAACGGCTCCGCCAACGGGGCCGATGTCAAAGCTACGCCGGTCGCTCGGCGGATGGCGGAAGCGACGGGCGTCGACCTCGGCTCCGTCACCGGGAGCGGCTTCGGCGGCAAGGTCACCAAAGAGGACGTCATCAACGGCCCCGACGGCGCCGCGCCGACCACCGGCGAGGAGAAGCAGTTGCGGGGGCCCGCGGCGATGCTTGCCAAGGCGATGGACGAGAGCCGCGCCGTCCCCACCGCGACCAGCTTCCGCACGATCGCCGTCGACACCCTCGACGCGAAGCGCAAGGCGATCAACGCGCAGCTCAAAGAGCGCGGCCTGAAGACCTCCTTCACCCACCTCGTCGCCTGGGCGATCGTCAAGGCCGCCGGCGATTACCCGGTGATGGTCCGCAGCTTCGCCGAGCGCGACGGCAAGCCCTACGCGATCGAGAACGGCCCGGTCAACCTCGGCATCGCCGTCGACGTGACCCGCAAGGACGGCTCCCACAGCCTCATGGTCCCGGCGATCAAGGGCGCCCAGGACCTCGACTTCGCGGGCTTCCACTCGCGCTACGAGGACCTGATCGCGAAGACGCGCGAGAACAAGCTGACCGCCGACGACTTCATCGGCACCAACATCAGCCTCACCAACCCGGGCGGGATCGGCACCGTCGCCTCGGTGCCGCGCCTGCTGGCCGGCCAGAGCGCGATCATCGCCACCGGCTCGATCGCCTATCCGCCGGAGTGGTCGCACGCCTCGCCGGAACGGATCAAGCAGCTCGGCGTCTCGAAAATCATGACGCTGACCTCGACCTACGACCACCGCGTCATCCAGGGCG
>Ga0153954_1001623_pt1 | contig 11394 bp, 11 predicted proteins | sample TSFL038MetaG_FD_102277 | JGI IMG/M metagenome (GOLD analysis project Ga0153954, IMG submission 102277) | Attine ant fungus gardens microbial communities from Florida, USA - TSFL038 MetaG | ecosystem: Host-associated > Fungi > Mycelium > Unclassified | place: USA: Florida, Wekiwa Springs State... | reverse complement strand
TGCTTGCGTGGCTTTACGACCTGGCGCGGCTGACCGCGCGCAAGGCGTGGCATAAGCGCTAGCTCACCAGGCAACGACTGGACGCGGCGAAGGCCTGCCGATCGACTGCGCATTGTCAGGGGCGCATTGGCAGGGCGCAATGGCGGCCAGAGACATCCTGCGACATCATTGGCCGACACTCACAATCGCGCTCACGGCCGGCGCGATCGCCTGCGCGGCCGTCTTCATGGTCGCAAGCATGCCGCCGCGCACCATCGTAATGGCGACTGGGCCCGACGGCGAGGCCTACAAGGAGGTCGGCGAGCGCTACCGGGCCGCCCTCGCGCGCGAGCATGTCGAGCTGAAGCTCAGGCCGACGGCGGGCGGCGCCGAGAACCTCGCTTTGCTGCTCGATCCGCATTCGGGCGTGGACGTGGCGCTGGTGCCGGGCGGCATCACCAGTGCCGTGGATGCCGCCAGGCTCGAGTCGCTGGGAACCCTGTTCTACGAGCCGATCTGGTGGTTTCACCGGCGCGACGTCGAAGGCGTCGGAGCCGCGAGCCTGCGCGGCCGCCGGGTCGCGATCGGCGCGCCCGGCAGCGGGATGCTTCCGATCTCGCGCGAGTTGCTCAAGCGCAACGGCACTGAGGGGCAGATCAAGGAAGCGCTGGAGCTGTCGCCGCGCGCGACCGTCGCGAAGCTCAAGTCGGGCGACATCGACATCGCCTTCATGATGACATCTTGGGACGCGCCGGTGGTGCAGGAGCTGCTGGCCGACGAGCAGATCCAGCTCGCGGGCTATCCGCGCGCCGATGCCTTCGTCGCGCTCTATCCGTTCATGTCGAAGCTCACGGTGCCGCGCGGCGTGCGCGACCTGGCCAAGGACCTGCCGCCGAGCGACATCACGCTGGTCGCGTCGAAAGCAAGCCTGGTGATCCGCAAGGGCCTGCACCCCGCGCTTCAATATCTTCTGATCGCCGCCGCGACGGACATCCACGGCGGCCCCGGCATCTTCCAGCACGCCAACCAGTTTCCCGCCGCCGAGGCGATCGACATTCCGCTCAGCAGCGAGGCGCGCCAGTTCTACCGCTCGGGGCCGCCGTTCCTGCGCAACTACCTGCCGTTCTGGCTGGCGACCCTGCTCGGCAAGCTGATCATCCTGCTGATCCCGATCGTGGGCGTGCTCTACCCGATGACGCAGTTCCTCCCCCGCCTCTACGACTGGCTGATGCGCTCGAAGGTGCTGCGCTTGTACGGCGAGCTGCGGCTGCTCGAGGACGAGGTCCTGCATGCGCACCGGAACGGCCACGACACCGGCGAGATGATCGGACGGCTCGACCGGCTCGAGCAGCAGGCCAACGAGCTGCGGATGCCGGCGGCCTATGCGAGCATGCCCTACGTGCTGCGCGATCACATCGCGCTGGTGCGCGACAGCTTGAAGAAGGAAGCGATGGCGGGCAGGTGATGGCGCTCCAGTCGATGGTGCTCCCGTCGATGGCCCTCCGCTTTCCCGCCGGCATGTCGGTCTTTTCGCAAGGCGCGACTTTCCGGCGTCACCTGGGGAACCTAGACTGGGGCAACGAACAATGCAGGACGAAGTGAATGCGCAGCCGGCCCGTTAGACATGCCAAGACTGGAACACGCTGGACCGTGGCGGTCTGCACGGCGCTCGCCGCCGGCGCGTTGTCGCTGTCTTCGCCGGCCGGCTCCGTTGCGGAGCCGATGAAGCGATACCAATACTGGGCGACGAGCCTCGCGCGCACCGTCGACGACAATATCCTGGAGGGTCTCTACGCGGCGGTCGCGAGGGGGGCAGTCGGCTGGCTCGATGTCGACGCCAAGTATCCCATTCCGCAGATGAAGCCGGGCATCAACCTCGTCCTCTATCACGTCGGCGGCAATTGCTACGTCGGCGACGATTGCGACCGCTTCCCCTCTTCCGAAGAGACCGGTGATCGGTGGGGCGACAAGGAACGCGCGATCGATCTGACGGATCCCGCGGCCAGGACGATCGTGGTCAACGATCTCATCGCACTCGTGCGCAAGGGCGACGAGATTGCGCCAGCCGGCTCCGTCGTCGGGATTCACTTCGACAACGTCCACCGGATCGACGCGCAGACCATCGCCGCTGTCTTCAATGAATTCCTCAAGGCGGTCGAGGCCGCGAAGACGCAGGGCCTCATCTCCAAATCGCGACAGGTGGGATATGTCGCCAAGAACAATCCCAGAGCCTTCAAGGCAGCGCTCGACCAGGGCCTGCTCAACGCTCCTCCACTTTACCAGATCAACGAAAACGCCACGCTGAGCCAGGACGGCGCGCTCGACCGCGCATCGCAGCGCGCCCAGGAGATCGGACGGCAATATTGCATTCCGGTGTTCCTGAAGACCTTCGGCTCGGACGCGGCCTATGCCGTCGATCAGGACGACAACGAGACCACCGTATATGTCTCGGAAGAGATGACGCATCGGATGGCGGAGAAACCGAACATTTCGGGGGCGGCCTGGTCCCCGGACGAAGGCCGCTATCGCCCGACGATCTTCGCGGAAGGATCGCCGCTGCCGCAGGGGCGATCGCCCGCGGGCGGTTGCCGCGAAGACTGAGCGGCTGGCAGCCCGGATGGCGCGGAGCGAAATCCGGGGTTCTCAACGCACGGAAAGTCCTTCCCGCATTGCGCGCCTCCGGCGCTCCATGCGGGCTACTACGGCTCCACACATCTCGATGAAATAAGAGAGCCGCGAGCGCCTCGCTCGCGGCTCTCCGAGACCGCTCGATCGAATGGAGGGTAAGTCCGAACGGCCGTACGAGGATCTGCCTGTCCGTTCCGGCAGCGCTCCCATGGACGCGGATATTATGCGCGGGATGCACGAAAGTCTGTTGCGGCTCAGCCACAGCGACTCCAGCGGCCGGCCGATAGTTAATCGTTGGTCTACAAACAAATCCGGCGGCGCTGGCGATCAAACATGATGGCATGCGACGGTGTCGCTGGACGACCAAAATAGGAGCCCCGCCGCACAGGAAGAACCTGTACGTCGGGGCTCCGCCGGGGTTGTAATCCGGGGGCTCGGGGGCGACCTCGCGCCCAGGATCACGAGCGGGAGACTGACTCTGCTTGCTTACGCCATCCTTACGCAGGGGGATTATTCCGCAACATCTGTTCTGTGTGACCGCGCCGACACACTGGGAACCGCATACGTATACTCACCAAGTCACCCGGGCTTGATCCCCGATGCTGCAATGACCTTGGCCCACTTTTCGGCATCGGCGCGCAGAAACGCCGCGAACGCCGCGGGCGAGTTCGCTGACATCGGCACCGCGCCAAGCTCATTCAAGCGCTGTTTGATGGTCGCGTCGGCAAGCGCGGCGTTGAACTCCTTGTTGAGCGTATCGATGATCGCCGCGGGCGTGCTTTTCGGCGCGCCGAAGCCGACCCACGCGCTCGCTTCATAGCCTGGCAGATAGTCGGCCATCACCGGGACGTCGGGAATGAGCGCCACGCGCTGTGTCGTGGTCACGGCCAGCGGCCGCAAGTTGCCGGCTTTGATGTGCGGCAGCGACGTAGGCGTCACGTCGAACATCACTTGCACCTGGCCGGCGAGCAGATCGGTGATCGCCGGGGTCGAGCCGCGATAGGGCACGTGCACGAGATCGACGCCGGCCATGAACTTGAACAGCTCACCCGACACATGGTGCGGCCCGCCGATGCCGGCGGAAGCCATGTTGATCTTGCCCGGATGGGCCTTGGCATAGGCGATGAACTCCGGAACGGTCTTGGCCGGGAACGACGGATGCACCACCATCACCAGTGGGACCTGGTGGATGCCCGCGATCGGCGCGATGTCGTGCATGAAGTTGAAGTTCAGCTTCTGGTAGAGCGCGCTGTTGATCGTGTTCTGCGCGTTCGCGAGCAGGATCGTGTAGCCGTCGGCGGGCGCATTCACGGCCGCCTCGGTCGCGATATTGCCCCCGGCGCCCGGCCGCACGTCGACCACGAACTGCTGACCGAGCCGCTCCGACGCGAACTGCCCGATCAGACGCGCAGTGAGGTCCGACGAACTGCCGGCGGCCTGGCCGACGATCACCCGCACGGGCCGCTCCGGATAGCTTTGTGCATGCGCGAACCGGGCGGGCGCGGGAAGCGCCGCAGCGGTTGCCGCCAATCGCAGGAAACCTCGACGCGAAAGCCCCATGCGCGTAACCTCCTCTTGTTCTGTCAGAGGCCTATAGCACGCGCGACCACATCCGCCGAAGAGCGCCAAACCGCGCACAGGCTCAAGGATCGTCAGCGCTCGGACAGTCCGCAGACCCAGGTCGGGGACGCCCGCTCGGACGCGAGGCGTCGCGATTCGATGCGCTGGCGCGAGGGAACGCCAAGCAGATCCGCCACCCGCCAGACCATGTTGCTCTCGAGCGGACTCACGCCGCGATGATCGGCGTAGATGACATCCCACATCATCTCGACGATCCGGCGTCGCCCGTCCTCGTCGAGGACATGCGTGATCCGTCTGGTGAAGTGGTAGAGATCGACGGCGTCAGCCGCGGCGCCCGTCGCCTCCTCGACAAGCCTGTCGATGCCGGGATCGTCCAAATTGAAATACGATTTCAGAACTGCGCGAAGCTTATCGCGCCGCGCGCGCGATATCGCCCCATCGATGCTGCCTGACCGGATCAGCAATGCCGCGATCGCGACCTGACAGGCGTGCTTCTCGGAGCGGTCCCGTCCATCGGGCTCGCCGGCCAGAGCGGAGATGAAAGCTTTGAGCGAACCGAGCCTCATGCGGACGAGCCATGCTTCCATACGACGGGCGCTCCGCCAACAGGACGGGCGCCGGGCATCCAGATATCCAGAGCATGGGAGGCTGCGAATTGCCGCGCAATGTCCTCCGGATTAATTCTTGGCAAGGTGGTGCGAAGGAGCGCACAAAGTGTCGCACAAAGACTCGTGTGCCGGTGGCCTGCTATAAAGGCGATTGCGAACCTCGCCGTCAGATTGTGAACTCGCCGTCATAAGAGCGAGATCGAGGCTTCAGAGCCCCTGCTGGAGGAACGTCATGTCAGATATTGCAGTAGGCGCGCAGCGCTGGTACCGCTCGCTCGACCGCAGCCAGTGGAACACCCTGCTCGCCTCCAACCTCGGCTGGCTGTTCGACGGCTACGAGACCTACGCGCTCGTGCTCTGCGTCGGCGTCGCCCTCCATCAATTGCTCGACCCGTCCCAGTACGCGCAGATACCGTTCTACGCTGGCATCGTGATCGCCGTCACCCTGCTCGGCTGGGCGATCGGCGGCCTGATCGGCGGGGTGATCGCCGACTATATCGGCCGCAAGCGCACCATGTTGCTTGCGATCATGGGCTATTCGCTCATGACCGGGCTGAGCGCGTTCGCATGGGACTGGTACTCGTTCGCGGTGCTGCGCTTCATCGTCGGCGTGTGCATCGGCTCCGAATGGGTCACCGGCACCTCGATCGTCGCCGAGCTGTGGCCCGACAGGAACCGCGGCAAGGGCGTGGGCCTCATGCAATCCGGCTTCGGCGTCGGCTTCTTTCTGGCATCGGTCGCCTGGCTCGTCATCAATCCGATCGGTCCGGACGCGTGGCGCGTCATGTTCCTGCTCGGCGTCGCTCCGGCGCTGCTGACATTGTGGATCAGGCGGGCGATCCCGGAATCCGGCCGCTGGGAGCGTGTCGACGCGCAGCGCCGCGCGGCGACCGCTCGCGAGCGGAGCGGCTCGACGTTGAGCGCAAGCGAGCAGGCGCTGGCGCGGTTCACCGTCGCCGACCTTTTCGCCGAGCCGCAAGTGCGCCGGCGCGTGCTGCTCGCGTTCGTCATCTCGCTCGCCACCAACTTCGCATTCTGGGGCATTGCGGCCTGGCTGCCGCCCTACGTGGCGAGCTTGGCCGCCAAATCCGGGCTGCCCGCCCAGGAGTGGGCGAGCTATGCCGCCATGGCCAACAATGGAGCAGCCATCGCCGGCTATATCGGCTTCGGCTTCCTTGCCGATGCCATTGGCCGCAAGCCGGTGACCATCGCCTACCTGCTGCTCGCGCTGCTGTCGGTGCCGATCGTATTTCTCTGGACCGACGATCTGGGCTGGATACTGGTCGCCGCCGCCTTCAGCGGCGCGTTCGTGTCCGGCCAATACACCTGGATGGCGGCTTGGCTGCCGGAGCTGTTCCCCACGCGCGTGCGCGCCACCGCGACCGCCTTCGTGTTCAATACCCCGCGGCTGGTGGCGTGGACGGGGCCGCTGATCTCGGGCTGGCTGATTACCAACTTCGGCGGCTTCAGCGCGGCGGCGGTGGCAATCTCGTCAGTCTACCTTCTCGGCCTCGCGGCCGCACCGTTCCTGCCGGAAACCAACGGCAAGCCGCTGCCAGAGTGAGCGCGTCGACGGGAATCTGAGCCGCTCCGACCGGGCGTCAGCGCTTGCCGTCCGGACGCACCTGATGCCAGGGATCGATCTTCGGCATCGGCTTGGGCTTGGTCCCCTCGGTGGCCTTGATGACCTCCTGGTACGCGCGCTCGGAGGCGTCGTCTTCTTTCTTCTGCTCGTCGGTGCGCGTCTGCGTGGCGGCCTTGTCGCCTTCCGCGTAGGCAATGGCCGGCAGCAGCGCAATCATCACGGTCGCAATGGCAGTCACGCGTCGCATTGATCCCTCGGCTCCTCAATGGCGTTCAGGCACCGTCGCGGATGATCATCATAGCGCGCGGCGTGGCAAAAGCGAGATCGACCGCGGCGCTCCCGCCTCGACCGCTGCGACCAACCGCCGCCGTCGACGCCCGTCGATCGCGCCCCGGAATTGGCCGGCTCATTTCACTTGCGGCCTGCCGCCTTGGCCCCGAGCCCTTGCAGCTCGGGGAACGGCTGATAGGTGGCGCCGTTGCATTGTCCGCCAGTCGGATCGACGAACTGGTTGATGCTGCCGCTGAAGAATACGGCCATCTTCTCGTGGCTGCCGTCGCCGTCGCTGTAGCGCACGCAGACGACGTAGCGGCTCTCGGATCCGAACGGCTTCAGGGCCGGCGCGGAGAGGGAGGCGTCGCGAATGATTCCCGCGGCGCTGCCGAGGTAGGTCTTGAGAAACGTCAGCAGGTCCTCGCGATAATTTCCCGGCACCAGGTTGGGATCGGGCGCGGCCTCCTTGCGCCCGAAGCCAAGCTGCTCTCCGCAGCCGGCGAGAGCAACCGCCACCAGCACGCACGCCACCACACGACGGATGCTGCTCATGCCGCGATGCATCGCGTGCCCTCCCCGTCTCGATCTCTATGGCGGCAATGAACGCAGTCGGGCGAACAACACACATCGCAGCACATGCACACCGCCTCGCGCGCACTTGATGGGAGAGTGGCGGCGCGGGGCAAGGCCGAGCGGCGGGAGGAATGATCGCCGCGTCGACGCAGCCGGATCAGGTCGCCTCCCGCTGACCATGCTGCCCCCGCGCCTCACGCAGCTTAAGCACGACGCGCCGCAGCAGCCAAGAACCCCAAGAGCCCGAAGGTGCGACACGGTGATCGGCGCAGCACCGCGATCTTGCGGGCGGACCAGCGGGCATCCGCGTAACACATTGCCACGGAAGAAAAATTCCAGAATCGCCTGATCGTCCATGACAGTCGATGACCGCTCAAATCGATCTTCAATCGGACGCGTCCGGGCGCGCCACAGAATGGCGACGCGCCGAATCTCGCCGCTACTCCGCCGTCGGGCGCGGTTGCACAGCCGGCCTGAACAATCTGCACGTTGCGGCGTTAATCTCTTGCCCCATCTCTGATAGCCCCAAACCCTGGAGACGGGGTGGCTCCGGTCATTGAGCTCCCTCCGTGGCCGGGGCCGTTTGTCGCGGGGCGCGTCGTCCCGAGCGCTATCGGCCACCCATCTTGCGGTCGTTGTAATCGCGCAGCAGCTTGTTCAGCACACTGTCGGCCGTCTCGGCCTCGCCCGCGCGCGCAAGCGAGCGCTCGGCGATGCCGACGAGCACGGCGCGGATCGATGGGTCAGCCGTCCGACGCGCGAGCTCGAGGCATTCTCGCGCCACCCGACGATGCAACTCGGAACGATCTGGCAAGCCCCCAGTCCCCGCTTCCAATTCCCGGCCGGTAAGCCGACAGCGGAGTAATCGATACCAGCCGCGATGGTTCCTGGGTGACGCCGGGCCGCCACAAGACCTCTCATCGTCCTTAATGTGCGATTTTTCCAGTCGCCACGCGTGCAATCGAGAGACATCGTGCACGCTCGAAGCCGGCCTCGTCGACGCCGCGGGAGCAGGCCGTCGACGAGTTGGCCAGAACGCTGCGACGCTTGATCGGACGCTGAGAAGGAAGGCCTGAAATTGGCGCCGTTCATCGGCATCGGGCGCCCTTCATGACCGGTGCGCCTGGCGCTCGTCCTCACCCGTCCCGCTGGCTCACCGTCCCGCTTGGCGCTTGCCCCGGTTGGCGCTACGGCGACTTTGCGCGATCTCATGTTTGCTGCGCGCGCGCCGGGCACGCGCATCACCTCTCGCCTGCGCGATGATCTCTCCCGCGCGCTTGGCGAACCTCCCAATCTCGACGGGCGCAACGTCGCTTTCTGCCAACAGGCGGATCGCTTCAGCTGCCGAATATGCGCGCGACCTCATGGCAATTCTTTTCTCGTCGCTTCTTTCTCGTCTCTGTCTCTATGTCTTTAGTTTCCACGCACGCGGCTCCCTCATGTGGCTAATGATCACGCCCTGTCATGGTTCCGACGACACTGAGCCAGGAACCAAGTGTCTCTGTTCCACGTTGGAAGATTGCGATTGGAAATGTCGGACGGGCCGCATGATACGAACAGCCTCTCGTCACGCCCATTCCACGGACCTGAGTCACACGGACTTGAGTCGCGAAGTCGGCGCCGGCGACGCGCACGTAGATCACATCGATCCCCATTCCATCGATCCCCATTCCATCAATCCCTGGGAACGAGCCCGAGAGTGTGTGCGTGCCCGGCAGGTCTCGCATGCCGACGCTGATCGTTGGGCTTTGCTCACCGAACTGATCGAGATGTGGACGAATCTCGCCAACCACCGCCCGTTTCTCACGCCGGAAGAAAACGCCCAGGAAGCGGCGAGGATCGACGCGCTGCACGCGCAGTTCGTTGCACCGCTGCCCGCTCGAACGACGCATTGACCGAACCGCGCACGCCCCAGCGGGCTACCAACGTGCAGCGCCGATTTGCGCACGTGTCTGCCGGTGCTGCGCTGTTTCGCTTCGCCGGGTTCAGCGTTCGTTCGTTTTCACGTCGCCGAACTGGCAAAGAGAGTTGCTGTTTGGTTCGTTCGGATTGTCGGCCCCACGACTTGAATCGACGGCCAAACCATCGTTGGCATCGCCTGCCGAGCGAGTGATCCAGAGTATCACGCACCACCAAATGAAGGACGCACCGTCATCAGAATAGATTAGACAACGCGCTTGTTCGCCATCGGCTCGCTGCCATTCACGCTTGCCGATGGTCGATGCCCGGAGGTCCCATCCACCTCCGGGCTTTTCTTTTGCGCCCACATTCGGATCCGAATTCACGCGGCCGTTGCCGCCGCGTTCGTGCGCGAGGCGGCCCTCGACGTCCCGTCGCCGCTCGAGACCGTCGCGCAATATGAACCACGATTGCGGTTCGGACTCCGTTCAAAGGAGCAATACTTTTTCTGATTGCCTCATAAAGGCACGCGACGATTGCAGATCGGAGCAGAAACAATCCGCACCATACCAGCAGCCCGAAGTGTGCCGCTACCGCTGCAATCTGCGGTCGGTCGCAGCAGACAAATAGTGCTATCGGCAAGCCGGCGCGTTGAACGCGGTTGCAGGTGCCTGCGACCAACGGCGGTCAGGCTTTGAAATAAGGTGGACCATGAAGACGCAAGCCGAAGTCGCGATCTACGCAGCCAAGATGGCACACGAGTTGAGCCGCATGTGCCGTGGGGAGCAATTGGGAGATCTCGCCCATCTGTTCGATGTGGCGGCGGCAGAGGCGGAGGCGGTCGCGGAAGAGCCCGTCCCGGCCGAGGCCTGATAACAGGTCCATTGCCGACAAGTCCGGCGCGACCGAAGCAATACCGCGTCGCGCACCATCATCGCTTCTCCGAAACCCGGGCTTTGCCCGGGTTTCGCGTTTTCGAGGACCGTGCCCGGCTGGCATGTCCGGTCCTGTGGCGCAAGTCCTGGCGCGCAATTTCTGGTGTGCAACCTGTGCAGAGCCGCCTTGCAGCGGCACTTTTGACGCAAGATTGCCACAGTGGCCTGCCCCGATACCACCGGATTGGGGGCTGAGCTATGCGATGTATCGCATGTGGGGATGAGATGCGCCTCGTCCGGGCGCTACCGGACGCGGGCATGCTCGTGCAGGGCTACGAGCATCACAGCTTCGAATGCAAGGGATGCGGCGAGCACGAGGATCGGCTGATCTTCCTTGGGGCCGGCGGTGACAGCCCGTCGGCGGCTGCGTCTGACCTGCCCCCGCCGACGGCATCTGAGCCATCCGCCGCCGGCCACCGAGCGGAGGATGCGGTCGTCGCGCATCCGCCGGTCGCGCATTCGCCAGCAGAGGTTTCCGCAGCAGAATTGCCGGCGGCGCCAGCGCCGACTTCGGAGTCGAAGACCGATGCGGTCGCTCGCGATGTCGCGCCCCCTCGGCCGCATACGACGACCACGGTCGCGCCGCGGCCCGTCCCTGCGGCGCCTGCCGCGCGTCTGACGGCAGCCGCCGCGCCGGACGTTGCCGGCTCGACGGCATCGTCGCGACCGGCCACCGCCTGGGACCGGGCGATGGAGCGCGTGCGCGCCCATCAGCGCGAGATCGAGCGGCGCTGGGGCCCGTCACGCCGTCCGGCGCCCGCGAGCGCTGCGGCCGCGCCGACACTGCCACGAGCCGAATCTGTTTGCATTGCCGAGTCCGGACGCGCCGAGAACAAGCACACTGAAATCAAGCATACTGAGAGCAAGCCGGCCGAGATCAAGCTGGCCGCATTGAAGCGCGCCGAACCTGCCCTCTGCTCTTCTTCGATCACGCCGGTCATCGCGCCGCGCGCCGTTCGACCGATCGCGACGCTTGCGACACCCGCCGCGCCCGTGCGGGCACCCGCGCTGCGCCGACGTGTTCGTCCGGAAGCAAGTCGGCCCGCGTTGTCGAGCGAGCAGGACGCAGAAGCCAAGCGGCGTTTCGCCGAGTTCTGGGACCGGCTCGCGCTCGAGGACACACCGGCGCCGCCAGTCGCAGCCATCGCGCCCGTCGCCCTTCCGCCCGCGATCAAGCCGTTGCCACGATCGCGCAGCCTGGTGATGGCGAACGCGGGCGGACCGGTGATCCTGTGGGCGCCGGCAACGGCGGCGCGCCAAGCCAAGCCGGTGCAGCCTAAGCCCGTGCAGTTCACGCCGGCGCAACCCAAGCCGGTGCAGCCCAAGGCCGTCC
>Ga0153954_1001622_pt1 | contig 11396 bp, 13 predicted proteins | sample TSFL038MetaG_FD_102277 | JGI IMG/M metagenome (GOLD analysis project Ga0153954, IMG submission 102277) | Attine ant fungus gardens microbial communities from Florida, USA - TSFL038 MetaG | ecosystem: Host-associated > Fungi > Mycelium > Unclassified | place: USA: Florida, Wekiwa Springs State... | reverse complement strand
CAGCCTGACCGAAGCGCAGGCCCCGGCGCTGAACAATCCCGAGCCGCTGCCGTTTCTCACCATCCTCCGCGATGTGCCGGCATCGACCGCCGCGGCTTTGCTTTATGGCGCGATCGAAGCCTCGGCCTTCGGGCTTCTGCCGGTCTTTGCGCTGCGCGAAGGCTGGGGCGCGCAGGCGGCGGCCGCCGCCACGGCAATCTTCTCGCTCGGCAATGCGTTGTTTCAGATCCCGACCGGGTTGGCCGCCGATCATTTCGGCCGCCGGCGGCTCTTGGTTCTCATCGGCGGGCTGGGCGCCGTCGGCGCGCTTATTCTGCCGCTCGCCGCGCGCGCCTATAGCACCTATGTCGTGCTGCTTTTCGTCTGGAGCGGCATTGTCGGCGGCCTTTATGCCGTCGGTCTCACCCGTCTGGCCAGCCGCTATTCCGATGCGGCGCTCGCCCGCGCCAATGCGGCCTATATCCTGCTCTACACCGCCGGGACGCTCATCGGGCCGCCGATTCTCGGCTTCAGCCTCGATTTGGCGCCGGCCGGTCTCTTCGTCGCCCTGGCCATCGCGCTGGCGGGTTTTTTCGCCCCGGCGCTCCGACCCGACGCACATCCTTGACTTTAAGGCGCCTATCCTTAAGGTGCGCGCACTTTCGCGCATCGCTATGCCTTTGGCGATTGGAGCCGTGCGGCTCCCGCGACGATCAGCTTTGAAGGAACGCCGCCCATGGCCAAGGCCGCAATGATCAAAATCAAGCTCCAGTCCTCGGCGGACACGGGCTATTTTTACGTGACCAAGAAGAACGCTCGCACCAAGACCGAAAAGCTGTCGTTCAAGAAATACGACCCGGTCGCGCGCAAGCACGTCGAATTCAAGGAAACGAAGATCAAGTAAAAGCCCGACGAAACATCCGGCTTTTCAACGAGATATTCTTTATTTTCTGAAATAGATTTTCGCCGCGCCGGCCGCTCCGCCATATTCGCCAAGCGATGGAAGGTGGAGGTGGCCGGCGGCAAGTGGATCTCGAGGAGGCCACTCCTAACCACTCGCGCGCCGGCCGACCCTACGGACCCAGGAGATGCGGCGGACCTGAGCACTCCGCAGGGTATCTTATTGAGAAAACTCGCGAACTTGCGGCAGTTTATCGATTGGCATCGCCGCGCCGCAACCACCACCGAGGATGAGGTTAGCGCGCGTCTCGCGAAAAGAAAACTGCTTAATTGTTAAGACGTCCGGCCTCCGATTATTTACCTAAACATCGATTCTTTTTGGCGGAGGGGCTTGCCAGCGAATCAGGCAGCGTCGGCCGAAACGCGGTTGCGACCGTTGGTTTTCGAGCGATAGAGCGCCCGGTCGGCACGCCGGAAAAGCCCGTCAGGCAGATCATCTATCCCGCGCTCGGCAAGGCCGATCGAGACGGTGATGCCCATCGATGCGCCGTGCTCGTCAACGATGAACCGTTCCTGCTCGATCTCGGCGCGCACCCGCTCGGCGATGCGCCCGGCGACTTCCATATTCGTATCCGGCATGACGACGACGAATTCCTCGCCGCCGAGACGGCACAGCATGTCGGGAATGCGGATCACCTTGCGGACGCGCTTGGCGAAACCCTTGAGGATTTTATCGCCGGCTTCATGGCCATAGGTATCGTTGACGCCCTTGAAGTGATCGATATCAAGAATCATCAATGACAACGGCCGTGCGCAATCAGCCGCCTGGGCCACAAGCGTCGCGAGATGGGTCTCGAAATAGCGGCGGTTGTTGAGCCCGGTCAAAGGATCGACCACAGCCAATTCGAGTGAAGCCTGCACGTTGTCTCGCAGCTTGTCGGCAAAGCGCTTGCGCCGCAGATTGGTCCGCACGCGAGCCAGGAGCTCGTTGCTGTCGACAGGCCGCATCAGGAAATCGTTGACGCCGAGGTCGAGCGCCCGCAGCACCCGCGCGCGATCTTCCATTTCGGCAAGGCACAGAATCGGCAATTGCCGCGTCCGATCCTGCGAGCGGATCTGACTGCACAGACGCAAGGCATCGAAGCTCTGAAGGCCGAGGCTGACGATCACGAGGTCATAGTCCCCGCTCATCGCCTTCGCCGCGCCCTCATGCGGATCGGAGGCGACCTCGACCACATATTTGTCGCGCAACGCGAAAACGATCTGCGTGGCGGATGCGCCGCGATCATCGACAAGCAGAATGCGACCGCCGAGACCGTCCTCGGCCAAAGCCGTCGAAAAAGGGTCGGGCATACCAAGCGCCACGGCGGTCGAGGCGCGACGGCGCAAATCGTCGAGGACGACCTTCAGCCGCGACAGCGAACGAACCCGCGCGATGAGCGCGATTTCGTCGATCGGCTTGGTGAGAAAATCGTCGGCGCCGGCCTCGAGGCCTTTGACCCGGTCGCTCGGCTGATCAAGCGCCGTCACCATGACGACGGGCAGATGCATCGTCGCCGGATTTTTCTTGATCCGCCGGCAGACTTCGAATCCATCCATGCCGGGCATCATCACGTCGAGCAGAAGCAGGTCGCAATCGTCTTGCGCGCAGACCGCCAAGGCATCCGGTCCATTCGAGGCCGTCGTTACATCGAAATATTCGGCCGTGAGCCTCGCTTCGAGCAGCTTCACGTTGGGCAAAATATCATCGACGACGAGAATTTTGGCGGTCATTTCTTGAAACTCTTCCCCCCGCCGATGGGTCACTCGGCGATGTAATTGCGTACCGTCTCCAAAAACTTCACAACCGAAATCGGCTTCGACAAATAGGCTTCGCAACCGCCCTGACGGATCTTCTCTTCATCGCCCTTCATCGCGAAGGCGGTGATGGCGATCACCGGAATGTGGCGCAGGTCCTCATCGTCCTTGATCCATTGGGTGACTTGCAGCCCGGAAACCTCCGGCAGTTGGATATCCATCAGAATGAGATCGGGATGATGCGTGCGGGCAAGTTCGACGGCTTCCACGCCGCTTCTCGTCTGCACCGTCCGATAGCCATGAGCTTCGAGAAGGTCATTGAAAAGCTTCATGTTAAGCTCGTTGTCTTCGACGATCAGAACACTCTTTTGCATCTTCTGGACCTATTGCCTGGAGGGCGCCGAGCGTCCTGGCCGTGAGGCCCAAGCCTAGACGTAACGGCTAGCAGATAGAAATTTACGAAATGAAAATCTAATCGCAGAAACAGGGGATGAAGTGACCGCGCTCGCGATGCGTGCAATGCAAAAAGGCCCGCCTAGGCAACGAGATAGGCGGGTTTCACAAGCGGGTGAAGATCCGGCTATTTCGTGCAGGGCGGCGTCGGCAGCAGTTTCAAGCTCTTCATTTCGCCGGCGAGAACGAAATCGCCGTAGTTGAGTCGCAGCGCGCGCGAAATGCCGTTCTCATAGAGATCGAAGGACAACGTGTAATTCGGCGCCTCGTCGTTGCGGGCGTCGTCGAAATAGCTGATCGTCACCGGCCAGCGGCGCATGTGTTCGAGCATGGGAATCTGCGCCGCCGCCTCCGGCGCCGGCGTGTCGATCGGATGGCCGATGAAGGTCGTCGTGTCGAAAATCTTGTCGCCGGTATCCGAACCGTCGAAGACCCTGACTTCGAGCGTATTCTCGCCCGCCTTGGCTGCGGCAAGGATGTATTTGATGTGCTCGGTCGGAAACAGGACATCGTGGCCGAACGCGAGCTGCTCCTGTTTCGGCTTGACGAGCGCGACGCCGACAGGGCCGCGCGTCAACCGTTGGGCGCGGCCGTCCACCTGATCGGACGGCTCGTCATCGACCATGGTTTCCATCTTGAATGAAAAGCTTTTGCCGTTGCCGTCTTCGAACGTGGCGGAATGCATGTCCGAAATGCGCGTCGGTCCTTCCGCCGGCTGCAGCTCGGTCAATTGGCGGAAATTCTGCACATAGCCGTCGCAGGCCGAGCCCGAGAAATCAAAGGCAATACGGCCGCGCGCGCCGGTCGGGCTTTTCGTGCCGACAGCCTTCAGCAGCGTGAGATCATAAACGGCGCGGTGCGAAGCCAGCGGGATCGTATCGACGACGCCTTGCAGTGAGGCCGGCGTCGCTTGCAGGACGCCGACGGGCGTATTGGCCGCCAAGACCGCTGACGATATCAGGCCGAAAATAGAGGCCGCTGCCAAAAGCCCTGCTTGCCGCAGCACCGGAGTGCCGGCCGCGACCTCGAGGGGGAATTTGACCATGAATCAACGCTCCTTGCGCCGCGCCGCCCGCAATGAAAGTGTTAGAATGCGGCGACACGGCTGGCAATAAAAATGGTAAAAGCCGCCCGTCTCTTCCCGCCGCAAGGCATTAATCCCAATCATGAAGTGGAGTTTGGCGTGGGCGCTATCGAAGACCGTTTGAAAAGCCTGAACATCGAGCTGCCGGCCGCGACGGCGCCCGTTGCGAATTATGTCCCGGCCGTCATTTCGGGCAATTGGCTCATAATCTCCGGCCAGCTTGCTCTCGGACCCGATGGCAAGCTCGATCCGGGCCATACGGGCAAGATCGGCGCCAATGTTTCGGCCGAAGCCGGCCGCGCCGCGGCCCGCCGTTGCGCTATCAACCTGCTGGCCCAGGCGAAAGCCGCTTTGGGCGATCTCGACCGCATCCGCCGCTGCGTCCGGCTTGGCGGCTTCATGAATGTCGCCCCCGGCTATTCGCAGATCCCGCCGATCATGAACGGCGCCTCCGACCTCATCGTCGAAGTTCTGGGCGAAGCTGGCCGCCACGCCCGCTCGACCATCGGCGTCGCCGAACTGCCGCTCGATAGCGCGGTCGAAGTCGAAGCCTTGTTCGAGATCGCGCCTTAACCAAAGACGCAAACCACGATTTGAGCCTCGGCTTGCCGGCCGCCACACGCAAGCGCAAGGGTTGCGCAACAAAGCGTGAGGTTGTCGCTATGTTGAAGATCATACTTGCATCAATCGTCGCCGTGGCGCTCGCCGGGCCCGCGGCGGCGTTCAGCCGCGACTATTACGGCCAGTATCACACCTATTGGCGGCACTGGCATGTCTATCCGAACTACGTCGCGGGCCTGACTTACGGCTGGCCGATGATCGCTTATTCGCGCGTCTATACGTATGTGCCCGGCCTGCCCTGCCCGGCGCCGGTCAAAATCTATTACATTCCGCAAACAGAGCCGCGCTACAACGTGCCGCCCTACGCGGTGATCGCGCCTTACTGAACGCGGCTCTCGCGCGCCGGACGCATGCGCTGCTTTTCTTCGACCTTGTCCCAGCGCGTCGCGAAAACCGTGTCGCAAATGCCCGGGCTGCCGAAGCCATCGCTGAAACTCACGACGCCGCGCGTATGATGCTGGCCGTGCGCATGGCTGGTGATGAGCGTTTCGATCGCCGCGCCGAGCCAGGGAACCGCTTTGTAGAAACGCATCTGCCGCAGCGGCACGGCGAAATCATAGCCTGAATGTTCGTAAAGGCCGCCTACGGCGCCGAGCCCCGCCACAAGCAGGTGGAACAGAATATCGCTGCCGCCCCCCAGGACGACGAGCGGAAGCAGATAGGGCAGCACGATCTCGAGAAAGAAATCCGCCGGCGCCATATAGAGCGCGCTGATCGCCTTACTTGCGTTGCTCGAGTGATGCACCGAATGGCCGAGCAGGCGCAGCAGGCGCGGATGATGCAGCAGATAACGGTGCGTGACATATTGCACGATGTCGTGGCCGACAGCCATGCCGATGAGCATCAGCAGAAAGCGCCAGACGCCGAGATGCGCCGGGCCGGTGAACGCCAGGCCCAGCCATTGCACCAGGACCATTGACGGCAGAAGTATGAAGACCTGGTTGGTCAGCGCGCGCGGCAAAAGCTGGCTATAGGTCAGCCGGTCGGCCCGGCGCACCTTGCAGCTTTTGAAGAGGCCGGTGCGGTCGCAATATTCGAACGCATAGCCGAGGCCGTGGAACACCACCATCACGACGATCCAGGTGAGGACCGAGAGCGGCAGCCAGACCGGCAGTGAAGCGTTCGTCATGCAGTTTTTCCCGTTTGCGGCGAACCGCGCCCTGCTCCTATGGCCGCTCGGCAGCCGCAGGGCAAGCCATCAATGCCGTCTCGTGGGCACCGTGCCATCACGAATGATTTTCAACCGAAACACTTTAGAATCATCATGATCCGGCGCAAGTTTTGTCAAGTTTCGCGGCCGGCCGGGAGGCCCGCGCCCAATATGTCTGGAAATCGCCGGTTCGGGGTTGACGCTCCGCGCCGCAAAGGCGAGGGAAATCCGGTTATTTTGGAATGGATCCAGCGATGTCCCAGGCCTCCCCGGAAAAGCAACGAATCGCCCGTCAGGCCGCGCGGCTGCTGCTCGAAGTGAGCGCTATATCGGTCAACACCGAAAAGCCCTTCATCTTCACCTCCGGCTGGGCGAGCCCGGTCTATACCGACATGCGCAAGATCATTTCCTATCCGCGGCTGCGCCGGACGCTGACGGAGTTTGCCGCGGAGACGATCATCGCCGAGATCGGCTGCGAGAGTCTCGACGTCATCGCCGGCGGCGAGACGGCCGGCATTCCCTTTGCCGCCTGGCTCGCAGACCGGCTGATGCTGCCGATGCAATATATCCGCAAGAAGCCCAAGGGCTTCGGGCGGCAGGCGCAGATCGAGGGCAATGTGATCGACAACGCCCGCGCGCTGCTGGTCGAAGACCTCGCCACGGACGGCCGCAGCAAGGTCAATTTCTGTGAGGCCCTGCGCAATGCCGGGCAGCGCTGCGACCATGCCTTCGTCTTTTTCTTCTATGACATTTTTCCACAGGCGCGTGAGCTCATGAACGGGATCGGCGTCAATCTGCATTACCTCGTGACCTGGTGGGATGTGCTCGACGTCGCCAAGACGGAAGCCTACTTCCCGCCTAGCGTCTTGAGCGAGGTCGAGAAGTTCCTGCATGCGCCGGCCGCCTGGTCGGCGGCCCATGGCGGCATCTCCGAATTCAATCCAGCGTGAAGCTTTGCCACACCCGGGGTGAATTTTTCGCCCGCCGCCTTTTCGGATCGCTATTGCCTAGGTCTTGACGCAATATTTGCTTTCACTCCTTGCGTCGCAGGCAGGTAGGGCGAGTCCGTCATGGCGGAATCCTCGAAAATCACTTGGCTTTTTGGATCAGGTCTTACACAGCGCGGGCTCATGCTCTCGGGCGGTCTCGCGCTGACCGGAATGGTTTTGGCTTTTGCGCCGGTTCTGCCCCGACCGAGCCTCTGGCAGATGCTGCAGGCGCCGGCCGTCACACCAGCGGCCGCGGCGCAGACGAATTCACCCTGGGCTGGTCATCTCGAAAGCCCCGGCGCGAGCGGGACGGCCGCCGCTGGCGGGAAGCCGACCTCGGCCTCCTACACGACCGGGTTCAACGTCGCGGATGCAGGACCGCTGCCGGCCATCGCACCCAAAGTCGTGCCGGCGCATGATCCGAACGCCTGCCCGAACAATTTGAACTGCGCGTTCCGGTCAAAATCCGGCGCGGCGCGGCCGCAGATGGCTGCGATGAGAACGCCGCCCGCCCCTGCCGTGACGCTGCCGCGTCCGGACGTGAAACAGCGGACGGGCATCAGCGCCTTCATCCCACAAATGCCGTCGACCGATACGCTGATGAAGCCCTTCGCCTTCGTCGCCAACACCTTCGGCGGCCTCATGCACAAGCTCTGAGCGTTACCTCTCAGGGATGATCGTTCGCCGGCGGTCCGACGCCGATCGAGAGCTTGTAGATATTGACCGGATAGCGGACCTTCTGGCGGCCGCGGTTGAACCCCGGCGTCAGATTGAGCTGCGTCGCCGGCATCCATAAATTGCCGTCGCGATCGATCCACATCGCATGCACCCAGATCAGTCGCGGATCGGCAATCAGGGTCGCGACTTTGCCCTCGGGGCTGATGGTCAAAATGCGGCGCTGGTTCGCATCGCTGAGATAGATCGTGCCATTGGCATCGATCGCCGTGCCGCCCGTCGTCGGCGTCTCGACCCAATTCTTTTGGACGTGCTTGGCGAGGTCTGCTGCCGCCAGTTTGGGATCGTCGAGATATTGCGTTTCGATCCGCGCCAATGGCCCAGAGGCGGGCTGGAAATAGAGATAGTGGCCGTCGGGTGAGACTTCGAGCTGGTCGGCATGGACGTGGAGCGGCTTGCCGTCCGGCGTGCGCAACAGCTTGCCATCGGCATACATCGGCCGCTTGCTGGTCGTCGACGCCTCATTGTCGAGCACGCGCCGCACCTGCCCGCTGTCGAGATCGAGCACGATCAGCGCCGGGGCCCCGGCATCAGTGATATAGGCCGTGCGGCCATTGAAGCGGATATCGTCGATATAGCTTTGCGCCGTCACGGCCGGGGTGAGCGGATAGACCCGCGCGAGCTTGTTGGTCGCGAGATCGAAGCGGAAGATGCGCGCCGCCCCCGCCACAGCCGGTTGGCCAAGGCCCGGCGCGCCGGCATCGACGATCCAGAGCGCCCCATCCGGCCCGATGCGCAAGGCATTGACGTGGACGAAGACATTGTCGAGGCCGTGCCCGGCCGCCCAGCTGTTCCAGGCCAAATCGGGATAGGCCTTGCCCTGCCCGTCCGGCGTCAATTCCTCGACCTGAGCGCCGCCAGGGCCTTCGACCCCCGGAAAGGCGACAAAGGCGCGGCCGTCATTGGTCGTTGCGATCGCGTTCCAGACGCGATTTGAATTGAAGATCGGCTGAAGCCGCGAATCCTCTTTGGTCGGCAGACGCGCCGCCAAAAGCTGCACGAACGCAAGCGACGCGGCGACGACGGCCCAAAACAGATAGACACGGCTGCGCATCTTCGCGTCCTGGTTACGATCCAAGCCCACCCTGCGGGGAGCGCCCTCGAATAGAACAAAGCTCTCCATGTCCGCAATCGGCGCGATAATGCCAAGCACTGGCTAAGTCGCGGCGAATTGACGTAAAATTCGAGGCAGAAGCGCTGCGGAGAGCCCCGATGCTGAACGGTGTGATGCTGCTGTGGTTCGGCCTGACCCTGCTGTCATTCCTCTATGTGGCGATCGATATCCGCTCGACGCCGGAATCCCCGGTCCTGAAATGGGGATTTCTCTTGCTCACGGCCTATACCGGCGTCTTCGGCGCGTTTCTCTACGTGCTCGGCTGCCGCGAACCGCTGCCCGGACTGCATGAACGCTACACGGCAGCGCGCTGGCGCCAGACGCTCGGATCAACGATGCATTGCGTCGCCGGCGACGGCGTCGGCATTCTCGCCGGCGCGGTGCTGTCGAGCGTTCTGCATCTTGGCGGCTTGCTCGAGATCGCGCTCGAATATGTTCTGGGCTTCGCTTTCGGCTGGACGATCTTCCAATCGCTGTTCATGCGCGATGCCGCCGGCGGGTCTTACCCGCGGGCTTTGGCGAGCACATTCCTGCCCGAGCTTCTGTCGATGAATTTTCTCATGGCGGGCATGGTGCCTACAGCCGCGATCCTGCGGCGCCACATCGGCGCCGCGGACAATCCGCTGACACCGGACTTCTGGTTTGTCATGTCGATCGGGCTTCTCGTCGGCTTCATCGTCGCCTATCCGATGAATTGGTGGCTCGTCGCCAACCATCTCAAACACGGCATGATGACCGTGCGCCCGGCAACCGCAGGAACGCCGCCGCCTGCCATGGCGTCGATGCACATGGGTGCCGGCGCAAACACGCGGCCGTCGATTCCCGTCATGACGCTGATCTCGTTTGCAGCCCTTGTGCTGGGCATCGCCGTCGCACTGAGATCCTGAAAAATGAGACGGCCCTTTCCGAGTGAAAGGGCCGCTTCGACGGTGAACTTTGCAGGGCTTGAATCTCAGGCTGGACGCGCCCGGCCTAGCCGCCCATTTTCGATTTGAGTTTCATCAGCGCCTTTGCGCAGCCGACGCTCATCTCGTTCTGATGCGCTTTGAGACATTTGACGATCCGGCCGCCGCCGGGCTCGATGCCCACGCAAAGACGTTGCGCATCTGCCTTGCAGTAAGTCATTAGTCCCTCGGCCATGCCGGCATAGGCGGGCGGTACAGATCCAAGAAGCCCGATGATCGCGATTGCAAATATTTTTCGATCGGTCGCCATTGACGCCTCCACATTATGAATTCATGCCCGCCGCCCCGGCTTATGCGGCAGGCTTATCGGGAACCGCCGCAAAATGGCGGACGCCGTGTTACGTTACTCGCGTTTTGCGACAACGCTAGTTGCGGTGCACCGCAGGTTAATCCGGTGCTTTAGCCCGCAATAAGCAGTCAGGTCTGCGTTACGCAGCCCGCCAATGTCCCGGCACTTTCTTATCGTTTTCGTGCCGCACGCGAGCGACCAAAGGATGATGACCTTCCTTTTTCGCCCATTCGATCGCTTCGTGCTGAGTCTTGGTCGTGTGCAGCGCGTGGCCGGCATGATCTTCCACCACGTAGTCCTCGATCGGGGCGCCTTCCTTGTGACCCTTCGGACGAGGCTCGATGTAAACGTTCGGCATGGGGGGCTCTCCTTGACGCGTTCGGACGCGCGGTCGGCACCATATCATTCCGCCGTGGCGATCTCACGCCTTTGGCGGCTTTCCCGTCGGTAAGGAAAATATCCGTGGCAGCGGCGCGATTCCGAGCCGCCCAGATTACGGCCTGGCCCGGCTCAACGCCCGGATTTCCCCGTGTTTTGCCGCTTCTCGAAGGGCCCCCTCGACTTGCAAAGTTATATCGCGATGCGATACGACTGGCGCGCCCGCGTCGGCCTCGCTGGTCTTTCCCCTGGAGCCGCCGTTCCGCGGCAAGCCTCTAATTAGAAGAAATTCGAATGAAATCTGCAAAGAGCAGCGCCCATCACCTTGGTGATTTCACAACAGATCCCCGCGTGCTCGTGATCGCCGCCATTGCCGTGATCGTCGCGACCGCCGGCGTCGCCGCCGGCGTCATCCTGCTGAAGCTGATCCGTCTGGTGACGAATCTCGCTTATTTTGGCCGTTTCAGCCTCGACGATCTAAACCTCGCCCACTCCCCCTTCGGGCTTTGGACAGTGCTGATCCCGGTCGCCGGTGCGCTCATCGTCGGCCTGATGGCGCGCTACGGGAGCGAAAAGATCCGCGGCCACGGCATTCCCGAGGCGATCGAGGCCATTTTGCTCGGCCGCTCCCGGCTCGACGTGAAAGTCGCGATCCTGAAGCCGCTCTCCTCCGCCATCGCCATCGGCACCGGCGGCCCCTTCGGCGCCGAAGGTCCGATCATCATGACCGGCGGCGCGATCGGCTCGCTCTTCGCGCAGTTCTTCCATCTGACGGCGGCCGAGCGCAAGACGCTTCTCGTCGCCGGCGCCGCAGCCGGCATGGCGGCGACCTTCAACTCCCCGTTCGCCGCCGTCCTGCTCGCCGTGGAGCTGCTGCTGTTCGAGTGGCGACCCCGCAGCTACGTCCCGGTCGCCGCCGCCAGCTGCGTGGCCGCCGTGGTG
>Ga0153954_1001621_pt1 | contig 11396 bp, 7 predicted proteins | sample TSFL038MetaG_FD_102277 | JGI IMG/M metagenome (GOLD analysis project Ga0153954, IMG submission 102277) | Attine ant fungus gardens microbial communities from Florida, USA - TSFL038 MetaG | ecosystem: Host-associated > Fungi > Mycelium > Unclassified | place: USA: Florida, Wekiwa Springs State... | reverse complement strand
TTTTGCGCTGCAGAGAAAGTGGAAATGCTTGCCGCAAAGTTCCTTTCAGCTGCCCTAACATCAGGTCTAGTACCCAACACAGTGGCTGGAGCGGCTATAACAATTTTAGGATCAAGCGGCTTTAATTGTTCCTGCAGGGCAAAAAGATCATCATTTTCACCGGGCGCGCTCCCCAGCAGGACATCTAAATGATTCCGCGTCATTTCAACTGCAAGCTGCAAGGTCGGAATTCTAGCCTCTGTGGTGGCAACCTGAGCCGCTGCGCGTTGAATATCGAAACCACTGGCAAATGCTTCTTGAAATTGTGCTGTGGTTAGTTCCAAAGTACGTTTTTGCGTGGCGAGATTTTCTTCAGTAATCGCAAGCTGTTGTTGATAATTGCGAAAATCAAAGTAGTTGAAGGCCACTTCAGCTAGCAGACTGACAATCACTCCTTGCCTTAAAATTTCTTCATTTTGCACCAATGCTATTGCTGCTGCCAAGCGATCCTGATTTTTTCCAAAAAGATCGAGTTCCCAACTGGCCTGAATAGTGACATCTTCATAAGAAAGCGGTTTATCTGTCGTGTAAAAGCCCTGATTACCGCGCTGGGCATCGGCATTTAAGCTAATCTGGGGCATCAAGAGTGAAAAGGCACTCAATCGTGCCGCCCGAGCTTCTACGATGCGCGTGCCTGCGATGCCGAGCGTTTTATTATTTACTAGCGCTCTTGCTATAAATTCATCGAGGGTCGAATCACCAAAATTGGTCCACCACTTCTGTTCCACTTGCGCACAATTGTCGACAATTAAGGGTTTATCCCAGAACATTGGATTTCCAGGCAGCCCTGTAAAAGTGTGCCACGATTCAGGTGTTTCTATTCCCGATTCTTGGTAGCTAACCGGTTCGATGCAAGCCGTCAAAAATAGCAGTGAAAGGGATACCAAAAGGGTCTTGCCCCTAGTCACACTCATGATGATGCACCTTTTCTGTCCGAGTCATTTTTTTCTCTACCTCCCGTAAAGCTACATAAAACACAGGTGTTAAAAGAAGGCCAAAAAATGTAACTCCTAGCATTCCTGAAAATACAGCCACCCCCATGGCATGGCGCATTTCAGCACCGGCCCCGGTTGAAAAGACTAAGGGAATAACTCCCATGATAAAGGCAAATGAGGTCATCAAAATGGGCCTCAACCGCAAACGGGCGGCTTCGATAGCAGCATCGACGGTACATTTTCCATGAAATTCAAGCTCTCTTGCAAATTCCACAATCAAAATGGCATTTTTGCAAGCCAGCCCTGCCAGAACAAAAAATGCAATTTGCGTGAAGATGTTGTTATCCCCTCTCGAAAGCCACACCCCTGTAATGGCAAACATCAAGCATAAAGGAACAGTCAATATCACGACTAATGGGAGAAACAAACTTTCATATTTTGCACAGAGCACCAAATAGATAAGTAAAACACACAAAGGAAAGATGTAGATTGCAGTATTGCCAGATAAAACTTGCTGATAGGTCAATTCTGTCCATTCAAACGTCATTCCAGCGGGAAGTACGTTCTTTAGAATCTGAGAGATCGCTTCCTGGGCCTGCCCTGTTGAGTAACCTGGCGCTGGATTTCCATTAATATCCGCAGAGCGGAAGGCGTTATAACGCATGGCTGTTTCAGGCCCAACATCATCCCTAATTCGAAGAACTGACCCGAGTGGAACCATCCCCCCTTCTTGATTGCGTATCTGAAGCCTTAGAATGTCGCCTGGTTTAGAGCGAAATTCTTTATCAGCCTGCACGATGACCTCATAGAGCCGCCCAAATTTATTGAAATCATTAACATAAAGGGAGCCTAAATAGATCTGAAGTGTATCAAAAACTTGTTGGATATCAATACCAAGTTGAGTTGCCTTTGTACGATCAAGGTCGACAAATAACTGAGGGGCATTATTTTTATAGCTAGAAAACATTCCCGTCAGCATGGGGCTAGCTGCGGCCTGCTTTAATACTTCTTTAACGCTTGTGTCTAATGCTCCATAGCCGAGGTCATTGCGGTCTTCAATTTCTAGCTTAAACCCTCCCACCGTACCTAACCCTTGCACAGGAGGGGGAGGGAAAATGACAATCGACGCTTCTTGGATTTTGGAATATTTTTCTTGCAGCTTTTGAGTAATAGCTGGGCCAGATAGATCACTGGAGTTGCGTTGATCGAAAGGGTTTAAAGTCACAAAAACAATTCCAGAACTTGGGTTGTTGATAAATCCATTAATGGACAAGCCGGGAAAGGCGACAGCACTCTCCACACCTGGCTCTTGAAGGGCAATCTCTGACATTTCACGGATCACTTTTTCGGTTCTATTCAACGTTGCCCCTTCCGGAAGCTGGGCAAAACTGACCAAATATTGCTTATCTTGTGTGGGAATAAATCCTGGAGGCACTAACTGGAAAATCCCATAAGTCATCAAAAGCAATAAAATATAAATGATGAAGGCAGATCTTTTATGATCGATAACCTTAACAACCCCATTACTATATAGCCTAGAACCCCCTTTAAATAATTTATTAAACCAATTAAAAAACCATCCGAATAGCTTTTCAATAAAACGGGACAACCGATCGCTGGGAGCCCCTTTCTCTTGTAAAATGAGTGCAGCTAATGCCGGGCTCAATGTTAATGAATTGAATGCAGAGATAATCGTAGAGAAAGCAATCGTCAAAGCAAATTGCCGATAAAACTGGCCTGTTAAGCCACTGGTAAAGGCAATGGGGATGAATACTGCACATAACACCAATGTAATGGCAATAATGGGATTAGTCACTTCACTCATGGCCTGAATAGTGGCCGCTCGCGGTTTAAGCCCATTTTCTATGTTGCGCTCGACATTTTCCACAACAACAATGGCATCATCCACCACAATCCCAATGGCGAGCACTAGGCCAAACAAAGAAAGGACATTAATCGAAAATCCAAAGAGATACAAAATGGCGAATGTTCCGATAATGGATACCGGTACAGCTAAAAGAGGGATAATTGATGCACGCCATGTTTGTAAAAAGATAATCACAACAATGACCACTAAAGCCAAAGCTTCCAATAACGTATGGATCACAGCTCTGATTGAATCTCTAACGAAGATCGTGGGATCATACACAATGGTGTAATCGATCCCTTCCGGAAAATTCTGCTTCAATTCCTGCATGGTGCTACGCACTTGATCGGAAATATCAATTGCATTTGATCCGGGCGTTTGAAAGATGGGTATTGCAACTGCATCTTTATTGTTTAAAAGAGATCGTAAAGCGTACTCAGAGGCATCTAATTCAACATGCGCAACATCTCTAAGTTTGGTGATGACCCCATCTTTTTGATTAATAATAATCTCGCTAAATTCTTCAGGCGTTTGCAGCCTACCTTGCGCATTAATCGGACGTTGCAAATCGATGTTATCCGCATAGGGTGGACCATTAATCACTCCAGCTGAGACCTGCACGTTTTGTCTTCTAATGGCCTCTACCACTTCTTGGGCTGTAAGCTTACGTTCAGCCACTTTTTGGGGATTTAGCCATATTCGCATGGCATAGTCCCCCGATCCAAAAAGTCCCACATCCCCGACACCTTGGATTTTATTTAAGCGGTCTTTGATGTTTAAACGGGCATAATTGCGGAGATAAAGTTTGTCGTAGCGATTGTTTGGAGAGGTTAAGTGGACAACCATGGTCAAGTCAGGAGAGCTTTTTACCGTGGTTACCCCCAATTGCCGTGTGACCTCCGGCAAACGGGGTAAGGCTTGGTTAACGCGGTTTTGTACAAGTTGTGTAGCTAAATCTGGATTCGTTCCAAGTCTGAAGGTTATTGTTAAAGTCATCAATCCATCGCTACTCGACTGTGAAAACATATAGAGCATGTTTTCAACGCCATTGACCTGTTCTTCAATTGGGGTTGCTACAGTCTCAGCAATCGTTTTGGGGTTAGCGCCCGGAAATTGCGCTTTTACGACGACCGTTGCCGGAACAACTTCGGGATATTCTGAAACCGGCAAAATAAAAATCGCAAATAACCCGGCCAAAAATAGGACAAATGAAATAACTCCAGCAAAAATAGGACGATCAATAAAAAAGCGGGAAATATTTAGCGAAGAAGCCTCTGCTAAACCGTTTGTCATTGTACTTTCGTTTCCGTGGGATTAACTGATTCACCGACTTTGATATGTTGCAATCCATTTACTACCACTCGATCACCCGCCTCTACCCCCTTAAGTATAATGCGTTGATTGCCATATTCTTTACCCACAGTAACTTCACGATAAATAATTTTATCGTCGTGATCGACCAGGTAAACATAATTTTTACTTTGATCCGTACTAATCGCTTGCTGCGGGACTAAAATAACTTCTTCCTCTTCACTTTTGCCTAAAGCCACCGTGACAAACATTCCGGGTAGTAACACGCCGTCTTTATTATCAAATTTTGCCCTGGCTCGAATCGTGCCTGTGTTTACATCAAGCCGGTTATCAAAGGTGTATATTGTTCCGTTGTAAATCTCAGCCTTGTTCCCATTGAGAAAAAGTTGTACAGGAATTCTCCGTTCCAAATTGCGGTTATGCGCTACGCTTCTCACACTATCTAAATAGGTTTGCTCATCCACTTCAAAATCCGCATAAATAGGATCATTCGCGACGATCCGTGTCATCAAAGGAGAATTGATCCCTGGTTGCACCAAGTTCCCTAAAGTCAATTCAACACGACCTGCACGGCCTGAAATGGGTGCCTGCACATGAGCATGTTCCAGATCTACTTTGCTTTGTTTAAGGTCAGCTTCAGCTGATTGCAGTGCAGCGATCGCTACCTCATAAGCATTAAATCTTTCATCGTAGATACGCTGAGCCACGGCTTCTGTTTTAATCATGTTTGCAGCCCGATTCATCTCAAGCTTGGTATAAGCAAGATTTGTCTTTGCGGTTGCAACTCTGGCTTCTGCTCTAGCAACTGCTGCTTCATACGGACGGGGATCGATGACAAAAAGGATATCGCCAGCTTTAACAAGATCTCCATCTTCAAAAAGCACTTTTGTAATCTTTCCACTTACTTCAGGTCGGATCTCAGCGCTATCAACAGCTTGTAAGCGCCCTGAAAACTCGGACCAAATACGGATTTTTTGAGGTTTAATTGTTTTGACAGTAACTGAAGGGCTTGTTTGCGCAAGGGCAATTGCTTGCTTCTCGTAGAGATAATAAGCAATGAATGCACCAACAAGAGCAAAAATAATGAGAGGCAAGATGAGGCGTTTCATTCGTTATCACATGTTAAACTTTGATATTTAGCGATAAATATTTTTAAATCATACCACAAAAAAAGCGCCTCCAAATTCACTGAATTCGCTCCGTTTGTGAAATAGGAAAGGAGCTTCCTTTGAAGCCAATTGCAGAAGTCTAGCGCCCTGTCTTTTGAGCCTTTTTTAGATACTTCCTCAAAGAACTCAGAAGATATAAATTTTAGTTGATTTAAATAGTTAAAGTATTATAAAATGATAAAATCAATCGGAGGTTAGAATGGCATATAATCCAATTCACGGTGGTCTAAATTATGGAAAAGGCGAAGAATACATGGAAAGAGCAACTGAACGGAGTGCTGCAGCATCCTTAGATCGCATGGTAAAAGGGACAATCTCTTGTGCTGAAATGCACCGGTTTTATCCGAGTATCCCTACCCACGACTTCAATAGAATAACAAATTGTCGCGATGGCTCTGATCGCGTTTTTAAGAAGGCTTCCTAGAAGTACCTTTCGAACGAGAACTCTTTGCTTGAGAAGATACAGGTACAGGTATTTTCCTGGAAGTTTCCTGCACATTCAAAGTTAAGGCTTGAAGCCCCTGTCTAATGAGCTTTAATTCATTTACGTCGTTATCTTTTACCTGACTTAATCGCAAATTAAAACTATTTAAAGATTCGGATTGTGTTGCATTCAGCTTAAATCTAGTTAAGTTTTGCACATAATGCGTACAAGATAATTTTAACGCTTGTATCTTTATAGTTCTTTTAGACTCCTTATATTCTGTTTGTAAAGACTTTACTCTTTTGATGATTTGACTGTCCCTTGCTTCGACACTTCTACCTTGTTTGTGAACTTCTTCAGAGTTCTTTTGTAACCAGGCGTGTAACCCAGCATAGGTATCGATCTTTTCCTTTGCCATTTCACTTAAAACATTTGTTCTAACTAATTGATTTGCAGACAGTGTTTGATATTCACGGATGTTTTTAAATTGTTCATCAATTATTTTTTGTATTTCTTCGATATGAGCACTAAAGGCTGGTTTGAGGGGGTTGGAATCTTGCCAACGTTCAATACTGCCTTGGAGATCTCCAAGCACCAGCATGTTTTTTTCACAAGATTGTTGCATCTGAATAACAAATAGTTCCCTCTTTTGCTTCTCGGAATCTCTTCTTTCATCCACTGCATTCAAAATAACCATACCAAGTACAGTTGCCAGAAGAAATTCCAGTAAATAATTAGTTAGGCTTGCTGTAGAGCCAATCAAAATTCTTCTCTCTGTTGAAGAGTACTTATCGGGATCTAGCTTCTCAGTCCCTTCCTGTTTATTTCTGCTCTCAAACGTGAGCGCAAGTTTGGCTAAATCTTTTGGTTTGATATGCAAAACTTTCAATAATTCGTCCAAAAGGTCTCTACACTCTCTCTCCAGTTTTTCAGCTTTTAGGGGTGCACTATTCCTATCTAAAGCTTCTAATTGAGAGAGTTTAGTTGCATAAGTTTTTTGGATCTCATCAATGACTTTCAATTGATCGAGGGAAATCCCTTTTTCAGGGAGAAGTTTTTTTCCTTTTTTTTCATCTTGCAAACTTTTCTTCCCCGTGGCGATGGCGACCCGTAACATACAATCATGGATGAGAGAGTTCATTTCAGAATCCAATTCCTCGAGAGTAATATCCATAAAAGTCTGCCACAATTCAGCATCTTCTTTCTTGCTTGAGCCCGGTTTATATTCGCTGCGGTGGATATCTGATTCGAGCTCTAAATACCTTTCTGAAATTTCAGAAAATCGTTGGAACAAAGCATGCGCATCTTCAAAATCAAGATTTTTTAAATTATTTTTAAAAGTTTTTTGAAATTTTGGATCTATAAAGGGAGCAAATTCAACAAATACTTTGGAAGTCACAAACTCCATAAACTCTTGCTGATTTCCTTTTCTACCCCGCACAGCGTTAAGAATTTTGCTTTGATCGATGGCTTTACCATACCCCATATGCTGGGCTAAGCTATAACTCAGTGAACGCATCCCCCCTGTACTAGCGTGTTTTAATCCCTCTAAACAATGATCAATAACATTTGTATGGAAGGAACGTTTTGCAGGGGCAACGGGTCGACCCATTAAAGCAGGCCCTCTTCTTCCGAGTACTAAGGAAGAGCTCTCTCTAATCGATTCAGCAAGGCGGTGCCCTAGGATGGATGCTCCTTTCTGCGTAGGTACTTGCCGTCTTCTTGAAGTAGGTGGAGAAGGGGCAGGGTGTGGGGGAAGTCCGCGTGGACTTCTGCTTAAAGGTACCATAATTAACCCCCTTTAATTAATCATATATTTAATTATACGGATATATTAATAAATTTGTCAAAAAATCTTAAATTTTAAGAATCACTTAATTTAATTAAGCGCAACTATTTTAATATCATCTACCTTGCGATAAAGCCTGGGACACCTGTCTTTACTCCTTACACTAAGCCCTTATCTAGTGGGAATACGACTAATTTCGTTAAATGGGGTCTTTCAGCAACCAAAATCAAGAGAGCTCTTTGATTTTTTTATTGCAAAGACAAGCAAATAAAACTATATGAGCTAAATAGCGGAGGGTGGAGTTCCACTTGAGTCAGTTGCAGAAGTAAAGCAAAAGGAGAGAAGATGCTTACTTTAGAAACTAAAGAAAGAACGAATCGTTATGAGGGTGTGACCACCCGGTTTTTACGACCCGATGAGCATCTTATCCAATCGGAAGAAAAAGAGATGCCTCTCGTAATTGAGGCAAAAGATCGCAAGGATATTCAATTTCTTCAAGAGTTTCTCAAAGCCAATTCAGAAAAGCTGATTGAAGACGCAGCCAAATACGGGGCATTGCTGTTTCGTGGTTTCGAGATACAGTCGGACAGCGACTTTGAAAAAACCATTACCAGCATCCATGGGATTCACGGCATCAGTGAAGCCTTCATGGCCGAACATGGGCGCGAAAGAGTAGGTGATCTAAAATACGTTTTGTACACCAACACCATTTACAAAACGGGTGGAACGCTCTATCTCGGGGGATTTCATAGCGAAAATTATTACTCACCCGATGTGCCTGCATTTATTTCTTTTTGCTGCCTAAAACCCTCAACACTGGGAGGAGAAACGGGGCTTGTCAATTTAGAGAAAGTGTATGGACAGCTGAGCGACGATGTGAAGAAAAAATTGGAAGCTAACCCCTATTTCGTCGATAAGTGGCTGGTTACTGACGTAGCCGAGCGTTATAAAATCGATACGAAAACAGTGGAAGAGCTTTGCCGCCAGTTTGATTTGCCCCTTCTCGGCGAAGGGGAAGATAAACTCATTCTGATGTATAAGCCGAGCGTTTTCGTGAATCCGGTCACTCAGAAAAAAGCTTTAGCCATCAATTTCTTTTCGCTCCCTACGCTAGACAGATCTCTGCGCGCGAATTTTATGGATGATTATCAAGGTAAGACGTGGTTCTGGCATCGGTTCGTTTGGAAATTGCCCGCTTCCCTCTTTAAAGCCATCGAAAATGCCGCAGTGTTTACAATTGCCCTTTTTCACTCACCAAAAGAACTTTATCAAATCACCCGCTCAAAATGGAAAACCGATAAAGCCTTAAAGAAACTCAACCAAAAATTCAGCAAAGTCAATTCCTGTTTTTCAGAAAATGAGATCAAAGAATTGGCCCGCTCCATGCGCGCTTTCTATAGTTCAACAATTTGGCAGAAAGGGGACATTCTCCTCGTGGATAATCGCAAAGCTGCTCACACCGGTATGCCAGGCGCAGGTCCGCGCCTCGTTCGCGCCCTGATCACCAATCCTATCCAAATGAAGTATACCCCAAATCAACCCGGCATCCTGAATTGCCAAGACAGGAGGACAGACAGCATCGGCGCCTTTGTCGCAGCTACCAAAAAGAAAATAAAATGAAAGTCGTTGTCATTGGTGGGACCGGGCTAATTGGATCGAAACTTGTAAAACATCTCAAACAGCTCGGTCACGAAGTGATCGCTGCTTCCCCTTCGAAAGGGATCAATGCCCTAACAGGAGAAGGGTTAAAAGAAGCGATCCAAGATGCACAAGTGGTGATCGATGTAGCCAATTCCCCTTCGTTTGAAGATAAAGCCGTCTTAGAATTCTTTGAAGTTTCAGGCCGGAATCTGCTGGCAGCTGAGAAAGAAGCAGGCGTCAAGCATCATGTGGCCCTTTCCATCGTCAATACCGATCAACATCCTGAAATTGGCTATTTCCGCGCCAAACGGGCCCAAGAAAATTTAATCAGATCCTCCTCCATTCCCTACACTATTGTCAGGGCAACTCAATTTTTGGAGTTTTTAGGAGCTATAGCACAAGCAAACACAGTTGGAAATACGATCCACCTACCAACAGCTTTTATCCAACCGATCGCAGCTGACGATGTCGTCGCAGCCTTACTTAAAATCGTCTTAGATAATCCTGTGAATGGTTTCATTGAAATTGCCGGCCCCGAGCGTTTTCCTCTTTCTGAGTTGGTCGAGCGCTATCTGAAAGCTCTCCACGATCCGCGTCAGGTGATCCCTGATTCTCGGGCCCTGTATTATGGCGCGCAAATTAACGATGAGACCCTGGTTCCTCATGGCAATCATGCGCAGTTAGGGACCACAAATTTTAAGAATTGGATGGAAAATCAGACGAGAAAGACATCAATCCAAAAATAAAACTTTATCGGGCAATCGTCCAAAAATTAATCATCTATTTTTTTTTATAATTTTTTAAATTGACTTTATCTATCTATTCATGTTAAATTTAATTCATTTAATTTAAATCATGGCATTCGTTATGCAAGCTGTACCAACTTACCCGACTGTTCCCGCACATTCTAACGCAGATGAAAAGGATCCTTTTTGGGTACAAAAAGATGCGGAAAGAGCTGCAGAAGCCGCAAGACAAATACAAAAAACCGTAAACGCCTACTGTGCTTTTATCAAAGGGTTCAGTTTTAGTGGTAAATTCCCCAGCGATCCAGAAGAGATTTTTACTCATGACTGCGAAAGAAGTGTCAATGGGTGGATCGAACAAAGATCGCGTAACGCATTCTTAAACCTACTCAACGATTTTTATAAGAGGAATGGAGCATGGGTGGTTAAATTCAAAGAGACCAGCATTGATCCGAAAACCTGCAGCGCTAAATTAAAAGTCACTGTTAATAGCCGAGCAGTTTCCTATGATGAAACCCTTGAATTAACTCTCTATCCTGATTTTAAAATTAACCATATCCGCGCCGATTTTAAGCCACGGCGTGAAAAGCCCACCTTGAAAGTGGGAATGGACACTTTCCTACATGCTCCAGCCACTGAATTTGCCGCCACAGGCTTTAAAGACTTTTTTTGCTATACGCGCGAGCAAACAGAAGCCTTTCGAAAAAAAGCGATCTCTTACTACACCGAAAGGTTTGGGATCGATACCAGCCAGATGGTTTACAATGAAAAAAATGGAGAAATGAAAAATCCTCAGTTTTGGATTTTACCAGTGACATACTGGGGGTCTTATGAGGTCACGGAATCTCTGTCCAATCAAATTCCCGCTGAAATCAATGGAGTGAGAACCAAAGTTCAAATCGCAGAATATGTATTAGTCTGCCTAGAAAATACTTCTGGAACATTCTACGGGGGAACTTATTCTCCCGAACGAAAAATTCCCATTAATCCAGGTGAGAGGATTTCTTTTGGAAAATGCCGCCTGGTTGTAGGCGACGGACGCACTTTTGAAATTGACATGCAATCGCGCGTGCCTAATAAAGTCATTTCTCCAGAAGGGCACGTATTGGTGAAACTGGCTTTGCAATCCAACGAATTAGGTTGCGGGACAGGGGCATACGTTGCTTTACTAAACAACTCTGGGGAAGTGGATGGACTCTACAAAGAGGAGTATAGAGCTTTTGTGGAAGGAAATTGGCACTTTAACTCCCCTTGCACACCTCCATCAAGGACATAATTTTTAGGCATTGAATACTAGATTTGGGCCATCGCCGCCAATAACGGCGCTTGGCTTTTTTTTAAACCCAACTTGTCCCCTAAATCCTAGCACCAGCTTAATTGGACAATTGAGATGGCGCAGCTAATGCCGAAGCCAAGGGTTCCTCCCTTGGCAAGGCGTTAGATGCGTCAGATCGGTTGTCCAATTAAGCTGGTGC
>Ga0153954_1001620_pt1 | contig 11405 bp, 12 predicted proteins | sample TSFL038MetaG_FD_102277 | JGI IMG/M metagenome (GOLD analysis project Ga0153954, IMG submission 102277) | Attine ant fungus gardens microbial communities from Florida, USA - TSFL038 MetaG | ecosystem: Host-associated > Fungi > Mycelium > Unclassified | place: USA: Florida, Wekiwa Springs State... | reverse complement strand
GCGGGGATCGTCCGCACCGGCCACAACGTCAACCTCGGTTACCTCTCCCAGCACGCCGACACCGCTTCCGGGGCGGGGACGGTCCTCGACGCGGCGCAGCGCGAGACCGGCCTCACCGGGCCGGAGGCGCGTGCCCTCCTCGGCGGCTTCCTCTTCTCCGGCGGCGACGTCGAAAAACAGCTCTCCGACATCTCCGGCGGCGAGCAGCGGCGGCTGTCGCTGGCGATCCTCGTCTCCTCCGGCGCCAACGTCCTGGTCCTCGACGAGCCCACGAACCACCTCGACATCGAGAGCCGCGAGGCGCTCGAGGACGCGCTGACCGAGTTCGAGGGCTCGGTGGTGCTGATCTCCCACGACCGGGCGCTGCTGGAGGCGGTCGGCAGCCGCACGATCGTGGTCGAGGACGGCAAGCTGACCAGCCACCCGAGCGGCTGGGCCGAGTACCAGCGGCGGCGCGACGAACGCGAGGCCGAGGGCGACGCGGCGGTGACGAAGACGGCGAAGAAGGAGAAGGCGTCGGGCGCGACCGCGGGGAAGCGGCGCGACGGCAAGGCGGCCGAACGGGCGGAGCGCAAGGCGGCGCGGCTCGAGCAGCGGATCGAAAAGGCCGAAGCCGACCTACGGGCGGTCGAGGAGGAGCTCGCGGACCCCGCGGCCTGGTCGAGCCCGGGACGCACCGAGCGCGCGACCGCCAGGCACGAGGCGGCGAAAGCGGCGGTCGACGGGCTGCTGGCGGAGTGGGAGGCGGCCGCCTCCTGACCCGGCTGGGCCAAGCAGTTCAAGGACGCAGGGAGAGAGGTGAGGGGAGCGCACGAAAGTGCGTGACCGGAAGCCGAACGACTGAGGACGCCGAAATGCGCCGGTCCAGGCGGGTCAGAACACGACGGTGCGCTCGCCGTCGAGCAGCACCCGGTCCTCGAGGTGCGCGGTCACCGCGCGGGCCAGCACCAGGCGCTCGACGTCGCGCCCGATCCGCACCAGGTCCCGGACCTCGTCCTCGTGGCCGACCCGGACCACGTCCTGGTCGATGATCGGCCCGGCGTCGAGCTCGGCGGTGACGTAGTGGGCGGTCGCGCCGATCAGCTTGACGCCGCGCTCGTGGGCGCGGGCGTAGGGGTCGGCGCCGACGAAGGCGGGGAGGAAGCTGTGGTGGATGTTGATCGCGGGCGCGGCGAGCGCGGTGAGGAAGTCGGCGGAGAGGATCTGCATGTAACGGGCGAGGACGAGCAGGTCGACGTCGCCGATCAGCTCCAAAGCCCGCCGCTCCGCCGCGGCCTTGGTGTCGCGGCTGATCGGCACGTGGTGGAAGGGGATGCCGACCGCCTCGACCTCGCCGCGCAGGTCCTCGTGGTTGGAGATGACGGCGACGATCTCGCCCCCGAGATGGTCGTTGCGCCGCCGCCAGAGCAGGTCGGAGAGGCAGTGGTCCTCGCGCGAGACCATCACCGCGACGCGCTTGCGTTGCGTCGACTCGCTGAAGGCGTGGTCCATCTCGAACGGCGTCGCGATCTCTCCCTCGAAGCGCTCCTCGAGCGCGGCGCGATCGCCCGCGGCGGGCGAGTCGAAGACCATCCGCATGAAGAAGCGCCCCGCTTCGGTCGAGTGCTGGTCGACGTCGACGATGTTCAACCCGGCGTCGGCGAGGAAGCCGGAGACGGTGGCGATCAGCCCCGGCCGATCCGGGCAGGCGAGCAGCAGGCGCGTGGTGTCGGCGTCCGGAGCGATCAGGGGATCATGCCTATTCCGCGCACGATCCGCGCTCTGGAGCCAAGACTTCGCATCAAGCAGATTTCTTGTGTGATCGTGCGCACACACAGGAGCGGTGATCGCGGTAACGGTTCACCGCTTGCTCACGGAACGCAAACATATTGCTCTGCTGGGTGCCGTCGCGGCGCTTGTCTCGCCCGCCGTCGCCTCCGCGGCTCAGCATCAGAACGAAAGGCTTCCGCCGCGCGTGCGGCTGCGCGCCGCGGCGCCGAACGCGAAGGCCACCGGCATCCAGGATTCGACCGCGACCTCCGCGATCGGCAACGCGGTCGCGGTCGACGGGCCGTTGCTCGACCCGGTCGACCGTTACAGCCGGCTGCTCGCGGCCACCACCACGCGCACCGAGCACCGTCACAAGGTGCACGCCCGCGAGAAGCGTGAAGCGAAGGCGGCGCGCGAGGAAGAAGAAAAGTTCGCGCAGCTGCCGGGCGGCGTCTCGCTGGAGACGCTGGAAGCGATCGCCGCCTGCGAGTCCGGCGGCAACCCGGAAGCGGTTTCGCCCGACGGCACCTACAGGGGCCTTTTCCAATTCGACCAGGGGACCTGGGAATCGGTTGGTGGCACCGGCGATCCCGCCGCCGCCCCCGCCGCCGAGCAGGAGTACCGCGCCGCGCTCCTCTACTCGGAGTCCGGCTCCAGCCCCTGGCCCATCTGCGGCTGACCGCCCACCCACCCCGCCCGCGGTCGTCCTTTGGCCCGGTAGACGGGCCTTAGTGCTCCCCGCCGCAAATCCCGTCGTGATCAAGCCGCGAGCGTCAACCGAGGCGTCTCATCGTCGTCGGAGAGACGGTCGAGCAGCGCGGCGAGGTCTTCGCGGCTGAAGTTCCAGTCGAAGGGTTCGGCGATCTCGTTGTAGCGGCGCTCGAACTCGTTGAGGGTGCGGGCGAGATCGGCGGTGCTCTGGAAGTCGTTGGGGTCGAGCACCTTGCGCTGGATGATCGAGTGATAGATCTCGACCTGGTTGAGCCAACTCGCATGCACCGGCAGGTGGACGAGGACGAGGTTCCGCCACCGGCGCTGGAGACGATCGATCGACTTTTGACCGCGGTGATCGGAGCCGTTGTCGACGATCCAGAACACCCGCCTCGCCGAGGCGTAGGGCTCCTTGGTCATCACCTGGTGGACGAGGCGATCGAAGGGCTCGATCCCGCCCTTGGGCTCGGAGCGCCCGATCACCCCACCGCGGCGCACGTCCCAGGCGTCGAGGTAGGTGAGGGCGCCCATGCGCTCGTACTCGTGCTCGACCAGTTGGCCGTGGCTGCCCGGGCCCGGTGGGGCCGAGGGGTGGATCCGCCGCCGCGCCTGGATCGAGGGCTTCGCGTCGGCGCTGATCACCATGTCGCCGGGGTGGAGCGGTTCGCCCTCCCAGCGGCCGGCGTAGAGGTCGAGTACCCCGCCCGCCTTCTCGAGGAAGTCGGGGTCGCGGGGGAAGATCCAGGAGCGCTGCCGCCAGGGGCGGATCGCGTCCTCGGCGAGCCAGCGCCCGATCGTCGAGGCCGATGCCTCCGAGACGCCGCGCTCGACCACGAACCGGTGCAGCTCAGAGCGACTGAAGCGCGAGAGCGGGATGCCCTGGGTCCCGGGCAGCTCGCAGGCGACCGCCTTGACCTCGGCGACCTCCTCCGGGGGGGAAACGACGCGGCCGCCCCGACCGCGCTCGATCCTCGAGCCCCTCGATGCCTTCGTGGCGGAAGCGTCTTCGCCAGTCCCCGACCCGATCGGGTGACATGTCGACGCGCTCGGCGATCTCGCGGTTGGTGCGTCCCTCGGCGGCCAGCAGCACGAGCTTGGCGCGGACGACCACCCGGTAGGGCAACGTCAGACTGGCCGCCCGCTGCTCGAGCTCCCCGCGGATCTCGACGTCAAGCTCGATCGCGGTCGCCACCCGTCCCATGCTGTGACATTCGTCGATTGGCTTCTTGCTCCTTCAACCCGATGGAACTTCCGGCGGGGAGCACTTAGGTCGACCGCACCCGGGCCGTCCGGGCCAAAAGACGACCGCTGGGCCCTGAGTGCGCCCGTCGCGGTCGTCCCTCGTTAACTGACCCCGCCCGCGGTCGTCCTTTGGCCCGGTAGACGGGCCAAAGGACGACCGCGGTGGCCGGGGGCGGGGCTACGATCCGGGCCATGACGCCGGACGAGGTGAAAGAGGTTGGCGAGGGTGGGGTTCCCGCTCCCGACGCGAGCGGGCCGACGCGCAAGCCGCCGCGGGAGGCGATCGCCGAGGCGCACGTGCGGGCGCCGACGCGGGGGAACCGGCGGCTGGAGAGCTTCATCGACACGGTGAACGCCGACGACCAGGTGCGGGGCTGGTGGTACATGGCCCAGGTCAACGCCGAGCGGCTCGGGATGTCGGACCACAGCTGGGTCCACATGCAGATCGTGCTGAACATCTCGCTGCGGCTGCTGCGCCTGTTGGTCAAAGCGGGCGTCGAGCCGGCGATGGTCACCGACCACGGGATGCGGGAGCGCGACGCGGAGGTGGTCGTGGCGGGCGGGGCGCTGCTGCACGACGTCGGCATGTCGATCCACCGCGCCGACCACGAGGAGTACTCGCTCTTCCTCGCCCAGAGCGTCCTCGACCGCCTGCTCAAGGGCGCCTACAAACAGCCGGAGCGCACGGTCGTCGAAACCGAGATCCTCCATGCGATCATCGGTCACCGCCGGCGCGGCGAGCCCTACACGGTGGAGGGGGGCGTCGTCCGCGTCGCCGACGCGCTCGACATGGCGCAGGGCCGCACGCGGATCCCGATCGAGTCGGGCCAGGAGGGGATCCACTCGATCTCCGCCGCGGCGATCGACGAGGTGCGGATCAGCGCCGGCGAGGACCACCCGGTGCGGATCGAGATCCAGCTCAACAACTCGGCGGGCATCTTCCAGGTCGATGACCTGCTGGCGACGAAGATCCGCGGCACCCCGCTGGAGGGCAAGGTCGAAGTGGTCGCCGAGATCGAGGGCGAGACCGAGAAACGCCTACTGAGCGGCTTCCGGCTCGCCTAGGCCCGCCGCTTCGCCACGTGTTCGCTGGTCCTGGGCTGACGTGGGTCAGCCTCGCCAGGACGCAGGGAAGCGAGCCGAGGGGAGCGCACACCAGTGCGTGACCCGAGGCGAGCGACCGAGGACGCCGCGAGGCGCCCCCACGTCAGCCCAGGCGCTCGATGTCGTAACGCCGCTTCTCCTTGCGGCGCTCCAGAGCGCCCTGGATCAGCGACATCCCGATCACGAGGATGACGAAGAAGGCCATCACGCCGAAGCAGAAGAAGGTGACGGTCTGGTCGTTGGCCTTGCCGAGCAGGCCCTCGCCGTTTTCGGCGAAAGCCATCGGCGCGGCGACCAGCATCGTCGTCACTGCCATGAGGAAAAGGGCGGCGGCACGCTTCACGGGGAGGAATCTATCGCACGAGCCGGCGTAAGTGATCCATGAATAGGATCGCGCCGTGTCCAACCTTGAGGCGCTGCTGCTGGGAGTGGTGCAGGGGCTGACCGAGTTCCTGCCGATCTCGTCCTCCGGCCATCTGATCATCGTTCCCTGGCTGCAGGAATACACCTTCCTGACCGAAAACGAATCGTTCAACAAGACGTTCGACGTCGCCCTGCACGCGGGCACGCTGATCGCCGCGATCGCCTTCTTCCGGCTTGAGGTGTGGCGCCTCATCGTCGGCTTCGTCGGCGTCGTGCGCCGGCGGGCCATCCGGACCAGCGAGGAGCGACTGGCCATCGCAATCGCGATCGGCACGATCCCGGCGGTCATCGCGGGCGGCCTCGCCTCCGACTTCATCGACGAACACCTCGGCGAGCCGTGGATGATCGCCGTGCAGCTGATCCTCTTCGGCGCCCTCCTCGACTGGGCCGACCGCCGGCCGCAGCGCCGCCCGCTGGAGCGATCCGAACTGCGCGACGGCGCCTGGATCGGCATCGCCCAGGTGCTGGCGCTCGCCCCCGGCACCTCGCGCTCGGGGATCACGATCACCGCCGCCCGCTTCCTCGGCCTCGACCGCGATGCCGCCGCGCGCTTCTCCTTCCTGCTGCTGATCCCGATCGTCGCCGGCGCCACCCTCTTCAAAGGCGTCAGCGCGGTGCACGAAGGGCTGCCGTCCGGGGTTGCCGGGCCGATGGTGGTGGGGACCCTCGCCGCGGCGATCTCCGGCTACGCGGCGATCGTCTTCCTGTTGCGCCTGGTGCGGACGGCCTCCTACCGGCCCTTCGTCCTCTACCGCTACGCGGCCGGGATCGCGATCCTGATCGTCATCGCCACCGGCCTGCGCCCGGCCACCTTCTGAGCGTGCTTCCGCGGGGCGATCTGTGGGCTCGGTCACACCCGCCGGTCGGGGGCTTCGACCCGATTGGCTTGGACAAGCCACGGGGCACTCGTCCCGGCCGCAATTTGGGCGTGTCCGACTTGTGAAAAACCTGTAAACACGGGTAAAAGCGGCCCCGGGGTGCATAGAATCCACTTCGAGTTGGCCCCCGATCCGACCACTCGTCTCGCGGTGATCGACACCGATTCCGGGTTCGTCACCGTCCTGTCCAAGCGCGCCGAGGCGGCGGGGTGGCTGCTGCGCACCTCCGGCGGCGCCGTGCCCCCCGACCAACTGGTCGCGATGAAGCTGAACGCGCTGCTGGTCGACCCGGCGGTGCTCGGCGACGAAGCCTGGCGCTACCTCGACCGCGTCTGCAGCCTGCTGCCCGACCTCGGCGTCGTCGTCTGCACCGGGCGCTCGACCGTCGCCCAGCGGGTCCGCGGCCTGCGGCTCGGGGTCGACGACTGGATCACCAAGCCTTCCCATCCCGAGGAGGCGATCGCGCGGATCGAAGCGGTCACCCGCCGCCACCGCCGCGGCCGCCACGAGATCGAGTCCTCGCCGGTCCTCGCCGGCGAGCTCGAGATCCGCCCGGACCGCTTCCAGGCCTTCGTCTCCGGCGACAGCCTCGACCTGACCCGGCGCGAGTTCGAGCTCCTGCACCTGCTCGCCGGCACCCAGGGCCAGGTGCTGGAGCGCGAGACCATCTACCAGCGGGTCTGGGGCTACGCGATGGCCCACGGCGATCGCTCGGTCGACGTCTTCATCCGCAAGCTGCGCCAGAAGCTGGAGAAGCGCTCTCCCGAATGGGAGTACATCCACACCCACTTCGGGGTCGGTTACCGGTTTGACCCGGAGCCCGCCGCGGACGCCGTCCCGGCGGCGGCGTCGCGCTCCTCGAAGGAAGCGGCGGACGACCAAAGTTCACAGGTCGTTCACAAAAGCTTCACCGCGGCGTAACCGGTCCGGGCACGCCCACCGACATTCTCCGCCACGATGGCGGTAGGTAGCGCGTCTGACAAAGCGGGGAGGCTCGAGGTGCGCCCGGAGGAGCACGCCGCGCTCGTCGACGGCCGCCCGCTGAGCCTCACCGTGCGCGAGCTGCAGCTTCTGGTGACGCTTTGGTCGAATCCCCAGCGGATCCTCACCCGCGAGGAGCTCCATACCTCGGTCTGGGGCACGCCGCCGCGCCGCGACGACCGTTCGGTCGACGTCTACGTCAGCCGGCTCCGCGCCAAGCTCGGCGCCGCGCTGCCGGATCAGAAGCTGATCTACACCCACAACGGGATCGGCTATCGCTTTTCCCCGGACGGCTGACCGCCAGCTGTTCCTTATGCGCCTCACAGGCGCATAAGGAACAGCTGGCCGGGGTGGGGACCCGCCATTTACATCTTTTTTACATCCGCGCCACACGCCGATAACAAGCTGCCCTTGCGGCGCTGACACGCTCGCTCGAGGCCGCACCAGTCGCGGCCCGCAATTCTCGTCAACAACTCAAAGAGGAGACTGATGTCCAGCTCTAGATGGCTTGCGGTGTTCGCGGCCGCCTGTGTGCTCGTGCTCGGCCTGGCCGCCTGCGGGGGCGGAGATTCCACCGGCAGCGAAACGACGAGCGCCAGTGAAAGCGAATCCGAAAGCGGCGGGGGCGCTCCCTCGAGCGAAGCCTCAGGTGAAATCGCCGGTGCCGGCTCGACCGCGCAGCAGGCGGCCCAGGAAGCCTGGATCGCCGAATTCGAGAACGCCAACGGCGGTGCCACGATCTCCTACGACGGCGTCGGCTCCGGCGGCGGCCGCGAAAAATTCATCTCCAAGGGCGTTGCCTTCGCCGGCTCGGACACGCCGCTCTCCGAATCGGAAGGCGAGCTTGCCGCGGCGATCAAGCGCTGCGAACCGGGTGAACTGGTCGAGGTCCCGAACTACATCTCGCCGATCGCGATCATCTACAACCTCCCGGGCGTCGAAGAACTGAAACTCGAACCGGAAACCCTGGCGAAGATCTTCAACCAGGAAATCGAAAACTGGAACGACCCGGAGATCGCCAAAGAGAACCCCGGCGTCGAACTGCCGGAAACGCGGATCGTCCCGGTCAACCGCTCCGACGAGTCGGGCACGACCGAAAACTTCACCGATTACCTCTCCAAGGCGGCGCCCAAGACCTGGACCCACGAAGTGAGCGGGACCTGGCCGGTGAAGGGCGGCGAAGCTGCCTCCGGTACCTCCGGCGTGGTCGAAGCCGTCTCCAGCGGCGAAGGCGCGATCGGTTACGCCGACGCCTCGCAGGCCGCCGAACTCGGCAAAGCGCTGATCAAGGTCGGCAGCACCTGGGCCGAACCGTCGGCGGAAGCGGCGGCGAAAGTCCTGGATCTCTCAAAAGAAGATCCGGAACTGGAGAAAGGCCAGAAAAACGTCATCGCCTTCGAAATCGACCGCAAGACCGAAGCGAGCGGCGTCTACCCGATCATCCTGGTCTCCTCGCTGATCGGCTGCACCAAATACAAGTCGGCTGACGAAGCTGCGCTGGTGAAGTCGTACTTCGAATACGCGATCAGCCCGGAAGGCCAGGAACTGGCCGAAGAACAGGCCGGCTCGGCGGCGCTCTCCCCGGCGCTGACCAAAAAAGTCGAAGCCGCGGTTGCCGCGATCGAATAGGTCCACGGCCGATCGACTGAACCAAGCTCGTGGCTCATTTCGACACCACGACGAACGCCGGTCAGATCCTGGCGGCGGCGTCCGGAGGGCGCCGTCGCCGGGGTGACCGGATCTTCAGCAACACCGCGGTGATCGCCGCGGTGACGATCCTGGCGCTGCTCGCCGGGGTCGCCGTCTTCCTCCTCACCGAGGGGCTCCCGGCGCTGACCGCGTCGGCGTCCGAACTCCCCAATCACGAAAGCTTCCTCAGCTACGTCGCCCCGCTCGCCTTCGGCACCGCCCTGGCGGGCGTGCTGGCGATGATCATCGCGGTGCCGTTGGCGATCGCCGTGGCGCTCTTCATCACCCACATCGCGCCGCCGCGGATCGCGATGACGCTCGGCTACCTGGTCGACCTGCTGGCCGCGATCCCGAGCATCGTCTACGGCCTCTGGGGCATCTTCGTGCTCGGCCCGGCCGCCGTCCCGGTGATGAAGTGGCTGGAAGAAAAGCTCGGCTTCATCCCCTTCTTCAAGGGGCCCGCCTCGATCACCGGCCGCACCATGCTGGTCGTCGGCCTCGTCCTCGCGGTGATGATCCTGCCGATCGTCTCCGCCGTCGCCCGCGAGGTCTTCTCGCAGACGCCGCGCAAACTGCAGGAAGGGGCGCAGGCGCTCGGCGCCACCCGCTGGGAGACGATCCGCACCACGGTGCTGCCGTTCGGCCGCTCCTCGGTGATCTCCGGCGCGATGCTCGGCCTCGGCCGCGCGCTCGGCGAGACGATGGCGGTGGCGATCATCCTCTCCGTCTCCGGCGGCGTCACCTTCAACCTGATCAGCCAGGCCAACCCCTCGACGATCGCCGCCAACATCGCCCTCAACTTCCCCGAGTCGAGTGGCCTGGCGATCAACGCGCTGATCGCCACCGGCCTCGTCCTCTTCGCGATCACCCTGGCGACCAACTTCGTCGCCCGGCTGATCATCGCCCGATCGGAGATCAAATGACCCCGCCGCCCGCCGACGCCGCGACGCTCTCGACCCGCTCGGTGCTCGCCGGCGAGGGGAAGCGCGGCGGCACGCTGCCGAGCTGGGCGCCGTGGGGCGCGCTGGTCGGCGCGTTGATCTTCTGCGCCGCGGTCGAGGCGGCGCTCGGCTGGTTCACGATCGCGCTGATGCTGGTCTTCGGCGCCCTGGTCGGGATCGTCGCCATCTACGCCTGGTCGCGCGCCGTCGAGGGCTCGCGCCGGGCCAAGGACCGGGCGATCACGATGGCGATCGCCTCCGCCTTCGGCATCGCCATGGCACCGCTGATCTCGCTGCTCTACGAGGTGATCAAGCGCGGTGCCGCGGGGCTCAGCTGGGAATTCTTCACCTCCGACGCGCGCGGCGTGGTCGGTGGCGGGGGCGCCGCGCACGCGCTCGTCGGCACCCTGGTGATCACCGGCTGCGCCGTCGTCATCTCGGTGCCGATCGGGATCATGGCGGCGATCTACATGAACGAGTACGGGCGCGGGCCGCTGCGCCGCGCGCTCACCTTCTTCGTCGACGTGATGACCGGCATCCCCTCGATCGTCGCCGGCCTCTTCGCCTACGCGCTCTTCGAGCTCTTCTTCGGGCCCGGCATCCAGATGGGGATCATGGGATCGGTCGCGCTCACGGTGCTGATGATCCCGATCGTCATCCGCTCCGCCGAGGAGGTCCTGAAGATCGTCCCCAACCACCTGCGCGAAGCGTCCTACGCGCTCGGCACGCCGAAGTGGAAGACGATCACCAAGGTCGTCCTGCCGACCGCCTTCGCCGGGCTGGTCACCGGGGTGATGCTGGCCACCGCGCGGATCATCGGCGAGACGGCGCCGCTGCTGGTCACCACCGGGGTGGTCGACTCGCTGAACGCCAATCCTCTATCCGGCCGCATGCAGAACCTCGCGGTCTACGCCTACAACGAGTACCGGTCGCCCGGGGTGATGAAACAGGCGTCCTACGATCGAGCCTGGGCCGCGGCGTTGACGCTGATCGCCATCGTCATGATCCTCAACGTGATCGCCCGCCTGGTCTACCGCCGCTACAAAACCGAGATCCGCTAGGAGATCGCCGTGGAGGGAAGGAAACTCAGAGACATGTTCGGGTCCGAGACCAAACCCGAGGCCGAGGAGGGCCGCAACACGATGTCGCAAGCAGGCCCCGTCACCGAGACCACGAGCCGGCCCGAGGGCACCGCCCAGGCGCGCCGCGCGAAGACGCTCGAGGCGAAGAACGTGAACCTCTTCTACGGCGAGTTCCACGCCGTCGAAAACGTGAACATGACGATCGAGCCGAACAAGGTGACGGCGCTGATCGGCTCCTCCGGCTGTGGCAAGACGACCTTCCTGCGCTCGCTCAACCGGATGCACGAGCTGACCCCGGGGGCAAGCGTCAAGGGCGACATCGAGCTCGACGGCGAGGACATCTACGGCAGCGGGGTGGACCCGGTCGCGGTGCGGCAGCTGATCGGCATGGTCTTCCAGCAGCCGAACCCGTTCCCGACGATGTCGATCTACGACAACGTCGCCGCGGGCCTCAACTTCAACGCGGGCAAGATCTCGAAGTCGGCGAAGGACGAAATCGTCGAGAAGAGCCTGCGCGGGGCGCACCTCTGGGAAGAGGTGAAGGATCGGCTCGGGCGGCCGGGGTCCGGCCTCTCCGGCGGCCAGCAGCAGCGGCTCTGCATCGC
>Ga0153954_1001619_pt1 | contig 11410 bp, 8 predicted proteins | sample TSFL038MetaG_FD_102277 | JGI IMG/M metagenome (GOLD analysis project Ga0153954, IMG submission 102277) | Attine ant fungus gardens microbial communities from Florida, USA - TSFL038 MetaG | ecosystem: Host-associated > Fungi > Mycelium > Unclassified | place: USA: Florida, Wekiwa Springs State... | reverse complement strand
CTGCGGAGCGGCTGATGGAGCTGTTCCCGACATTGAAAATCGTCGGTTCGTTCGACGGCTACGGGGCCGTAGAGGAACGAGTCGCCCAGATTGCGGAACTTGATCCGGATATTGTGATCGCCAGCATGGGGGCGGGAGCACAAGAAGAAATCCTGCTTGGCTTAGTGCAAACCGGTTGGAGAGGGTGTGGTTTTACCTCTGGAGGTTTTTTTGATCAGATTGGAAAGCGTGCGCATTACTATCCGAGTTGGGTCGATCGGTTTCACCTGCGCTGGGCATACCGGCTTGCCAGGGAGCCCCGTCGCCTTTGGCGGAGGTACCTACTGATGTATCCGCCGTTTGTTGCAGCATTGTTCTCCGCATCATTGACGGGCCTGATTCTCAGGCTCGGACAGAGGGCCGCGCATCCCGATCACCGCAGGCGTCACTCCGTGATGCGTGCGTCGGAATCTAAGAGCGTCTCGCTCCAGGGGCGTACATAACATGCCGTCCGGTATAGAACTTCCGATCGGGGTAGCCGGGTTTCGCGACGAGCGAGGCCCTGAGCTCGGATTCGTCGCGCGTGAGATGAATTTTCCGCGCGACGCCATGCGATTGTTGCGGCGGCACAAAGCATTGTTCGCTCTAACAGTCCTCCTGTCGTCTGCGATCGGCGCTTACATCGCCCTTACTCTCCCGCCGGTTTACACCGCGTCCAGCACCGTCATGGTTGAGGCGAGCGGAAAGGAAGTGATCACCCTGAAGGAGGTACTGGCCGACGTGCCTGCCGACTCAGTGGCGATTTCAAGCGAAGTACAGGTGCTGTCGTCACGTGAGTTGCTCGAGCACGTGGCCGAAAAGCTCTCCCTGGTGAATGATCCAGAATTCAATTCATCGCTACACCCCAGCTCGCTGCACAAGCTCGTAGCCGAGGCCAACGCGGAGGTGCAACGATGGCTGGCCGGGATCGTCACGCCTCCGCCTCCGGTTGAGACGCGTCCGATGAACGAGGTGGTGGCTACGTTGCGCCGGCACCTCGTGATTGCTCCAGTGTACCAGTCGCGGGTCATCCAGATCAGCTTCATGTCGCGGGACCCTCGGACTGCCGCGGATGTCGTCAATGCAATCGCCGAGCTCTACACTGCACACCACCTGCAGCAGCGCAACGAGGCGACACAACAAGCGAATGCTTGGATCGATGAACGCGTTGCGGAGTTGAGGAGCCGCGCCGACCGGTCGGCCGCGGCTGTCGAGCAGTACCGCGCGCAGCATGGTTTGGTGCGCGGGCGTGACTCTCTCTTGGTGCAGCAGCAGGTCAGCGATGCGAGTTCGCAGCTTACCGCCGCTCAGTCGCGTCGTTCCCAAGCAGAGGCAGCACTGGCCGAAGCCCAGCGCGCCCTGGCGTCAGGTCACCCGGAGCGCGTCTCCGCCGTCGTAAATTCTCTGGCTATACAACAGCTTCGGCAGCAGGAAGCACAGGCTGCGGCACGCAGGTCCGACCTGGGCGCCCACCTTGGCGACGCAAACCCGACCTCGATGGCAGCCGCCGCGCAGTTGCGCGGTATACAAGGTCAGATTGCAGCGGAGGTAAATCGCGTCGTGCAGAGCCTGCGCGATGCCGCGGCCGTTGCAAAAAATGACGAGGCCGCCCTTGTTGCCCGCCTGGACGAGGCGCGCAAGCAAGCCGACAGTGCCAACAGCGAGGACGTGGGCCTGCAGCAGCTGCAGCGTGAGGCAAACGTCGACAACACCCTCTATCAAACGTTCCTGACGCGCTCCAAGGAGACCGATCCACAGTTCAATTTCCCGACTGTCAACGTTCATGTTCTATCGCGCGCTGTCCCTCCCGACCGTCCGGTGTCACCGAATCGTCCGTTGATTGGCATTGCGGGCGTCGTGATCGGAATTTGCTTTGGCGCCGGCCTCTCGGTCGCGCGGGATCTGGTTGGGAGAGGTGTGCGCACGCGCCGCGACGTCGAGAAGCTTTTTGGTCTGGCTCCGCTCGGCGTCATACCCTTCTGCAATCGCCGATCCAGCACGCTTGAGCAATTGCGGGCTCGGGAGGCGGTTGCGACCCTATGGACCCGCATCATCGCGTCGTCCGGTGGAACCGCCCCGAAGAGCGTCGTCGTAACTTCCGCAGTCATGAAAGAAGGCAAGACGTCACTGGCCCGTCTCCTCGGTTCCGTTGTCGCGGATCACGGGCGACGCGTCTTGATCATCGATGCAGATCTACACTGTGCGTCTCTGAGCGCTCCATTCAGCAAGCGCGGGACGACCTGGGGTCTGGCTGAAGTCATCCGTGGTGAGGCCAGTCTTGCGTCGGTCACGGTGGCTGCGGGCGAAAACTGTCACGTCCTTCCGTCTGGCGTAAGTCACGGGAGCCCGGCCAGATTGCTTTCGAATTCCGGCCTGAAGCAGGTGCTGCGCGAGGCAGAGCAAGAATACGATCTTGTCATTGTCGATTCACCGCCCGTGCTCATCGGTGCAGATGCCTCGCTCCTTGGCTCTATCGCCGAGGCAACCATCGTTGCCGTGCGATGGGAACATACATCGCGCGCAGCAGTGGAACTGGCGCTTCGCCAGCTGATGGAAGTTGGCGTGCGTTGCGCTGGTCTCGTTCTCTCCATGGTGGAAGTCAGCAAGTTTGCCCTCTATGACGAGGCGACCTCGGTTGTTCTGTCACGGCGTGCGCGGCGCTATTACACGAGCCTGGCAGCTGGAAAATGAGCCTCACCCAAGGCTATCCAAGATGGTTGGCAACTGCCGAAGTACCTCACACCCCCGCTAGCAGGCATCCGGTTGCTGCAGAGGCGGGGGTTACTGCCCCGATCGGTTCGTTGTCGACCGGCGGCTGCGTGGTTTTCGCGTTGGGATGGCAACTCGCTGCTTTCGCGATGCTGGCGGCCCAGCTCGTGCTCGTGGGCGTGTTTGGGCCGTTTGCGATAATTATCGGCCTAACGGTCCTTGTTGCTTTGTTTGCCTACCGGCCGCTAGCGGGCCTAACCGTGTATTTCCAGGTTCTCATCTACCAGAATTCGTTTCTCTCTCTCTTCTTGAGAACCGGCATTGAAAAAGGCGCTTTTACCGCCGTTCAGGGTTTCGCGTTCGCGGCTATTTCCGGGATGGCACTCGTCTCTGTCTGGCGTGTCTATCGCCCGGCGATGAGGCATACGCTGGTTTTCAAGTTGACCCGGTGCACTATCATCGCGCTGGCGGTCATCGTTGCCTACGCCTGCTACGGGGTAGTTAGGTCGTCGCCAACATCAGCGGTGATTTACTTTCGCAGCGACGCCGCAATGTTGCTTGCATTGATCGTCGGCCTCGACGTCGGGCGCAACTGGTGTTATCGGACGGTAGGCATCATCTTCATATCCTCGTTCGGCACTGCGGCCTTGCTTGCTGTGGTCGAGTATGTGGCACCTTACACCTATTATACATTCTTCGACCTTCGGGGTTACTACAACTTCAAGTTGCCAGTCGATGTGCCTGAGATCTCGCGAAGCGTAAACCAGGTTATCGCGTCTCGCGTCATGACGTGGTTCAATATCACGGGCGGCGGAAACGGGCTTTCTGTTCGGTTATATGGGCCGAACATCGAGATGGTGAGCTTCGCATACGTTGTGGCGGTCGTCGGAGTCGTTGCGGCGACGCTCGGCCAGGGCATCCTTGCCCTTGCCGTCCTCCTCTTTCTTGTTTCTGCCGGGGTCAAGGGGCCGCTCATCATGTTGGTGCTCGCCGGCGCGCTGTTCGCAATATGCTGGGTGATACGTGACTGGAGACTGGCGCTCGCGGCGTCACTATTCCTGCTCGCAAGCTACGTCACAGTCGGCATCGTCCACGGAATGGCAAGCCGCGATTTCCATGTCATCGGCCTGCTGGGCGGGGTGAACGGCTTCCTCAATATGCCATGGGGTCACGGCCTCGGTGTTGGAGGCAACCTGTCTGAGGAAGCCCTGCAGGGGGGGCTGGACTGGCAGACGTGGCAGCATACTGGTGCGGATTACGCGCTTGAGAGTTCGGTCGGCGTCCTGCTTTACCAGATGGGGGTTGCTGCTGCGGCCGTGTACGTTCCGATCATCATGCTACTCCGGCGGGGCATGGCTCAGACAACATGGCAGAGAGTGCGGAGACATCCTTCAGCGATCGACGTGTTGTTCATTGCCATTGCCTGTATTCTGGTCAACGGCTTCTTTCAGGAAGAAGCCTACTCTCCTTATGCCTTAGGCATCTTGACGCTCCTCGGCGGTGTCGCGGTCAGCTGTAGATCCGGGCGAAACCTCGTTGCGGTGCAAGCATGAAAATCAATTTGCGTCCTGTCACGGATCGGCATCCACCAGCAAAGGGCCGTCAGGTCCGTGCATTCCTATGCATCCGGAATGAGGCGCAGCGACTGCCCTTCATTCTTTCCTACTACCGGCAAGCCGGCGTTGCTTGGTTCTTCGTTATCGACAACTGCTCTACTGACGGCTCTACCGAATTCTTGCGCGCGCAGCCGGATTGTACCGTCTTCACGACGGCCGATTCGTACGCTGCCGCCAACTACGGTATGGACTGGGTGAATGCGCTGCTGGAGGAACATGGCATCGGCCATTGGCGGCTGTTTGTCGATGCTGACGAGATTCTCGTCTATCCGCACGTTGAAGATCTGGATCTGCCTGAGTTTTGCGACTACCTGAGTGGCCGTGACTGCGATGGCATCTATGCGTTCATGCTGGACATGTACGCCGCGGCATCGGTGGCAAACACCCATTACAATCCCGGCGAGGATTTTCTTGATGCGAGTCCTCTGTTCGATACAAATTATGAGTTCCGCAACAGACTTCGCCGGCCGGGCGGAAGTGCCCCATTTCCACCACTCGAAGTCGTCGGCGGGCCGCGGTTGCGACGCCTTTATCCGGAGTTCCTCGGTAAGGGACGTCTACAGTATGCAATTCCGCGCGGCCTGACGAAACTCCGCAATAGTCGCCTAGGGCGCGCTCTTCATGTTGAACGTTGGTTGAAGGACACCTCCTCACCGCCACTTCTGTCGAAGGTTCCTTTGACGTTCGGTCGCACGGGATTTGTTTACGTTAGTAGCCATAAGACCGTACCGTTACGGCTCTCACCCGTTACAGGTACCCTGCTGCACTTCAAGTTTTTCGATGATTTCCATGCGCGGGTTGCTGCAGCGCTCGCCGAAGGTCAGCATTTCGACGGTGGGTCTGAGTATGCGCGATATGCCCAAGCGCTTGAGACCGATCCCACATTCTCGTTGAAGTATGAGGGAAGCGTTCCGTACGTTGGAAGCGATGACCTCGTAGCGCGCGGACTGCTCCGTAACGATCCCAGCTACGACGTGTTCTGGGCAGAGCGGAAAGAGCGGCGCCACGCTTCGGCCATCCCGGACCGTGCTGAGGCACTTGCCGCAATCCTATGACAGTGTTCGACCGGCTGAGAAGCATGATGCTTCGCATGGACTTCGCTGCGACTTTGCTTGCGGCTGCCGCACTGCCGCTCGCCGGGGCACATGCCCAATCGCACGCGATTCGTCCCGTTCCAGCGTGCGTGCCGCATGGTTACAGCGCATCCAACGGACCCGCGCCAACCGAAGTTCCCCCTGGACGACGCGCTGTCTTGGCGCGCGGCGTCAATGTTACGGATCTGCTCGCAGCCGATCGCTACCCCGATTTAGAAGCGACGTTCCGGCGCCTCCGCCTTGCCGGTATCCGACATATTCGTATCCCCGTTCCGCCGGATGCATTTTCTGACGTTCCACCGCCGTGGCAGGCCGATGTACTGCGCCGTCTCGACCACTCGGTGTGCGCCGCGATCGCTGGGGGCTTGGCGGTTGTAATAGACCTGCATCCGTTCCGCCCCCTCGGACCGGAGGGGGAGCCGCTCCAGACGCTGACGACGCAGCTTGCCGAAGTGTGGCGTCGGCTCGCCGGGCGTTATTCGGCGTTACCGGCAGACAAGATCTTCTTCGAGGTTTTGAACGAGCCCAAGCTACCCGACATCCACCAGTGGGAGGCGATGCAGACTCAGCTTGTGGCTGCCATCAGGTCGGTTGCACCGGATAATACTGTGATTGCGACGGCCAGTCCCTGGAGCACCGCCGCGGCGTTGACGGCGATGACACCGCTGAGCGATCGTAATGTCGTCTACACGTTCCACTTTTACACGCCGATGATCTTCACCCACCAGGGGGCAACCTGGTCGCTGCCGAACTTCGGATCAATTGGTGGCCTCGTTTTTCCTGCCAATTCCGGCAATGTTGCGGCTGTCAGCCGCCGAGCGGCGCATGGCCTGCTGGCGGATTTGGATACGTACGGCAAGGATTTCCGGAACGCCGATCCGATTGCAGCTGAAATTCAACCCGCGGCTGACTGGGCAAAGCGGAACGGCACAATTCTGATGGTTACCGAATTTGGTGTGTACGACAAAGCCGCGCCGCGACCGGCGCGCGCGGCGTGGCTCGCGGACGTACGCCGGGAGCTGGAATCGAACGATATCGGATGGACGATCTGGGAGTACCGTGGCGGCTTCGGAATTGATTCGGACCTCCGGGCTGGCTGCTCCACGTCGGCATCGGCCGCAACTGCACTGCATCTTTGCGCGCCATGACCGCCTCCAGCAGGCCATCAGTCCTCACGAGTGTGGTCGCCCCACAGACCGACCTTCCTGTGGAGCCAAGCGGCGTGCGCAGAACATCGATTGCCGCGAGACGTTGGGCGGGTGTTGCCGGCCGATACGGTTGGTTGCTGGTCGATCAGGCGGTGTTTGCCTTGGCGAACCTGGTCCTCAACCTGCTGTTCGCGCATTGGCTTACGCCCTCGGAATATGGCCGGTTTGGCGTGACATTTTCCGGCTACATCCTGCTGAGCGTGATGCACTGGTACGTGGTGGTCGAACCGTTACTTGTTGCGTCTACAACAATTCGCCAGGATCAGGTGGGCGCTTACGTCGCCACACTTGTGCGCTTGCACGTCCTGATGCTCGCCGTCGCCGCGGCGATATCAACAGTCGCCGTCCTTAGCGGCATCCTGTTGGGTTGGTCGGAGGGTGGATTAGAGATAGCAGTCATAAGCAGCGGTGGCTGTGCATTGCTCACGCTCGCAGCAGCTCGGCGGCTTTGTCTTGCCTTCCTGTCCGCCAGAACCTCCGCTTTGGTCGGCCTTGGCTATATCATCGCAACGACGGCTACCGCCTGGTTGATGCACGAGTTTGGCCTGGCTGGCTGGCTGGCACTATGGGTTGTGATGAGCGGGTGGAGCATCTTATGCGCCACGGTCATCTGCGCCATCCTGCTGCGCCGCCCACACGCTTCGCATCTCTATCGGCTGCGAGACCTCGTCCATGCAACGTCCCGCTTTGCGGCATGGGGAAGTGTCACGGCGGCGTTTGCATGGATCCGTACGGACGGCATCTACATGATCCTCGCCGTCACGAGCGGCTTGCCCGCGGTTGCGTTGACAAGGGCGGTTGTCACGTTGAACGCACCGGTTACGCAGGTCAACAGCGCCCTCAACGCCTCCTGGCTCATCGAATTCGGACGTCGTCGCGGCAACGCGCAAGCACTGCGCCGCACAGTCGTGCAGCGGATCGAATTGTATTCGGCCGCGTCGGTCGTCGCGATTTGCGGCAGCTGGTATTTTGCCGGCTGGATCACGCATCTCGCCTATGGTGGCAAGTATGATGCCGGTGCGGCACTGATGCCGCTGTTTCTCGTTGCGTATCTCCTGAACGGAATTGAGACGATGCTTACAAGTGCGATGAAGAGCGGTGGAATTGTCCGCGACGCATATCTGCCACAGATGGTCGGGAGCATTGGCGTCGGTCTCGGATCCCTCGTACTGATTCCCCATGCTGGACCGCTGGGAGCCGCACTGGCGGTTGTCGGCGGGAGCGTCCTGGGATGGGGAGCCGCTGTCATTCTCTTCCTGCGCAATCGCCGTACCAATGCCTGATCGTAATGGAGGCATTCCGGCCTACGTCCAGGGGCCAGTGCACGAGGCTGCGTACCGTCCCGCGACGTTGATTTCGGTGGCCTGGTGGGCCGTCCCGGCGACGATGGCGATTGCCGGGGCTTCTGTGCTGATCAGTTTTATCGGGGCACTCACCCGGGGGCCGTGGATCGACGAGTTCTGGACGCTCTTCGCCGTCGATCACAGTCTGTCGCTGACGGCGGCCTTGGAGCAACGTTGGTGGACAGACGTGCATCCGCCATTGTTCTATTTTCTATCTCGCCTCATGTCAGACGTCGCCGGCGAAAATATCGCAATCCTCCGATTGCAGAACAGCCTAGCAATGCTTGCCTTGATAGGCTTCTTCCTGTTCGCGAACGCCGTCTGGAGGGGTTCCAGACGGTTCCTGCTCGTGTGCGCGGTTCTAACATTCTCGTCTTATTTTGCGACGGGCTATTTTGCGGAGCTCCGTTCATACTATTGGCAGTTCGTTTGTGGGATCTGCTTTTATTGTAGTGGATACTTTCTCCTGCGTCGGGAAGTCTCGGAGAGTCTCCTCGCGCGACGGGCCGCAATGATCATCTTTGCCGTCAGCACATTGCTTCTGGTCAATCTGCATTTTGTGACGACGCTGCTGACCGGAATCAGTATCGCCGGCCTCGCCCTCGTGGCCGTACGGTCGGGCCACTATCGGAAAGCGATCTTCATTTGTGTCTGCGGGCTGCTCGCGTTAATCCCGCTCATCCTCGACCTGGCGTTTCAGGGACAGTATTTGATCGGTCGGACAGGAGGTCAATTCTGGATCGCCTCGGGATTTGCCGATGCTGCCGAGATCGCCGTGGGCTCACTTGCGAAAGGTATCGGATTGAGCCTGTTTGCGGCGCTTCTGGCCGCACAGACGCTGGGGCAGTCGCTGCTGGTAGGGACCAGCGGCGAGGACGCCAAGGACGAGGTCGTTATCGGCGCGGTCTTTCTTGCTCTGGCTATCGTTCCAATCGGCGTCCTTTTGGTCATTAACATATATACACCCGTCATCGTCGATCGTTACCTTGTGCTCTGCTCGGCCGCGGCTATCTGTGGCATGTCAGTTCTGGTCCAGGACCGGGCGTTCTCGTCGCCATATGGGTTCGCATTGATAGTGGCAAACGCCGCGTTGTTTCTTGGCATCGCCGGCCACAAGCTTATCGAGGAACCACGGTGGAATGCATCAGCTGCGCTGATAGCCGCCAAAGTGGCGACCTGTCCGACAACAGTCATTGAGGCGTTTCCTTTCCCATATCCCGGTGCTTTACCAAATGAGGGTGCGGTTTTCGCGCTGGGGTATGGTTACCTGGCCGAAAGACACGGCTTCCAATTCGTCATGGCGAAGCCCGGCGCACCGCTCATGCGAGATGAAAGCGCGAAATGTCCCACGGTTCTCTGGAGTGAGCACATTCCACCGAGCTTGTCAGCTCAGGGAGATGCACAGGTGCTGCTACTGAACACCGTCCGCCGTGTACTTGGTCCAGTCGACCTTGATGATCCCGTCGTTACGTGGACGAAGACGGGAGCGATTATAGTCCTCCGTCCCGACAGCAAGGCCAAATCATGATCTCTGGTTCGGAACGAAGGCAGCATCTGTGGGGCATTGACTGCCTCCGATTTGCCGCCGCACTCCTCGTTGCTTTTTTCCACCTTACCTGGGCGGAGCAAGGCGTTACCACCATGGTGTGGTTTGGTTGGATCGGGGTGCAAATCTTCTTCGTCATATCCGGACTTGTGATCGCCCGTTCTGCGAACAACACCACCCCGCTTCGGTTCGTTGAGTCACGCGCGTTGCGGCTGTATCCTGCGGCCTGGACCTGCGCCGTCGTTGGTCTTCTTGTCGCAGCGCTTGTCCATCACCCGATACCAGACCTGGCACAGCGCTTCTTGAATTCGTTCTTCCTGGCACCAGTCGGACCATTTCTGGCAACCGCCTACTGGACGCTTCCAATTGAGCTTGCGTTCTACGCGCTGATTTTTGTTCTCCTGCTGGTCGGCGCGTTCGACCGGCTGGAAAGAGTGGCGGTTTGGCTTAGTGTTCTTAGCGCGGCTTACAATGTCGCCCTTGCCTTGCAAGTGGCCGGTTTGTTTGCCTGGCCAGACCTTGATTTTGGATATGAATGGAAGAATATGACGCTGCTTCGGCACGGCATATATTTTGCCATTGGAATTTTTATATGGCTATGGTCGCAGCGGCGGCTCAGCCGGATTGGGTGGGCTGCGTTTGTCATTGCCGTAACTGCGGCTCCAGTGGAGATTACGTGCCGCACCGCAGAGCTTGTCGAGATCATGCCAGTGGCAATTACGCTTGCTCAGGCTTGGCTCGCACCGGTGCTTCTATGGGTTGCGGCGGTTGCGGCCATTGTTTGGTCCACCAAATGGGAGCATAAGCTAGGAGATCCGCCGAAGGCGCTTCAGGCTATCGCGCGATCGATCGGCCTCGCGACTTACCCGCTATACCTGCTTCACGAGCAACTCGGGGAAGCTGCTCGGAACTGGCTGCTGAAGTTTGAAGTTCCCTTTTTCCTGAGCGTATGCCTGGCGATTCTCTTGTCCACGATGGTGGCGCTGGCGGTCGCAGTTGTCGTGGAGCCAAGTGTGCGTCGCATCATGCGTGGTTGGCTTCGGGCCGTCACCTCCGTCGCCGACGGAACACCGTGGCTTCAGCGCTTGCTCCGGCCAGGCGGAACGCTGTGACCGGGGGCTCATTCCGGCTGTGGAATCTGCAATGCCAAGTGACTCATGACTTGACTAGAGTGTGATTTCGCGCTGCGGATTCTTGATGCGGGCTGCACGACGCTGACGCAGCGCACATCATACAGAGTTCGAGCACGATGCGGCTGCGGTGCGCCAACGTACGGCGTGCAGTTCCGCGGCTCCTGTCGCACGGTGGCTTTCGGGCATCGGCGCTGATCTTGGGTGGCCATGGCTGGCCAGCTCACGCCTGTGAGCTGCGCGGGATGGATGCGCAAATGCTGTGTGATCCGGCGATCCGTTACGACGACCATGGACGAGGTGATCTGATGGCCGGCGGAGCGCTTCCGAGAGGCGTCGGCCGAAGAGAGAGACGGCTGAACCGCACGCCAAGTGCTGATACGACGAGCCTGAATCTACCGGAAATCAGCACGCAGGCGAGCGCGGGCATATCTGCCGGACTGGAGCGGTTGCCGGTCGCACGGGCTCACGGCAACCGCTCCAGCTCGTTATTTTCGCGAGCATCTTCAACCGATCCAAGGATTCCATCAGGTCGGGATCTGTTCTAGAGAGTGTTATGTACTTTTGTAGAGGCGGCCTCTAATAGAGAGGGATGTCTGGTTCAGCCGAACCCTACCCCTCTGATGTGTCCGACGACGAATGGTCGCCGGTCACGCCCTATCTGACCCTGATGACGGCGGATGCGCCGCAGCGCGAATATCCTCTGCGCGAGTTATTCAACGCCGTACGCTACGTCGTTCGTTACG
>Ga0153954_1001618_pt1 | contig 11424 bp, 16 predicted proteins | sample TSFL038MetaG_FD_102277 | JGI IMG/M metagenome (GOLD analysis project Ga0153954, IMG submission 102277) | Attine ant fungus gardens microbial communities from Florida, USA - TSFL038 MetaG | ecosystem: Host-associated > Fungi > Mycelium > Unclassified | place: USA: Florida, Wekiwa Springs State... | reverse complement strand
TGAAGAGCTGCGTGGGCTGCCTCCCCAAGCACGACCGGACCGGCGAATGGCTTGAGGCCGCCGGCCGTTTCCTCATGTGCTAGCGCCGCCTTCATCGACGGCGCAGCGATGGCGAGATTGAAGAAGCCAAGCGAGGTTTCATAGGTCTTCAGCTTGCTTGCCATGGGTACGATGTGCCTCAAGTGCTCAAGTCGCGCCCCAGTCGGGCACGACAGCTGGCGGGAACATGGCACGTCCTTATGGCGTTCGCTATCGAAGGACAGAGAATTATTCAGCAACGCGTAAAAAGGATTCGTCCGCTGATGAGCCGGACATCAACCCTGCCCAAGCGCTTGCAGCCGATGCTCGCCACGCTGACGGACGCTCCGTTCGATGATTCCGGCTGGGTCTTCGAGGATAAGTACGATGGCTTCCGGATGATCGCCGAGATCCGGCGAGGCAAAGTCGCGCTCTACAGCCGCAACGGCAAGATCATAAGTCACAGCTACATTGAGGTCGCCCAGGCATTAGAGGGGGTGAAAGGCGATGCCGTGATCGACGGCGAACTCGTCGCGATCGGAAAGGACGGCGTCTCGCATTTTCAGCTGCTCCAGAACGCGTTGCGCCACCAAGCGAAGCTCCTCTATTGCGCCTTCGATCTCATGTTCGAAAATGGTGAGGACTTGCGAAAGATCCCCCTCCTCGAACGCAAGCAGCGGCTCAAGGCGATCCTGCCGCGCGACAAGCTGGTCGCCTTCAGCCATCACCGGAAGGCGAAGGGTACAAAGTTCTTCGCCGAGGCCGAGCGTAAGGGCCTTGAAGGCATCATGGCCAAGCGGGCAGACAGTCCGTATGCGTCCGGAGGCAGGACCGACGACTGGCTCAAGATCAAGACGGCGAAGCGTCAGGAAGTGGTGATTGCCGGCTTCACGGCGCCCCGGCGTACAAGGCCATTCTTCGGTGCTCTCGTCCTAGCGGTGCGGGAAAACAACGCCTGGCGCTACATCGGACATGTCGGCACCGGCTTCAGTCACAAGACGCTAGAAGAGCTTCACCGCAAGCTTTCCAAATTGAAGACAATTAAGTCGCCATTTCGGAACAAAGTGAAGGACGAAGTCGCCACGACCTGGGTTAAGCCGTCGTTAGTGGCTGAAGTGAAGTTTGCGGAGTGGACGAGCAAGGGCGAACTGCGCCAGCCCGTCTATTTAGGCCTGAGGTCCGACAAGGAGGCGAAGGATGTCGTGCGGGAACGGGAGCGGCCGCGGCGATAATCCACCGGTCATCGCGGAACGAAACCTTTTTGAGGCAGTTGTGCGGAAACTTGTATCCAGTCCAGAGGAGTTCGAGCATGAACAAAACAATACTTGTCGGTGTTGCTATCCTCGGTCTCTCCACGTCGGCCGCTTTAGCCGCCAAGACCCACCATACGAAGAAGCCAGCCGCATCGACCACTGCGATGAACCCGTCCGGTCCGACGAATCCATCTCCGTTTGGTCGTTTGGGTGCCACTCCGATGATGGGCTTTGGCCAAGTTAGTAACGCGGACCGAGAGATGTACCTCCGCAACAGACGCGAGTCCGGGATGAAATAAGTTCGAAGAACGTGACTGTCGGGTCCGACGTCGCTGGTCTCGATGCGTAGCCGGCGAGTCCTTCGCGCTGGAGAGATCTTAATCTTCCGATCTGTAAAACCGGCGGCGGCTCGCCGCCGGGTCGATCTTTCCGCTCAGGAAAACCATGGCCCAGCGAACGCTTCGCGCTAGAGGATCAACGCCTTCGCCCAGCATCATTGAGGCGAAGGGCGAGCCCGAGGAGCCGATGCGGATGGGCGATCCACATGGACGAGCCGCGGTTGTCCTTCGGGCACGACCAGTGCGCCGAGCATCCGAAGGACCCTCTTTTCTGTTGGGGCCAGCCGCATCCGGCCAGAACCCTGCGCGCATGGACGTCGGCGTGACTCCGGCCGGTCCGGAGAAAGTAGTCGAAGTGGATCGCCGAAATTATCGACGTGCCGGAGCCAAACCGCAAGCGCAATGACGCCAACACCTCGGGTTGACCCGGCTTTGGGGCAGTCTACGGTGCCACCTGCCTCGATAGCCGAGTCCGGTGACGACGCGATTGTAAGCAAGAGTCTCGATGGCATAGATAAAGGTCTTCCCCCTTCCATCGGCCGACCTAGATGCCGTGCTATTTCTTTTAGCCTACGCGAGGCCCGCGATCGTTAGCCCTTCGCGTTGGCGGTAGGTCCGCTTGACGCTACTTCGCTCCGTCGGAGCTGCGATCATCGTCGCCGCCGACGCAAGCCCTGACGAAATCCTGGCGCTGCGGTCCCATGATTTTCTGGTCGGCTGCCTGTCTACCGCAATCGATGCGTGCTTGTGCCAGGCAAAGCTGCATCTGGTCGTGACGCTCCCGTCCCTCCACGTTGGCCGACGCGCTCTCACACGCCTCGCGCCTGCTAGTTGCTGAAGGCGCGGTCGCCGGTGAATTGCCCGTGGCGGCCGGCGCCGCTGGTGATGGACGGGCGGTGCCCGGGGGAGATGCCGCCTGTTGCATGTGCGCGGCGCTTGCGAACACTACGAATAGCGATGCGGCAAGGATAGTTGCTGGTCTCTTCATGCGATTGCTTCCCGATGTGACGTTTCGCCCTGGGAGGGCTTTCCTGAACACCCAGCGTTGCAGCGCATCCGCCTTACTTGCGTGCTGCGGTCTCGTTCGCCTCGGGGCGTGACGACGGGATGTCTTCGACCGCGACGATCAACCCGCTCCTTCACCGTCGCGATCCCTTCGGTTGCCCGGAACCGAGAAAACCCACGTGAATCGCTAGGTATCAACGTAACCCACTCTCTCATAGCTAGGCCGACGAAGTGGATTTCGTTCCTATCTGCGCTGGGCTCGAATAGTTCGAAGCATTTAGGAACGGTGTGGCGAACCTTTCCTTGTCTTTCTCGAAACAATGGAGATCGAGATGCACAGGACAGTGGTGGCTGCAATCGTTGCGTGCCTGATGACGACGGCGTCGATACCAGCTTACGCCCAAGGCGGCGGCGGAGGTGGCGGCGGTGGCGGCGGAGGTGCCGGAGGAGGAAGCGCAGGCGGTGCCGCGAACGCCGGTGGTGGTGGTGCCACGGGCGCAGGCACGGGAGCGGCCTCTGGCCCTTCCGCAGGCTCTCCCGGGGCCGCGGGCACACCCAATGCGGGTGCTGCAGGCGCTGGTAGCCAAGGCGTAAGCGGCATCCCTTCCGGCCCGGCGAACGCGGCTGGGCTGAACAATTCAGGTAACGACCCGTCCGGTGCCGGCAACTCTTCCAAGATGCCCAATGCGCCCGGTACCAATAGCGCCGGCACGGCAAATTCTTCCGGAGCCGCTACGGGCGGAAGTGTCACCAATGGTGGCCATGGCACGATTGGCCAGGCGAACGGCGCCGGAGTGAGCGGCGGCGGCAACAGGATCGACGGAACCGTGACCAACGGACCTTCGATGCCAGGAGACCAGGCTATTCGTGATGAAGATGCCGTCGACTCCAAAGTCGACAAGAAGATCAAGAGTATTTGCAGAGGATGCTAGGTGGATTTTTCGGTGTCTTCGTCGCGGAACCTCTCTTTCCGTAGAAACAAAGTTTGAGTGGCACCCGTCACCGTCATAAGCAACGCTTCGACCGCCAACGCTGCTGAAGCTCATAGTTACATGAGTGAAGGAAACGTCGGCTAGCTTCCGCACCGGCGGGTCGATACCAGGTTTGCCGAAGCGTGAAAGGACTTGGATGGCAATTGGAACACCATGACGATTTTTACTCCGTTTCAACTCAGCAACCGGTTGCTTGAGCGAGATGGCGTGCCCGTCAACTGGGGAGCTGCGTGACGATACGGCGATCGCATGAGACCATTTGCCGTTCTGCCGCTCCTCGTCGTGCTGCTGACCTTCGCCTCGCCAGCCAGCCCGCAACCCCCGCAAAAAATGGCGCGCATCGGGATGCTCTACGTCCCCTCTTGTAAGCTTCCCCGAATGAAGCCTTTTCGGACGAGCTTCGAAAGCTCGGCTGGATCGAAGGAACCACCACATTGCCGTGCAGCGAATGGACCCGGATTTTCATTTCGACCGGCTTCCAGCGCTCGCCGTCGACCTCGTGCGGTTGAAACCCGATCTTATCGTCGCGTTCATGCCCGCGGCCGTGCGTGCAGCTAAGAACGCAACCTCCGACATTCCGATCGTAATGCTGTTTGTCGCTGACCCCGTCGGCATGGGACTTGTACCAAGTCTTGCCAATCCGGGCGGAAACCTGCCGCCAAACTTGGTTTTCAGCTCGATCTTTTTGAATTGCGCGATGCCGCCGAACTTCCAGGCGCCGTTGCCGCGGCCAAGGCCAGTGGCGCGGAGGCTTTGTATTTTCTGCCCCCCTGTTCGACATCCCGCTAGACCAGGTGCCCGATCTCGCGCCGCATGCGGGCTTGCCGTCGTTTTCCCGTTTTCCCCATTTCGTACAAGGGGGTGGATTGTTTGCTTATGGGCCGGACATTCTTGATTTGAGTCGCCTGGGCGGCACACTACGTCGATCGAACTCTTAAAGGGACAAGTCGTCCGAGCTTCCTATTCAGCAACCCAGCAGATGTTTACTTGTGATTAATCTCAAGACGAAATCGCTCGGTCTGCAAATTCCGACATCTCTTCTCGCCCGTGGCAACGCCGAGGATCGCTTTATCTTCTCCGCGCCAGGCCTCTACTAACGCCAGCGCGCGTCATTCAGACGCGCGCTGATGTGCCAGACGACCGGCTTCAACTTAGACCTAGATGCCCGATTCAATGGTGCAGAAGCATGATCAGAATGATGAGCGGGATCGGGATTCCGAGCAGCCAAAGAAGGATCGGCATATTTGTCTTCCTTTCGAGTAGTTGAGTCACGGTTTGATAGTCGCAGAGCGGAACGGATGCTTGCTCCAGGTACCGTCCCGCAGGCCCCCGCCCTCGGTGGCCGCGAGTGCAGCACAAAATGCGCCGATGAAGAGCGAAAGCGTTAGCCAGATCGCGATCTGCATCGCCGCCTTTCTGGCCTTGTCCGTGTCTGCCTTAATCTGAGTCGTCACATCGTTGACGCGCTTTTCGGCATCCTGCTGGCTTAGTCCGGTCCTGGCAGAGACCACCTTGGTGACGTAAGTGCGATCGGCCGCACCGAGATCATTTCCGTCTTTAAAGCTAGCCATGAAGAGCCGAACTATCTCGGCTCGGGCCTCCGACGGATTTTGCTGGCCTTGAGAGGACGGATTGTCGGATCGCAACAGGGCGTCGACGTAGCCGTCCATGGGCGACGATTGAGCGGAGTTCGCCGCAGCTTGCGTCGCTCCGGAAAGCGTCCCACCAATCAGCGAGCTTGTGGGGGATGCCAGCAGAATTGCGCCGACGACAGAAGCCAGCGCCCAAGCCAGAAAGCCGTGCGCGCTATCCCGAAACAAGACTTCGGCGCTCTGAACACCGATCCATTTGGTGCGCAGACGTCCAGCGAGATATCCGCCCAGCGCCGACGAAATCATCGCCATCACGACAAAATAAAGCCCTGTGCCGATTTGGAACGTGGTTGCGGAAACTCCGGAATTGCCCCAGGGAGAGACAACTGCGAAACCCATGCCCGCGCCGAACGAGAGCAGCAGAAGTGTCAAAGCCAACGATGCAACGGCGCCAGCCGCGACGGCTGCCCATGAAACGCCGGGGACACCGGGCTCCGTCAATTCGGTCGACCCTGTCTGTCTGACTGATGTTTCCATTTTGAAGCTCCCGGCATTCTTGCTGCCTATAGAAGACGCAGAGGGAACAAAGGTTCCAATACGGTCCCGGCCTCAGGAATCGGTGGCCACGTTGAAAATTTCCAGCCGTCATCTGGAAGGTCATGGTGGCAGGAGTCGCTACGATGGAGCCGAGGTGTCGCGGGAGACCAGCGACCTGTGCGGTCATCGAAGTGAGCAAGCTTTTTGCAAGGTCCTAAACGTCATGAAAGCTGCGGTTAAAGCCGCATCAAAGGCATGGATCGTAGGTCTCGCGAGCGATAACGGACACTGTTCCAGCAAGACGGCGCGAAACAGCCTTTTCCGGAAGGGTTCGGCATCAAGGGGGAACGTGCACAATGACCGCTTCGTCCGCCTTGGCAAAGGTAGCGTCCAACTATGCCGACACTCGCCAGGTCCACCTCATCCCTGCAAAGCTTCTCGATGCACTTCGCTTGGGAGGCAACCGATGCCTGCTACCGTCGTAGAAACACTCCAAGAAATGGCGGCGCTGATTTGTACGGGCGTTGTATGGAGCTAGATTCACGATGAACCCACTCAGCACCCGAGAACGGAGCAAATGCCTGTTTTACTTTTGGATGGGGCGTGCGATCGGCTTCATTTCTTGAGTCTGCCAATGCAAGCGATCAAACCATCTTCGGCTTTCGTAAGCCCAAGCGCTGTTTTCTTCAGCGAGACGCTTGCTCTCAGCGATGGCCCGGTCAGCGCGATCTAGAAGCGCTCGTAGGTCCTCATCCATAGCCACCTCCGGGTCGTAGGCTGAGGCTTAACCGAAATTAGGACAGATCCAATTTAGGACACTGGAGGTTAAATACGGACACTACTGATTGGTCCATAGGAGCGAATAGAGAATGAAGAGAGTCAATCCGGATTCCGACAAACGGAGAAAAGGCAAGCAACAGCAATGCCGATAACAGCTAGGGTGCCGGTACCCTTGCCCTTGAGGCGGCCAGTGTGTAGGTCGGTTTCGAGTGACGGAGGGTTGGTTTTCATAACCACGAACCTTTGAAGTTGAACAACGCGGTTGCGCGAGTATGACGTTGTGTAAAGTTGCCGCGGTGCAGCGAGAGCGTTTAGAGACGGCTTAGCAGAGCACTCCCGGCCCGACCTCAGCGACGAAGGCGGCGACGCTAGGCAGCTTGATCTGAGACACGACCGCCCGTTTTCAGGCGCGGCGGATCAGGTAAATCGGGAAGTCGTCCAGATACCGGCCCACTCAGCGACTTGCAGCGTCAGCTTCGCTTGATCCCCGGTGTGGACGTCATCACCGCATACATCGACGTGATGCCCTGCTCCAGCTCGGTGCCGCGCTCTCGGGCGGGCTGAAGAACCTCAGAAGAGGATCTGTAACCTCTCCTCCTCCGTCAGCGTCGGCATTGCCCGCGGATGCTTGCTCGGAATGGAGACTGCCACCACTATGCTGCTCCATAGCAGAGAGCCACGACTGCACTGACGGCGGCAGCGAGCCCCGTTAGGGCGACTGCCATTTGTTCGGCCTCCGCGGTAAGCGGAACGACGACAGTGAGAGCGCCGGGTTGCTGGCCAGTCTGCTTTGCGACCGTCATGCACGGCGTTGCCGCTGGTCCAGTAGCCGTAGAACTCCTCGAACTCGGTACCACACCTTGCATTCCCGCATCCGAACTCGTCGTTTGCCTACCATCCCTCATTCAAGCGGCGGAGGCCTCCGCTACTTGACAGAAACTCTTCAAGACGGATTCAGGCGTTGATCCGCGTTTGGCCGCTTTCGTTGGTTGGGGAGATTATCTCCCTCCGAGACCAACTGCATGCGGTTGGTCTTCAGCGTGTCGGAATAGGCCACGGTCATTAGCGTTTCCCCTAATAAAAGCCCGCCAGGGGCGGGCGATCAACACGCGCGGGGCGCAGTTTTTCGATAGCAAAATTCAGTCGAGGGAAACTCGTTCAACGTCAGCCATCCCGAGCGCGCGCGCCGCTCCCGTGGACAGATCAATGCAACGACCTTTGACGAACGGGCCGCGATCATTGATGCGGACATTGACGCTCCGTCCGCTTTTCAGCGACTTGACGGTTACATGAGCGCCGAATGCTTTCGTGCGATGAGCAGCCGTCATCTCGCTTGGGTTCATGCGCTCACCGGATGCGGTTTTTCCGCCGCGATAGCCGTAGTGAGAGGCAATACACATCTCGGCGAGTGCCGAGGTTGATGGGCACGCGAGCGTCGACAAGGCGAGCGTCATCGCGACGCGCATTGGGCGGTTCATCGTCTTTTTCCCGGCGCCGCCCAAGCAGCAACCTGCATAAAGCCTCGACGTTCCGCGACAGTTCGTCGCGTAATCAACAGTACCGCTCTCGGCGAAAGCGCCGGCCGACCTGCCAGCGAAAATGTACAAATCGCTGGCGGGCCGGCACGTCCCTCCGTAAGGTCGCTGGGGGACGGACGTACGTCGCTCGGTCTACCTACGGTCTGCGATGGTTTCGTATTGATGGCGCTGCACCGCGATGACGCGTAATTAATTGGAGTTGGTGTTATTTCCGCGTACGTGCGGTGACATTCCGCGGCGTAGCAACCAAATTCCAGACCAGACCGCTTGTTGGACTATGCGAACCAGTTGGAGATACCCCATGGCCGAAGAACCCCAAGCTTATTTCGCCAAGTTTTTCACACCGTTTGATTTCACCGCGCTCATCGGGATGAGTCGGTCGTTCACGGAAACGGCGAAGCAAAGTTCGAAGTTGACCACAACCCTGCAGGCTCTGGGCAAGGAGTGGACCGACTTTGTCGGAGCGCGGCTGCGTGAAGATACTCAGCTGTACCAGACACTTCTTGCTTGTAAGGAACTGCCGACTATGCAGCGCGCATACATGGATTTTTGCCAAAAGGCTCTTTCCCAGTATGAAGAGGAAGGGCAGCGTCTCATGCGAATAACTCGGGAGGCTGTCGAAGAGGCCGTTCATGCCGCGCAAGAGCGCGCCAAATCCAGTAGCGGCAATGGGAGTGATGCCACGTCGTCCAGCAGGCCAACCATCGTGTCAGCTGATAAGTCGTGAGGCAGCACTGAAGTGCCAGGCGGCGGCATTCGAAGATCATCCGAAAGGTTAAACCTCACCGCACTCAGATGGTCGTTCGCAAAGTGCCGTGGCACTTAACCCGGGTGATAGTCGGAACCGAGATGCCAAACCACGCTGCTCAAAAGTGGAGTAGCGATATGACTAAGCGACGGCGTCGGTTCAAACAATCTGAGCCCCTCAACATTTGAGGTTTGACCAATCGTTATCCGCCTTATTTGATTTTCATTCTGTCTATCGCCGCCGTTTTAGTCCCTCATAGAGTTCGATCATCGTACGAGGTGCGATTTCCTGACATTTCAGCACTGTTCGCGGAGGCGCTGCGTCACCGTCACTGCCTTCAATCATCATTGTTTGACTATTTTTGTTCCAAACGACATGACTAGGTTTATCGAAATCCATGAGAAGCCTGATCTCGTCCCGCGTAGCCTCCGTGACCTCGCCACGGAATGATCTTCCTTCTGCACCTCGTTCAAAGAGCGCTCGTTTCGAAGCAACATCCATCGTGAAGTAAGCGCCACCATAGTGCTCACAACGCACGGTAACTGGCTTTTGGGATAGGATCTCGAGACCTGAAGCTCAAAATGCTTCGCGGAGGCGTCACCGTACACTGGTGGACCAGCTTCGGTCGAGAGGTACCGGCAAGCAAACCTGGCCAGGTCATCGTTTTTGCGCCAAGAGCAAAGATCAGATCGAGCTCTCCTGGAGAGGCATGGACTAGGAATTCAATCTCGTTATCCTTGATAGAGACAATTTCGCCCGGCAGCGCGTTGATTCCAAAATTTGTCTCGGCATCTAGGACAGGCGTTTCAAAAACGACTTCTTTTGCCTCCATATCGAAGGTCGCGAAATGAGGACGCGCAGGTCCTCCGCCTTCACACTGCACAGAGAAAACTTCACCGGCTGTCGCTGGGTGCGGCGTCAGTGCGAGAAAAAGAACCACGCCGACAGACCGCTTAATGCGCTTAAACGCAAGATTGAGCATACAGTCCATCGCACCGAGCAACCAAATCGCGATGATCGCGAATACATAGACAAGAAGTCCGACGTCGCAGTTCGAAATAAGCACGAGCTTGCCTACATCTCTGAGTTGGTTGCTGTGAACGACCCCAAAGGCTGCGATTATATGGAAAGCATACGCACCGCACGCGACAGCTATGAGCGCGCCAGCGATGATTTTGGAAAACTGCAGTTCGCTCGTAAGATGATGCTCTACCTTGAGCTTCCACACCTTCCTGGTTCCCAAATCAATAAAATCGACCAGCCTAGAGGCAAGATGTATTTCGCCAGATCCAAGCGCCAAACTAGAATTGGAAACTCAAAAGCCGACGCGACAAGCGCAATCAATGCGAGAGACAATTGCCGCAGAGGTCGACCCTTCTGACCAATTGCTTTGATTTGTCGATCATCGATACCTCAAGTTTACGCGCTGAAATTCTGTGGCCGTCGTCGCGGTACTGCCCAACGAGATGACAAGCGCGGCGTAGAAACGGTCGGAGCTACGCTGGTACTCGCTCCCTCGTTGATTAGGAGCGATATTGTACATCTCTAGCACTACTTTGGCAGAATCGATTTACGCTAGTGTTTTTAAAGGATTTGTTTTCGGCAGTATGGACACCGTTGAGACGGCGGCCGAAGGATGAGATCGACGATGGCGTGACGTACGGCGGGCATGGTTGGCTGAGGCGGAGGTCCGTTGATTCGTTTTTTTCCGCCCCGCGTGTGCGAGGCGACGATGTTGCAGGAAGGCGTAGGCAATCATTGTCATCAGGGCGTGGCGATGAAGACCCTGCCATGATCGTCCCTCGAAGTGATCAAGTCCGAGTTCCTCCTTCAACTGCTGATGCGCCTGCTCACAAATCCATCTTGCCTTGATGGTGGCAGCTAGTGTGCGCAGATCCGTCGCTGCGGGGAGATTGGCAAGATAGTATTTCTTCTCCCCCGAGGTACGTTGCTCGCCAATGAGCCAAGCTTCGTCGCCCGGGAGATGCTGCTGACCTTTATCCCAAATCCGCTGAGGAGGGCCGTCGGCGGTGCGGACACGGAGAGCAGCAAATCGGGCTTTCAGTCGACCTTTCGTCCCGCTGCGCCAACTCACGGTTTTCCATTTGGCGCTGGCCAGCATTTGTTCTGCCGCAATCGATAAGATATCGGGCACGTGGTGCTTTCGTGGCTTCCCGCGGACTTTGGTAATCGGCCAAATGAGCTTCACATCGACCGGATACACCTTCAGGTGCCGAGGGATACCGACAGCCCAGGCCAGCCCGCGCTCGGTTAGCCCTTGTCGAAACGGTGCGCTAAGTCCGTATCCTGCATCCGCCAGCACACATCCAAAGCGCACGTTGGTCGCCATCGCGCGGTCAATCTCGGCCAAAGCAATTTCCGGCTTGGACCGTGGCGTTCGGTGTTCGGCTGGCACGCGAGCGCGCTTTAGACGAGACACGTTGCTTGTCCAACTGTCGGGCAGAAAGAGGCGCAACGCGACCATCACTGGCACTTCGCCGCGCGCAAGCGTCAAAGACACCAGCGTTTGGCAATTTGCCGTTTTGCCGAGAGCCGACGCGTATTGAGCCGCAACACCAACCGAGCGTTCGCCCTTCTTCGGCAGTGAGGTGTCATCAATAAC
>Ga0153954_1001617_pt1 | contig 11432 bp, 8 predicted proteins | sample TSFL038MetaG_FD_102277 | JGI IMG/M metagenome (GOLD analysis project Ga0153954, IMG submission 102277) | Attine ant fungus gardens microbial communities from Florida, USA - TSFL038 MetaG | ecosystem: Host-associated > Fungi > Mycelium > Unclassified | place: USA: Florida, Wekiwa Springs State... | reverse complement strand
GGATCTCCTCAAAGTCGAACGTGACGTGGTCGACCTCAAAGGCCAGCAGGCCGCAAACCTGCAAGTCATCGCGAAAACCGAGGCCGCGCTCCGCGAGGCACAGAGCAATCTCTCCGATGCGGCACTGCAGATCCAGTCCGACGCGCTCTCCGATCTCAGCAAAGCGAAAGCCGAATTGTCGGTCCTGCGCGAAACCATCAAAGGCGCGAAGGAACATAACCGGCGGACCGATATTCGATCCCCCGTCGACGGCGTCGTCAATACGCTAGACACGAATACGATCGGCGCTTTCGTCAATGCCGGCAGCCATGTGATGGACATCGTCCCGATTGAAGACAAGCTTTTGATCGAAACCAAGGTCAAGCCGCGCGACATCGCTTTCGTGCGGCCGGGACAGAAGGCATTGGTGAAACTCACCGCCTATGATTTCTCGATCTACGGCGGCCTTAAGGGCGTCGTGCAACAGGTTTCCGCCGACAGTGTCTATGACGACAAGGCGCGCGAGACGTTTTACGTCATCCTTGTCGCGACCGAAGACAGCACTCTGCGACACAACGGCATAACTTATCCGATCATGCCTGGAATGGTCTCACAGGTCGATATCGTCACCGGCAAGAAAACGGTACTGCAATATCTTCTCAAGCCGATTTTCAAAGCGCGCGAAGAATCTCTGACGGAACGCTGAGAAGCGGTCTCGTGTCTTTACGGGTTAGATTGTCAATGGAATCCAAAGCCGCGACGACATGACACTTGAACCTTCATCCCCCGCCTCGCTCCGATTCCGTATCCTCAAGCGCCAAGGCTGGAAGGCGAGCTTTCGGCTTGAAGAAATCTTTTGGCAGGTTCTGAGCGAAGCCGCTCAGGCGAAAAATCTGAAAGTTGCCGATTACGTCAAGGATACGATCGAGCGTCTGGACGATGACGGGTGCAATCAAAGCTCGGCGCTGCGCGTTCATGCCGTCGAATATCTTCTCGGACGCTGCCGCGCCCTGCAGGATCAGGGAAACTTAAACGGCGTCATCGCCACAGCTCTCGCCACGCCGTCACCCTGCTTCGTTCTCAGCTCAGCCCGACAGCTGATCAATCATAATCGCGAATTCCAGGAATTCGTCGCTGCCGCAAGCGCGCAGATATCGCCAGCCGGCGTCGCACAAGTGCTGCTGACCCTCGATGTCGAAGTTCCAAAACTGATCGATCTGCTCGAAAGCAAGCCGGGAAATGTACTGACATGCGGCTATTCGTTGCGAATCGATTCGCGTCTCATCCGGGGACGCGCGCGGGTCGCCCTCCTCGCGCAGAATAATGTAAAGGTTCTCGTCGGCTACGTTCTCGACTCAGAGAGCCAGGTCAGGCCGGCGCCTGCCTCTTAAGCGCGGCCAGCACGTCGTCCTTCTTACCGTCCGCGACGACGCGGCCATTTTCCAGAATGACCAGACGATCGACGAGCTCAAGCATACTGAAACGGTGCGTCGTGATGAGCAAAGTCTGATCCGGCCGCATCACCGACCTGAGCCGCATGAGAAAATTCTGTTCGGTCGCCAAGTCCATCGCGCTCGATGGCTCATCCAAAAACAGGATTTTTGGATCGGCCAGCAAGACGCGCGCGAGTGCGACGGCCTGTTTCTGACCGGTCGATAAATTGCGGCCGCGTTCGCCGACCGGCAGATCGTAACCGAGCGGATGAAGCGAGACGAAATCATCGACACCGGCGAGTTTCGCGGCCCGAACGATCTCCGCGTCCGAAGCGCTTGGGTTGGCCAGCAGAAGATTGGCTTTGATCGACCCGATGAAAAGGTCGGTGTCCTGCATAACGAGGCCGACGGCCTTGCGGATTTCATGCGGATGATATTGGCGCAGGTCGACGCCGTCGATCAGGATTTCGCCACGCGTCGGCGCGTAGAAGCCTGCCACCAGTCGCCCGAACGTTGTTTTGCCCGAGCCGACTTTGCCGATAATTCCGACCTTCTCGCCCGGCGCGACGGAAAGGTTGATCTTGTCGAGCACAAAGCGCGAATTCAACGGATATTGGAATCCGACATCCCTGAACTCGATCCTGCCCTGCTCGACCGCGCGATTGACGAAACTCTCCGTGGAGACGCGCTCGTCCTCGAGATTCATGACGGCGTTGAGCGTCCTCATCGCCGAGGCGGCATAGCGGACGCGCGTGAGCGTCATGGCGATCTGGCTCAGCGGCGCGACGGCCCGCGAAGACAGCATCACCGCCGCGATGATTGCGCCGGTGGTGATCTCGCGATTCGCGAAACGATAAGCGCCGGCAACGATAATTCCGATCGTCACGAGCTGCTGAAAGAAGAGCGTCGTGTTGATGCCCAGCGATGAGATCGATTTTATCCGCTCCTGCGTCGCCGAGGCGACGCGAACCAGCCGGTCCCACCGCCGCAGGAATTGACCTTCCGCACGCATGGTTTTGATCGTCTCTATCGCGCCGACGGCCTCGACCAGCATGGCATGACGCAGCGAACTTTCCGTCTGCGATTTGCCGATTTCCTCGCCAATGAGATATTGCAGCAAAAAACCGATCGCGATGACGATGACCATCGCGATGATGGGAATGACGACCAGCCAGCCTGCAACGGCGTAGATGACCAGCAGATAGACGAAGACGAAGGCAGCATCGACAAAGAGCACAACCGTGCTCGATGTGAAAAACTCCCGCACGAATTCATATTGCGTGACGCGATTGACAAATTCGCCGGTCGAATTGGAGCGCGCGACAAGCGGCGTGTTCATGATCTTTTCAAAAATCGCGCTCGAAAGCGCGATATCAAGAACCTTCCCGACCGTATCGAGAAGCAGTGCGCGTGCCGTCTTGAGAACGAGGTCGAAGATCAGGACGACCGCGAATCCAAGCGCCAGAACCCACAGCGTCGCCATCGCGCTATTGGGCAAAACGCGGTCGTAGACATTCATCGTGAAAAGCGGCGTGGCGATGCCGACAATGTTGATGATCGCCGCCGCCAGACCGATCGATAAAAAGCTCCGCCAATGCGGCGTCAGCGAGCTGAAAAACCAATGGCCGCGGTGTAACGCCGTGGGCACGCCCGGATCAACCGCGGCGCGGCCGAAGCGTGGCTCCATGGTAATGGCGAGACCGGAATAATATTGTTCGACCTCGGCGCGAGGCGCGCTCATGATCGAATCGAAGTCCGGCGCATAGACGCGGCAGGTCTGCGCTGTGCACTCGAGCAAAACGACGGCGCGGGCAGCTGTCGTCAGAATAATGCAGGGCAATTTGAAAGGCGCGAGCTCGGCGAGCGGATGCTTTGACATCTTCGCTGCCAAGCCGATTCGCGCCGCAGCCGTCGGCGCGAGTTCGGGAGTCAATTTGCCTTGGACAAGCGGCAAGCCTGCGGTGAGAACCGTTTCCGATGACGGCCGCTCAAAATGACGCGCCAGAAACTGCAGGCAAAGGAGCAGATCATCCGGCGTGCCAAGATCAGGCGTACTTTCAGCCGCGAGCGAAAGGTCCGTTAAAGCCACCACCTCGATGTTTCCAAATGTCCTTTATTCAAAATCATAGGCGACCTGCGTTGAAATAATCCTACCAAGGCATTTTCTGGCGGGCCGGCGAATAGCGGGCATCCGTTTCGGCAGGCGCCGGAACCGGCACGCCGTTCTGCGCCCGGGCAATTGCCTGCGCTTGCGGCGGCGGGCTCAAATTGAGGGTCCGCAGCAAGTCGCCGCTTGCCGCGAGAAGCTGGTAGTCGGCAAACAAGGAAGCATATTCCGAGGCCGCAACGAGCACCTGCGCGTTGAAGCGGGTATTCTGCGCGTCGAGAACGTCGAGCAGCGAACGGCGTCCGACCTTGAATTGATCCTGATACGAGCTGAGAACCTGCGCGCCCTGGCTCGCCTGCGTGGCAAAGGTCTTTTCCAGATCGGCTTCGCGCACCCGCTTATCCCAAGCGAGCCGGACATCCTGCTCCACCTCGCGGCGGATCTCATCGAGCTTGAGACGAGCTTCGCTATCGCGGCGGATTTCCTCCTGCTCGCCCGCGGCCTTCATGCCTCCATCGTAGAGGTTCCAGCGCATCACCAGTCGGGCGGAAAGGTCCGTCGTGCGGCCGGGATTGAGGTCGATGTCATGTCCGGCGCGCGCCCGGCCCTCGAAAAACACATCGGGGTAATATTGCGCGCGTGCCTTCAGGATCGCCGCATCGGCGGCATCGACATCGGCCCAAGCGATGGCGACGGTCGGGTTGTTTTGCTCGGCATGGCCCAGCGCCTGCGGGAGCGCACGCGGCAGCAGTCCCAGACCCGGCAGCGGCGCAATCATCTCCAGCGGCTTGCCGACGAGCGTAAAGAAGCGGATCTTCGCTTCGGCCAAATCTTCCTCGGCCTGTTTGCGCTTGGCAATCGCCGCGGTCAGCCGCTCTTCGGCTTGGAACTGGTCGGCGTCGGTGAGCGTGCCGTCTTTCACGCCGGCCGTAATTTCCCGCACCTTGTTACGGTGAAAGGCGAGATTCTGGTCAGCGATCTGGACGATGCGGTCCTGAAGCAGGACTTGAATATATTCGCGTGCAATCGCGAGAGCGATGTTCTCGGAGCGCTCCCAGACGCGGAAGGACGTCGAATCGACGCGCGAGGCCGCGCGCTCGATGTCGGCGATTGTGGCGTAACCGTCGAATATTTTCTGCGTGACGACGAGATCGGCTTCGTCGTTCTGGAACAGGTCCTGCAAACCCGTACCGAAGAGGTTCGAGGAGCTCGGATTCTGCCGGTCGTATTTTTGAATACCGACATCGCCCTCGAAATCGACGCGCGGCAGATATTCGCCATGCGCCTGTTTCAATTCAAATTCCAAGGCCTCGCGATCCTGGATCGCCTGCCCGATCTGGGGATTTGAAATGAGTGCCAGCGAAACCGCATCGCGCAAGCTCATCGCCTGCGCGGGCTGAAGACTTGGATACACAAATCCAAGAGAAATGAGAAAAAGCCCTCTGACACGCGCGAAAATCGAAAACTTCACGGCACTCCCCCCAACTGAAATGCCTTGCCAAATCATTCCGTACGGCGGCACAAGACATCGCAAGGCAGCCTAATCAACCTTTCGTTAACACTAGAGGCGAGTGCCTTCCTAGCGAAACTTAGGCATAGCCTTAACATTTGGATTCGAAGTGGCCAAAACGCCACGCCTGTCACCGGCGGGCCACGCACGTCAGCCCCGGCCCGCCACCTAAGCTATCGATCAGTAGCTATCGCGCGCCATATAATGGCGCATCAGCGAGTAAAAGCACTCGCATTGCATGACAGTTTCTTGATTATACTCGTTTGTTTTGAAAAATCCGACAGCAAAACCACAGTAGTTTACTGTCTCATTCGCCCAGACGAGAAGCGGCGACGAATTATACATTGCCCGTGGACTATGCGCGACCGCGATGGCGAGTGCGAGATGATTTGTTACCTCTTGCGCGGTCGGCGCATAATCGGCCGGCGTATAGTTCTCCGCGGCCGTGCAGAAACCCGGGCTGGCCTGCCTCGTATAGCTCGGCGGCAGATCGGCTGCCGAAGCCGCCAGAGACATGCCCATTCCAAAAAACAAAGTAAGACTCAAAAAAATTGCTCGGTTCATCGAACACACCATCCGGTTGGCGGAAGCTGAGCAAGATTAAAAACCGTTGGGCGATTGTCAATTGCGTGCAGCTTCGTTCGCCAGCACGACCGCGCGTTTTGTTAGCCGTGTTGCGCGATTATCAATCAGACAGCGAACTATCCGAGGCGTCGGCGTCGGCAACCTCTGCCGCGCTTTCAGCCCGCGAAATCGTCGTCGCCCGGCGCACGCCGTGAATCCAGCTGCCGTTGGTGCTGACCGAATAGAGCGGTTGATACCAGCCGATCGTGCGATCATTGCGGACACGGTTCGTCAGATTATCGAGGACAAGATTCGCGCCGCCGAGCCTGACGCTCAGGATCGCGTGCCCTGCCCCACTTTGCATGTCCTTGACGACGACAATGCGCATGCTCGCGTCGGGCACGCCGAGCGCCGCGAGCATCCACATTTTGACGAGCGCAAACTCTTTGCAATCCGCCGAGTTGCGGCGCGCCACTTCGGCGGGCGACGCCCAATAATCCGGAACGCCATAATTGTCCGTGTCGCTGCGATAGCGAATCCCGGCATTTACCTCGGCGTTGACGCGATGAAGAATATCGAGCGGTGAAACATCCGGACCAGAAAGGCTGCTGCGCAGCCGCAACCAGGCGTGCATCAGAGGCGAGTCGCAAAGCTCGCGGCCCTTGCAGGTCGCGCCGAACAGCGCCTTCGGCGCGATCGGCGCAATCGAGCGCCAGCGGCTTTCGACCGCAAGATGAGAGACGGCAATCGAGACGGTGCCGAAAATTTGCGGATCGGCAATCGAAGCGAAAGAGACGAAGGTCTGGTGCTTCGGCGTCGGTTTCGCCACCGCCACCGGCGCCAATTTCACGGGGGCCGGCACGACGGGTGCAACAGGCGCAGCAGGCGCCTCGAGCGGATAGGCGTCGAGATCTGCGGTTTCGACTTTGAACGGCGCGGCCTGATACCAATTTTCGCCGGTCGCGGTGAACATGCCATCGGGGCTGATCTGTCCGATGCCGATCTCCGCCGTTCCCATCGCCGGGAGGCTGCCGCAAATGCCGGCGCTGACGACAATGAAGGCGCTGAAGATATTGAGGGCATCGCGGCCGCTGAATGATGCGGCGGCACCGCCCTTGGAAAAGATACGCATAACGCTTGCGCCTCCGCGCAGAACCCCTCGCCGGTTGCCCGGCCTGCGCAGAGACAGATACGTGTTTGACGTTTAAACCCGTTGAAAAAACTGGGATAATTCGGTCTGAACCGATTCCGTAAAATTGTCGGCAATTGCTATGAGCGGCGGTAATTATTCAGCCGGCCGCGTCGCGCATTGAGCCGAAACTCAATCGCGCGCGTCGCGTCTTTCGCGCTTGAGGACGCGCGCGGCGCTGGCCAGGGCCGCGAGAATGGCCAGAAGCGACGCGAAGAGTAATCCGGTGGTCTCGCCACCGCCGCTCAAGCGAAGACAGATCGCGGCAAGAGTGGCCCCGGCGGTCTGCCCCGTCAGCCGCGCGGTGGCGAGCATGCCGCCGGCCGCGCCGCTGCGCGACATTGGCGCCGACGAGAGCATCACGCGATTGTTGGGGGCTTGGAAAAAGCCAAAGCCAAGACCGCAAAGCGCCATGCGCCATATAATAGAGAGTGCCGAAGCGTGCGGCGGCAGAAACGCCAGCGACGCAAGACCAGTGGCGAGCACCAACAACCCCACGGTGCTGAGAATGGCAGCCGGCCACTTATCGGCAAGGCGTCCGGCAATCGGCGCGGCGAGCCCGACCGCAACGGGCCACGGCGTCATGAGCAGACCGGTCGCAACCTGGTCCCGATGCAAAATCCCCTCAAAATAAAAAGGCAGGGAGACGAAGGCGAGCATTTGCGCACTGAAGGATGCGATAGAGGTCACGATCGACATCGCGAAGGCATGGTTGCGCAAAAGATCGACCGGAATGATCGGCGAGACTTCCGTGCGCGAGCGCCAGACAAGCGCAAGCGCGGACACGACCGCCACCGCCAGCAAAACAAAGTTGAGCCAATGAACGCCGTGCCGCGTCAGCGCATCAATCCCGATAAAGCCGCAGCCAAACATCAAGACATTGAAGCCTGCGCCGATGAGGTCGAGCGACCCCGATCGCGGGCTCTCAGGCAAAGATGTCCGGCCGACTGCGAAAGCGAGAATCCCGATCGGCACATTGACCGCGAAAAGCCATTGCCATGAGGCCAGCGAAAGAATGATCGAAGCAATCGGTGGCCCAAGCGCCGCCGCGGCCGAAATGACAAGGGCATTGACGCCAATACCGCGGCCAAGAAGGTTCAATGGATACGTGTAACGCACGAGCGCGCCGTTCTGCGCCATGATGCAGGCGGCGCCGAACCCCTGAATGGCACGCGCCGCGGCAAGCGCCGGCAGCGAATGGGCGAAACTGCAGCCGAGCGAAGCAATCGTGAAAAAGGCGATCCCGAGCTGAAAAACGTTGCGGTAGCCGAACATTTCGCCAAGCGTCGCAAGTGGCAGCAATAAGATGACGATGACGAGCTGATAGGCGTTGATGATCCAGACCGACACCGACGCCGGCGCGGCGAAATCCCGCGCGATCGTGGGCAGAGCGATATTGGCAATCGAACTGTCGAGTACGGCAAGAATGAGCGCGAGCCAAATCGTCGCCGCAGACCAATAGCGTTGCGGGACCGGCAAGCCATCATGGGTCGTCAAGATTGAGCTCCGGCGCGTGTGATCGCGGCAACTTAGCCGCCGCAACAGCGAGGACGTATCACAAGATCGGGAAGGACACGATCACCACAAAGCTCGAGAGCGATCTCCCTCGCCTGCTCGCTCTATAATTCAACGAAGTTCCAAGCGTTCATATTGCATGCACTTTGCCTCCAGCTTGACCCTCATATTAAATTCGGGTGTCAGAGCGGCTCTCGCGAATCAAAATGGTGAAAACGTTGTGGCGTGAGCGATCATGTGCACGCGCAAATCTTGAGTACGGGCATAGTCTCGTTTATGTTCGCAGCAGATGTTGCCGCTGCGGACGATAATGGAAGGGCGATTGGCGAGTTAGGTCATTCCGCGCATTGATCAGATCAGGTGCGGATCATGGGATGACAGAATCTTGATTTCTTCTGGTATTACAATGGATTTCAAAGTCTCGCCTCAGAGCGTGCAGGGGCAGGCAGTCAGCAAGCTACGCGATGCGATCGTGACCGGCATATTCCAGCCGGGTGACCGGCTCGTCGAATCGGATCTTTGTGCACGGCTCGGCATCAGCCGCCCGTCGGTTCGCGAAGCCCTGCGAAGCCTTGAAGCGGAGCGTCTTGTCATCATCGTGCCCAACCGCGGGCCGATGATCCCAATCCTCACCGTCGAAACGGCCCAGCAGATTTACGACGTCTGCGCGCTTCTTGAAGGCGAAGCCGCCGCCTTGTTTGCCGCGCAGCCGTCGGCCGCCGCCGTTGCCGAGATGCGCAATGCGCTGAAAGCCTTCAACGATGCCGTCAAACGCGGCGACTTCAGCGAAGAAATCCGGGCCGTACGGCAATTCTACGAGCCGATGCTCTTCGGCTGCGGCAATCGCGTGATCTGCGAGGTGCTCGACACGCTGAGCGCACGGATCACGTTCCTGCATTCAAATTCCATGTCGCTCGCCGGCCGCGCGCAAAAGAGCGCGCAGGAAATGCGCGCGATCCTGAAAGCCGTCATCGCCGGAGACGCAGAGGCGGCGCGGACGGCGGCGGTAACTCATATCCGGCAGGCCTGCAACGCCGCGGTGAAAGCTTATTCCGCGGAAAAAGTGCCCAAGACAAAGTCCTGAGCACCTTCGGGGCTTGTCCCTGGCGAGGAAGGCTCCTCGGTCAGTCGAGTTCTACGGCGCCGTATAATATGCGAGCGGTGCCCAAAGGTCGCAATTGCGCTGCGCCCCATAGCTCTTGTCGCTTGCCGTTGACAAAGCCGGAATGTTTTGCAGCAGCCAGCCCGGTTTCGCCGGATCGCCGCTGAAACGCGGCCAGGATGAATCGCCCCGACCATTGGGGTTCCCCGACCAAGCGAAGTTCGTCCACGCCGCGACCAGTTCGTCCGAGAGGCGTTCTTGTTGTTTATTGAGCGGATGCGGAATGCCGTTCGGCCCTCCGGCCCAAAGCGGGAACAGATATTGAATATCGGCGGTGTGATACGCCAACGACGCGAACCCCGGCATTTGCGGGAAATAGAACGGCGCCGTCTGATCATCAAATTCGTAGGCATAGACGGGAATTTGCGGCGCCAACACGCTGTCCAATATCCGCTGGCCGCAGATCGCCGAATCCGTGCCAACCCGATCCCAGGCAAGCTCCGGGCTTGAATATGCGCTCACCGGATAGCGCGCGAGAATCTTTGCGGCTGTTCCCGCCGGATAAGGCGGCGAGGCAAAGGTCGCATTGACGTAGCTTTGGTATTGCGCGGCCGTCGGCGGCGTCCGCAGCGAATTGTTCGCGTTTGAATTATATTCGGTGATCGCGAGGAAGAAGGTTTCCTCGTCCTCGGTGTTGCCGTTCATGAACGGCATATGGTTGAACTGGCCGTTCTGGAACGCGGTCATCGGCAAGATCGGGATGATCTGACCGTCAATGATGCCCTGGCCGCCCGTATAATTTCCCGTCGCAGCCACCGCCTCGACTTGCGCCGCCGTCAGATTGCGCAGGCATTTCGCAGTTGACGCGTCGGTGCCGGAGCCACACCCGGCGGCGACGGCGAAAGCCACGCCCCGCGCTTCGGCCGTAGCCAGTGTCGTCTGGAATCCGCCCGGGGTCAGCGGGCCGGGACACAGACTCTGACAGATCGCGCGATGAAAGAGGCCCTTGGCGAGCGGCGACACCATGTTCAAGCCAGTATTGATCGCACCGGAGGATTGGCCGCCCAGCGTGATGTTGTTTTTGTCGCCGCCAAATTGGGCAATATTGTTTTGCACCCATTTGAGCGCGAGCTGCTGGTCGAGAAGACCGTAATTGCCGAAGAGGTGGCCTTCCTGGTCCAAGGCAGGATGCGCCAGCCAGCCGAAGGCGTTCAAGCGATATTCCATCGAGACAACGACGGTGTGGCCCTGCTTAGCCATTTTGCTCCCGTCGTAGCCGGGAGTCTCGCCGTCGACATTGCCGCCGCCGTGAATCCAAACGATCACCGGCAGCCGGGCCGATGACTTTAGGGTCGGTGTGAAGACATTGAGGTAAAGGCAATCCTCATTGTTGTTCGCGGGGCCGGCGAAGACGCCGAACTCATTGCTTTGCGCACAGATCGGTCCATAGGCCGTCGCCTTCAGAACGGAGTTCCACGGCGCATGCGGTGTCGGCGGCCGCCAGCGCAGATCGCCGACAGGCGGCGCCGCGTAAGGAATCCCAAGAAATTCCGTAACGCCATTGGCCGACAAACCCTCGACCTGGCCTTGTGCGGTCTGGACGATCAGCTTGTCGTTATCGCGCGCCATTGTTGGTGCGAACGCCGCGGTCGAAAGCACAAGCCCAAGGATGAGCGAGACGCCCAAGCTTGCTTTCTTCGTGAATTTCCCCAGGGCAGATTCTTGCGCTCTTTGAAGCGACGCCGACATCGTCTCCTCCGGAATTATTTTTCGTTCAAGCCTTGAGGATGTAAGAGGCCGCGCGTTTCGTCTTTCACGAAATTCCGCTGCATACCACGATCTGGATATTCGCGCCGAGCGGACGCGACGCCGGTTCTGTCATTTGAAGCGGAATGACCGCCGCACTGCGGCGGTCACCCGAAAGGCTCGGCTCAATTCGACGTCACCAATTCGAAATTGACGCCCAGAAATTGCACTGATGCTTCGTGTTGAACTGAGCATCCGTGAACGTCGCGAGGTTAGGAATGGCCTCG
>Ga0153954_1001616_pt1 | contig 11441 bp, 8 predicted proteins | sample TSFL038MetaG_FD_102277 | JGI IMG/M metagenome (GOLD analysis project Ga0153954, IMG submission 102277) | Attine ant fungus gardens microbial communities from Florida, USA - TSFL038 MetaG | ecosystem: Host-associated > Fungi > Mycelium > Unclassified | place: USA: Florida, Wekiwa Springs State... | reverse complement strand
CTCGGGGGCCGCCGGCGTCGGCGCCGACGCGGGAAAGCTCCAGGTTCAAGATGGCGTAGGACCGGTTGGCGAGCACCACGGTGGTGACGTCGAGCTGTTCGCGGGCCTGCGTCCACAGCGCCTGCACGGTGTACATGGCACTGCCGTCGGCCTGCAGGCACAGCACCTTGCGGTGCGGCGCCGCCACCGCCGCCCCGACGGCCACCGGCGACCCCTGGCCGATGGCCCCGCCGGTGAGGGTGAGCCACTCGTGCCGCGGGCACCCGGCGGTGGCGCCGGCGACGAACAGCCCGGACGTGTTCCCCTCGTCCACCACCACCGCCTCATCCGGCAACAGCGCCCCGACGGCCGCTGCCAGGGTCTCGGCCGTCAGTGCTCCGGTGGGTCGCTCCGGCCGGGATGCCGGGACCACGGCCGCAGGCGCGGTGGCGCCGAGGGCGTCGGCCAGCGCCTCCAGGGCAGCCGGCACGTCCAGTCCGACGTCGGCCAGCCGATGCACGGTGCAGCCGTCGGGGACCAGGTCGCTGGGCTTTCCGGGGTAGGCGAAGAACGACACCGGAGGCCGGGTGCCGGCGACCACCAGGTGGCGGATGCCGTCCAACTGGGCCGTTGCCATCTCGGCCAGGTAGGCGAGCCGCTCCACCGCAGGCAGCCCGGCGCCCCGGGCCAGGTTGGCCGGGAACGTCTCCGCCAGCAGCTTGGCCCCGGTGGCCTCCGCCACCTTGGCCGCCGCCCGCAGCCCACGCTCTCCGACGGCGGTCCCACCGACGAGGAGGGCGGCGGGCTCTCCGGATCGCAGCGCCTTGGCGGCCGACTCCACCACCGCTGCTGGAGATAGGGGAGCGGCGGCCACGGGGCGCGGTGCCGCCGGACCACCGGCCGCCTCCGACCAGGACACGTCCGCTGGGAGCACCAGGGTGGCCACCCCCGCCGGCGGCCCCTGGGCTGCGGCCACCGCCTCGGCGGCATCTCCGGCCACCTGGTCTGGTCCGGCGGACGTGCGGACCCAGACCGACACCGTCGCGGCCAGTCCTTCGACGTCGGATTCCAGCGGCGGGTCGTAGCGCTTGTGGTAGGTGGCGTGGTCGCCGACGACGTTCACCACCGGGCTGTGAGCCCGCCGGGCGTTGTGCAGGTTGGCCAGGCCGTTGCCGAGGCCCGGTCCCAGGTGCAGGAGCGTGGCGGCCGGCGTACCGGCGACCCTGGCGTACCCGTCGGCGGCCCCGGTGGCCACCCCCTCGAACAGCGCCAGGACGCCCCGCATGGCCGGCACCTGGTCGAGGGAGGCCACGAAGTGCATCTCCGACGTGCCGGGGTTGGCGAAGCACATGGACACCCCGGATCCGACCAGGGTGTGCAGCAGGGCCTGGGCGCCGTTCACCGCTCTCGTTCGACCAGCAGCCGTCCCGGGTTGAGGATGCCATGAGGGTCGAACGCTGCTTTGATCCGCTGCATCAGCTCCAGCTTCACCGGGTCCTCCAACTCGGTGAAGTACGGCCGCTTCTCCACGCCGATCCCGTGCTCACCGGACACCGCGCCACCGACGTCCAGTGCGGCGGCGAAGATGGCCCGGAGCAGCTCGGTCCTCCGACCGGCGTCGGGCTGGAACACCGACAGGTGGACGTTGCCGTCGCCGACGTGGCCGCAGCCGGACACCAGCGTGCCGTGCGCGTCCGCCAGCCGAGCCACCGTGGCCAGGAACTCCGGGATGGCCGCCCGCGGCACCACCGTGTCCACGATGTCGTCGGAGCCGGCCGCCTTCGACACGAAGAACGCCCGCTCCCGTGCGGCGATCAGGTCGCTGCCGGCGGTGGGTGGCAGTACGTAGACGTCCTCCGCCCCCAGCTCCGCCAACATGGTCCCGACGGCCTCGGTGTCCTGTTCCAACCGGTCGGCGTGGGTGCTCTCCAGCACCACCACCAGGTAGGCGGCGGTTGCCTTCTTCACCGCGTCGGGGATCCCCAGATCGAGGCCGGCGGCGTTGGTGATGCCGGACATGGCCGCCACGTCCAGGTACTCCAGGATCAACGGCGACGCCCCGCTGGCCACCACCCGCGGCACCGCCCGGGCCACCTGGTCGATGGTGGCGAACGGGGCCAGCAGGGTGGCGGTGTGCGGCAGGCGGGGCTCCAGCTTGACCGTCACCTCGGCGACCAGCGCCAGCGTGCCCTCCGACCCGATCAGCAGCTGGGTCAGGTCGTACCCGGTGGACGACTTCACGAACTTCCCGCCGGTGCGGATCACCTTGCCCCCCGCAAGGACCGCCTCCAGGCCAAGCACCCGGTGACGCGTCACCCCGTACCGGATGGCCCGCATGCCACCGGCGTTGGTGGCCACGTTGCCGCCCAGCGACGCCGTCTGCTCGCCCGGCGACACCGGGTACACGAGGCCCAGGGGAGCGAGGGCGGCGTCCAGCTCTTCGAGGGTGACCCCTGGCTGGACCACCGCCACGTGGTTGTCGACGTCCACTTCCAAGATGTGGTCCATCCGGTCGAACGCCACCACCAGGCCGTCCGCCAGCGGGCGGGCGCCTCCTGACAGCCCGGTCCCACTGCCCCGGGCGACCACCGGCACCCTGGCGTCGTCGGCCAACGCCAGCACCCGGGCCACCTCTTCGGTGGACCCCGGGCGCACCACCGCCATCGGCGTCGCCGGGCTGCCGGTGAGCGCCTCGTCGTGGGTGTAATCGATGTGCACGTCGTCGCCGGTGAGCACGAACCCGGCACCGACGACCTCTCGCAACTGCTCGACGATGTCGCTCATAGTCCTGACCGACCCTACCCTTCTGGCTCGACGGCCGACCCCAACCGCGACCGGAGGTCGGCGAACCGTGCGGCCACTACCTGGGGCGGCGCGGGCAGCTGCGCCTGGCCGAGCTCGCCACAGGTCCGCACCATGTCGGCCAGCCACGGCGACGGCTCCCGGGGTTCAGCGGCCTCTGCCGCACCGTCGTCGGGAAACCTGGCCCACGTGCAGACCAGATCGGCTTCTGCCCGGGTGAGGGCCACGTATAGCAGCCGGCGTTCCTCGGCCCTGGCTACGGCCGATCGGGCGGAGGCGATGGGCACCAGCCCGGCCGAAAGGCCGACGACGAACACCGACGGCCACTGCAGGCCCTTCGCCCGGTGGAAGGTGGTCAGCGTCACCGCGTCCGTGTCGACGGGGACCGGGTTGACGGCCTCCTCGCCCACAGACGTCCCGTCGTCCTCCCCGACGCCTCCGTACCCCGTGCGGTCCCGGCCGTCGCCGACCGCCTCCACCACCGGACGGCCGTCGGGCGCCCACCGGGTGCGGACGTCGCTGGCCGGACCGGACGCGGTCTCGGCCAACCGGAACGGCACCCGCTCCGCCCGCAGCGCCTGGGCCACCAGGTCGAGCTGCGCATTGGTCCGGGCCAGCACGGCGATCTGATCCCACCGCCGGCCGGGCCGGTGCGCCAGCCACGCCTGTCGGGCCACCCACGCCGCCTCCTCCCGGTCGGTGGCCAGCTCGACCACCCGTGGCACCGTGCCGTCGGCACGGCTGCTCGACGGTCCGTCACCGGTCCCGCCCACCCCGAGCGCGGCGGCGGCCACGGCCACCACCTGGGGGGAGCACCGGTGGTTCTCGTCCAGCCGTAGCACCCGGGTACCTGGGAACGCCTCAGGCAGGCGGTCCAACAGGGAGGGGTCGGCGCCGTTCCAGCCGTAGACCGACTGGTTGGGATCGCCGACCACGAACAGGTCCGCGTCGCCGCCGACCAGCTGCCGGAGCAGCCGGAACTGGGCCGGGTTGACGTCCTGCATCTCGTCCACGAACACGTGCCGGTCCCGCCACCGGACGGCGTCGGCGAAGCCGCGATCCTCTGCCAGGAGGTCGGCCGCCCGCCACAGCAGGTCGTCCAGGTCCATGCCCCCCTTCCGTTTCTTGGCCAGTTCGTACCGGCCGTACAGGTCGGCCATGGCGGCGATGCCGCCGACGGGCCGGCGGCGGTGACGTCGAGCCTCGTCCTCGTAGTCCTCCGGTCCCACCAGGCGGGCCTTGGCCCAGCCGATCTCGGCGTCGACCTGGGCAACCCTGGCGACCCGCCGGTAGCCGCCGTCGGCCGGCACCGTCGCCAGCACCTCGGCCAGCACCGACCGCCGGTCCGGCAGCACCACCGGGGGGGCCCCGTTCCGGTCGGCGTGGTACCGGCGGAGCAGCTGGAGCGCCGTCCGGTGGAACGTGCCCGCCCGAACGTCCCCGACGTCCAGCGCCCACAGCCGCCGCCGGAGCTCGTCGGCGGCCTTCCGGCTGAACGTGCACACCAACACCCGCCGGCAGCTGGCCGTCCCGTCGTGGACCCGGCGGGCGACGCGAAGGGTCAGCACCCGGGTCTTGCCGGCTCCGGCGCCGGCCAGCAGGCAGACCACCGGATCGTCGGCAATCACGGCCTCCCGCTGGGACGGGGTCAACCCGACCAGGCGGTCGGCGAACGTGCTCACCCCGGTCAACCTACCGACCGGCTGTGCCTCTCATCGAGAGGACCCGGCGTCGGCGAGTGGCGCAGCCACCGAGCCCCCCGGCAGCAGAGGGATCGACTGGTGACAGCTCGGTGCTTCTACGGCCATGGTGTTGGTGCCCAAGGCACTAGCCGCGGGAAGTGAGCCCGAGACCCCGCCCGGGTGGCGGCGGCGCTCGGGCTTTGCGCTTTCCGGGTCAAACCCGCCGGCAACCGCCGACGTCGCCGGCCGTCACCCGGTGCCGTCGGCTGTGCGCTGAGGTCCGGTGTCGGCGCCGGCCATCGAGGGCACCCGGCGGCAGAGGTCGGCGTACAAGTTCTCGGTGGCCTCCGACGGGAGGCTGCCGGGGTCCAGTTCGTCCACCCGACGCAGGCACTCCTGCCACTCCCGCCGGAGCCGGTCGGCGTCGCCGGCGTTGGCGGCCACCTGCATGGCCGCTCGGCTGAGCGCCTCGCTGTACGGCTCCACCCGGCGGGCCTGTTCGACGCCCCACCGAGCCAAGTCGAACAGCCCGTCGGCCGTCGCCAACACCGCCAACCGGCAGGCTGCGTCCACCATGACGCCGGCCACCTGCTGTTCGTGGCCTTCGGCCTGCCACCAGCCGTAGCCGGACAGCGTCCTGGCCAGGGGCTCGTCTTCGACCAGGCCAAGGGCCTCGCGGAGCAGCGCCATCGCCTCGTCCCGGGTGGTGGCGTCGCCGGCCGCCTCGACCAGCGCCGTCGCCCGGGTGACGTCGGCGGTGACCAGCGGCGAGATCCGGTAGTGGCTGCCTTTCGTCGCCAGCGGCAGCAACTGTTCTCCTGAAGTGTCCCGCCCCATCGCCCGCCGTGCCGTCCCGGCGGTGTTGAACAGCGTCTTGGCCGCCGCGTCGGCGTCGGCCGACCCGAGGACCCGGGTGCGGAGCCGGTCGCCCGTGACCGGAGCCGGGTGGTGCAGCGCGAGGTACGCCACCAGCTCGACCGCCCTCCTGGCCCGTTTCGGTGTCAGTTCCTCCGCCAGCCCGTCGAGGCGTGGGACCGCCGTCAGCAGCCGTACCTCCACCGGCCCGGGCGCCAGCTCCGACCGGACGAACCGTGCGGCTGGCTCGGCGGTACCGACTGGATCGGTCGGGCCGGCGGAGGCCACCTCGGGCCGACCGGGCGCGTCGACCGGGCGGGTCACCGGTCCGCCGGCCACCGAATGCGCCCGGCTCACCGTCGACCTGCTCACCGTCGACCCGGTCACGGTCACGGTCGCCGGCGTCACCGTCGCCGCCGTCGGTGTCGCGGTGGCCGTCACCGCCAACGCCTCGGCCAGCGCTTCGCGCCGACTGTCGTCGAGCAGGTCCGGTTGTACGACGACGCCGAGCGGGTGCAGGGACGCCGCGTTGGCGTCGACCGTGACGGTCAGGTCCGTCGCCGGCACCGGCAGGGTGGTCACCACCGAGCAGCGCGTCGCGGCCGCCGGCGTCAGGTCCGCCGGGTCACCGAAGTACACCACCCGCGGCCGAACGAAGCCGTCGCCCCATCGGCCGACGGTGGTTGCCGCCGTGCCCGCAACGCCGGCGTCATCGGTGACTGCCAGCTGGTCGGCCCACGCCCAGCTCTCGACGGCCAGTCGCATGGCGGCGACCACGGCGTCCGCCGTCGCCCCGATGACCGGTACGCACCCACCGGGCTCCACCGGCACCAGCCAGGTGCCGTCGTGGTTGGTGCCCACCGGCAACAGCGCCGGCAGCCACGGCTCCGACCCGCGACCCACCCGGACCACCGTCTCCAGCTCGGCGGCGGCCGGGAGCAACCACGCCGGGCCATCGACCGTCGACCACCCCGGAGGGGCCCACTCGACCGACCGGGCCAGCCGGACCTCCACCCCGTCCGGGCCCACCCGCACCAGCCGTACCGGTGGCACCTCCGACGTCCGCCCCACCGAGGCCAGCGCCGCTGCCAGATGGCGGTTGGCCGCCTCGACCCACGCCAGCGCCGGCACGTCCTCGAACGGCACCAGGTCTGCGGCGGCCGCCGCTGCCGGTTCCGACGGGTCCGGCCACCGGCCACCTTCCGGCCGCACCATGGCAGCTCGATGCCTAGCCCGCCGCGCCCGTCTGGCCAGGGCGGCCGCCACCACCGCGCCGGTGCCGATGGCCACCAGTTCCGGCAGCGGCAGTCCCTGCCCGGCCGGCTGGTCCGGCGCCCGACCATGTGGCGCCGGCGAGTGGTGGACCCGGAGCGACCGGCGCGGTCGTGGCGAGCGGTGGGGCGGCGGCGAGTGGTCTGGTGACACGGCCGTGCCCGGGTCCGGGGAGGGGTGGCCGTCCGTGTCCGACGTGGACTGCAGCGCAGCCTCCGGGGCGGGCGTCGTCGGCCCTGTCGGAGCGACAGTCGGCGGGGCCTCCGGAGCGACGGCCGCCGGCGCCCCTTCCGAGGCAGGAGCCCCCGGCGCCCCTTCGGGGGCGACGGTGACCGGTGGCGACGCCGTGGTGGCAGCCGGTTGAGGGATCGCCAGTACCCACCCCGGTCGGATCAGGCTGGGGTCGAGGAACCGAGTGCCGTCTGCCATGACCTGTCCGAGGTTGGCTTGGGCGATGGTGGACCACTCGCTGCCGTCGTCGTAGAACCGCTCGGCGATCGACCACAGGGTGTCGCCGTCGACCACCGTGTAGGTGCCCGCCACCCCGGCGCCGGTCGTCGTGGTTGGTGTGGTCGTCGGCGCGGGTGCGGGCGCCGCGGTGGCGGCCGCAGGAGCCGGTGGTGCGGCGGCGCCCGAGCCGGCGACGCCGGTGGCCGTAGCCGCCGCCACCGGGCTGACGGCCAGCACCACGGCGGCGATCCGGCTGGCGACCAATTCCGGGAACCGGGCACCGGGTGGTGCGGTGGCGTCGCGCCGGCGCACCCGGCGGACCACGGAGGCGACCAGTGGCGCAGCGCAACCCACCCAGGCGATCCACGCCACCGCCGCCAGCACGTCCAGCACTGTTCCCGGCACCGTGAGGTCGGTATGGACGAGGTGGCCGGGGTCCGGCACCCCGGTCAGGGTCAGCAGGACCGCCGGCACCGCCACGAAGACGAGCGCGGCCGCCGCGATCCCGGTGGCGAGGTGGACAGCTCTTGCTCGCACGGCCTCGCCCCCTCTCGATGACCTGACGTATCGCTAGCCCACGGCGTGGGCGATGGACAGTGAATACGACACCGTCCCCCTCTCGGATTGGGGTTCGGCGACGGTGACGTTACACCGTCCATCACCGGTGTCGGCGTCGGCAACCGAGACAGAAATACCCGACCCGCCCAATTTCGAGGCCATGTTCTCTCCGCACGAAATCGACAGTGTCAGTGTGGATGTTCCGGCCCAGGTGGCGGTGGCCATGATGCCGGTCCGGCCGTCGACCTGGTAGGTGGCCGACACGTCGTCGGGGTACGACAGGTAGCCGGTGAACGTCTGCCCAGGTGGCGCCGTCGTGGTCGTCGACGTCGTCGCCGGAGTGGTGGATGTCGTCGTCGTTGGCGTCGCCGACGTGCCGGTGCCCGATCCTGTCGCCACGGCCGGGTCCTGAGCGGTGGCCGACCGGTCTTTGGGAGTGGAAGTCGAGGTAGTGGGGGTGACGACCCCTCCGATCACCCCGCCGGGGGTGATCGCCGGCCCGGTCGCCGGTCCGTTGGCTGCCGGTCCGGACGGCACGGTGACCGGTACGTCCACCGGCCCTGATCCGCCGTCCCCTTGGGCGGCGGTGGTGGTCGTGGATCGGCCGGACGCGGCCTCCCTGCCGCCGGTTGCACGCCGGTGCGGACGGGCCGGGCCGGTGTGGATTGCGGTGGCCACCAGGGCCATCAGCGCCAGCGCCACTGCCAGTACCGCCCACCACACTGGCCGACCGCGGTACCCGGCCGGAGGAGGGACTGCGTCCGGCGAATTGTTTGCATTACGGCTCCTCCGCACGGTCAGACATTAGGGACGGTCAGGCCACGATTTTGGTCAGGGCTCTGTTGCGACGCCCGCCGAGATGTCGTCGTGACATACCGCTCAACCTGGACAGCTCGGTGATGGTCATCCCCAACACCCCGTTGCCGTACAGCACCGCGGCGTCGATCGGGTCCAGTGTGTTCCCCGCCAGGTCGTCGATGGTCCTGGCCAGTTCCTCCACGTCGGTGACGCCGTTCCGCCACGGCACCGCCGGGAGGGCGTCCGAGTCCACCCCCAGCACCATCCGATTGCGGCCGGCCCGTTGGGTCAGCAGCTGCCGGCGCAGCCGACATCGGACGGCGGACAAAAGATCCAGCACCGCGTAGTCGCGGTCGTCGCCGGCCCACGCCACGATCACCTCCCAGGCGGTGGTGACCACGTCGACGAAGAACGCCCCACCTCCGCTCCAGTCGCCCCCGGCGCCCCACGACAGCCGGCGGGCCACCGACACCAGCCCGGGCAGTACCGCCTGGAGGATGGTCCTCGGCACCAACGGATGGGTCGCCTGCGAGCGGACCATCGCCTGGATCACCCGCGCCGCCCGGTCCCGGCCCGCCGGGCCCGCCGGGTGGCGCAGCACGTCGACCAGCTCGCCGAGGTCGGCTACCGCCAACGCGGCCACGGCGTCCTCCTTGGCGGCCAGTAGCCGGACGGCCCGGCGGGACTCTGCCGACCGGCACACCGCGGCCCAGTCGGCGGCCAGTCGATCGATCGGTTTGTGGTCGATGTCGGTCATGGCCGTAGCGTCCACCAGCACCGTCCTCCCGCTGCTCCCACCGCCCGCCGGGTGACAAAGAGGGAGTGGGGCCCGCCGAGTGGGAGCCCCGGCCGGATGCCGGGCCCGCCGAGTGGGAGCCCGGGCCGGATGCCGGGCCGGCCGAGTGGGAGTGGCGACCCCCTCCCACTACAGTGCCCTCGTGGACATCGAGGAGTTCTACGACGCCGACGAGCGCCGTCGCCGGTCAGCGGAGGTCGAGTTCGGCCGCGACTGGACCGACGACCACGGCATCCGACACGAACTGAGCTGGGTGGAGGACACCGGGGAGCTGTACGTCCTCCGTGAACCGGTGCCCCACAGCTACGCCGACCCGTTCGGCGGCATCCACTACTCCGGTTCCCACGACGAAGACGACAGCGAGGTCGAGGGGATGACCGTGGTCGTCGTCGGCCACGCCGACTCCCGCGACGCCATCGAGGCCGCCCTCGATGGGTGGGAGGACGCCATCGCCGCGTCCGACAGCGTCCTGTGGCTGGTCGACCGGCTCCGCGACGCCGGCATCCTCGACCAGTCCAACCCCAGCACCTCCTACTCGCAGTAGCTACTCGCAGTAGCCGGCCTGTCGTAACCGCCCTGTCGTAACCGGGCCGGGCCCGCCCGGCCGTTGGTCGGGGACGGCTCAGCCGGCGGGAGACGGCAGGCCGAGAAGGGTGGCGGTGAACTGGGTGGCCAGGTTGTTGGTGCCCATGTCGGTGTCGGCCGGCAGCTGCCCGCTGTTCACCAACAGGTCGGTGAGCCGGCACATCACCACCGCGAACCGGAACCCGGAGAACACCTGGTAGTACTCCAGGTCCCGCACCGGTCGACCGACCAGCTCGGTGTACCGCTCGACGGTGGCCTCATGGGACGGGAACCCCGGCGGCCGGGGGACGTTGAGCCCTTCGGTGAACTGCCGGTCGAAGAACAGCCACCACCCGAGGTCCAACTCCGGCTGCCCCAACGTCGCCATCTCCCAGTCCAGCACCGCCGCGGGGGTGAAGTCCTGCCAGATGATGTTGCCCATCCGGCTGTCCCCCCAGCACAGCACCACGTCGCCGTCCTCGTCCGGCCGGTTGGCCACCAGCCAGTCCCAGATGGCCTCGGTCACCGGCTGCGGCCGGCCCTTGGCCGACCAGTCCAGGAACTCCCGGTAGTAGTTCAGCTGCTGCTCCAGCCCCGGGGCGCCGCGCTTGCGGTCCGCCAGCCAGTCCAGCCCCAGCGCCCGCCAGTCGGTCCGGTGGACCGCCGCCAGCGCCTCCAGGCCGGTCCACCACATCCGCTCCTGCTGCTCCGCCGTGGCGTCGCGGACCCACCCCTCCATGGTGTACGGCAGGTTGTCCGGCGGCACCAGCCCGTCGACGTGGTCCATGGTGAAGAACGGCACCCCCAGCCACGACGCGTCGTCCTCGTACCAGCCCAGCGACGGCAGCGGCACCCCGGCAGCGCCGTCGGCCAGCGCCTTCATCACCCGGTACTGGGTGGAGAAGTGGGCGTCCAGGAACAGCGTGTGCCGGGTGGGAGCCACCCGGACCACCAGCCGCCGGTCGGACCGTTCGCCGTCCACCGTCCAGGCGGCCCGGCACAGGATGGTCTCGTTGGAGAACCCGTTCGACTGCGGGGCGTTCACGTCCGCCACCACCGGCTCCGCCCCGGCCGGCAGCTTGGTTGCCAACCATCCCCCCAGGGCGGCCGCCACGTCGTCCGGATCACGTCCAGCGTTGTCGGGCATCTCCGGAGCCTATGCCCGGAACTGACGGACCGTCAGGAAATGGGGAGGGAGGTGGGAGCGACCCGCCCGGCACCGATGGGTGGGCCGCCGACGGGGGATAGCGTCAGCGCCCATGGAACTGGTAGTGGACCTGCAGGTGGGAACGGTGGATCTGGCCGAACCCGACGACTTCAAGCATTTCGCCGTCCGCGTCGCCGGCGGTACCGACCGGGACCGGCTGGCAGCCGTACTGGCCGACGCCAAGGTGGGACGTATGGGGGGAGACGGCGACGCCTACGTCCGGCCCGACGCCGTCCGCTCCCTGGCCGCCGGCCGGGTGGGGGAGGCGTGGGAGGACGGGTTCGCCGGCATGTGCGCCTACGCCGCCGGCAAGGGCTGGGTTGCCGACGACGGCGGCATCCAGGCCCACGTGGAGTGGCCGACCGCCGGCAGCTGACCTCTCGTCCCGGAGGCGGCCATCGTCGGTGGCCCCGGACCCCGCCGTCACGACCCCCGTCCGGTGACTACCATGAGGAGGAATTGAAGCACGTTCTAGTTT
>Ga0153954_1001615_pt1 | contig 11446 bp, 11 predicted proteins | sample TSFL038MetaG_FD_102277 | JGI IMG/M metagenome (GOLD analysis project Ga0153954, IMG submission 102277) | Attine ant fungus gardens microbial communities from Florida, USA - TSFL038 MetaG | ecosystem: Host-associated > Fungi > Mycelium > Unclassified | place: USA: Florida, Wekiwa Springs State... | reverse complement strand
GAACTGGCCATAGACGGTCGGCCGCGCATTGGCGTTGGTGCGCTCGAACAATTGGATGCCGAGCTTGGCCTCGAGGCGGCCGATGCTCTTGCTCAGCGTCGGCTGGGCAATGCCGAGTGCCTTGGCAGCTCCGCTGAAGCTGCCCGCACGGCAGATGGCTACGATTTGTTCGAGATGACGCAGGTCCATGCCGCGACCATAGCAGACGCGGCCGATGCGGTCAGCGCGGCGCCTTCCGGGTCGGAATCGGGATCGCGACGAGGGCACTCAGGAGCAGCGACAAGCCGCCGATGGCGAGGGCGATCGAGAAGCTGCCGGTGTGGGTCTTCACAACGCCGAAGAAGTACGGACCGATGGTGCCGCCGAGATTGCCGACGCCATTGACGAGGCCGATACCCACGCCAACCACGCTGGGCGGCAACACCTCGCCGGGCAGGGTCCAGAACGGACCGAAGCGTCCGAGGAAGGCGCCGATCGCAATCGACAGGCAGATGACGGTCGGCCACGTTCCGCCGCCGGTCAACTGCATGACGAGCAGCGGCAGGCCGGCCAGCGCCGTCGCCACGATCATGTGCCATTTGCGTTCGCGGAAACGATCCGAGCTGGTCGCGAAGCCCAACATCATGATGATGCCGAGCACGGAGGGCATCGCGGCGAGCAGCCCGACGGCGCCGATCGAAAGCCCGGTCTCCTTCAGCACCGTGGGGAACCAGAAATTGACGCCCCATTCGGCCATCAGCGCCAGAAAGTTGTAGAGCGCGAGCAGGAGCACGCTCGGATGCCACAGCGTCGAGAGCCAGTGGCCTTCGATCTTCACGGGAGCGGCTTCATCCTCGGCCGCGAGCTGCGCCGTGAGCGCGGCGCGCTCGCTCTCGGACAGCCATTTGGCGTCCTGCGGACGATCGTCGATCGCCCACCACCAGACCAGCGCCCAGAGGAAGCCCGGCATCGCCTCGATCACGAACATCCAGCGCCAGTGCGAATAGGTCAGGATCAATCCCGAGATCGGACCTGCGAACATCGGGCCGATCGGAAACGTCAGCAGGAAAAGCGCGTTGGCGCGGGCGCGCTCGGCCTTGGTAAACCAGTTGCGGATCAGCACCAGCGTGCAGGTGAGCACGCCGCCTTCGGAAAGGCCGAGCGCGAAGCGGTTGATGGCAAGCTCGAGCGGCGTATGGACGAACGCCGTCGTCATCGACATCGAGCTCCAGAGCAGGAGCAGGATGAGCAGCACCCGCTTCGGGCTCCAGGTCGAGGCGAGCCTCCCTGCGGGAATCTGCAGGATGATATAGCCCCAGAAGAACAGGCCGGTGGCGAAGCCGAGCGCGGCCGGCGTCAGCCCCAGATCCTGGCGCACGAAGGGCGCGGCCATCGCCAAATTGACGCGGTCGACAAAGGCGAGCACGTACATCACGAAGGCTACGCCCAGGATGCGCACCCAGCGATTGCGCGTCACCAGCGTCGCGAAGTCGCGCCGCCCGCTGCGACTGCCGGGCACGACGCCGGAGCCGTCCAGCGGCGCGCGCTGGTCGAGGCTCCGCGACGCTTCGCCGCTCACGAGATCAATCCGGTCGGAACTGGCGTGTAGAGCTTCTTGGTCGGCAGGTTCGCCATCACCTGCTCCGGCCCGCCCTTGCTTTCGATCAATCGACGTTGCGCCTCGTTGGCGCGCCGGTCCTCTTCCTCGGGATCGACGATGGTGCGCAGCAGCGCGTCGAGCTCTTTCACCGTCGCGGCGTATTCGACCCTTCCGGCGAGATTGGTGCTCTCCTCGGGATCGGCTTCGAGATCGAACAATTCAGGCTCGAAGCGGACGTAGTAGATGTATTTGAAGCGGCCCTTGCGCAGCATGTAGGACGCCGACGGCGAGCCGGCGGCGTGATACTCGCTGAACACCACGCGGTCGAGCTTGTCGGGTTTGTTGGCGAGCTCGAACAGCGAGCGGCCGGGGACGCCGTCCGCCTCGGCGGACAGCCCGACACAATCCAGCACCGAAGGATAGGCATCGGCGAGCGAAGCCGGCGTCGACGACAATTTGCCGGCGGGAACGCCGGCGCCGGCGACGATCAGGGGGATCGCGACCGCCTCCTGGTAGTGGTTCGATTTGCCCCAGAACCCGCGCTTGCCGGCATTCTCGCCGTGGTCGGAGGTGTAGAGAATGCGCGTGGAGTCGCGCAGTCCCGCCGCGTCGAGCGTATCAAGCACGCGGCCGACCTGGGCATCCATGAAGCTGACGAGGCCGAGATAGGCCGCGAGCGCCTTGCGCTGGTCCTGCGGCTTGGGCGCGCCGCCCGCGAGCAGGTCGGCCAGCCAGGGATGCGGCTGATAGCCGGAGCCCGGCCCGTAGGTCGGATCTGGCATCTCGTCCACGGGGTAGAGGTCGAAAAACTCCTTCGGCGCCACCAGCGGATAATGCGGCGTCACGAACGACACGAACAGCGCCCAGGGCTTTTGCGAACCGGCGGCGTCGCGAAGCCATTGCGTGGCGATATCGGCGACGCGGCGGTCATATTGGGTGTATTCGCTCTCACCGACGCTGGCGGCTTCCGCGATTGCCGAACGCTTGCGCGGCGGCGGCACGAAATCCGGGAACTGCTTGCGGATCGACAGCTGGATCATGCCGACGCCACCGGTGATGTGCATCGGGATGTGCTGCTTGTCGAAACCGGTCGGATCGTTCTCGAGCCGATAGTGCAGCTTGCCGACCGACTCGACGCGCACGCCGGCCTCCTGCAGCCGATGGCCCCAGCTCGGCACGCGGCCGTCATAGGCGATCGAATTGTCCCAATATTCGATGTCGTGGACGTAGCGGCCGGTGGCGAAGCTCGCGCGTGCCGGCACGCAGATCGGACAGGTGGTGTAGGCGTCAACAAAGCGCGTGCCGCGCGCTGCCAGCGCATCGAGGTTTGGCGTCTTCGCCAGCGGATGCCCGGCGCAACCCATCATCCGCGCGTTGTGCTCGTCGGACATCAGGATCAGGAGATTCTGAGGGGTCAAGGCGGCCTCCACTGGTCGTTGTTCTTTTCGCCGGTCGCATCGACGTGCGCCGGTCCTCATCCCGCATGCCACAACGAGGGCGAAGCGCATCGGGAAAATAAATACGGACCGGTATAGCCTGCGGCTATTGCGGACACGGATGGTGCGATGCAACGAGATCAGGAGGGCGCATGCCCGACACGCGGGAGCTGACAACTTCGTCGTTGTTCATCCCGTCCACAATCCGCGCGCTCTTTGCGTCTACACAGCAGCGCGTCGCCACCAAAGCCGGATTGGAGGCGAGCGCGGCGGGTTCAGGCCGCCTGCCCCGATACCGGTACGATGCTGTCAAGCTCCTTCCCGATACGTTGCATCGCTGTTCGCACATCGAAATCATTCTGCAGGTTCAGCCAGAGTTGCGCCGAAGTCCCCAGCGCCTTGCCGAGCCGCAGCGCGCTATCGGCGGTGATCGCGGTCGCCTCGATGGCGATCCGTTCGATCCGCGTGCGCGGAACGCCGCAAGCCTTCGCCAGTGCGCCGGCCGAAAGTCCGAGCGGAAGCAGAAACTCTTCCTGCAGGACCTCGCCGGGATGCATCGATGGACGTTTCTTGGGCATGGGTGATACTCTCGGGGCGATCCACCCGCCTCTATCGCGTCAGAACGCCTTGGGTAGACCAGCTTGACGAAGAATCGCGTTAGCGGTGTGACGGCTGGGGATACCAATCGGCACCACAAAATTACGTTTCGTGATCGGGCTGTGCCAAATCTCATGACTGCCGCGGCCCTGACGCACCATTGTACAGCCGGCAGCCTTCAGCAGCTCGCGCAACGCGCGGTCAAACTGCGGAGCCATTCAGCTCGCAGCCGGCTCGGCTTCGCGCAACGCAGTAATCTGCAGGAACAGAGATTGCGGGTCTACGTCTGGGTGGTTGTCCGGCAACAGATCAAGCGCCATCGCGGATATTCTATCCAGCAAGCCGTCGAGCGTCGGCGCGTCGGCAGCAGCGGGAATGTCGTCGCAATGCCCACTCCAGACCGCGGCCTCGTCGTCCCAGATAGCGGAAATCGTGAAAATGACAGGCTTCGACATCAGTCCTCCTGCGAATTGCGACGCACTCTATCACGGTTCCAGATAGTCGTCTCGCCCGTTCGGCGCGAGCCGCCACTCAGCCCTCGGCCCAACCCCCGCGCCGCCGGCAGCTTGCCTGCGTCCTGCAGCGCAGTTTGCATGGCAGCGGCGTACGACTCGAACGAACGCGAGACTCACGTGACAGTCCCGCTAGACGCGAGACTGTCACGATACGACAACGCTTACCTGCTCACTTTGTGTAATTTCACCGGCGAGCGGTAGAGCGCGTATGCACTGCGTGGGTCCGGCGAGGCCGCCACCATGCTGCATTCGCCAAGCCCACCCGCAGCCGTCGCTTCGCATTGGGCGAGACTTGCGAAGCCGCAATCATTCCGGCTGTCGCTGGTGAGGCAGTACGACGCACGCTCGCTGTCCGCGGCGGCGGCGGGCCCGCTCAAGGTGAAGCCGCACGCGGCAAGGACGAGGCCGGCGATCGCGGCGCAGGCTGCGGGCGAGAGGCCGTGCGTCGCCGTGCGCGCGCCATTGGCGGCAGAGGAAGAGGAGACGTTGCAAAGAGACGAATGGTTCATGGTCGGCTCCCTTGGAGAGGTTGTGTCGAGCATGATGGACCGGCGCCTCGCTTTATTCCGTGAGCTATCCGACATTTCCGATCTTTAATGCACGCCCACGGATGCGTGCACGGCCGACCCGACGGGCAAATCAGCTTGTGCGATTTCGGCATTCGTCGCGCACGAAGGCGTGAGCGCGGACGCTCAAAACGCGCGCGCTGAAAAATCGAATTTCCTCGGCTGTTCAAACGGATCGGATGATCCGGCCCGTCATGTCCGAATTTTTCTATTTACGAAAATCGGAAATCATGCATTTAATCCGCCATCCCGCCTCGATGCGAGGGGCGTTACGCGTCGTCACGAACGTGAGGCGGGATGCGGTGGACGCGGACATCGGCGCCGGACGAGCGGCGATGCGCGGACGGCCAAGTCGTGTGGTCCCGATCCCCCGACGCTGGGATCAACCCCCGGGATGGCGATGTCGGCCCTTCGGGCTCGACACGCCGAGCGCCCCGGGGGGATGGTGGCCAGAAAGCCCGGCGCACCAGGGAGAGCACGAAGCAGCCGTTAACACCATCCGCGCAGGGAAGGCCGGGCGTTCCGGCGGACCTGTGGTGACTACTCGTGTGCTTTTTTTGCTGCACACGAGGCTGCGGGTGCTGCCAGGCATCCGGCTTTCCCTGCGCCCTCCGATTTTCGAGGGACGAGGTTCATGCAGAACTCGGGTTCATGCCGCGAGAATGCAGGCGCGTGTCTTGTCGATATCTGTAGGGTGGGCAAAGGCGCGCATGCGCCGTGCCCACCATCCCGCAGCGGCATCTTGAATGGTGGGCACGCTTCGCTTTGCCCACCCTACGGCACTTTACTCCTCGCAATGACGGAGTGCTGCTGTTTGACAATTGAATATGGAAGGGACTCGCATCTTCACCCTCCCCTTGTCCCGGTCTGAACACAGGGGAGGGTAAGAAATGCGTCACGCCGCCTTGCCGAGCGCCACGTCGAGATGCTTCAGCTTCGGCAGCACCTCGTTTTTCAGGAGCGAGAGCGAGTGATGCCAGGCCTCGGACTTGTGCTTGTAGTCGAAGCCGAACACCAGCAGCACGCCGAAGCCGCCGACCTCGTGCCAGATCTGCTCGATCTTCTCCGTGACCGTCCTGGGCGAGCCGACGATCCAGTTGTGGCGCGCGCAATAATCGACGGTGACGTCGCTGTCGGGCACATCAGGCGCGGCTTTGAGATAATCCTTGAAACCGAAATGGCCGAGCAGCGGCAGGAAGTATTCGCCCATCATCCGGCCCATCATGTCGCCGGTCGAAAGCTTCCACGCCTCCTCGTCGGTGTCTGCGACGAACACCTCGCGCACCAGCCGCCAGTCGCGGCGGCTCGGCTTGCGGCCGGTCTTGGCCGCGCCCTGCTCCACCGAGTCCCAATGGCTGCCGACATAGGCCGGGTTGAGGTTGAGGCTCATCGGGATGAAGCCGCGTTCGCCCGCAAGCTTCAGCGTGTCGGAGTTTTTCGACAGGCCGGCGACGCCGATCGGCGGATGCGGCGCCTGCACCGGCTTGATGTGGGGTTTGAGGAAATCGAACATCACCTCCGGCTTGGTCACCGTCCAGTATTTGCCCTTGTGGGTGAACGGCGCAGGCTCGGACCACAGCTTGAGGATGATCTCCAGCGCCTCACGCGTCATCTCGCGGTTCTGCCCGCTCATGCCGTCGACATTGAACATCGCCCAGTCGCTCGGCAGGCCGGATGCGGCGACGCCGAAATTGAGACGGCCCTCGGAGAGATGATCGAGCATCGCGACGCGATTGGCGAGCTCGGCGGGATGATGATACGGCAGGAGGAAGCCGCCGGGCCCGATGCGGATATTCTTGGTCTGGCGCAAGCCCTCCACGACCAACAGATCGGGCGCGGGATGCGGCTCCCACGGCGCGGTGTGGTGCTCGCCGATCCAGCATTCCTGGTAGCCGAGCTCGTCGAGCCAGCGCAGCACCTGCAGGTCCCAATCGTGACCTTCCTTCAATCCGCACTCCGGCGGATGCGAAGGCATCGCGAAATATCCGAGTTCCATGGGCTTTCCTCTCGCTATTATTTTGATTTGTTTGCGGTGCAATCTTCGTCGCCCGCGCACGAAGTCTATCACGACGCGCGCCTTCAATCATTGGCTCGCCTGCGGCGAAATGATGGCTGCTGCCATGCGCCGGAGCGGCGGATGGCCGCTGGCGCGAGAGAGCACGGTCCGGAAAAGCGTGCAGCGGTTTTCCCTCGCGACAAACGCGGAACGCGTTTGCGCGGAGATCATGCGCAAACAAGAATCTAGAGCGCGATGACGATTCGTCCCAATCTCATCGCGCTCTAGGCTACCCGATGCCGCATTCGAGCTTGCGTACCGGCGACGATCTGCATGGAAATGCCGGCGAGCCAGCCGATCAGGATCAGGAAGGTCCAGGCGATATGCGGCTCCTGCCGCAGGATGATGATGCCGACCGAGAAGAACGCGGTCAGCGTCGCGAGGAACGTGCCGACTGCGGAGAGCAGCTCCGCCGTGTCGATCTTGGGGTCGTCATCCCTGTGAAAGGAAAGCTGCGGCGTGTCGATGCCGATATAAAAGGCGATCGCGCCGATGATCATCATGATGAGCAGAAACGCCTGCGAGGTCAGCGCGCCGATCGAGGAGCCGACATGGGCGGCAACGAACAGGCCGCACGCCGCACCCGCCATCGCGAGGCCAACGCGTTCCAGGACATGGGCAAACTTGCGGATGCGGAGTCGCATGGGCGGACCCTGCCGATCGCCGAGAAGCGATCCTACCCCAACTTGCCCCCGCTAGAAACAGGCGACGGCGTGCGATGTTCCGTTTCAGCGCGCCCCGAACGTGATGGGGCCGAACAGCGCCTTCTGGTTCGAGGGCTGCGAGCGCCAATATTGCGGTGGCGCGCTCACCTCGCCGTGAAGTTCGGCGGCCGCGTGCCAGCCCCAGCGCGGGTCATAGAGCATGCCGCGGGCGAGCGCGACCATGTCGGCCTTGCCGGAAGCAACGATGTCCTCGGCCTGTTTCGGCTCGGTGATCAGGCCGACGGCAATGGTGGTGAGCCCGGTCGCCTCCTTCACGCCCTGCGACAGCGGCACCTGGTAACCGGGTCCGAGCGTGATCTTCTGCAGCGGCGACACGCCGCCGGAGGAGACGTCGATCCAGTCGACATCACGTTTCTTCAATTCTTTGGTAAATTCGATGGTTTGCGCCAGATCCCAGCCGCCATCGACCCAGTCGGTCGCCGAGACGCGGACGCCGATCGGCTTGTTGTCCGGGAATACCGCGCGGACCGCGTCGTAGATCTCAAGCGGGTAGCGCATCCGGTTCGCAAGCGAGCCGCCATATTGGTCGGTACGCTTGTTTGCGATCGGCGACAGGAATTGATGCATGAGATAGCCGTGCGCGCCGTGCAGCTCCAGCGCATCGATGCCGAGCCGCTCGGCGCGTCTGGCGGCGGAGACGAAGGCTTCGCGGATGCGCGCCAGACCCGCGGCATCGAGCGCGGTCGGCGCTATCTCGCCGTCCTTGTGCGGCACCGCCGACGGTGCCACCGTCTGCCAGCCGCCCTTGTCGAGCGGGATCTGTTGTCCGCCCTCCCAGGGACGGAAGCTCGAAGCCTTGCGGCCGGCATGGGCGAGCTGCATCGCGACCGCGGCCTTCGAATGCTTGCGCACCGAGGCGAGGATCGGCTTCAGCGCGGCTTCGGTGGCGTCATCATAGAGGCCGAGGCAGCCCGGCGTGATACGGCCGATGGCCTCGACATGGGTGGCCTCGATGCAGAACATCGCGGCGCCCGACAGCGAGAGGCTGTTGATGTGGGTGAAATGCCAGTCATTGGCCTGACCGTCGACAGACGAATACTGGCACATCGGCGACACTATGATGCGGTTCTGCAATTTCAGGCCGCGCAATTCGATCGGGGAGAACAGCTGGCTCATACTGGGATTTTCCGCGAGGGGGATACGGGAAGATGGCGGAAGATTAAGTGCTGCCGCGCAACTTACCAACCGGCACGCAGCCTATATCGCCATGCGCGTTTGGCGTGGCTTACGCACAAGAAGCACGGCCGGGCATGCTCACTGGTCTTCAAACGCGTCGAATTTACCGGGCTTGAGATCTATGACCTTGTAGCGGGAGCCAGGCAGCAGGGCGCACTCGGCCTCCGCCGAGAATCCGACCAGCCGTTGCCCGTCACCGGTCCTGACCTTCAGCTCCTTGCTGTAGCCGCCGAGCCGGCCGGCAAGGGCGGCATCCCTGGTCTGGAAAAGCCGACGCTCGGCGATCACGAAGCGGTTTGGGCCGCGCCAGGTGAGCTGGAAGATGCGCATGCGGTAGTCGTCGAAATCGTGATCCTCGCCGGTGATCTCGCGGCCGGCCACTTCGTGGAACAGGCTGGGACCGCTGATCAGGACCGCCCGGCGACCCTCGATGGCGTAGACATTGAGCTGCAGCATGTGCCGGTTGGTGCGGAACGTCACGGCGACATGGCGAGAATCCGGCGACCAGACCGCGTTATAGGCATCCGCTCCGCTATCGAGACAAGGGCCCGAATCGCCATCGGCCGTGCAGGTCATGTTCTCCAGAACTGCCAGGCGCTTGTGCGCCGGCTCCGCCATCAGCCAGACATGGAAATGATCGCCGCCGTCCTCGCCGCCGCCATGCGCCGCGATCGACAGCTTCTTGCTCGGCGCCAGCCCGTCACTGATGATCACGTATTCGTCCTTGCCGTATTGATATGTGCTGGTGGCACGCGCGGGACCAAGCACAAGCGCGAGGCTCGCAGCGACGATCATCGACATGAGGGCACGAATTTGCATCTCGATTGGTCGTCGCGGCCGCGCGCAGGTTCATTCCACCAGCGTAAACTGCAACAACAGCGTGCGCTGGAGCAGCGAGAAATTGTCGTCGGAGATCAAGGTCAGCACGGTGTCGCCTTCCGGCGTCACATGCGCGTCGATGCCCTCCATATTGTCGATTTCCTGGCCCAGATCCGCATCGAAAATCGACGGCCCGTCGACCACCGCGCCCGGCGCGACCGACGCCATCGGAATGCGGCGGATGCGGATGCCGACGCCGGAAAGCCAGGAAAATTTCCGCTCCAGGATCAGGAGGTCGCCCGCGGGCAGCAGCACCGCATCGCTGATGTCGAAATCCTTGGTGCGGCGGATGGCAAACTGGCCCGGCGTCGGGCCGCCGACCAGGAAGGCCATCAGATTGCCATCGGCGTCGAGGCCGCGCTCGGACATCGCGATCAGCGTGCCGGCAAGCGGCTGGCCCTTCGGCACGAAGACCAGCGCCTCCAACCCCCTGTTGTACGGCAGCCTTCGCACCAGAGGCGGCATCGGAAAGAGCTCGCCGCGGGCGCGCGTGAAACCCTTGGAGAAATCGAAGCGCAGCACGAGGTTGACGCGCTCGAGCCCGACATAGACGAAGGAGCCGTCAAGCGCGAGCGATTCCGAATCGAACCAGCCGCACGCGGTGATCGGCCGCCCGTCGGGCCCGATCATCGGCGAAGCCTCGACATCGGCAAGCCCCGTCATCTCGCGCCCGGAATAGACGATGCGGCCGGTGAACCAGGTGCCCTTGTCGCTGAGCGCGATGAAGCGTTCGCCCTTTGGATCGAGCCGCAGCCCCGACAACCCGCCAAACCCGCGAAAGGAAGACGTCAGCACCAGCCCGCTGCGCCATTGCAGCGAACCGAACCGCAGATGCGTGCGGTCGCGCGGATCGAAGGAGGCGATCGGCCGCGCATTGACCTCGATGGAGGCCGCCTGGGTGACGAAATTCCCGTCCCTCGCCGCCGGCCTTGGCGCCGGCTGGATCGCGGATTGCGCGCGAACCATGCCGGGCACGGCGACGGAGGAAAGCCCGGCCGCAAGCTGCAGCAGATGGCGGCGGGAGAACGGTTCAGTCCTCATGGGGAGGGGCAGTCCCGTACCCGCTTCTGCTCATCTCTTCTAGGAATGCAATCGCCGCGCGGGCGGCCGCGACACCGACGGCGCATTGTGCGTCTCGCTGAAGAGTTCGGCGAGCTTCTCGGTGATGGCGCCGCCAAGCTCTTCCGCATCGACGATGGTGACGGCGCGGCGATAGTAGCGCGTGACGTCATGGCCGATGCCGATCGCGATCAGTTCGACCGGCGAGCGGGTCTCGATTTCCTCGATGATATGGCGCAGGTGCCGCTCGAGATAATTGCCGGGATTGACCGACAGCGTGGAATCGTCGACCGGCGCGCCGTCCGAGATCATCATCAGGATCTTGCGCTGCTCGGAACGTCCAAGCAGGCGCTTGTGCGCCCAGTCCAGCGCCTCGCCGTCGATGTTCTCCTTGAGCAGGCCTTCGCGCATCATCAGGCCGAGATTCTTGCGCGCGCGCCGCCACGGCGCGTCCGCCGCCTTGTAGATGATGTGGCGGAGATCGTTGAGACGGCCGGGATTCGGCGGCTTGCCGGCGGCAAGCCAGGCCTCGCGGGATTGCCCGCCCTTCCAGGCCCGCGTGGTGAAGCCGAGGATTTCCACCTTGACGCCGCAACGTTCCAGCGTGCGCGCCAGGATGTCGGCGCAAGTCGCCGCGACCGTAATCGGGCGGCCGCGCATCGAGCCGGAATTGTCGAGCAGCAACGTCACCACGGTATCGCGGAAGGTGGCTTCCTTCTCATGCATGAAGGAAAGCGGGTGATAGGGATCGGTCACCACGCGCGACAGCCGCGCGGGATCCAGGATGCCTTCTTCGAGATCGAACTCCCAGGCGCGGTTCTGCTGCGCCATCAGGCGGCGCTGCAGGCGGTTGGCGAG
>Ga0153954_1001613_pt1 | contig 11458 bp, 16 predicted proteins | sample TSFL038MetaG_FD_102277 | JGI IMG/M metagenome (GOLD analysis project Ga0153954, IMG submission 102277) | Attine ant fungus gardens microbial communities from Florida, USA - TSFL038 MetaG | ecosystem: Host-associated > Fungi > Mycelium > Unclassified | place: USA: Florida, Wekiwa Springs State... | reverse complement strand
CTGGTCGCTCGAAACGCTGCGCCGCTGGCTTGCCCAGAAGGTCGGCAAGACCGATGTGGAAACGCTGCGCCAATATGTCGGCTATCTGCCGAAATATCTGGTCCAACGCTTCATCTCGGATAAACAGGATGCCGTCGTCGTCGAAGGCCGCCTGCCCGATATCGATTCGAGCCAGCTTCTCCCCGTCGTCAATGCGCTCGACAAGAATCTCAACGCTGTGCGCGCTGCGCATCCGGGCTATGAGATCGCCGTCACCGGGCTCGCCGTCATTGCCGCGCATAACAGCGCCAGCATGATCGAGAAATTGAACCGTGGCCTGACGATCGAAATCATCTTCGTCGCCGCCTTCATCGGCCTCGCCTTCCGTTCGTTCTCGGTATTGCTCGCCTCGATCATGCCGGCGGTCTTCCCCGTCTTCACCGCCGGGACGGCGCTTTGGATCCTGGGGCAAGGCTTGCAATTTGCGAGCGTCGTGGCGCTGACCGTCTCCTTCGGCCTTGGGCTCAGCGCGACGATCCACTTCCTCAACCGGCTACGACTCGAGGACAAGCCGGGCCAAGACCCGGCCATCGCGGTCGAGCGCGCCACGATCCTCATCGGTCCGGCGCTGATCCTGACCTCGATCGTGCTCGCCTGCGGCTTGGCCATGACGATCTTCTCGCAATTGCCATCGCTGCGGCTCTTCGGCTGGCTGAGTTCGTTCGCGATGCTGACGGCGCTGATCGCCGATCTCTTCATTCTGCGGCCGACCATCATGCTGCTGATGCGCTGGAACCGGGGCCGGCGCTGGAGCTAAAGCATCGGTTTAAAATAAAAAGTGCCCGGATGTTCGGGATGAACATCCGGGCGCCTTGAAATCTGACAATCGCAAGAAGGCGTATCGCCTTCTATTCCCTATGCATCGCGACCGTCACGCCGACGACATCGGTGCCGCCGGTCGGCGTGATCGTGACCGATTGCGAGCGGCCGTGGGTGACGATCGAAATCGCGGCCGTAAAGCCCACGCCCTGCACATTGGCGATGATACGCGAGCCGCCGACGCGGCCGACGAGCTGCCCATTGGCATTGCGCGTCGTCTCCGCCCAGGAGCCGCGCAGAACGCCATCGGCCGTTTCCGTGACATTGCTGAGAACGTTGAACTTATAGCTGTCGCTGGCACAAAGCAGGCTCTGGTTCAAAGCGTCGCCGCCACCCGAGACGGCATAGGAACCCTTGCAACGGATACGCTCGTGCGTCCCGTTCTTCATAGAAATGACCCCCGAGCCTCCCCAATAGCCGGCGAGCGACCGCAAGGCGCTCTCCGCATGGACCTCGGCGCTAAACGCGGCGGCCGCGAGAAAGGCTGCGACCAAGGGCACGCTTTTGCTCAACTTCACCGGCATGAAAATCCCTCCATTAACATCCGCGCGCGGTGTCCCGCGAGGCGCAGGCTACACATATTCTCGCGGTTGGCTTTTGCAATCTGACGACATCGCGAAGGAAAGTCCCTTCGTGACAAAGGCGAGGGAGTTTAGCGCAGGCGCCCGCAACCGCAAGATTTCGCATCCGAACGAATACAGCCGGGCATCGCCCCTTGAACCTGGGCAGTAACTTTCAGGCGCGGCGCGCCGCGAAAAGGTCGTGGATGCGGCGCGCGAGCCCGTCACGCACGGCGCGATAGGCATCGAGCACGGTTTCGCGCGAGCCCTCGACAAGCGTCGGGTCAGGCGTCGGCCAATAGACGAGTTCGGTTGGCGCGCCGCGGGCGAGTTCCGCGATCCGGTCGCGCGCTTCCGGCGTCAGGCTGACAACGAGATCGAAAGCCTCGTCCTCGAATTCCTCCCACGCCCGCGGCGGCCGCAGCGCGCTTTCGATGCCGATCTCGCGCAAAACTTCGGCCGCAAAGCCGTCGGTTCGGCCGCGCCGCAGGCCGACGGAGGCAACATAGACTTTGTTACTGGAGATTTTGCGCGTCAGCGCTTCCGCCATGGGCGAGCGAACGCTGTTCTCCGAACAAACGAAGAGAATGGATTGCGGCGCGCGCCTTACAGGGCCTTGCGGGGCATCCATATCGGGCACGACGGATCCCTATCCCTTCCAATGCAAAGCCGTGACGAGGGTGAAGATGCGCCGCGCGGTATCAAGATCGCAGATGATCTTGCCTTTGAGACGCTCCTGCAACAGCGTCGCGGCTTCGTCATGCAAGCCGCGGCGGCCCATGTCGATCGCTTCGATCTGCGCCCGCGTCGCCGAACGGATCGCGTCATAATAGCTTTCGCAGATCAGGAAGTAATCCTTGAGCAGGCTGCGAAACGGCGTCAGCGACAGAATGTGGACGGCGATGACCTCGCCCGCCTCGCTTGAGATTTCGAGCGCCAGTTTGGCGTCGTGCAGCGAAATTTTCAGCGCATAGGGACCTTGGTCGCGATCCGGCAGGCCGAAATCGTTCTCCTCGACGAGGTCGTAGATCGCGATCTGGCGCTCGTGCTCCTGATCGGACGTGCCGCGGCCAATCGAAGCCTCGTCGAGGGTCACCGACACCAGACGATTGCGCCGTGGCTCCTTTGGGGTCATGAGTTCGTCAGGCCAAGCCGGAACGCCACGGAACGGGCATGTGCGTCGAGCCCCTCGGCCTTGCCGAGGGCAACCGCCGCCGGGCCGAGCGCCGCGAGGCTTTCGGCCGAGCATTTGAGGATCGACGTGCGCTTCATGAAATCAAGTACGCTGAGGCCGGACGAGAACCGCGCCGAACGTGCCGTCGGCAGCACATGGTTCGAACCGCCGACATAGTCGCCGATCGCCTCCGGCGTATGACCGCCGATGAAGATCGCACCGGCATTCCTCACGCGACAGGCCAGAGCCTCCGCATCGCGGGTGATGATTTCGAGATGTTCCGGCGCGAGACGGTCGGCGAGCGGCAGCGCTTCATCGATCGCGGCGACTTCGATAATCGCGCCATGATCGCGCCAGCTCGCGCTCGCAATGGCCACGCGTGGCAGGCTTGCAAGCTGGCGCTCGACCGCCGCTGCAACCGACTGGGCGAGTGCGGCGCTATCGGTGATCAGGATCGATTGCGCGGCGGAATCATGCTCGGCTTGGGCCAAGAGATCCGCGGCGACCCAATCCGGATTGGCAGTGTCGTCGGCAATCACCAGCACTTCCGACGGGCCAGCGATCATGTCGATGCCGACAGTGCCGAAAACGCGGCGCTTGGCGGCCGCCACATAGGCGTTGCCCGGGCCGACGATCTTCGCCACCGGCGCAATCGTCGCGGTGCCGTAAGCGAGCGCGGCAACCGCCTGCGCGCCGCCGACGCGGTAGATTTCGTCCACCCCGGCAAGCTTGGCGGCGGCGAGCACCAGCGGCGCAATCTCGCCGCGCGGCGCCGGCACGACCATGACGAGCCGGGCGACGCCGGCGACTTTCGCCGGCACGGCATTCATCAAAACCGACGACGGATAGCTCGCCGTGCCGCCCGGAACATAAAGTCCGGCGGCTTCGATCGCCTGCCAGCGCCAGCCGAGCTCGACGCCGAGCGCGTCGGTGAAAATCTGGTCGCTCGGCCGCTGGCGCTCATGGAATACCGTGATCCGCTCATGCGCCAGCCGCAGAGCGGCGAGCGCCTCGGGCGCCGCGGCCTGCTCTGCCGCGGCGATCTCCGCCGGCGAGACGGCGAGCCCCAAAACGCCGAGATCGACATGGTCGAATTTTTGCGAATAGGCGATAAGCGCCTTGTCGCCCTCGGCAACCACATCGGCGATGATCGCCTGCACGGCCTGATCGACATCGACCGCCGCCTCGCGCTTCGAGGCCAGCAGGGCGGCAAAAGCCGTCCCGAAAGCGGGGCTGCGCGTGTCGAGCCGTTGCGGCATATCCTGTCCTTTCGAAGGGAATTCTCTGTTAGCCACGCGGGCGCCGCATGGCAATCGCCCGGTATCGGCGGGCTTGGAGGTTTGAGGCCCTGGCTTAAAGCAGGCGGGCGACCTCAGGGGCGATCTCGGCCGGCTTTACGAGGGGTGCGAACCGCTCGACGACAGTCCCCTGCCGGTCGATGAGGAACTTGGTGAAGTTCCATTTGATCGCTTCCGTCCCGGCAAAGCCCTTCTGCGCCTTCTTCAGGAACTGGTAGAGCGGATGCGCGCCGTCGCCATTGACCTCGATCTTGGCGAACATCGGAAAGCTCACCCCGTAATTCAACGTGCAGAACTCGCCGATCGCCGTCTCGTCACCCGGCTCCTGGCTGCCGAACTGGTTGCAGGGAAAACCGAGAACATCGAAGCCCTTGGCGTGATATTTCTGATAAAGCGCCTCAAGCCCTTCATATTGCGGGGTGAACCCGCATTTGCTCGCCGTATTGACGACGAGCAGCACCTGGCCGCGGAAGTCCGCAAGCGATTTTTCCTTACCGTCCAAGGTCTTGGCCGAAAAATCGTAGATTGAGGCCATGCTCTTTATCCTGTCCGCCAGCGGGCGCCCTGCTCTAATGCCAAAGACGCAGCCTTCGCAAGCATATTGGCCGGAATCAAAAAAGCCCCCGCCCCGGGCGAACCGGAGCGGGGGCAAGGCGGGAGGAGCGACTTGAAAGGCGTGGCTATTTGACCGTCGCGACCAAGGCGATCGGCCCCGAGGCCGTCTCGGCGAGACGTGCCTTCAAGATGTCGATTTTGGCGTCGAGCTGGGCAATGTGATCGCGCAGATCGATGATCGTCTTCTCGTAGACATCGATCTTCTCTTGCAGGCGGCCGATTTCCATCCGCAGTTCACCGATCGTTTTCTCGTAAATCTGCATCAGCGTGGCGATGCGCGAATCGAGGATGGACGCGAGCGTCGGCTGCCGGTTGATCAGCGCCGACAATATGGTGGCAATCGATCCGATCATCGTGCCGATAAGACCGGCAATAAGCGGCAACCAGAATTCGTTGGGCATCGGCGGCCTACGGAACGACGGCCTTGGGGCCCAGCGTGCCGCCGAGCGCGCTGCAAACACTCGCCGAAGCGACATAGACCTTGCCGTCAGTGCCGATGAGCGACTGACCGGCGCCGACGCCCGCCTCGATCTGCTGCGCCACAGCACTCGCGTCGGCGACGGCGCATGTGAAAGCCGTCACGCCGGATTTGAGCGAACCGATCGCCTGCTGCGTCGCGGGCGCGTCGATCCAAGCGACGGCGTTGTTGATCGCCTGATCGAATTCGGCACAACCGCCGAGGCAGACCGCAAGCGCAAGCGCGCCCGCGCAGAAAACGCGTTTCATCCTTCATCCTTTCGAGATTTGAGTCTTGTGCGCGGCTCAGGTCGTTACAGACGTCCCGCCCCGGTAACCACGCAGTTTTCGGTCCGACGCCTTATTCGAAGCGATCCTGGATCGTGCGTTCGAGATCGAGCGTGACTTGCGGGATTTTGCCGTTGGCGAATTGCATCAGCAGTTCGAAGCCGCCGAGCGCCGCGGCCAGATCATCGGCGGCGATCGCGACCGGCGGCACGAACACGCCGATCACGCGCAGCACATCGTCGATCGTCGTGATTTCGCCGGCGAGATCCGCGCTCTGGAAAGCTTGCGCGGCCTTGCTGAAATCGATCTGCGAAGCATATTTGAGCGCCATCGCGATCTTCTCGATGTCGGTCGCAAAGGCGCTCATGCCGCGGGCGCCTTGCTCTTGATCGGCGCGGCCGGTGCTAGATCGAGATTGGCGGCACTGGCCTCGGCCGGAAGCGCCCCCGTCGCCGACAGCCGCGCGATCAACATTTGTCCAAGATTGTCACCAAGCTCCTTAAAGAGCCCCGGTGCTTGCGCGACGAGATATTGCGCGGCTTGGCGCAGGACTGCATTGGCCATTGGAATTTCGAGCACTTTGCCTTTTTCCGCGCCTTCAACGAGGGCAAAGCCCGCCTCGATGGCGCGGGTCATCACCTGATCGATATGGGCGGCGTGCAGTGCCCGCGCGATGTCGGGCCCAAGTCGCGCCGCAAGCCACGCAAGTGCAAGGCTCGCAAGCGAAACGGCGGCGGGATGCAAGGCCGCAAGAATGTCATTGATGAGCGCCCCCAACGGAATGGTGACGATCGTCGTGCTTGCCGCATAGGCAGACGACGCGGCAAGCGTCATCGCCGCCGCAAGGAAGATGCGCGCGCGCATGGATGATCCTTTGGTGATTTGCCGCGAACCGCGCGGCGCGGCGAAAGGCTTCGGCCCCAAAGGGACCGTCGTCGCGGCACAAATCACCGCGCTTAAATCGTGAAAAAGCGATGCGAGGCGCAAATAGGCGCCTCGCATGGACTTATTAGAGCGTGATTACTGGCCGGGCGCCATGCCGTTATATTGCGCGCCGAGACCGTCTTCCTTGCGCACGGTGTAGTACGCGACCGACATCGTGCTCATATTGATGCAGGTAATATTGACGTTGACGCTTTCCTGATCGCCGGTGGCGTTATAGCCGATCACCGATTTCGGATTGAGCGTCTCGGTGCAAACGCATTGGCCGGCACCGTGGCAGGTGAAATCCTTGGCCTCGGCGGCAAGCGGCGATAGGCCTGACATCAGACCGGCGATGATTATTGCTTTTTTCATTTTCAGCTCCGCTGGTGGTGTGGTTCTGCACCTCACGAAAATGCCGCTTGTTCGCGTGCGGCCATTTGCGCGAGAACGCGTGCGACGACGTCGGCCTTGACCACGTTCCTCCCCGGACAATCATGATGATCGCGGCGGCACTCTTTGTGAAAATGCAGCCCGCGTACGCCAAGCTTGAAGCCATCCGGGCGCAATTCAAGCTTGCGATGTAACACTGCCAGCGCTGCGACCGTATTGTCGCGGACTTGCGCGCCTGGCCCGCTGTCAAAACTGTCCGTCGCGTAGTCGCCGATCATTTCGACGCCGAGCGTCAGATGATTCCAGCACGAGACGGAGACGCCGACCTGCGTCAGATCACAGAGGTTCCAAATCAAATCCTGTGCCACGAACAGGTGGACGCCGGAATGCCAGTGCAAAATGTCGCGCTCATAGTGTTTCTGCGCCACAATCCTTTGCTGAGCGGAATGTGACGATTGAAGCCAGGTTGCGAGATTTGGCACGCCGGTATTGTGCAAAGTGACGAAGCGCGGGCGCCAATCTCGCCACGTCAGCTCTTCGACGAAGACGGCAAATGCGGCCGGCGTATAGCCCTTGGGTTCGGCAAGGAAGGTCATCGCAACGCCGCCAGGGCGACGACGGCGCGGCCATAGTGCGTGCAGCGCGGGCCGCGCCAGACGCCCGAATTATAGGCGCTGGCCACGGCGCACCAGCCGTCCCGCCGGTGCAGCGCCAGGGCGAGCTTGAGATAGCGCACCCCGGCCTCGATCCCCGCCTCGCCATAAAGATTGCCCGTGACGCCGACTTGGCGCGCGGTCTGTGGCAGAACCTGCATCGCGCCACGCTCGCCCGCCGCGCCGCGCATCGCCATGTGGAACCCCGATTCGAAGCGCGCGACCGCAAGCGCGAGCTGCGGCGGAACGCCAAGTGCTTCGGCTTTGGCGCGGACCATGGCGGCGACGGCGACGCCGCGGATAGCACGGGTCGCGGACTCGATCGGCCGAACGACAACGTCGGCGAAGGGAGGTGCGGGCGGTGCGGGCGGTTGGAAAAGCGAACCGAACCCCGCAGACCATCGCGGCTCTATCGCCCCGATCCGCGTGTCGATCGCGATGCGGCCAGTGTTATGAGGATGCGCAAACATCGCGTGATAGTGAAATTGTTCGCGCCTATAGCGACGCCCACCAGCATGCGCGTGCGGCACGACGATGAAAGCCTGCATTAGAAACAGGCATAGGGCGGCGATCACGGCGCGCGCGAACGCGCCGCGGACATGCGGTTCGATCATCATTCACCTTGGGTTTGAAATGCCGCCGCAGCGGCGGGAAATCAGTTCAACGTGCCGCCACGCCAGATACCCGGCGACGGCGAGAAGAAAATGCCGATCTTGCCGGCCGCAAGCGAAATACCGGTTCCCGAGGTCTCGCCGTTGATCGTGTCGGAGCTCGTCCCGAAAAGCTGCAGGGCATTGGCGCCGTCGTTGATCACGACCTGAAAGACATTTGTGGTCGACGAGGGCGCGAGCGCGCAGCTATCATTCGCGGAAGCAACAATCGTCACGCGGCTGATCGTCTTGGAAAGCACTGTCGCGCTTGCTTGGCCGCCGCCCGCGTGCGCGGCGATGTTATCTTGTGTGGTGTTGAGCAAGACTTCGGCAAGTTTTGCCGCCGGCCAGCCGCCAGCGGTCACACCATCGTTCAGGACCAGGCGATTGTTCGTGACGTCCGCGACGGCCTCGCCCTGTGCGCCGGTAAAAGCGGCCAGCGCGGCCGAAGTAAGCGCCTTGCGCAAGGAAAGCTGGACGCTCATGCGGCCTCTCTCTCGGTGAAATTGTGTACGGCGGTACGGCTCAGTTGACTGTGAAGCGGCACCCGCCACCGGCGCCCGGACCGCCGCTGAACCCGCCATTGACGAAGAAGCCTGGGCCGCCGGCGCCGACCGTGCAAGAGATCGTGCTGCCGACTGTCAGTTGGCCCGCGGTGTATGTTTCAGAAACATAGGCGCCGGAGCCGCCGCCCCCGCCATAAATCGCCGGCGGATCATAGAAAGCGGCGCCGCCGCCACCACCGCCTGGGAAGGCTCCTGTGCTGCCCTCTCCGTTGGGTTCTGTGCCTCCCGGCGGGACGCCACCAGCGCCACCGTTGGGCGCCGCCCCGCCATCGCCGAGTGTCGAGCGGGGCGTCCCGCCGCCCGAATTGCCGCTGATGTTCGTTGTGCCGCCCGACGCGATGCCGCCAGCGCCCGCCGGCCCATTAGCTTCCGATCCCGGCGCGCCGTTTGAGCCGCCGGTGCCGCCGCCGGCATCCTGGCCCAAACTTGTTGACGATTGGCCGCCGTTGGTTCCGCCCCCCGGCAGGTTCGTGGCGCCTCCAGCACCAGCACCGCCGCCCCAAACCTCGACCTTGAGCGAATTGAAGCATGGCACCGTGAACGTGTTGGAGGAAGAAAACGTGACGGTTTCCGGCGTGACACTGCAGCCGCCGCCCCCGCCACCGCCGGCACCACCTCCGCCACCGCCGCCCGATGACGGAGTCGGAACGAAGGGCGCGACCGGCGCGAAAAAGAATGCCGGCGCCGGCGTTGACCAGGCCAGCGCACCGGCAAGCAGCAACGCGCGCGCAAGGGTCGCAAAAGCGAAAGCGCAAAACTTCATTGGTAAGCCGTGGCCAGATAATGAGAGATGCCGGCGATGCGCGTGATGATCACGTTGAAATGCGCGCCCGAAGTTGTGGTGAGGGCATCGCCAACATTCGCGCCCTCGGTGTAACCGGCGAAATTGACCGAGCCCGCCGACGATCCGTTGGTGATCTGGATCACGCAACTGCCATCGCTCGAAGGCACTGAGAAATTGAAAGCCCCGTTATTGGTGAGCGTTTGCAATGGCCCCTTGCCACAATCCGGCGCAAAGGTGCCGCTGGCGATGCCATTGCCATAGGCGGTGATATTCGCGCCGCCGGATGCGGTCTGATCCGCAACATCGAGCATAGCCGGCGAATGCGAGCCCGGCGGGATTGTCAGCGTTGTCGCGCCGCTGAGATTAAATCCGAGCGTCCCGCCGACCAGCGACAAGCTGGTCACCGCGCCGTTGGCGGGCTGATAAAAGGCGACGCGCCAGACGCCGCCGCCGAGATAAACGATGATGGCTTGATCGTTCGCGCCGGTCGCGATGTTGCCGCCACCGGGCGTCAGCAGCGACGCGCTTTCGGTCAGCGCCAGCGATCCTGTGAATGAAAGAAACTTGAGCTGCCCGATCTGGCAGGTCGCCGCGAAGCTCGAAATGGTCACCGTGCCGGTGATCGAGATCGCATTTTGCGGCACGCTGCAGGGATCGATCGTCGCGGCCGACGCAATCGTGGCGACGCCACCGCCAAGGATCGGGATGAAGAGATGATTGCCCTTGTCGATGTAGCCGAAATAATCGAACGCTGACGAGTCGTAGATGCCGAACGAGGCGAAACCGGAAAAGCCGGAGTTGGTATTATAGAACCCCTCCCCTTCCTGGGGGGCGCCCGAGCAATCGACGGCGCCATTGGTGCCGCGACCGTTCTCAAGGATTGTCTCGATCGCGGCTTGCAAAAAGCCCTGCTCTTGCAATGCCGAGAAAACGCCCGTTGTCGGCAAGCAGCCGGAACCCACGGTTTGCGCGAACACTGGCGAGGCCAGCGCAAGCAGGAATGCGAAGGCGATAAAGATGCGGCGCATGTCAGAAGCCTTGTGCTGTGACGTTCACATTGGCGCGGCTGACGGCCACGCCGGAATTGAAGATCGTGACGGTACAGCCCGTGAGGTTGAGGCTGCCGATCTGGTAAGTGTCGCCCGCCTGTAGATTCGAGACGGTGACCAGCGGCAGTGTTGAGCCGGTCGGGCCTTTATTGAATTGCGCCGCCGAAGTGGCGCCGTCTGGCGTGAAGGTGATCGGGAGGCCCGCGCTCGGCACGGTGACGCCGAGATAATGGTCAACACGATCTTCAACCGAACACTGCGCCTTAAGCGCCGTGACAATGGCTTGCACGCCGGGGTTCGGCGCTTGAATGGCCAGCCGCCAATTGACGAGCCGCGCCTGATACTGGCCGGGAACATATTTCTGCCAAGGCGACCAAGTCGCCGAGGCAATCGCGGCCGCGCGCTCGGCTGCGGTCAAACTCGGGAGCGGCGGCCCGTTATAGCTGGTGCCAAGCGAGATCTCGACCCAGGCGATGACTTGCGATGCCGCGGCCGCGCCGAGAAAATCGAGCGCGGAAAGCCAATTTTGGCCGAGCAGGTAACCGCCGATCTGCCCGACTTGCCCCGGACCGCCCCGCAACTCGAAAGCGCCCGTCGCACCGTTGAATGACCAAGCGACCGGTCCCGCCGGCCGCGGCGAAGCGCCGATCGGGAGCGCTCCAATCGGCGCAAATCCAAGCATGAATGATCTCTCAGGTCGGGAGAGGCGCGCCGGTCGCCGATGCGGTGATGCCGATGGCGATCACGCCCTCATAACCAAGGTCGAAAATGTCTTTCTGCGGCACGGTGTAATAACCGATCACTGGAGCGTTTCCGGCCGCCGCAGCGGCCAGCATGAGGGCAACGGGCGTCGTCGGGCGCGCTATGCCCTCAAGCGTCGCCCGTGCGCCTTTGACGGCGACTTCGCCGGTCGCGCCCGGCAGCTGATGTTGCGCCTGGACGCCGCCCGTCTCGCCCGTGACGCTGAATTCGCCCGCATGACCGGAGACGCCCTCGGTCGATAGTTTGGCCTGCTCGCCGGTGACATGAAATTCGCCGGTCTGGCCCGGCGTATGGCGCCCGGTCGATCTGGTGTCTTGACCTTCGGTGACCGAAAATTCGCCGGTCGCGTCGGCGAGCGAATAGGCAATTGGTGCGTCGCCCTGCGTCGAACCAACCGGCAGGGCGCCAATGGGCGCAAATCCGAGCATGGT
>Ga0153954_1001612_pt1 | contig 11462 bp, 11 predicted proteins | sample TSFL038MetaG_FD_102277 | JGI IMG/M metagenome (GOLD analysis project Ga0153954, IMG submission 102277) | Attine ant fungus gardens microbial communities from Florida, USA - TSFL038 MetaG | ecosystem: Host-associated > Fungi > Mycelium > Unclassified | place: USA: Florida, Wekiwa Springs State... | reverse complement strand
GGAACGACATCACCGACCGCGATCTCGATGCCAGGGTCGAGCGCACGCGCTCACGTCCGATTCCCGCGGGGCAGGTGAGCGTCAAGCAGGCGGTGGCCTTTCTGGTCGCGCAGGCGTTGATCGGTCTCGCCGTGCTGTTGCAGTTCAATCGCTTCGCTGTCATGACCGGCATCGCCTCGCTCGCCATCGTCGCGATCTACCCCTTCATGAAACGCATCACCTGGTGGCCGCAGATCGTGCTGGGACTCGCCTTCTCCTGGGGCGCGCTGATGGGATTTGCGGTGACCTTCGGCAGCATCGGTGCGACCGCGCTGGTGCTCTACGCCGGCTCGATCGCCTGGGTGATCGCCTATGACACCATCTATGCCCATCAGGACACCGAGGACGACGCGCTGATCGGCATCAAATCCACCGCGCGCCTGTTTGCCGAGCGCACACATGAGGCGCTGGTGATCTTCTACGGCCTGGCTGTGGTGCTGATCGGCGTGGCGCTGGCGTTGGCCGGTGCGGGATTTGCCGCCTGGATCGGGCTTGCGGCGTTCGCCGTGCATCTCGGCTGGCAGGTGCGCAGCCTGAAGATCGGCGATCCTGCCCTGTGCCTGCGCCTGTTCAAGTCCAACCGCGACGCGGGATTGCTGCTGTTTGCGGGGCTTGTGGTCGACGCGGTGATGCGCGCCGCGTGATGGGGATTAGTAGGGTGGGTTAGCGCAGCGTAACCCACCAATTCTCGACAACGACAAGAGGTGGGTTACGCCTGCGGCTAACCCACCCTACAAAATCAGCTCAATTCCTTGCGATGATCTCGCGCTCGCCGCGATAGATGTTCGCTTGATTGAGCAGCGCACCCACGCGCCGACGCATCAGGAATTTCGGCCGGCGGAGGCGGATCACGTTGCGGCGGCGACGGCGGGCCGTGGGTTCGCGGGAATTGTCCTGCAATTGCGGCAGCGAGAAAATCTCGCTCCACGTCTGCCAGGCGGTTTCGATTTCTTCTGCATCCGCACTGACGCAGAGTGGAATGGTGAGTGATGGATCGCGATGCAGCAGCACAAGCATCTGCGCATCGTCGCTGCCGCGCAGCGCGACGCCGAGAAAATCTCTGACGCGAACATTGACGGCCATCCGCATGCCCTGGATGGCACGGCGCAGCACGACGTGTTCGCGGTGTAGTTCGACCTGCCGCATGCCGCCATCCGCGCGGATGTCATGCGCGGCAAAGCTCACGGGCAGAGAAAGAGGGTCGAGCCGCAGAGCGCGGCTCGACCCGGCGGGATTGCTCCCGCTTGTTGCTGTTTGACGCCTCACGGCTTGTTCTCCCCGCCGGGATTATGTTCCCGGTCGATGCGTGAGACTGTAGCCGAGCCTCGTCCGTTTGGTCTTAAAAAGCCTGGTTAAGGAGGCGTCACCGGGCCGCAAATGCCTGTCATGATTGACAAGACCTTGGCGTGCATGATTGACGAGACGTTGTGCGAACCCGGAGAATCTTAGATTCCGAGCGCGTGAAAATGCTTGAAGTCCGCGCCAATCGGGCACATCTGTCGGGTTCGCTGCCTCGCGCCGGCACCCCGTAAAAAGTCAGGGATTTCGTTCGTGAACTCTTCACCATCCGACGCATCGACGCTTTCGAAGAAAATTCCCAACGCCGGCCTGTTCGATCAGTCGGCGCTCGCGGCGCTGGCCGAGCGTCTGGTCGAGGCAGCCAAGCGTGCCGGCGCGGATGCTGCGGATGCGGTTGCGGTGCGCGGCATCTCGCAAGGGGTCGAGGTGCGCGACGGTCGCGTCGAGGAATCCGAGCGCTCCGAAGGCGATGACGTCGGCTTGCGCGTGCTGGTCGGCCGGCGCCAGGCGGTGGTGTCCACCAATGATGTCAACGGCGACGGCATTGCCAGGCTTGCCGAGCGCGCGGTGGCGATGGCACGCGTTGCGCCCGACGATAAATATGTCGGCCTCGCCGATCCCGCCTTGCTGGCGCGCGACTTTCCCGATCTCGATCTGCTCGATCCCGAAACCCCCGAAGTCGCCGAGCTCGAGCGACGCGCGCAGGAAGCGGAGGCGGCGGGCCTTGCGGTCAAGGGCGTCACCAAATCCGGCGGCGCATCGGCCTCCGCCGGCATCGGCGGCATGGTGCTGGTGACGAGCGCCGGTTTCCACGGCTCCTATTTGCGTTCGAGCCAGGGCATTTCGATGACTGCGATCTCGGGTGATGGCACCTCGATGGAGCGCGATTACGATTACACCTCGGCGCCGCATGCGGCGGATCTGGAAAAGCCCGAGCGCGTCGGCCGCACCGCGGGCGAGCGCGCGGTGGCCCGCGCCAATCCGCGCAAGGTCGAGACCTGCAAGGTGCCGGTCGTCTATGACCCTCGCGTCTCCTCTTCGCTGGTCGGCCATCTCGTTGGAGCTGTGAACGGCGCCTCGATCGCGCGCAAGACCAGCTTCCTGAAGGACAAGCTCGGCGCGCAGCTCTTTGCGAAGAACATCCGCATCATCGACGATCCCCTGCGCAAGCGCGGCCTGCGTTCGCAATCCTTCGACGCCGAGGGTGTCGCTGCGAAGAAGCTCGCCATTGTCGATGATGGCGTCCTGACCACATGGCTTCTGGATTCGTCGACCGCGCGTGAATTGGGCATGCAGACCACCGGCCACGCCCATCGCGGCGTCTCGTCCTCGCCTTCGCCCGGGCCCTACAATTTGCATCTCGAACCGGGCGAGCCGACGCTGGACGAACTGATCGGCGACATCAAGCAGGGCTTCTACGTCACCGACCTGATCGGCTCCGGCGTCAACGGCGTCACCGGCGACTATAGCCGCGGTGCGTCCGGCTTCTGGATCGAGAACGGCAAGATCACCTATCCCGTCAGCGAGGTGACGATCGCAGGCCACCTGCTCGAGATGTTCAAGTCGATGACGGTGGCCAACAACCTGGAGTTCCGCTACGGCGTCAACGCGCCGACCGTGCGCATCGAGGGATTGACGCTTGGCGGACGCTGACCTCGGTCGCGCGCAAGGCGAAGTTTCCGCGCGCGACGCCAAACTGCTGAGAGACACCGTGCGCGAGGCCGGCCGGCTGGCGCTATCGCTGTTCGGCACCGAACTGAAGAAATGGACCAAGGGCGCGTCTTCGCCGGTCTCCGAAGCCGATATCGCCGTGAACGATCTCCTGGAGGCGCGGCTGCGCGGCGCGACGCCGGATTATGGCTGGCTGTCGGAAGAAAGCGTCGACGATGAAGCGCGGCTCGGCAAGCACCTGGTGTGGATCGTCGATCCGATCGACGGCACCCGCGGCTATCTCGCCGGCCGCGAGGACTGGTGCGTGAGCGCGGCGCTGGTCGAGGACGCCGTTCCCGTGCTGGCCGCCGTCTACGCGCCCGTCACCGACGAGTTTTTCTTCGCAGGCCGCGGGCAGGGCGCCACGCGGAACGGCGCGCCGATCCAGGCGACGGCGGGGAGCGAACTTGATTTCGCGCGCATCGCGGGTCCCAAACCGCTGGTTGAACGGCTGAACCCCACCTCGCAGGAAATCACCCTGCATCCGCGAATCGCGTCGCTGGCGCTCCGGCTGTGCCGGGTCGCGCATGGAAATCTCGATGCGGCCTTCGCCGGCGGCCAATCGCGCGACTGGGATCTTGCCGCGGCGAATTTGATCGTGCAGGAAGCGAATGGTAGAATGACCGCGCTTTCCGGGGACGCGATTCCGTATAATCGCCGGGAAGTGACGCACGGGGTGCTGGTGGCAGCGGGACGCGATCGTCATGCGAGCATCGTCTCGCATTTCCGAAATCGTCCATTGCCGTAAATCATCCCGTTCACGCCTTGGAACGTACCTGCCGGGCCTTATCGTTGAGGAAGAACAGCCATGCCAGACAGTGCCCCGCAGCAACTGCTCCATCTCGTCATCGGCGGCGAGCTGATCGACTTCGAGCACAATACCTTCAAGGACCTCGACCAGGTCGAGATCGTCGGCGTCTATCCAAACTACGCCACCGCCTATGCGGCGTGGAAGGCCAAGGCGCAGGCGACCGTGGATAATGCCCAGATGCGCTATTTCGTGGTGCATCTGCACCGGCTGCTCGATCCGTCACAGGATACCAAGCCAGACACGAAACCCGCCCGTTGAAAAAACTGCTTCGCAATATGCTGCGCAGCGGCTGGTTTCAGCGCGCTGTGGGTTTTCTCGCAGCCGAATGGCTGCGGTTCGTGTGGCGGACCAACCGTTTCACGTTCGAGCCGGGTGGGTTCGATGGACTCTATGAACGGGTCGAGGGACAATTCCCCGCGATCTTCGCGTTCTGGCACGGCCAGCATTTCCTGACGCCGTTCATCAAGACCAAGGAGAGCCACAAGGCCAAGGTTCTGATCTCGCTGCACCGCGACGGCGAGTTCAACGCGATCGCGGCCGAGCGGCTCGGCATCGGCACCATCCGCGGCTCCGGTGATCACGGCGCTGCGTTCCACCGCAAGGGCGGCGTCGGCGCCTTCAAGGAGATGGTACGCGCGCTCGATGACGATTATAATGTGGCGCTGACCGCCGACGTGCCGAAGCGCTCGCGCGTCGTGGGTCTCGGCATCATCATGCTGGCGCGAGAATCCGGACGGCCGATCATGCCTTTCGCCATGGCCACCAGCCGCTACATCCAGCTCGACAATTGGGACCGCACCACCATCAACCTGCCCTTCGGACGGGGCGCGCTGGTCGGCGTCGAGGAGGTCTATGTGCCGCGCGATGCCGACGCCGAGGCGATGGAGCAATATCGCCTGAAGCTGGAAGCGATCCTGAACGAGGCGACCCGCCGCGCCTATGCGCTGGTCGGCCGTCCCGAGGGGGCCGAACGTGGCTAGTTCGCTGCCGATGACGCTGCGGTTCTATCGCAGCCTGTCCTCGGCAATGGTGCCGCTGGCGCCGGCGCTGATCAAGCGGCGCCTGCGGCTCGGCAAGGAAGATCCGGAACGTATCGGCGAGCGCCGCGGCATCACGCGCGATACGAGGCCGCAGGGGCCGATGGTCTGGATCCATGGCGCCAGCGTCGGCGAGGTGCTGGCATCAGCCGCCCTGATCGAGCGATTGCGCGCGCTCAACATCCGCATCCTCCTGACATCGGGCACGGTGACGTCGGCCGCGATCGTCGCCAAGCGCTTTCCGCCCGAGGTCATCCATCAATACGTTCCCTACGATTCCCCCCGCTATGTCGCGCGCTTCCTCGATCACTGGCAGCCCTCGCTCGCGCTGTTCATCGAGTCCGACCTGTGGCCCAACCTGATTCTTTCGAGCGCGGCGCGACGGTTGCCGATGGTGTTGATCAATGGACGCATGTCGCAGCGCTCGTTCCCACGCTGGCGCCGGGTGCATGGCACGATCTCGGCGCTCCTTGAAAAATTCGATATTTGCCTCGCGCAATCGGAAACCGATGCACAGCGTTTTGCTGCGCTCGGCTGCCGCAATGTGGTTGCGACAGGCAATCTGAAGCTCGACGTGCCGGCGCCGCCGGCCGATTCCTCAAAGCTCGAACGGCTGATGTCGGTGACGCGCGGGCGGCCGATCGTCGTGGCGGCTTCGACCCATCCGGGCGAAGAGGAAATCCTGATCGAGACGCACAAGGCGCTCGCCCGATTCCTTCCGCAGCTTCTGACGGTGATCGTGCCGCGGCATGCGGATCGCGGGCCCGCGATCTGGCGGCTGGTCGATGCCGCGGGACTGAAGGCCTCGCTGCGGTCGCGCGAAGAAATGCCGGTGGCATCGACCGACATCTATGTGGCCGACACCATGGGCGAGCTCGGCCTGTTCTATCGCCTCGCCGAAATCGTGTTCATGGGTGGATCGCTGGTGCCGCATGGCGGGCAGAATCCGATCGAGGCGGTCAAGCTCGGCGCCTCGGTCGTGCACGGCCCGCACGTGTTCAACTTCAGCGACGTCTATCAGGCGCTCGACTCGAGCGGCGGTGCGCGCAAGGCCGACAGCCGGGAGACGCTGGTCAAGCAGCTTGGACACCTTCTCACGCATCCCGAAGCGCGCCAGACCATGGTTGCGGGCTCTGGCCGTGTGGTGAACGAACTCGGCGGCGCGCTCGAACGCACGCTCGCCGCGCTCGAGCCCTATCTGTTGCAGATACGGCTCGAAAGGGGAGCCGCCGATGCGTGAGCCGGCGTTCTGGCACGCGCCGAAATCGTGGAAATCGCATCTGCTTCGGCCGCTCGGTGCGCTCTATGGCGCGATCACCGCGCAGCGCCTGCGGCGCAAGGGGTTCGATGCCGGCGTGCCGGTGTTCTGCGTCGGCAATTATCATGTCGGCGGCGCCGGCAAGACGCCGACCGTGCTGGCGCTGGCAAAGATTCTGCGCGAGCTCGGCGAGACGCCGGTCGTGCTCAGCCGCGGCTATGGCGGGCAGCGCCGCGGCCCGCTGATGGTCGAGCCGTCGCGCCACAGCGCGGTCGAGGTCGGCGACGAGCCGCTGATGCTTGCGGCCCATCTGCCGGTCGCGGTGTCGCGCGACCGTATCAACGGCGTGGCGCTGGCGAGGTCGCAGCGCGCCAGCGTGATCCTGATGGATGACGGATTTCAGAACCCGTCCATCGCCAAGGATGCCTCGCTGATCGTGATCGACAGCGATCGCGGCCTCGGCAACGGTCTCGTGTTTCCCGCTGGTCCCTTGCGGGCGCCGCTGAAGCCGCAGCTCGCCCGCACCGACGCGCTGATCGTGGTCGGCGATGGGGCTGCAAGCGGGGCGGTGTCGGCCGAGGTCATCGCGCAAGGGCGACCGGTGCTGTCGGCGCATCTGCTGCCGGATCCGGCCTCGGTCGCACAACTCGCCGGACATCGGGTGCTCGCTTTTGCCGGGATCGGCGATCCCGCGCGCTTTTTCCGGACGCTCCGGGCAAGCGGCATCGATGTCGCGCAAGAGCGCCCCTTTGCCGATCACCACCCGTTCTCGGAAAGCGAGATCGAAAGCATGGTCGCCGACGCTAAAGCGGGGCACCTGATGCTGGTGACGACGGAGAAGGATTTTGCCCGGCTGCGTGGCGGCACGGAGGCGCCCGCTTTCATCCGCGACATCGTGCCGTTCAAGGTCACCCTGGAATTTGCCGATGCCGCGCCCTTGCGGAAATTTCTGGCGGACCGCCTGTCCAAGGCGCGTGAGAAGAAGTTCCGGACGCCATAATCTGACGTGGTCCTCGCGAGGGACGAGTAGGGTGGGCAAAGCGATAGCGTGCCCACCAACAATATCTGAGATCTGGTTTGGAAATGGTGGGCACGGCGCCGACGCGCCCACCCTACGAATCTATCCCTGTGACTTCAGCGCGGCCGGATAGTGCCGCTGCAGCACGGCGCTTGGCAGCGCATAGGCCTCCTGCAGGTCGACGCTCCAGTATTTCAATTCGTCGAGCGGGATCCGCACATCGGTCACCGCGCAGCGCACATAGGTGCCCGGCGAGATCACCCGGAAATCGCCATCCAGATATTGCACCTGCGCTTCGCCATGACCCGAAGGCCCGAATTTATTCAGCACGATCCAACTCTCCGATTCGCTTCGCCCGCGCAGTCATGTCGTCGAGCGCGATCTACCATAAATAGGGTGGCCTGTCGCCGCGCAAAACCCACCGATTTGTGATGTTTTGCGGAAATCGTCGCATGTTAGCCTTTGGTGTGGATGGACGCCCTTGGTGGAAGCGCCATAACGGCTTCAAGAACCGATGCGCCTGAAGTCAGTCATCACATTCCTCACGTTTTTTGCCGTAGCTTTCCCCGCGGCCGCTGCGCCCGTGGCGGCCTCGCATCAGGTCGAGATTCCCGACGGCAACACGGTGTTGCGTGCGCAGCTCTTCAAGCCCGAGGGCGATGGCCCGTTTCCGACCGTGATCGCGCTGCATGGCTGCGGGGGGCTCGCCGGCCGGTCCGAGCCGGTATTGCCGCGCTATCGCGACTGGGCCGAGCAGTTTCTGAAAGGCGGCAAGGCGGTGCTGCTGCCGGACTCCTACGGCTCGCGCGGGCTCGGCCCGCAATGCCGCGTCAAGGAGCGCAAGGTGCGCGCGCGCCGCGAGCGGGTCGAAGATATTATGGCGTCGCGGCAATGGCTGATGCAGCAGCCCTGGGTGGCACATGACCGCATCAGCCTGATTGGATGGGCGGGCGGCGCCAATGCGTTGCTGTGGGCGGTGCGGCCGCAACTCTATTGGCATGGCGGCGAGCCCGATTTCCGTTCGGCCGTCGCGTTCTATCCGGATTGCCGCATCTCCGCGGTGCTCGGCTGGAGTGCGCGCGTGCCGACGCTGCTGCTGATCGGCGCCAAGGACGATGTCTCTTCGCCGCCGGCCTGCCGGCAGATGATCGACGGCGCGCGCGGCCGCAGCGCGCTGACGCGGATCGTCGTCTATCCCGGCGCCTATCATGATTTCGATCGCGTCAATCTGCCGTTGCATGCGGCGACGAGCAGCGCGGATGCCGGGGTGCCCGAGCGCGGCCATCTCGGCAGCGATCCCGACGCGCGCGCGGATTCGCAAAAGCTCGTCACGGAGTGGCTGGCGCGGTAGGTAAAATACCTCTTCGTCATGGCCGGGACAACTGTTTAGCCCGAGCATGACGACGCTGAGAAAGCTGCCTAAAACAAACTGCCCTGATCGGCCGGCTTGACCGCGCGCTTGGGCGCGGCGGGCTTTTGCTCGCGCGGTTTCGGCTGGCTCGACGGCGCCATGGTTGCCGGCGGCTGGTCGGCATCGGCGGTCGCGTTGACGCGGCCGTCGGCAAATTCGATCGACATCCGCTCGCCGGGTCCGACCTGCGCGGCCGCATGCACGGGATGCCCGTCCTCGTTGCGGACCAGCGCAAAGCCGCGGGCCAGCACGCTGCGGTAGGACAGGGCGGTGAGCAGCTGTCCGCTATGGGTGACGCGCGCATCAAGCCGCTGCAGCAAGGTCGAGAGCGCGCGCTGCGCGCGCTCGCCGAGCCGCTCAGTACGCTCGCGCTGGCGCGCGATTGCGTTGCGCTGCGTTTGCGCGTTGGCAAGCCTTGAGGCTTTCAGGCGCGCCTCGAGCCCGGTGAAACGGTCGCGGCGGCTGCGCAACAGCGCGCGTGTGCAGTGGTTCAGACGCTCACCCGACACCGTGAGATGCTGCCGCGCCTGCGCGACCTGGCCGCGCAGCACCCTCAGGGTCAGCCGCCCGCTCGTCTCCGCGAAGCGGCGGAAATGCGCATGCGTATTGGCGCGCAGGCCGCGGGGCAGGCTCGCGCCTGCCGTATCGAGCCGCTGCCGCGGGATCGCCAATAGCGCGCTTGCGCCCGGCAGCGCCCGCACGGCGGCGCGCAACTCGTTGCGGCGGCTTTCCTGGCCGCGCTGCCAGCACACGAAGACGCGGCGGGAGAGGCTTTCGACCTCGGCGACGAGCTCGCTCTTCACCGGCACCGCCATTTCGGCCGCTGCCGTCGGCGTCGGCGCGCGCTTGTCGGCGGCAAAATCGATCAGCGTGATGTCGGTCTCGTGCCCGACCGCCGAGATCAGTGGGATCTCGCTGTCGGCAGCGGCGCGCACCACGATTTCCTCGTTGAACGACCAGAGGTCTTCCAGCGAGCCGCCGCCGCGCGCGACAATCAGCACATCGGGCCGCGGAATCCTGCCGCCTTCGGGCAGCGCGTTGAAGCCGCGGATCGCAGCGGCCACCTGCTCGGCCGAGCCCTCGCCCTGCACCTTGACCGGCCACACCAGCACGCGACGCGGAAAGCGATCCTCCAGCCGGTGCAGGATGTCGCGGATCACGGCACCCGTCGGCGAGGTGACGACGCCGATCACGTTCGGCAACCAGGGAAGCAGCTGCTTGCGGGCTTCGGCGAACAGGCCCTCGGCGGCGAGCTTCTTCTTGCGCTCTTCGAGCAAGGCCATGAGCGCGCCGACACCGGCGGGCTCCAGCGTGTCGATCACGATCTGGTATTTCGACGAATTGGGATAGGTCGTGAGCTTGCCGGTCGCGATCACCTCGAGCCCTTCCTGCGGCTTGAAGCGCATGCGGGTGTGGGCGAACTTCCAGATCACGGCCTCGATCTTGGCGGTCTCGTCCTTGAGCGCGAAATAGCAGTGGCCTGAGGAATGAGGCCCGCGGAAGCCGGAAATCTCGCCGCGTACCCGGACAAAGCCGAAGCGGTCCTCGACCGTCCGTTTCAGGGCGGAGGACAGTTCGGAGACGGTGAATTCGGGCGCGTTGACCAGGTTTTCGGCAGCAGGCATAGCGAATCGCGAACAAAACAGGTCCGTCCAAGTTAGGGATTTTCGGCGGTCAGCGCCAATCCGTATCTTGGTTTTCCTATTACTCTGTCATATAGAGTTCTCTATACAAAGGGCGAGATGGTTGGAGGACGGCTCCTTGATCCACACCATGGCGGACCTCGACGAGATCATCCATCAGCCGCTGCGGCTGCGCATCATGGCGGCGCTCAACGCATTGCCGGCTGCGACCGGGCTTGAATTCGCCCGGCTGAAGAAGCTCACCGGCGCGACTGACGGCAATCTCGGCGCGCATATCGAGACGCTGGCGCGGGCGGGCTATGTCGTGGTCGACAAGGCCTTTGTCGGCAAGAAGCCGCAGACCACGGTAACCGCCACCGCCGCCGGCCGTGGCGCCTTCGCCCGCCATGTCGCGACCTTGCAGGAGATCATCGCGGCCTCGGAGGGGGAGAAGTGACGCTGGTCATTCCGGGGCGCGACGAAGTCGCGAACCCGGAATCTCGGGCGGCAAGGGTTTCCTGCCCAATCTCTGGATTCCGGATCGGCGCGCTGGTCGCGTCGTCCGGAATGACGGAGTGTGTGGATATCTAGGTCTTGCGGGGACGGGGGACTCGTGCCACCGACACGACCATAAACCACCCGTTCAATGGCCTTTCATGCACATCCTCCTCATCGGTTCCGGCGGCCGCGAACATGCTCTCGCGTGGAAGATCGCAGCCTCCCCGATGGTGACAAAGCTCTGGTGCGCGCCCGGCAATGCGGGCATCGCGCGCGAGGCGGAATGCGTGGTCCTCGACGTGGCGAACCACGCTGCCGTGATCGAATTCTGCAGGAAGAATGCGGTCGAGCTGGTGGTGGTCGGCCCCGAGACACCGCTCGCAGCCGGAATCGTCGATGATCTCGCCAAGGCCGGCATCAAGGCGTTCGGGCCGGGCAGGGATGCCGCGCAACTCGAGGGCTCCAAGGGCTTTACCAAGGATCTCTGCCGCGAGTTCAACATTCCGACCGGCGCCTACAGGCGCTTTGACAATGCCGCCGATGCGCTCGCTTACGTGCGCGCGCAGGGCGCGCCGATCGTGGTCAAGGCGGATGGACTTGCCGCCGGCAAGGGCGTGGTGGTGGCGAAGACGCTTCCCGAAGCCGAAGCCGCGGTCGCCATGATGTTCGAGGGCGCATTCGGCGCCGCCGGCGCCGAGGTCGTGATCGAGGAATACCTCACGGGACGCGAGATCAGCTTCTTTGCGCTCTGCGACGGCG
>Ga0153954_1001611_pt1 | contig 11473 bp, 4 predicted proteins | sample TSFL038MetaG_FD_102277 | JGI IMG/M metagenome (GOLD analysis project Ga0153954, IMG submission 102277) | Attine ant fungus gardens microbial communities from Florida, USA - TSFL038 MetaG | ecosystem: Host-associated > Fungi > Mycelium > Unclassified | place: USA: Florida, Wekiwa Springs State... | reverse complement strand
CCCGTGTACGGAGGGGCCAGCTTCTCGATGGTCGGTTTGAAGTACAGCCCGTAGTACAGGTTGCCCGCCGGGTCGACGGTCAAGCCGGTGACGGTGGCCCCGGCGAGTGTCCGCACCACCGTCGGCGCGCTGGTGTACGGCGGCGACAGCCGCTTGATGGCGGTGGCGGTCCCCGGTCCGGTGGGGGTGGTGGCGAAGAACACGTCACCGCCGGCGTCCACGGTGATGGCTTCGGGGTACGCCTGGCCGGTCGCCAACGTGATCGTCGGCCCGGTGTACGGGTACGGCAGCTCGACGACCGTCCCCGCCCGGCTGTTGGACACGAACAGGTTGCCGTCGCGGTCCACCGCGATCCCGTTCGGCTGGTTGAGCCCCGTGAACGGCAGCACCGCGAACGTGCCCGACGGCGTGACCTCCTCGACCCGCGACAGGCCGTTGTCGGTCAGGAACACGTCGCCGCTGTTGTCGACCGCCACCCCCGACAGCAGGCTGACCTGCCCGGCCGGCAGGCTCACCGTGGTCGGGTTGTTCGAGTAGGGCGCCGTGTACTTGAGCAGGTGCTGCGACGTGATGACGTACACCGGCTGTGTCGACGACGGGGAGGCGGTGAGCGTGGTCCCGGTCGGCCCCGGGTACACCTGGACGCCGCCGTCGACGTAGCTGACGGTGTAGTCGGCGGCGGCGGTCCCGGTGGGGGTCAACCCACGGCATGCCGCGGTGCCGATCGTGCCGGCGTATGTCCCGATGGCTGTTGTCTGACCGACCGTCGTCGTGCAACCGACCAGCGACCCGGTGACGCCGGTGATGCCGGCCGGCAGGGTGGCCGGCTGACTGTAGACGAACGTCGGCACGTTCTTGAACGGCTGCCGGCCGACGACGGTGACGGGGAGGGGCAACGGGGTGACCGTCACGCCGCCGTCGACGTAGACCACCCCGTACAGGGAGGCGCTGGCGCCGCTCAGGCCGAGCCCGGAGCAGCTGGTGATGGTGCCCTGGTAGGTGCCGGCGGCCGTTGTCGCCGCCACCGACGTCCGACAGCCGGCCAGCGAGCCGGTGACCGCCGACACCCCTGTCGGCAGCGTCGGCGGAGCGGCGGCGAAGGTGGGCGTGCCGAGGTACGGCTGGGTGCCGGTCACCGTCACCTTCACCCGGCCCAGGACCACGCTGACCCCACCGTCCACGTAGGTGACCACGTAGTTGTGGGCGCTGCCCCCTCCCGGGCTGAGGCCGGCGCAACCGGTGATGGTCCCCTGGTAGGTGCCGAACGACGCGGTGTTCGACACTGAGGTGGCGCAGTGGCTCAGCGCGCCGCCGACCGTGCCGACGCCGGCGGGCAGGGTGGACGGGACGGTGTAGGCGAAGGTGGCGGCGCCCTTGTACGGCAGCGTGCCGGTGACCGTCACCGGGATCGGCGCCCCTTTCACCGTGAACGAGCCCTCGGTGTACGCCAGCTGGTAGTAGGCGGCGTTCGGTCCGGTCAGGGTGAGGCCGCCGGTGCAGCCGGTGATGGCGCCGTCGTAGACGCCGGCTGTGGCGTTGGCCGCCACCGACGTGGTGCAGCCGGTCAACGACCCGGTGACGCCCACGCCGGCCGGCAACGACGACAGGTCCGGCGTGAACGTCACACCGGCGCCGCCGTAGGTCTGGCTGCCCGAGATGGGGACGGCGACGACCGGGCTGGTGACGTCGACGGTGACGCCACCCGACGTCGACCCCGGGAACGCGCCGTTGCCGCTGAAGGCGGCCGTGATGGCGTGGGCGCCCACCGCCAGGCCGGCCGGCACCGTCAGGGTGGCGGTGGCCGGGGTGCCACCACTGCCGCCGGTGAGTGTGGCGGTGCCGAGGGAGGTGGCGCCGTCGTAGAAGGTGACGGTGCCCGACATGGCGCCGCCGAGCGGGGCGGAGATGACCGTCGCCGTCAACGGCACCGGCTGCAGCGTGGTGGCCGTGTTGTCGACCGGGCTGGTGGCCAGGGCCTGGGCCAGGTGGCCGGTGAGGTAGGTGGTGCCGCCGGTGGAGTACGGCGGCGGGACCACGGTGACCAGCGGGGTTGTGAACATCCCGACGTACAGGTTGCCGGCGGCGTCGAGGGCCAGGCTGCCGGGGTTGTCGCCCGACTCGACCGTCGTCTGGGCGCCCGCCGGGGTGATCTCGACCACCTTGTGGAGGGACGGCTCGGCGACGAACACGTCCCCGGCGGCGTCCACCGCCACCCCCTGCGGGTTCTTCAGCCCGGCGGCCAGGACGGTGGGCGGCCCGGTGTACGGCGGCGACTCCTCCAGCAGGCGCCCGCCGGGGGTTGTCGCCGATGTGGCCGAGTGGTCGGTGAAGTACACGTTGCCGGCCGAGTCGGCGGTGATCCCGCCGAACCGGTACGGGGTGCCGAAGAAGTCGTACGGCGGCGTCCCGGACACGATGGTGGAGAAGGCCCCCGACGGCGTGACCCGGTCGATGTTCCCCCAGCCCGAGTCGGCGATGAACACGTCGCCGGCCGGGTCCACCGCCAGGCCGTCGACGCCGGCGCTCACCCGGCTGGTGACCACTGTGGTGCGGCCCGACGGGGACGTCTTGACGATGGACGGCGCCCCGAATGTTGTCTGCTGGGTGTACACGTTCCCGGCCGCGTCCACCGCCAGCCCTGTGCCCGAGGTGTGCTGGATGACCTGCCGGGTCGTGGACCCTGTCTTCTCCAGCACCTGGTTGGTGCCGCCCTTGAGCAGGTACAGATCGCCGGCCGGGACCGGGCCGGCGGTGACCGTGGTGCCGGAACCGGCCCCGGACAGCACGCTGACCGTCTGGGTGAGGGTGCCGACGGAGGTGCCGTAGGTTGTGTCCTCCGTTGTCAGGGTGGCGGTGATCGTGTGGGTGCCCACCCCGAGGGAGTTGATCAACGGCGCCAGGGCCACGCCGCTTGTGTCCACGTTGACGTAGGCGTACTCGCGCCCGTCGATGTCGAACCGCATGTAGTCGTTGCGGACCACCGGCGACGTGGACGCCGAGAACGCCACCTGCTGGCCCGACGCCGACGGGTTGGCGGTCGAATGGACCGTGACGGTGATCGGGAGCGGGTACACCTTGAGTGTGAACGTCGTCGTCGCCACGTGGCCGGCGCCGCTGGAAGCGGTGAAGGTGATCGGGTAGACCCCGCCGGACCCGGCCTGCGGCGTCCCGGAGATCACCGCCTTGCCGTTCCCGTGGTCGGCCATCGTGAGGCCGGCCGGCAGGGCGCCCGACTCGGTGATCGTCGGCGTGGGGTAGCCGCCGAACGTTGTGACGTTGACGAACGTCCCCGCCTTCCCTACCTGGAAGCCGCCGGAGAAGATCTGGTTGAACTGCGGCGTGGAGCTCACCACCATGGTGAACGGCTCGGTGGCCGAATGGGTGGTCCCTGTGCCGTCGTGGTTCTCGGCGATCAGGTTGATCGTGTAGGTGCCGCCGGAGAACTGGATCGGCGCCCCGCTGATGGTCATCGACCCGTTCTGGTTTGTCCGGAACTGCAGGCCGTTGGGCAGCGTCCCCGTCGCCCATCGCAGGGCCGGCGTCGGGTAGCCCGTCGCCTGGACCGTGTAGCTGACTGTTGTCCCGACCGACAGGACGTGGTTCTGGACGCCGCCGACGAACGCCGGGTCGGTGTACGCCGGCTGAATGCTCACGTACGGCGCTGTCCCCGGCGCCGTCGAGAGGCTCTGCGCGGTGGCGCCGGCGATGGCGTAGCTCGACCCGGCGCCCCCACCACCGCCGGCCGTCCGGCCGTTGGAGGCGCCGCCCCCACCGCCGCCGCCGTAGTACCCGCCGCCGCCACCGCCCCCGCTGCCGCTGGAGTTGTTGGCCCCCTGGCAGGCTGTCTTGCCCCCGGTCGACGACCCGGCATTGCCACCACCGCCGCCCTGGAGCTGGCGCCCGGCGGCGCCGGACCCCCCGGGAACGCAGAGGGCCTGGTGCCCGTGGTTGCCGCCGGCGCCCGGCCCGCCGGTGGACGCCCCGCCACCGCCGGCGCCGTCACCGGATGTGTTGTTGCCGCCGTTCCCGCCGGCCCCACCGGCGACGGTCTCGGTGCCCCCGGTGCCGCCGACGTCGTTGCCGGCGCCACCACCGCCACCGCCGCCGGCCGCCACCACCAGCAGCGAGCTCGCCCGCGGCTGACACTGCCCTGTGGCGTTCACCGGGTTGGCTGTCAGCCCTGTGGCTGTGCCGGCCACCCACGACGCCGCCCCGCCAGCGCCACCGATGTTGACCACGCCGGTCGGCGGTGTGACGCCGCCGGGGCCGCCACCCTGCAGCTGTGTCTGGGGCAGGTTGGGGTTGTAGAGGCCGGCGACGTTGACGTAGAGCGTCTCCCCCGGGCGCACCGGCACGGTGGCCTTCTTCAGCGACCCGTGACCTCCGGCCCCGGGGGCGCCGAGGTCGAACGATGTGATCGACCCGGCCATGCCGTCGGCCCCGAGGGCGACGACCTTGACGGCGTGGATGCCGGCCGGGACGGTGTAGGTGTCGTCGACGCAGCTACCGCTTGTCGTGAAGTATGTGGGCTTGTTCGGGGACCCTGTGTCCGGGTACGCCGACGCCGTCCCGGCGGTCACCAGCGACACCCCGGCCACGGCCACCGTCGACAGCGACGTGGCCAGCAACGCGACCGCGCCGACGCTGCGCAGCCAGGAACCCCTGCGGTGCTTCATGACGTTGCGGCCCTCCGCCGTTCCACCGACCGCTGGCCAACGTCCGCTGTTACCAACCGTCGTTAGGTATGTTCTGAACGGAGCTTACTCAGAGGCCGGGTGAAGGTTTCGCGCGGGCCGCGACCCCGCCAATGCGCCCAGGGGCGTCGTCAGTCTCCCAGGGGCACAGGAACGGCCGCTCGCTCCCCACCCTCTTCGGCGGCGGCGGTCGCCGGTCGGTGCTTCGGTAGCAGCAACGAAGCGACCAGGCCGACGGCGGTGACGCCGATCACGACCCAGAACGAGTAGCCGAAGGCGTCGGCCAGCTTGGCCGCCACCGGTTCGGGCAGCTTGACGGCGGCCGACGACGGCGCCGAACCGAGGATGTCGGAGAACCGGGGGAGCCGGGTGGCGATCTGGCGCTGCAGCACCACCGCCACCAGTGCCGTGCCGACGGAGCCACCGACCCGCATCAAGATGTTGATGGTGGTGGTCGCCTTGGGGACCACCGAGTGGGTGAGGTTGGCGTAGGCGGCCGCCATCACCGGCATCATCGTCCACCCGAGCCCGAGCCCGCGGATGAACATGGACAGGGCCAACACGGCGTAGCTGGTGTTGTCCCCCACCATGCCGAAGGCGATGGTGCCGACGATGACGAAGGCCATACCGATCGGCACCACCTTGCCGGCGCCGATCCGGTCGGTGAGCCGGCCGCCGAGCGGCATCACCAGCATCGCCCCGATGCCCTGGGGGGCCATCAACAGGCCGGCCACCAGGGCGCTCTCACCACGGACGATCTGGTAGTAGAGCGGCAGCAGGAACATCCCGGCGTACAGGGCGGCGCCGGTGACGAAGATGGTGACGTTGGCCATCGAGAACCCGCGGTCCCTGAACAGCCGCATGTCCAGCAACGGCCGGTCGATGCGCAGGGCGTGGAGGACGAACGCCAGCACCAGCACGGCGCCGATCACCAGCGACACGATCACCCTGGTGCTCCCGAACCCGCTGCCGCCGCCGGCTTCGGACAGGCCGTAGACGAGGGCCGTCAGGCCGGGCGACAGGAGGGCCATGCCCACGAAGTCGAACCGGCCGGCGTCGTGGGTGGGGTCGTGGACCAAGAACCGGGCCGACAGCACCAGGGCGATGATGCCGATGGGCACGTTGACGAAGAAGATCCACCGCCAGCTGGCGTTGTCGACGATCAGGCCGCCGAGCACCGGGCCGAGGATCGGCGCCAGGAGGGTCGGCACCCCGAGGATGGACATCACCCGACCCATCCGCTGTGGGCCGGCCGCCCGGGCCAGGATGGTCTGGCCCACCGGCATGATCAGGCCGCCACCCAGTCCCTGCAGGACACGGAAGAAGATCAGGCTGCCCGACGACCACGACAGCCCGCACAGCGTCGACCCGACGGTGAACAGCACCAGCGAGATCATCCACATCCGCTTCGCCCCGAACCGCTCCACCGTCCAGCCGGAGATCGGGATGACGATGGCCAGGGCCAGCAGGTACCCGGTGATGACCCACTGGATGGTGGACAGCGACGTGTGGAAGTCCTTGCTCAGCGTGTCGATGGCCACGTTCACGATGGTCGTGTCCAGGATCGACATCACCGCGCCGAGGATGACGACGATCGACAGCCGGCGGAGCACCGGGTCCTTCAGCGGGTTGTCCAGCGTGACGTTCGGGGAGGAGGAGGCCGGTGCGCCCGCCGCCGGTCCGCCGCCCGCCGACGGGGTCGTCCCGGAGGGAGAAGATGTGGATGCCTGCGTCATTGTTGCACCTTACCCCCGATGGTTGAGAAATGTCAACTATCTACTAGACTGGATTATGTAATAGCTCCTATAGTTGACAGAGTTCACCGATGACCGTACCCTCCCTGCCCGTGGACGACCCGGAGTCGAACCAGTCCGCCGCCGACGACGCCTGGCGGCTGGTGTACGCCCTCGTCCTCGAGGGGGAGGCCCACACCCGGCTGCACGAGGCCTGCCGCCAGGTCGGCCTGCCCATCAACCTCGTCAAGGCCATGCTCACCCTTGAGCGGGTGCAGCCCGCCCCCATGCGGGACCTGGCCAAGCACTTCAACTTCGACGCCTCCTACTGCACCACCCTGGTCGACGGGTTGGAGTCCCACGGCATCGCCGAGCGCCGTCCCCACCCCACCGACCGGCGGATCAAGACGGTGGTGCTCACCGACCGCGGCATGGAGGTGCTGTGCACCATCAGGGGCGCCATGGGCCAGGCGCCATCCGCCTTCACCGCCCTCACCCCCGTCGAACAGCGCCGGCTCCGCGACATCCTGGCGAAGGTGTGCGCCGCCGACCCGGTGCTGACGGCCAAGCGGCGGAGCGGTGCCGACGCCGAGGGGCAGGGCGGCGTGGAGCCGGCCGCCGAGGAGCAGGCCGCCGGCTGACGGCGGGCGGACGAGTTACGAGTGGGGGCCGCCGGCTGACGGCGGCGGCGAGTCCAGCGGAAAACGTTCCCGCGGGAACGTCTCCGCGGGAACGTCCGGCAACGTCGAGTTCGGCCGAAACGTCTCCGCGGGAACGTCGGGCAGGTGGCGAGTCCGGCGGAAAACGTCTCCGCGGGAACGTCCCGGCAGAAAAACGTCTCCGCGGGAACGTCTCCGCGGGAACGTCCGGCGGCGATGTTTCCGGCAGTAGGCGGCTCAGCGCAGCCCGGCGAACAGGTCGTTCTCGGGGACCGGCGCGCCGGTGCGGTCGTCCACCCGGACGAACAGCTCCCGGCCGAACAGGGTGGCGAACAGTGGCCGGCCCATCCGGAGGAAGAAGATGTTCTCCGACTGGCTGGCGTGGGCGGCCAGGCTGTCGTACTTGCGGTCCGCCCAGTCCACGCAGTCGACGTCGGTGGTGATCAGGTCGTCGGGGGTGCCGAAGTCCGGGTCCTCTTCCACCTCTCCCGGCGGCTCGATCCCGTGCTCCCGGAGCAGGTCGCCGAAGCCGGCGATCATCGACCGGGGAATGGCCGTGTAATACACCTTGTCCGGTATGCCGGTCGCCCGAGCGGCGGCCATGGTGATCCGGTTGGCCTGGATGTGGTCCGGATGGCCGTAGAAGCCGTTCTCGTCGTACGTCACCACCACCTGCGGCCGGTACCGCTCCATCAGCGCCGCCAACTGGTCGGCGGCGGCGTCGACGGGGGTGCGCCAGAACGCGTCGGCCGCGTCGTTCTGCGGCCAGCCCATCATCCCGGAGTCGCGGTACCCGAGCATCTCCACGTCGGTGATCCCCAGCACCTTGCAGCTGGCCTCCAGCTCCCGGCGCCGTAGGGCCACCACCTCGGCCTCGTCGTGGCCGGGCTCCCCCGGCTTGATCCCGCCGGGGGCGTCGCCGAGCTCGCCGTTGGTACAGGTGACCAGCACCGTCCGGACCCCGTCGTCGGCGTACCGAGCCAACACCCCGCCAGTGCTGGTGGCCTCGTCGTCGGGGTGGGCGTGGACAGCCATGAGGGTGAGAGAGGGCGGCATCCATCCAGCGTAGGTGGAGGGTGAGGCGGTGGGTTCACGGCTGCGGGCGAAACGCGGACGGTCTACCAGCGGGCGTGGAAGCTCAACGACATGCCCCGGGCCTCGCAGATCGCCCTGGCGTTCCGGCGGGCCAACCCGTCCGCTCCCGATCCAGCGGCCACGGGGGGTTCGACGCCCGACCGTTCTTGGACGTGGAGGCAAAGACGTGGCGAATGCCAGCCCGCCACACTCCGATCAAGGAGGATCATGTCTTCCAGTAGCTCGACCGTCACCCTGGCAGTTCCAGCGTCAGCGACAGCCTCAGCCGATGAACCATCAAACCGGTAAGGTGGACGATATGGATTGTCACCACCTTCCTTCCCGTCCATCTGAGGGTCCGATATGGGCTTGACCAGGGATAATGGTGTCAAGAAAGCGGACGAACTTGAGCGTCTGCAGCAGGAACTCGTCCAGCTTGCCAATCTAGCCATGGCCGGGCGTACGCAGGACGTGCAGGTCTACCTCCAACGGCTCACCCGCCGGTGGCGATCCACGCGGCCGGAACTCACTCGACAACTCGCTCAACTTCTTCGGCGATCACCGACCCGTTCATCTCCGCTCCGAGACGTCGCCGAAGGTACGGCGGTGCCTACTCCGGTAGACGTCGAGACCCGACTTGACCTACTCCGTCACGAGTTCGTCGAGGACCTTCCCGCCGTACCCATCTGGGCAGCGGAAGTCGACTGGTCGATACAGCGGATCGTTGCGGAGCGACAGGGTTCAGATCGTCTGGCCTTAGCCGGCCTTGAGCCGACCAGAACCGCTCTCCTCGTCGGCCCACCGGGAGTGGGTAAGACGCTTGCGGCGCGCTATATTGCCCATACCCTGAACCTGCCGCTACTAGTGCTTGACCTTGCTGCAGTAATGAGTTCCCTCTTGGGACGAACGGGAACCAATGTTCGCCAGGTGATGGAATACTCAAAAGCGCATCCAAGCGTACTTCTTCTCGACGAGTTTGATGCTGTCGCCAAGCGGAGAGACGACGTTAGCGAGATAGGTGAACTGAAGCGGCTCGTGACGGTCCTCCTTCAAGCCGTTGATGATTGGCCTTCTACTGGTCTTCTCCTAGCAGCTACCAATCACGATGACCTTCTCGATCCGGCTGCCTGGCGGCGGTTCGAAATGATAATTAATTTTCCGATGCCTGATCGTTCGCAAGTTCGAGAGGCCATAAGTCAATTTCTGGGAGAGCCTGGCGAAATATCTAAACCTCTTTTAGATACTCTTGAAGAGTTGCTAAATGGACAAAGTTTCTCAAACATCGAGCGAGATTTGTTGAGTGTTCGGCGCACCTCCGTACTAGAACGTCTTGACCTTAACACTGCATTACTGCAATATGTCATTCGGAGGGTTCCAACCCTTCCACGCCCGATCCGGGCATCGATGGCCGCCGACGCCGTCAACCGAGGTGCTCTTAGCCAACGCGACGCTCATGAAGTCTTTGGCGTGAGTCGCGACCTAATTCGTGATATACAGAGAAAGCAGGCCGATAGGAGCTAACGGGGGGATTCGCATGCCTGATCTGAACTTCATTCTTGGCTACGGCGAGCGACTTACCGAGCCCGTTCCTCCGCCCAGGCGAGATCCCAATACAAAGGACCTCCCATACAGCCCAGAATACGCCAGAGAGCGCCTTCTTCCTCAGATCCGGAACGTTATCGAGGAAGTGGAGAGGCTGCCCGAGATGGCTCGGCCAGGCGACCTGGCTGTCGCTGTACTTACGCTTCATCCTCAGTGGATAGCGAAGACCTACTTCCCAGGTGTGTTCCTATCAGAGGTTAACCTACAAATGATAGGAAGCCGTAATACCATAAACCAACCTGAGAAGTGGACGAGAAAAATTGACCCGTACCCAGTCACCACGACGGACTTACTTGTCGCTGGTAGTCGAGCAGCTTTTGCTTCATTACCAACTGAGATCGGAGAAATGTCGACCTCTGACCGGGCTTTGTCTCAACTTGCCCGAGTCGAACTCTTTGAATTTCCTGCTACTGCGACAAAGATCCACTTGAGTGAAGAGGACCGGACATCCGATCTTGTACAGCTTGAAGTCGTTCTCCATGCCGATGCCGGCGATAGCCGCGGCATCATTTCAAGCTTCACTCATTGGTCAGCCGAGTTGGACGCGACCTGCGACCTTGATCGAAGGTTTAGCGCCGGTGGGCTTACGTTCCTTCCCGTAACTTCACCATATGTATCGATAAGTAATCTAGCCAAATTTTCTTTCCTCAGAACGGCTCGAAGTATGCCACGACTTCGAGCCGTTCGACCGGGGATGATAGTGAGGAATTCAGCTCCCTCCGTCGCACTGCCGGTCGATAAAGCCATCGATGATCAGTTGCAAATCGCTGTGTTTGATGGAGGGATCGAGCCATCGAGCCCACTCTCCATGTGGGTTCGCGATCACGAAACTTCCAACGTAGGACCAGCGGTTGACGATTCACTGGACCACGGTTATGAGGTGACCGGAGCCCTCCTTTTTGGACCAATTGGTTCCGGCCAATTGCCGACCCCCTATGGGAATATTGATCATTTCCGAGTCCTTGACGATAAGGTAGATAGTGATCCCTTCGAACTCTACGATGTTCTCGATCGGATTAGGTCGGTTCTTTCTACCCGAAGTTTCGAGTTCGTCAATCTTTCAATTGGTCCGTGTCTCCCAATTGAGGATGATGACGTTCATAGCTGGACGGTAGCTCTCGACGAATTGGCAGCTGATGGTGATCTTCTCCTCGTCACGGCGGTTGGAAATTTGGGAGACCATGACCGATCTTCTGGGAATTCCCGAATCCAACCCCCTTCCGATGCAGTGAATGGACTGGCGATTGGATCAGCTGACAGCTTGGGGCCTACTTGGCAACGGGCACCCTATAGCTGTGTAGGACCGGGACGTAGTCCTGGGCTCGTTAAACCTGATGTCGTGGCGTTTGGTGGATCGGCGTCTGAACCCTTCTACGCTCTGCGCCGGGACCGTCCTCATCAGTCTATCGGACTTACCGGAACTAGCTATGCCACGCCCCTTGCCCTTCGAACGGCGTTAGGTGCTAGGGCATTGCTTGGATCACGAGTGGGTCCGTTGGCTCTTCGAGCTCTTCTCATCCACTGTGCAGATCAGGCTGGCTACGACCGTGAGGACGTAGGTTGGGGTCGAATTCCGACCGAACTAGAGGACATCGTGGTCTGCCCTCCGGGAACGGCTCGAGTCTTGTACCAAGGTTGGCTCGACCCCGGAAAATATCTGCGCGCTCTGGTTCCCCTGCCACCTTCGGGCCTGCAGGGGCTAGTCACGTTG
>Ga0153954_1001610_pt1 | contig 11474 bp, 11 predicted proteins | sample TSFL038MetaG_FD_102277 | JGI IMG/M metagenome (GOLD analysis project Ga0153954, IMG submission 102277) | Attine ant fungus gardens microbial communities from Florida, USA - TSFL038 MetaG | ecosystem: Host-associated > Fungi > Mycelium > Unclassified | place: USA: Florida, Wekiwa Springs State... | reverse complement strand
TGGCTGCGTCGAGCCGCTGTCGGTTGCAACGCCTACGTCGACCGGCGTGTGCCTCGAGCCGCCGCAGCCGATATGATTGCGCCGGGTCGCTGCGGCGGCGCCAAGATAGCGTCGCCATCTCGCCGAAGTTTCCGTGGTGCTCTCAGATCTCGGCGCATTACTGCGTCCGCGGCCGCGGCATGACCCCCTCAATTCTGCTGATCGGATGCCCTGCGGCGCTGCACGTCCGCGGTCGCTCGACCATCGCACCGGTCTTCGCCGTGCGCTCGGAAAGCAAGCGCCGCGTCGCCGCCAGCGCATCCGTCAGACGACGTTCGCAGGTTGCGGGCCTCTGGTCCGTTCGGTAGCAGAAGCACCCATGCCACATCTTCCCCGCCGCACCGTGCTGGCCGGTGCGGGTCTTGCCGCCTTCCTTCCCTCCCGCCCGGCCGGAGCGCTCGGCCCCGCCGAGGCGGCGACATTGCTGGGCGTCACCGATGCCGCGGACTTCCTACGGCGAAAGTCTGAATTCCTCACCATCGCGCCCTGGGGACCGCCGGCCGACCGGTTGTGGGCCGCCTGCCTCGCGGACGAGGACAGCAGCGTCACCGCCGCGATCATCCAAGGCGATGCAGGGGCGGAGACCGGGCACATCGTCGCGGGTCCGGTCGATGCGGACGTGCTGACGATCGAGCCGTTTTGGACGCTCGACCTCTCGATCTCGCCGCCGATGCCGCTGGGTCCCGATATCCCGGCGTTCGGCGTGACCGTTTCGAACAGCTATCTGTCGACCGGCCGCAGTAGCTACTCCATGTCCATGAGCATCTTCCTGCGCCAGGGCAGCGAACTGCGGTTGGTGTTCAGTGGTTATGTCAGCACCGGCGCATCCGAGGTGGTGCCCTGCCGTAAGCCGCGGCCGGATGGCGATCCCTGCCGTCAGGAGCAGAAGTCGCGATGGATCATCAAGACGGACGGCGCCGCCGCCTCCGGCAAGCCGCCGCCGCTGATTGTGGTGGAGCGTCCATCGGGACGCATCGTTAGCCGCCACGTCTGGCGCGGCGACCAGTACCACCCTCCCACCTTCGAGCCGCGTGGCTAGTCCGGGGTCAACTGCCGGTCGATTCAAAACCGCGCGTCAGTGACCCAGGCGAGGAAGAGGGAGAGAGGCCAAAGCCTTACGACCTCTGGAGCGGCGTGACGTACCTCGCAACTTGGTTTGGGCCTTCCGAAGTTCCGCTTCGGAAGGCACCAGATCATGGGAAGGTTGAAATCCGACTTATCAGCGCCGGCGAACGGCGTTGACGTCGCGCACGGCGCCGCGTGCCGCGCTGGTGGCCAGCACCGCATAGGCCTTCAGCGCCGCGGTAACATTGCGCTTGCGCGGTTCCGCCGGCTGCCACGCGGCCTCGCCCTTGGCCTCCATGGCCGCTCGCCGCTGCACCAGCACCGCATCCGACACCGCGAGGTTGATGGTGCGGTTCGGGATGTCGATCTCGATCAGATCCCCTTCCTCGACCAGGCCGATGGTGCCGCCCTCGGCCGCTTCCGGCGAGCAGTGACCGATCGACAGCCCGGATGACCCGCCGGAGAAGCGCCCATCGGTGACCAGCGCGCATTGCTTGCCCAGGCCCACGGATTTCAGATAGCTGGTCGGATACAACATCTCCTGCATGCCGGGTCCGCCGCGCGGACCCTCGTAGCGCACCAGCACGATGTCGCCGGCCTTGACGCTCTTACCCAGGATGCCGTCGACCGCCGCGTCCTGGCTCTCGAACACCCGCGCAGGGCCGGAGAATTTCAGGATCGCGGCATCCACGCCGGCGGTCTTCACGATGCAGCCATCGAGCGCGATATTGCCGTAGAGCACGGCCAGGCCGCCATCCTTGGAGAACGCGTGCTCGACGTCGCGGATCACCCCCTTGCCGCGGTCGAGATCGAGATCGTCCCACCGTTCCGCCTGGCTGAACGCCTCGGTCGTCGGAATACCGCCCGGCGCCGCCATGAAGAAGGTCTTCACCGCCGTATCGGCGGTCCGCCGCACATCCCAGCGCTGCAGCGCTTCGGCCAGCGATTCCGAATGCACCGTCGAGACCGATTTATCGATCAGGCCACCGCGATCGAGTTCGCCCAGGATGCCCATGATGCCGCCGGCGCGATGCACATCCTCGACATGCACGTTGGCCACCGAGGGCGCGACCTTGCACAGGCACGGCACGCGGCGCGACAGGCGGTCGATGTCGAGCATGGTGAAGGGCACCTCACCCTCCTGCGCGGCGGCGAGCAGGTGCAGCACCGTGTTGGTTGAGCCGCCCATGGCGATATCCAGCGTCATGGCGTTCTCGAAGGCGGCGAAGGTCGCGACGTTGCGCGGCAGTACGGTGACGTCATCGGTCTCATAATAGCGGCGGGTGATCTCGACGATGCGGCGGCCGGCTTCGAGGAACAGCTCCTTCCGGTCGGCGTGGGTCGCCACGACCGTGCCGTTGCCAGGCAGCGCGAGGCCCAGCGCCTCGGTCAGGCAGTTCATCGAATTGGCAGTGAACATGCCGGAACAAGAGCCGCAAGTCGGGCAGGCAGAGCGCTCGATGACGGCGACTTCTTCGTCGGTGTTGGCGCTGTCGGCAGCGAAGATCATCGCGTCGATCAGGTCGACTTTCCGTTCGGCGCCCTTGTGGATGACCTTGCCGGCTTCCATCGGACCGCCCGACACGAAGATCGTCGGGATGTTGAGGCGCATCGTCGCCATCAGCATGCCGGGGGTGATTTTGTCGCAGTTGGAGATGCAGACGATCGCATCGGCGCAATGGGCGTTGACCATGTATTCGACGCTGTCGGCGATCAGTTCGCGCGACGGCAGGCTGTACAGCATGCCGTCGTGGCCCATGGCGATGCCGTCATCCACCGCGATCGTGTTGAATTCCTTGGCCACGCCGCCCGCCTTCTCGATCTCCCTTGCGACCAGCTGGCCGAGGTCCTTCAGATGGACGTGGCCGGGGACGAACTGGGTGAAGCTGTTGGCGATTGCGATGATCGGCTTGCCGAAATCGCCGTCCTTCATGCCCGTCGCACGCCACAGGCCGCGGGCGCCGGCCATATTGCGGCCGTGGGTGGTGGTGCGGGAACGGTAAGCGGGCATGGAGACGGATCCTTCTTGCGATGCGGGGGAGGTAGCATGTAGCCGCACGCAGCGCGCAATGCCAGTCAACCGGCCGCACCCCGGCGGTTGAAACTGCGCATCGTGTTCAGCATCAGCTCGACCTCCGTGCCGGCCAACGGAAACAGAGGGGCAGATTACGACATCATCCGGCTCAGTCTCAGCGATCAGGCGGCGCAGCGCCCTACGGGCGAAGCAATAGTAGCAGACCGTCCCCAAACACGCCGTCGGACAATTCATCGGCGACGTCCGGCACCTCTCGGCCTCCCATCCGCTGGCGTCGCATCAAAGTAATCCGCGTCCATCCGCATTCATCTGCGGTTACCTATACTGACCGAAACGATGCCTCTCACGTCGACGGACCGGCCTCCGATCGATCTCACGCGCGGTGACCCCGAAGCCGACCGCCAAGTCACCGACCGCCCGCCCGCCGCCTTCAGCCAGTGATCCCCATCAGCTTCGCCGCCGTGCCGCCCAGGATGGCAATCCGCTGATCGTCCGTCAGGCCGGGCGTGTTCAGCACCAGGTCGACCTCGGTGCTGGTCCACGGGAACGGATAATCCGTTCCGACCATGATCTTGTCCGCACCGGTCTCGGCGATCAGGTGACGCAGTGCCTCAGGGGTGAAAACGATGGTGTCGAAGAACAACTGCCCGTCGCGCAGATACGCCGTCGGGGATTTTTTCGGCAACGGACCGACCCGGTCGGGAAACGTCCGGCACACCGCGTCGGAGCGGTTGGCGTAGGATGGCAGGAACCCACCACCATGCGCGGCACAGATCTTCAATCCGGGAAAACGATCCAGCGTGCCCTCAAAGATCAGGTGCGACAGCGCAATGGTGGTCTCCAGCGGATTGCCGATCGTATTGGTCAACAGCCCACTCCCTGCCAGTCGACCGCTCGGCTCCAGCTCGCGCACGCCAAGTGGATGCATGAAGACCAGGACGCCGAGTTCTTCGCACTTCGCCCAGAACGGATGAAATTTCGGATCCGACAGCTCCTGCCCCGCAACGCTGCCGGCCACGCCCACCCCGCGGAATCCCATCTGCTTCACCGCGTGTTCGACCTGCTGGGCGGCCAAGTCCGGGAACTGCAGCGCAGCCGTTGCAAATGCAACGAAACGCTCCGGATTGTCGGCGCAGAACTGCACCAGCGTCTCATTCTGGATCCGGATCAGCTCTTCCGCCGCATCCCGTTCGGCGCGATACCAGAACGGATTGATGCTGAGCGCCTCGACATCGATACCCTGCGAATCCATCGCGGCAATGCGCGCGGAGGTATCCTCCATCAGCAGGCCCGGCGCCTCAAGCGGGTGGCTGATCAGCGCGGCCGCGGCCGGGACGATGCAGTGCGCGTGGATGTCAATTGTCTTGACGCGCTGTCCATTCACCACCACCTCGCGTCGCCGTGGCGCACCGCTCGGTGGCGGCGGCGCGGCCATGGTCGAGCCGCAGCCGACAAAGGCGAGGTTGGCCATGGCGCTACCGAGCAGGCTTGCTGTGATGGACATGCTGAATCTCTCCGCGGTGATGCCGGAGCGTAGCAGCCGGTCCGCCACTCGACTAGCGTACCCGAACAGCTATTTGTCAGTAGAATGGCTGATCCGGTCCATGATCGCCAGCAGCAGCCCGGACACCACGAACGTCACGTGGATGACGATCAGCCACATCACGTCCTCCTTCCGCTCGCTGTTGATGTTCATAAAGCTTTCCAGGAGCTGGATCGCGGATATCGCGACGATCGCGGTGACCAGCTTCATCTTCAGATCGGCAAAGTCGACATGCCCCATCCAGGCCGGGCGCTCGCCATCGACGATATGATGCATTGGAGCAATGAAATTCTCGTAACCGGCCAGGATCACCATCAGCACCAGATTACCGGTCAGCGTGATGTCGACGAGTTTCAGGCTAAGCACAATGGTCTCGTTGAAATCGATGCCAATGAAGTCGGGCAGCGAGGTGACCAGCTTCTGCACGAACTTGAACGCCAGCAGGCCGAGCGAGATCACCAACCCCAGGTAAAGCGGCAGCAGCAGCCACCGGCTGCCAAACATCACCCGTTCGAGCACATAGAGGAATCTCACGCCGCGTCCCCGTGATTGTCATCGCCAAGGATCGTCATGCCGAGCATTTCGCTGCGGTGCAACGATAGGCCCGCGACCAGCACCGCCGGGTCAAGCACTCGATCGCCCGGCACCACAGCCCCCTTGGCGCCCTTCGCGTTTCAAAGCATCAGACACCGGCCTATCGCCCTGGTCTGATCAGGCCGCGAGGCGCAAACCTGTCGACAGATACGCAATCCGCCCACCGACGATCGTGGCAACCGGACGCGATGTGGCCGGATCAACCACCACCAGGTCGCCGCGCTTGCCCGGTGTGATCGTGCCGCGATCGGTCAGCCCGCCTGCCCGCGCCGGGTTCTCCGAAATCAACCCCCACGCCCGAGCCAGGTCCAGCACGCCGCGCTCCTTCAGGATGAACGCCGCGCGGCTCATCGCCGGGTAGTAGTAGTCCGACGTCAATACCGTGCAGAGTCCCGCCTCCGCTAGCCGCGCCGCCGAGGCCCAGCCCAGGTGCGAGCCGCCACGCACTACGTTCGGGCAGCCCATGGCCACGAAATCGCCCGCCGCCACTGCGGCTTCAGCGACCGCCTCGGACATCGGGAACTCGCAGATCCGCGCGCCGCGCTGACGGAAGCCATCGCGCAACTCGATGCTGTCGTCGTCATGGCTCGCCATCGGCAGCCCGGCTGCCCGCGCCGCGGCGGCAATCCGATCGAGGCCGGATGGCACTTCGCCGGCCCGGGCCGCCACTGCCTCGGCCAGCGCCTTGAACGGACCCATCTTCATCCCGGCGCGACCGGCATATTTCGCGCCCTCCACCACATCGCCCAGCTTGCGCAGGATCGACGGCGTATGGTCGTTGAACGCTAGCAGGTGCACCCGCCCGGCCTCGATGTCGGCCACGGCAGTCTCAAGTGCTTCGAGGTTGTAGGCCTCCCACCGCAAATGCACGCGCATGTCGCAGGTCCAGCCGCCAGTCGCCAGCGCATCAAGGATGGCGCGCCATGCCGTCAGGCTGCGCAGGCCCGGCTCCCAGGACAGCGTGACGCCGTGGAATGCCGTGGTGATGCCGTTGGCGAGCAGCTGCGCCTCGGTGTCGCGCAAGGCGAGGTCGGTGGGAAACTCGACGCCGGGCCGCGGTTGGATCTGCCGCTCGAAGGCATCGCCGTGCAGGTCGACGATGCCTGGCAGGACGAGCAGGCCGGACACGTCCAGCGCCGGTCCGCTTGCGGCGGCGCCAATCTTATCAATGGCGCCGTCGCGCACCGTCAGGTCGACGCGCTGCAACCCGTCCTGGCCCAGCAGCACGGTGCCGCCGGTCAAGCTCAAATCAGCCATGGATTTTCCCTCTCAGGGCTCGAAGACAATCTGCACGCGCGGCGTCGGGTAACAGCCGCTCGAAAATTCGATCAGCGCACCGGCACGATCGACGTTGAGGCTCTCGGTCGCCAGCACCGGCCGGCTGCGTGCCGTGCGCAGCAGATCGGCTTCATGCGGTGTGGGCATCCGCGCGGTCACGCGGGTCTGCAGACGCAGATAGTCGTCGATACCGACCGACTGCAACGCCTCGGTGATGCTGGGCGTCGCCTGCAGCGCGGCCTGGATGCCAGGCAGCCGAGCGACGGGGAAGTAATGGCGCGTGAGAGACACGGGTCGGTCGTCGGCGAAGCCCAGCCGCTCCAGCAGCACGACACGGCTGCCGGCGCGGATCTGCAAGCCGGAAGCGACCCGCTGGTCGGCCGCGACTTCCTGCAGGCGCAGCACGCGTCCCGACGGCTCGCGATTATGCTTGCGGATCCATTGCGCGAACCGGGTCCGTGCCTCGACCGCGTAGTCCAGCACGTCCTCGGCGACGAACGACCCGCGCCCCTGCTCGACCCGCACCAGGCCGTCGCGCGACAGTTCTTCCAGCGCTCGGCGCACAGTGTGGCGATTGACGCCGAACCGGGCGGACATCTCCGCCTCGGTGGGCAACTGGGCACCGGGTTGATTGACCCCAGCGGCGATGTCGGCGCGCAGCCGATTGGCGATCTGGCGCCACAAAGCAATACCATCCTGGCGGTGAACCGGATGTGTCGCAACGTCGTCCGGCACCGTCATCGATGTTTCATCCACCCGTCTATCCCACCTTGCCACAACCCGATTGACTGTAGTCACGGGTCGGCCTACCTGTCTAGACATCTACACAGCAACCGAGGGTTGATGATAGAGCAGATCCCCACAGCGCAGGCGCCCAGACGCCGCTGGATGGCCGTCCTGGCGCGCGCCGGCGCGGCTGATATCGCCGCCCATCTGGCCGATTGCGGCACCCTGCCGCCGCACACCATCATCCGTGGCCCGGAGGACGGGCTGGTGATGGTCCGCGGCCGGATCGGCGGTGGCGGCGGCGCGTTCAACCTTGGCGAAATGACGGTGACGCGCTGTTCCGTGCACCTCGAAGGCGGCACTATCGGGCACGCCTATGTAACGGGGCGCGACCGGCGGCAGGCGGAGCTGGCGGCCCTCGCGGACGCGCTGATGCAGTTGCCGAGCTGGAACCCGATCATTGAGACCCGGGTCATCGCGCCGCTGGAACAGGCGCAGGAGACCGCTCGGGTTGCGCGCGCAACGAAAGCCGCCACCACACAGGTGCAGTTCTTTGCCATGCAGACGACGCGGTCATGAGCGGCGCGCTCACCCCCGGCTTCGCCGATCCGGTCGCCGACGCGCAGTCCTGTTTCCGCGCTGTGCTCGATGCGATGGCCCACCCGGGCCGGGTCTACCGCTTGCCATCCCTCATTCCGCCAGCGCCGCTGTGCGCGGCCGCGGCCGCTGTGGTGCTGACACTGGTCGACCAGGATGCGCCGCTGAGCCTCGATCCTGCCCTGGCCACGGCGCAGTCCTGGATCACCTTCCACACCGGCGTGTCGATCGTCGCAGCTTCCGACGCCGACTTTGTGCTGGCGCGATCGCTGCCCGACCCGACGCAACTTTCGAACGGCGCCGACGAGGCGCCGGAGGAATCCGCCACCGTCATCCTGCAGGTGGCGTCCCTGACCTCGGGTGCGCGCTATCAGCTGGCCGGACCGGGCCTCCGCACGCCGTCCGTGCTGACGGTCGACGGCCTGCCGGCGGACTTCGTTGCCCGCTGGGCCGCGAACCACGCGCTGTTCCCGCGCGGCGTCGACCTGATCCTGTGCGCCGGCGAAACCTTGGCGGCCCTGCCGCGCAGCGTCATGATCGGAGCACTCTGATGGCATATGTTGCAGTCAAAGGCGGCGAGAAAGCGATCGACGCGGCCCATACGTGGCTCGCCGAGGAGCGCCGCGGCGACCCGGCGCTGGCCGACCTCACGGTGGCGCAGGTACAGGCCCAGCTTGGCCGCGCCGTCGACCGGGTGATGGCCGAGGGCTCGCTCTACGACCGGCAACTCGGCGCGCTGGCGGTGAAGCAGGCGCAGGGCGACCTGATCGAGGCGGCGTTCCTGCTGCGCGCCTATCGCACCACCCTGCCACGCTTCGGCGACTCGCTGCCGGTCGAAACCGAAACGATGCAGATCGCCCGCCGCATCTCGGCGATCTTCAAGGACCTGCCGGGCGGCCAGCTGCTCGGCCCGACAAGCGACTACACCCACCGCCTGCTGGATTTTTCGCTCCTGGACCCGGAGAACACAACGCCGCCGCCGCCAGCACCGTCCCTAGCCGGCGACAGCGTCGGCGCGATACCGCGCGTGGCCGATATCCTTGGCCAGGAGGGCCTGCTCGAACCCGACGGCGGCGCCGCCGGCACGCCCGGCGACCTGACACGCGAACCGCTGGCGTTCCCGGCATCCCGCGACGTGCGCCTGCAGGCCCTCGCCCGCGGCGACGAAGGCTTCGTGCTCGGCCTCGGCTACTCGACCCAGCGCGGCTATGGCGGCACCCATCCGTTCGCCGGCGAAATCCGCCTCGGCGAAGTCTCCCTCGAGATCGCCCCCGCGGAGCTTGGTTTCGCCATCGATATCGGCGACATCACGCTGACCGAGTGCCAGATGGTGAACCAGTTCCACGGCTCGAAGACCGCGCCGCCACAATTCACCCGTGGCTATGGCCTGGTGTTCGGCTTCAATGAGCGCAAGGCGATGGCGATGGCCCTGGTCGACCGCGCGATGCGGGCCAGCGAGCTGGGTGAGGAAGTCACCGCGCCGGCCCAGAACATCGAATTCGTCTTGTATCACTCGGACAATATCGAAGCGACCGGGTTCGTTGAGCATCTGAAACTGCCGCATTACGTCGATTTCCAGAGCGAATTGCAGAACGTACGACGCATGCGCGCCGAACAGGACAAGGTGGCGGCCGAATGAAGGGCTACAACTTCGCCTATCTCGATGAGCAGACGAAACGGATGATCCGCCGCTGCCTGTTGAAGGCGGTGGCGATCCCCGGCCACCAGGTGCCGTTTGGTTCACGCGAGATGCCCCTGCCCTACGGTTGGGGCACCGGCGGCATCCAGGTGACCGCCTCGATCCTTGGCCGCAACGATGTGCTGAAGGTGATCGACCAGGGCGCCGACGACACGACGAACGCCGTCTCGATCAGACGTTTCTTCGGCCGCACCGCCGGCGTGCAAACCACAACCGCCACGGCCGAGGCGACGGTGATCCAGACCAGGCACCGCATTCCCGAGAAGACACTGCGCGAGGACCAGATCATCGTCTATCAGGTGCCGCAGCCGGAGCCATTGTTTCGTCTGGAACCGAGCCGGCAGGAGACGCGGCGCATGCACGCGCTCAGCGACTACGGGCTGATGCATGTGAAACTGTACGAAGACATCTCCCGTTTCGGTCAGATATCGATCAGCTACGACTATCCGGTCATGGTGAACGAGCGTTACCTGATGTCGCCAAGCCCGATCCCGGCCTTCGATAATCCGAAGATGGACATGATGCCGGCACTGCAGTTGTTCGGCGCCGGGCGGGAAAAGCGGATCTATGCCATCCCGCCATGGACGCGGGTGAAATCGCTGGATTTCGACGACCATCCGTTCCGCGCGATCAACGCACCGCATCCGTGCGGATTGTGCGGCGCCACCGACTCGTATCTCGATGAGGTGGTGACTGACGATCGCGGCGGACGGCTATTCGTCTGCTCCGACACCGATCACTGCGCGGAGCGGCGCGCCGCCGGCCATGTCGGCAACGACGGCTTCAAGGAGGCCGCGGAATGAGCGCGCCAACACTGCTGTCCGGCCGAGGGCTCAAGCTCTCATTCGGCGCCGTGCCGGCGCTGGTGGATGTTGATGTCGACCTCTGGCCGGGCGAGATGCTGGCGATTGTCGGTGAGTCCGGATCGGGCAAGACGACCCTGCTGAACGTGCTGTCAGGGCGCAAGGCGCCGGACTCCGGCGTGGTGTGGTATCGCGATCCGAACGATCATCTGCACGACGTGCATGCCATGCCGGCCCCCGCGCTGCGCACGCTACACCGCTCCGACTGGGGTTTTGTGCATCAGGATCCGCGGGAGAACCTTCGCATGGGCGTCAGCGCCGGCGGCAACGTCGGTGAGCGGCTGATGGCGCAGGGCGCGCGTCACTACGGCAATATCCGCGACGCGGCACTGGACTGGCTCGCCCAGGTCGAGATCGACGCCAGCCGGATCGACGACCTGCCGCGCACCTTTTCGGGCGGCATGCTGCAACGCCTGCAGATCGCCCGCACCCTGGTCACGCATCCGCGGCTGGTGTTCATGGACGAGCCGACCGGCGGGCTCGATGTTTCGGTGCAGGCACGACTGCTCGACCTGATCCGCTCACTGGTGTCACGGCTGCGGATCGCTGTGGTTCTCGTCACCCACGACATCGCCGTCGCGCGACTGCTGGCGCACCGCATCGCCGTAATGCAACGCGGGCGGATTGTGGAAACGGGACTGACCGACCAGGTGCTGGACGACCCGCACCACCCCTACACGCAGTTGCTCGTCAGTTCGGTCCTGAACGCATGAGTATGCAGCAATTCCAATTGCTTGGCGCTGCCGGTCGCACTATATACATCGGGAACCGGAGGGTGCGCTCAACACCCTCCGGCCCCGGTGAAGGTCAGAAGCGGATCTTGATTTCGATCTTGAACCGCCGCTTTCCCCACCGGAAGATGAATATGACATGCAGTGTCATAGACATGCTCCGATGGCGGCGTTGCCCCGGTGACGGGGCAACACGCATCGTCTTCCCCAGGACAAGCCGCGACCAGCCAGAGCACAGGCTCAAGCGCTTGGTTTCGTTCTTCGGAACTCGTCAGGCGGCGGGAAGAAGACATCTGCGTGCAGG
>Ga0153954_1001609_pt1 | contig 11474 bp, 11 predicted proteins | sample TSFL038MetaG_FD_102277 | JGI IMG/M metagenome (GOLD analysis project Ga0153954, IMG submission 102277) | Attine ant fungus gardens microbial communities from Florida, USA - TSFL038 MetaG | ecosystem: Host-associated > Fungi > Mycelium > Unclassified | place: USA: Florida, Wekiwa Springs State... | reverse complement strand
GCCGTCGCCATAAGGTGACGATATTCTGCCCCGGTGCGGCGGTCTTCAGATCGATATCGACCGGGCCGCCGGCCGCGATGGTCGATGCATCCGGCTCCATTTGCGAGAAGAAGGGCACCGCGGCGGCAATCGCTCCCGCGCTCGCGAAAGTCGCGGTCGCGATAAAGAGAAAATCGCGTCGCGACGCCTCCGGCTTTTCAGCGTCCTCGCTCGAACCGGAAGAAGACGCCTGCGACATCGACATCTCGCGCGTTGCTGCGGTTTACCTTTTTACCTAGGCGGTCAGGGGCGTTTGGCAAGTCGCGTTTAAAGGTCTAGATCACGCCACGGTTCGACGAAGCGGCTGCTCGGGTGAGATGCCCCCCGCGACAGGAAGACGCTCTGTTTCAAACGGCTGGAGCATGTCCCTATCGAAAAAGTCGTACAATTTTTCCCGAACATGCTCTAAGGGAAGCGCCGACAGAAAGATGGAGGCACGCCATGGCGGAAGCCGGGAATACACTGACGCTTGAGACGACGAAGGGACCGGTGGTGATCGAGATGCGTCCCGATCTCGCCCCCCAGCATGTCGCACATATCAAGAAGCTGGTGGACGAGCACTTCTATGACGGTGTTGCGTTTCACCGCGTCATCGACGGGTTCATGGCGCAGACCGGCTGCCCGCACGGCACCGGCACGGGCGGTTCGAAATATCCGAACCTGAAAGCCGAGTTCAACGCCGAGCCGCATGTGCGCGGTATTGTTTCTATGGCGCGGGCGCAGAACCCCGATTCAGCCAATTCGCAATTCTTCATCTGCTTCGACGACGCGCGCTTTCTCGACAAGCAATATACTGTCTGGGGCAAGGTCGTCTCCGGCATGGAGAACGTCGACAAGATCAAGCGCGGCGAGCCGGTGCGCGATCCGGACCGCATCGTCTCGGCGAAGCTGAGCTAGAACATTTGCGCCTGATCACTGCGAATTCATCGTCGCAAACGAAGCGAAGCCGTCTGGCCTTTGCGCCAGACGGCTTCGTCGCCGTCGTGGCCTTCAACGACGCCATTTAACATGCGCGTCGACCTCTTCGATTTCGACCTGCCGCAAGAGCAGATTGCATTGCGCCCCGTCGTGCCGCGCGACGCGGCGCGCATGCTCGTCGTCGCCCCCCAATCCGATGATTTGCTGCGCGACAAAACGATCCGCGATCTGCCGGACTTCTTGCGCCCGGGCGACGTGCTCGTCGTCAACAATACACAGGTGATCCCGGCAAGGCTCGAAGGCGTCCGCATCCGCGACGTGACGCAGGCCAAGATCGAAGTGCTGCTGCACAAACGCGTCTCCGAAAATAGCTGGCGGGCTTTTGCCAAAGGCGCGCGGAAACTGCATCGCGGCGACATGATCTTCTTCCAAGGCAAGAACGCCGTCTCTCCGCAGTCGGCGCTTGAAGCCGAGGTGCTCGAGAATTGCGGCGAGGGCGAAGTTCTGCTCGCCTTCGCGCTCAAGGGCGATGAGCTTGACCATGCCGTCGAAACCCACGGCGCCATGCCCCTGCCGCCCTATATCGCCGGCAAGCGCCCGGCCGATGCGCGCGACATCGACGATTACCAGAGCCTCTTCGCCATGCATCCGGGCGCCGTCGCAGCGCCGACGGCGAGCCTGCATTTCACCCCGGCGCTCAAGACGGCAATCGCGGCGCACGGCGTCGAATTCGCGCAGGTCACCCTGCATGTGGGCGCCGGTACTTTTCTGCCGGTGAAGGCTGAGGACACGCGCGCGCATAACATGCATGCCGAATGGGGCGAGATCGACGCCGAGACCGCGGCACGGCTCAATCGCGCGCGGGCGGCGGGCGGGCGTATCGTGGCGGTCGGCACGACGCCCTTGCGCTTGCTTGAATCGGCGGCGACGGCCGACGGCGAGATTGAACCTTACGCCGGCGAGACGGCGATTTTCATCACGCCCGGCTATCGCTTCAAGGCCGTCGATCTGCTGCTGACCAATTTCCACCTGCCGCGCTCGACGCTGTTCATGCTGGTATCGGCCTTCAGCGGGCTTGAGACGATGCAGGCGGCCTATAAACATGCGATTGCATCGGGCTACCGCTTCTATTCTTATGGCGACGCCTGCCTGCTCTACCCGACCTCATGACTGCGCTCACATTCGATATTCACGCAACGGACGGCGCGGCGCGCAACGGCACCATCGGCCTGCCGCGCGGTCAAATCCGCACGCCGGCCTTCATGCCGGTCGGCACCGCCGCGACCGTCAAGGCCATGTATCCGCGCGATGTCCACGCCCTCGGCGCCGATATCGTGCTTGCCAATACCTATCATCTGATGCTGCGGCCGGGGGCGGAGCGCATCGCCGCGCTCGGCGGCCTGCACAAATTCATGAACTGGCCCTGGCCGATCCTCACCGATTCCGGCGGCTTCCAGGTCATGTCGCTCGCCAAGCTGCGAAAGCTCGAAGAAAGCGGCGTCACCTTCCAATCGCATATCGACGGGGCGCGGCATCGTCTGACGCCCGAGCGCGCGATGGAAATTCAGCGCCTGCTCGGCTCCGACATTCAGATGCAACTCGACGAATGCGTGAAGCTTCCGGCGCCGGACGCCGAGGTCGAGCGTGCCATGCGGCTTTCCCTGCGCTGGGCAGAGCGCTCGAAGCTCGCCTTCGGCAGCCAGCCCGGCCACGCGCTTTTCGGCATCGTGCAAGGCGGCGCGAGCGTGCCTCTGCGCCGCGCCAGCGCCGAGGCGCTCGTCTCAATGGGCTTCGACGGTTATGCGCTCGGCGGCCTCGCTGTCGGCGAGCCACAGGATGTGATGCTGGCTATGATCGAGGCGAGCGTCGTGCATCTGCCGACAGAGCGCCCCCGCTATCTGATGGGCGTCGGCGCGCCCGACGATCTCCTTGAAGCCGTGCGGCGCGGCATCGACATGTTCGATTGCGTCATGCCGACGCGGGCCGGCCGCCACGGCCTTGTTTACAGCCGTTTTGGCCGCATCAATCTGCGCAACGCCAAACATGCCGACGATCCGCAACCGATCGATCCTGAATCGCCCTGCGAAGCGGCGCGCATCTATTCCCGCGCCTATCTCCACCATCTCGTCAAAGCCGGCGAAATCCTCGCCATGATGCTGCTGACGGCGATCAACCTCGCTTATTACGAAGCGCTGATGGCGGATGCGCGCGCGGCGATCGCCGCCGGCCGCTATGCCGATTTTTGCGCTGAGACCAAAGCCCTGTGGGCGCGCGGCGAAGCGCAATTAGACCCCTGAAACGCAACAGATCCTTAAAACGCAAAAGGCGAAGCGGGCTCAAGGGCCTCGCTTCGCCTCTTCGCTCCCTCGTCCTAGACCCTTTCCCGCTTCTAACGGCGCATGACCGCCCGGCGATATGAAAGGGGTTCCTCCCACGACTTGGACTACGTATGCATCCTGGAACCCGGGGGCTCTCAACAGGATGACGGTGGTTTGTAGCCCAGACGTGACGCAATGTCACGCTTCAAAGAAGCATCCTGCCCGCAAAACCGGCATAAAAAGATATTTTATCTTATTGCTACGCTTCTAGGTAGAAATACCAAATGACTCGGCCGCAGACCGCTTGCGCTTTTGTGCGCTGCATGTCCTGCTAAAATGCGGCCAGGCAGCGAGTCATGATCGAGAACTCATTCCCCCCAGGCGACATGGTCCCGGTGAGCAAAGGCCCCGGCATCGGCGGGCGCATTCGCAATTGGTTCCTGGCCGGCGTCGTGGTCGCCGGCCCGCTGGCGATCACCGTCTATATCGTCTGGTGGTTCGTCGACACGGTCGACACCGCCGTGCGCAAGCTGGTGCCGCTAAATTTCTGGCCGGATAAATTCCTGCCCTTCCGCGTGCCGGGCCTCGGCGTCATCTTTGCCTTTCTCGCGCTCACGCTGCTCGGCTTTCTCGCCGCCAATCTCGCCGGCCGCAGCCTGATCGCGCTTGGCGAAGCCATTCTCGGCCGCACGCCGATCATCCGCTCGATCTACAAGAGCGTGAAACAAGTCTTCGAAACGATCTTCTCGCAATCCGGCACGTCGTTCCGCAAAGTCGGGCTGATCGAATTTCCCGTCAAAGGCACCTGGACGCTGGTCTTCATCTCCGTGCCGCCGACGCGAAGCGTTGCTGCGCAATTGCCGTCCACCGGAGAAGACTATGTGTCGGTCTTCCTGCCGTGCACGCCCAATCCGACGACCGGCTTCTATTTCTTTCTGCCGGCAAGCGCGGTGAAAGAAGTCGCGATGAGCCCCGACGATGCGGTTAAGCTCATCGTCTCCTGCGGCGTGATCAATCCCGATGCGCTGGTTCCGACAATTGTGACGGAGCCACAGGCGGATGATAGTCTGCCGCAAGACAACGCCGCCTGAATCCTTCCCTCCTCTGTCTTGCCGCGGGCATCATGGCTGTCTACACAGACGTTTCCGATATCGCTCTTGAAACTTTCCTCGCCGATTATGGGCTCGGCAAATTGCTCGCCTACAAGGGCATTGCCGAGGGCGTCGAAAACTCCAACTTCCTGCTGCATGTCACGGCCGGCTTTTTCATCCTGACGCTTTACGAGAAACGCGTCCGAGCCGAGGACTTGCCGTTCTTCCTGACGCTGATGGAACATTTGTCGGCGCATGGCCTCGTCTGCCCGCAGCCGGTCAAGACAAACCAAGGCAGCCTCCTCGGCACATTGGCCGGCCGGCCCGCCGCCATCGTCACCTTTCTCGAAGGCGTCTCGACCCGCACGCCTTCTGTCGCCCATTGTGCCGCGCTCGGCACGGCGCTCGGCAAATTGCATCTCGCCGGGGCCGATTTTCCGCGCGAACGGCCGAACGATCTGTCGATCTCCGCCTGGCCCGGCCTCTTCGCCCAGGCCGAGGACCGCGCCGACAGCGTCGAGCCGGGGCTTGCCGCTTTTCTCGGCGGCGAACTTGCGACACTGGCCGATCTCTGGCCGCGCGACCTGCCGCGCGGCGTCATTCACGCCGATCTTTTTCCCGACAATGTTCTCTTTCTCGGCGAAAAAGTTTCAGGGCTGATCGACTTCTATTTCGCCTGCACAGACTTCCTCGCTTACGACCTTGCCGTCTGTCTCAACGCCTGGTGTTTCGAGCCGGATTTTTCGTTCAACGTCACCAAAGGCAAAGCGGTGATCGACGCCTACCAAAGCTGCCGGCGGCTCACTGAAGCGGAGGCGGCGGCGCTGCCGGTTCTGGCGCGCGGTGCGGCGGTGCGCTTCACGCTGACCCGCCTTGTCGATTGGCTGAACGTGCCGCCAGGCGCTTTGGTGCGGCCGAAGGATCCACGTGAATATGTGAAACGCCTGCGTTTCCATCAGCGCGCGACAGGCCCCTATGACCTCGGATTGGCGCTTTGAGCGAAAAAGTCACGATCTGGACCGACGGCGCTTGCTCCGGCAATCCCGGCCCCGGCGGCTGGGGCGCAGTCCTGACCTTCGGCGACCACCGCAAGGAACTCGCCGGCGGTGAGGCGGCGACGACCAACAATCGCATGGAACTCACCGCTGCGATCCGCGCCTTGGAAGCGCTGAAGCGGCCGTGCAGTATCGATCTGCACACCGACTCCGCCTATTTGCGCGGCGGCATCACCTCTTGGCTCGCCGGCTGGAAGAAGAATGGCTGGCGTACCGCCGACAAAAAACCGGTCAAGAATGTCGAGCTCTGGCAAGAGCTCGAGCGCGCCGCGGCGCCACATGACGTTCGTTGGCACTGGGTCAAAGGCCATGCCGGCGACCCGATGAACGAGCGGGCCGACGAACTGGCGCGCGAGGGTATGCGGCCGTTCCTGCGCAAGTAACGGCGCCTGCCCTTTCATCTTTGCGTCGCGTTCGGTTGCGAAACGGCTTGCCATCTGCGCGCCGCATGACTGGGCCATCTTTTCTTCCGCCAGGAAAGGTTTGGCCCTTGTGCCGCCGCGGCAAATTGAACGATGATCACCGGGCTCGCGTTCGAAGATCGGCCCGCTGTGAAGGGCTGGTCTTCGGCATGGCCTGACAGAGGAAAGTCCGCAGGTGAGCGAAGCTTTTGTCAGCCGCAACGATGTTTTCTCGTGGGGACGCGTCACACGCCAACCGCAGCGTGTCGCGACACCCCGCTTCGTCGATCAGCTTCCAGCGCTGGTCGATGCGGCGAAGGCATCGAGCCTCCTCGCGGCTGGACTGCGCCGGTCCTATGGCGATTCCTGTCTCAACGAATTGGGCGATCTGATCGATATGTCGCGGCTCGACCGTGTCATCGCGTTTGATCCGCAGAACGGGATTCTGCGCGCCGAAGCCGGCGCCAGCTTTTCCGAAATTCTCCAACTCATCGTGCCGCATGGCTGGTTTCTGCCGGTGACGCCGGGCACACGTTTCGTCACGCTTGGCGGCGCCGTCGCCAACGACATTCATGGCAAGAACCACCACTCGGCCGGCAGCTTCGGCCGGCATGTGCGCGCGCTTGGTCTTTTGCGCAGCGACCGCGGCCGTCTGACAGTGACACCGGACTCCGACCCCGCTCTCTTCGCATCGACGATCGGCGGCCTCGGCCTCACCGGCATTATCGAATGGGCCGAAATTTCGCTGAGGAAGATCGACAGCGCTTATCTCGAAGTTGAAACGCGCGCCTTCGAGACTCTCGACGACTTCTGGGATCTCGCTGACACAAGCGCGGAGAGATTCACCTACACGATCGCCTGGGTCGATGGTCTCGCGCATGGCGACGGCTTGGGGCGCGGCATCTTTTGGCGCGCAAATTGGTCGCCCTATGGCTTTTTCGACGCGCCGCGCGATCAAACCTGGCTGCGCGTTCCCGCGGATGCGCCTGATTTTCTGCTCAGCCGGCTGGGCCTCGGCGCCTTCAATAGGCTTTATCACCGGCTAGAGGGCCGCGCCGGAACGCGGCTGCAGCATTATCTGCGCTTCTTCTACCCGCTCGATGCCCTCGGCGATTGGAACCGGCTCTACGGCCGCGAGGGCTTGTTGCAATATCAATGCGTCATCCCGCGCGCTGCGGAACGCGAGGCGATCCGCGCCCTGCTCGAAACCGTTGCAGCGGACCGGCAAGCTTCTTTCCTCGCGATGCTCAAGACATTCGGCGACCTCCCGGCGCCGGGGCTTTTGTCCTTCGCGCGGGCCGGAACCACTCTGGCGCTCGACTTCCCCAATCGCGGCGAAAAGACACTCACGCTACTCGCCCGGCTCGACGCGATTGTCGCCGACGCCGGCGGCGCCCTTTATCCGGCCAAGGACGGGCGCATGTCGCATAGTATGTTCCGCCGCTCGTTTCCGCGCTGGCAAGACTTGCAAAGGGACCCCTTGATGAGTTCCGATTTCTGGCGAAGAGTGGCGGCATGAGTGGGCCGTCGCAGGAAGTCGTCGCCCCAAAGGCGCCGCAGCGGATCGTAATTCTCGGAGCGACGTCGGCGATCGCGGAAGCCGCGGCGCGCCTCTGGGCCGCGAACGGCGCGCGTTTCATTCTCGCCGGCCGCAATGAAGCGCGATTGAACGAGATCGCTGCCGATCTCAAAGCCCGCGGCGCAAGCGAGACGATCGATTGGCCGCTCGATTTTGTCACCGCCGATGCCAGCGCCGAACTCGGCAAAATGGTCGACCGCCTCGGCGGCCTCGATATTCTGCTGCTGGCCTATGGCGTCCTCGGCGAACAAGATGATCTCGAGCGCAATCCCGCCGCCGCGGCCAAATTGATCGCCACCAATTTCTCAAGCGCCGCGGCCTGGAGCCTCGCCGCCACGGCGGTGCTCGAAAAACAGCGCAGCGGTGCGCTGCTGGTCATTGGGTCCGTTGCCGGCGATCGCGGCCGCCGCTCGAATTTCATTTATGGCGCGACAAAAGGCGGCCTCGCCCATCTCGTCGAAGGCATCGCGCACAAACTGGCGCCGCTCGGCGCGCGTGCCGTCATCATCAAGCCCGGCTTTGTCGAAACGCCGATGACCGCGGGCATCGCCAACAAAGGCCCGCTCTGGGCGACGCCGGAGGCCATCGCGCCCGCCATCATCCGCGCCGGCGAAAAAGGCGGCCCGATTGTCTATGCGCCGGCATTTTGGCGCGGCGTCATGCTGGTGGTGCGCAATCTGCCCACGACGGTCTTCGACAGAATCGATCTGTAAGTGTGTCGCGCGCTGCGGGCGCGAATGCACCGGCAGACGATGTGATACTGTCAGCCGAACACCTAGCAAAAAGGCCCGTCAAAACGGGCCTTTTTCGATGCAAATCGCGTTTTCAGTCGGAATCCAGGAAGTCTAATAAAATCAGATGGCTGGGGGACCTGGATTCGAACCAAGATTAACGGAGTCAGAGTCCGCTGTTCTACCATTGAACTATCCCCCATCAAAACGGCCGCGCATTCAATGGCTTATAAGGCACGTTTTAGAATGGGCCCGGCGCGGTGGCGAATGCATCCGGTCGGGAGGCGCTTCTAGAATGGATTGAAGGCCCTTGGCAAGGGCCCAATCGATGGCGGCCGGCTTGAGCGTCTGCCCGGCTGCGCTTTTAGAGAACGGCAAAGGCCCGGGCGTCAGGCTCAATCGGCGCCCCCTGCCTGCCGCAGCGCAGCGCGCGCCTCGGCCCTTCCTAAGGCTTTTCATCTTGGTTATCACGTTGGCGTGTTCATTTCGCACTGACGTGCTTCACCGGAGAACCCCGAATGTCCTTGTCTCGCCGACTTCGTGCAGCCCTCGCGACTCTGTTTTTCATCATTGCCGCCGGCATTTCCGTGCAAGCGCGCGCCGATAGTGGACGCGTGCGCCTGTCGGTCGTGAAGGGTGGCTGGTTTATCGGGGCTCATGGTGGTGGCGGCACGCTCTACTTTCACGGACGCGCGTATCCGCTTTCGGTCGGCGGCATCGATGCGGGGCTCGTCTTCGGCTTGTCGCATACGACGCTGCAGGGACGCGTCCTGCACATCTACCGCCCCTCGGATATCGCTGGCGTCTATGGCGCGGCTGGCGCGGGCGCCACGGTTGGTGTCGGCGCGCGGGTGATTCAGCTTGTCAACGACAAGGGCGCGATCTTGCAGCTCGAAGGTCTGCAAGTCGGCCTCATGGCCAATCTCGACTTGAGCGGGCTCGCGATCGGACTGAGGTGACGACCGCGGCGCAACAAGCTCCGATCCATCGTCATTTCTTGCACATCTTCCATTGGTACAATGTGATATGCTGGCTTCGGCGTGTCTAACCAGGGGAGCGTTCAATGCATAATGCAGAGATTGGCTGGATCGGAGCAATTATCATCGGCGGCTTGGCGGGCTGGTTCGCCGAAATGTTTATGGGATCCGGCACCGGCATCATTGTGAACATCATTCTCGGCATCGTCGGCGCGGCCGTGGCCGATTGGTTGCTTGGACTGTTTGGCGTCGCGCTGGGCGGCTGGATCGGCTATCTCATCGCCGGATTTGTCGGCGCTTGCATTCTTATCGCCCTTTGGCGGCTTATTCGCGGTCGAACCGCCTAAGCGCGAATTTCCTCAGACGAAGAACGGTGCACCCGAACGCACCGCGCAAAATCTTAGCTTCGCCAATTGGCGAAGCTGACGAGGCGACATCGTGCGCATGCGTCCGTCGCGCTGCGTATCGTCAAGGTGCAAAAATCATTTGAACGGAGGATCAGATGGCTGCGCTTAAGATTGACCGCGTTCTCGTCGGCGAGGCGCTTGTCGGAGACGGCAACGAAGTGGCCCATATTGATCTGATCATGGGGCCGCGAGGAAGCGCGGCGGAAACCGCGTTCTGCACGACCCTCACCAATCAAAAGGTCGGCGATAACGCGCTTCTCGCTTTGGTCAGGCCAAATCTGATGACCAAGCCGGCAACGGTGATGTTCAACAAGGTCGACATCAAAAACGGCGATCAGGCCGGTAAAATGTTCGGCCCTGCACAGACGGGAATCGGCAAGGCCGTCATCGATTCAGTGAAATCGGGCGTCATCCCCAAGGATGAAGCCGCCAATATTTTCATCTGCGTTGGCGTCTTTATTCATTGGGAAGCAAAGGACGACGCAAAGATTCAGGACTGGAATTACCAGGCGACGAAGATCGCGATCGAACGGGCGGTCAAGGGCGAGCCGTCGATCGACGACGTCATTTCGAAAGAAAATAGCTAAAATCTTTTCAGCGGCGCGCCGAATTCGCGGGCATCGCTTTCTTCATATCGGTTGCGCTGAGCGCTTTATCGAGACGCTCAGCCCAAGCTCACCGATGACCGGAGAAGATAAACCTTCACGTTTATCGAGGTCGTACGCGCGCGCTCTACCGAACGCCCCGGCAAAATCGTAAGCTTCGAAAAGTTCACACGGCAAGGACATCCGTCATGTCAGACAGGCCGGAAGAGCACCTCGATCGCCGCGACTTCATGATCGCATCCATTGCAACAGTCGGCGCATCGGCTGTTCTCGCCGCCAACGCTGGTTCTGCGAACGCCCAGTCGGCGACGTCCAGCTCGGCATCGGGCACGCCCTCGGCAACGGTCTATACCGGCGATACAATCGAGGGGAAAAAGGTCGTCAGCGCGCTCGACGTCAACGACTTGGAGCCCGGCAAGAAGCACTTTTTGTATTTTCAGGGCGTGCAAATGCCCACCGGACAGCACTGGTATGTCTCGGTGACGGTCGCCAAAGGGGCAAAGCCGGGCAAGCGTGTCGTCCTGACGAGCGGTGTGCATGGCGACGAGATGAGTTCCGTGCATACGGTCCAGACGCTGATGAACCAGCTCGACCCGGCGGCGATGTCCGGCACGGTGATCGCGGTCACGGATGTGTCTAGCCCGGCGCTCGAAAGCATGCAGCGCCGATGGCCCAATTGGGGCCGAGGCGCTGACCTGATCGACATGAATCGGGAATGGCCCGGGAACGAGAATGGCGTCACCGCGCCCAGCCGGCACGCCGGGCTCCTCTTCAACCGGCTGCTGCGGCCGAACGCCGACGCCGCGATCGACTTCCATACGGGGACCACCGGATTTGAAGTCACGGCCTTCAATATCGCCGGCATGGATGTGCCTGAGATCAAGGCGATGGTAGAGCTCTATCCCGTCGGCCAGATTTTCGACAATCATGTCTATCCCGGCGTTCTGCACAATGCGTTCATCGACGTCGGCATCCCGTCCTTCACGCCGGAAATCGGCGCGGCGCGCGTTCTCGACCTCGAGATGATCTCGCTGTTCGTCGAAGGCACGATGAACGTCCTCAAGCATCATGGCATCCTGGCCGGGCCTATGGGGCGCACAAGCAAGGACGTGAATGTCTTCATCGGCAATAGCGCGCTCCCGATCCTTGCGACGCAGGGCGGGCTCGTCGAGCATCTCGTCAAGCTGAATGACAAGGTCGAAGCCGGACAGAAAGTGGCCATCCAGCGGAATAGTTTCGGTGAGATCGTTGCGGAGTACACCAGCAGCGTCGCCGGCGAGATAACCGGCCAGCGCAGCGACGCGATGGCTGAGCCCGGAAACCCGCTGGTCTTTATCCTCTTCAACAAGCCGG
>Ga0153954_1001608_pt1 | contig 11477 bp, 11 predicted proteins | sample TSFL038MetaG_FD_102277 | JGI IMG/M metagenome (GOLD analysis project Ga0153954, IMG submission 102277) | Attine ant fungus gardens microbial communities from Florida, USA - TSFL038 MetaG | ecosystem: Host-associated > Fungi > Mycelium > Unclassified | place: USA: Florida, Wekiwa Springs State... | reverse complement strand
GTGGTATGCCCCGCACCAGAAGAATGCCGTCGACGATGCGTATGCGATGGCGGGCGTCGGACCCAAGGACATCGACGTGGCTCAACTCTATGACAACTTCACCATCAGCGCGCTGCTATGGCTCGAGCATGGCGGCTTCTGCAAGAAGGGCGAGGCGGGCGCGTTCGTGGAGGGCGGACGCGTACAGCTCGGCGGCGATCTGCCGATCAACACCCACGGTGGCAACCTCTCCGATTCCTACATGGAGGGATGGCTCCATCTTGCGGAAGGCGTGCGTCAGATCAGGGGGCAATGCGGAGCGCGACAGGTCGAGGGCGCCGAGGTCTGCCTCGTCACCGGGCGCGGGCGGCCGCTGAACAACGCCAATGCAACGATTCTCACCAGAGGATAACCGTCGTGACCGAAGCCGAATATCTCAAGCCGCTGCCGAAGATAACCGACGAGACGCGACCCTTCTGGGACGGCGCGCGCGAAGGCCGGCTACGAATGCAAAAATGTTGCAAATGTGGACATATCCGCTTTCCGATCAGCTTCGTCTGTTCGAAATGCCTGTCCTATGAAACCGAATGGGTCGATCTCTCCGGCCGCGGCGAGGTGTTCTCCTACATCGTTTTTCACCAGCTCTATAACAAGGCGTTCGCCAAGGACATTCCCTATAATGTGGCGCTGGTGCAGCTCGAGGAGGGACCTCGCATGTACAGCAACGTCGTCGATTGCGCGAACGACGATGTGAAAGTGGGCGACAAACTGGAGGCGGTCTTCGTCCCGGTCACGCCGCAGGTGACCCTCCCCAAGTTCCGCCTGGCTTCACCGCCTAAGAAATAGGGTCTCGCTCCGAAGTCAGTGCCTGCAACAGCGCCGCGCAATCCGGCTGCTGATGCAGCGCACGAGCGAGCTTCAATGCATGCGCGGCCTGCTCCGCCCCAAGCGTGGGCTCGGCGCAGCCGATGAACTTGGCATCCAGCTCGTCGCGGCTCAAGGGATTGCTGGGCGAGCCGGGCAGGGTATCGACGCGAGTCTCGAACCTGCCACGCGGCGTCGTGATGGCTACGTAGTTGTGTCCGATCGACGCCGAGCCCGCCGGCTCCTCCGGCATGCGGTAGCGCCGCACACGCAACATCAACTGATGGACCTCGTCGCGTCCGAAAGCGGCGTCCGAAAAGCTCTGCAGTGTCAGGTCGCCATCGATGACCGCGACGGCAGCCGCGTATTCGATGCTGAATTTACCGGCCAGTCCGTTCGTGGGCAGGCCGTCCACGAGCCCGGCATCTGTACCCGGCGGGAAGCCGATCTCGATCGCCGTAATCTCTTCATTGCGGATGCCGTGCTTCTGCACCAGATCCAGCACGCCGGCCAGGGGCCGATGACTGCAGAGACAGCAGGCCCAGCGCTTGACGAAGACGCCAGGATCCAAAATGTCCCATGGTTGTTCCAGCCGCTGCAATTGTGGGGCAAGGCCGGTGGCATCGTCGCCGCGATAGGTCGATATCATGCTCCTGTCGCCGTCGAAGATGTGGTCGCTCGCCGTCATTCCGGCGCGCACGAGCAGGGCGGAGGCGAGAGCGCAGCGGGCCGCATGGCCGGCATGAAACGGCTTCGCCATGGTTCCGAAATTCGCGAGCAGTCCACTCATCTGCGATGCCGCGAGGCCCCAGGCCTGGGCGAGCTGATGTTCGTTCAGCCCCAGGATACGCGCGGCGGCTGTTGTCGCGCCGAAAATACCGATGGTGGCCGTGGCGTGGTAGCCGCGGACATAATGGCCCGGGCCAACGGCGCGACCGAGTTTGCCCGAGACTTCGAGGCCGATCGCATAGGCCGCCAGGATGTCCCGCCCCGATGCTGACGTGTGGGCCGCGGCGGCCAGGACGGCGGGAAACACCGTGGTGCTGGGATGGCCGCGCTGGCTCGGCAGGTTGTCGTCGAAGTCGAGCGCATGGGAGGCCACACCGTTGAGGAAGGCCGCGTCCAGCAAGGATGCGCGCATGCCTGTGCCCCAGACACCAAGTACAGCCGGCGAGCCAAGCTCCGCCACCGTCCTCCGCGTGATTTGCGAGACTGGCTCAGCGACGCCGCCAAGCGCGCAGCCGATCGTATCGACCAGCGCATTGTTGGCCGCGCTGATCACAGCGGTGGGCACATCGGCGGCCCACACCGCCGTAGCGAATTCCGCAAGTTGCAGTGTCAGGGATCGCGACATATTTTCCGCCTGTTGGAATGTCATTTGAAGCGTGGTTGTCAGCCTGTCGATGACCGGGTTTACCAGCCTGTCGACTGAGTGTAGACCTCTACGCCAAGTGCCAGTCACGGGCCAATGACAAAATTGCAGATGAGAGCGGAGGGTCCACATAATGGAATATCGGAGTGTTTCGTGGAAACGCATTGGCATCGCGGCGACGCTGCGCCGAACCGCTTTGGCTGGCCTGGCTCTTCTTGCGTGCACCGGCGTTTGCTTCAGCCAAACGGCCGTTCAAAACTATCCTGATCATCCCGTTCGCTTGATCGTTCCGTTTTCGGTTGGCGGCGCCACCGATATCATGGCGCGTCAGATCTCCAGATATTTCCTGGAGGACCTGAAGCAGCCGCTCGTCATTGAAAATCGTGGCGGTGCCGGCGGCATGATAGGCACCGAGCTCGTGGCGCACGCGCCCCCGGATGGCTATACGCTGCTGTTCGCCTCCAGTGCGCAGCTTGCGGTCAACCCCAGCCTTTATGCGCACGTGCGATACGATTCATTGAGGGACTTCGACCCGATCCTGCTGATTGGAGCCACGCCCAACGTGATTCTTGCTTCGCCGGCGTCGGGCATCGACTCGATCGCCGCGCTCGTCGCGCGCGCCAAGGCCAAACCCGGCGCACTGAATTTCGCCTCGCCGGGAGTCGGCTCGACAGCCCATCTTTCGGCGGAGATGTTGCAGCAGCAGACAGGGATAAAGCTGGTCCACGTTCCCTATAAAGGAGGCGGCGCGGTGTTGATGGACGCCTTGGGCGGCGAGACGCCGGTTGTGGTCGTCGCCATCCCATCGATCGTCGGCTACGCGCAGTCGGGCAAGCTCGTGCCGCTTGCCGTCACTGGTCCACGCCGCTCAGCGGTGTTCCCTGCGGTGCCGACGGTGGCGGAGACCCTTCCGGGTTTCGAGGCGGTCGCGTGGTACGGCATCGTCGCGCCGGCCGGAACGCCGCCCGCAATTCTGCTCAAGCTGAAGAACGCGCTGCAGGCCATCATCAAGCGGGAAGATGTGCAGAAAGCATATGCGGCGCAGGGCATCGAGCCGATCGATCCTTCAATCGATTTCGCCGCCTACCTCAAATCGGAGCGCGTGAAGTGGGCGCATGTGATCGAGTTGTCGGGCGCGCGGGTGGAATAGACCGCGCCGCAGTGGCGCGCTGGCGCGGCGAACCCTGACATGGTAGGGGTCACAGGTTCGATCCTGTCGTGCCCGCCATCCTTCTCGCGAGGCGAAAGAAGGATGCCGCGCTGGAGCCTTCTGCGAAAACCCGGCTCCGTTTGAGCGCAGCGACAGCGAAGAGCGACGGTTAGAGCTGCTGGCGGGCTTTACGATCTGGTGCCTATCCGGAGCGTTGCCATGACGAGAAGCTTCAAGGTCGGCGATCACGTGAGCTGGAATTCCGAAGCCGGCAGGGTGCGCGGCAGGATCGTGCGAGTGCATACGAAAGACGTGAACTACAAGGGCTATGTCCATCACGCGAGCTCTGACGATCCGCAATATGAGATCAAGAGCGACAAGACCGATCACCTCGCTTTGCACAAGGGGCAGGCGTTACGGCATCTTCGGGACTAAAGCGCGAGTCGACGACTAGCGCACGGCGCTTGCTTTCCACTTCCTGCCCACAATTCGCTCGCACGTGAATCCAACCCGAGCCATAGAGCAAGGGCGATGGCAATTCTCAAAAGAGGGCTATGGCGTTCCTTCTCGACGAGCGGCCTTCTCCTTGGAGCGCTCTTTTTCGCCGCCTCGTTGACGCCGAGCTTATTGCCGCGGACCTCTTTGACGCAGGGCGTCATTTCCGGATTCTCTCTGGCAGCGGGATACGGCATCGGCGCCTTCGGAGCCTGGCTCTGGATCTACATGAAGCTCGCGCAGCCCAATGCGCGCTCCTTGCGCGTCGCCAGGCTTGCCGCCGCGACCGGTTGCGGGATCGTCGCTATCATCGCGCTCTGGCAGGCAGCACAATGGCAGGATTCGATCCGCAAGTTGATGGGGCTCGAACCTGTTGAGGCGGCGTACCCAATTGAAGCTGCACTGATTGCGCTGACGGTGTTCGCGATTCTCATCGCGTTCGCGCGACTGTTCCGAATGACGCTCCGTTTCGTGTCGACAAGGGGCAGCCGCTTTCTCCCCGCGCGGGTGTCCAACGTTGTTGGTGTCATCGCGGCGATCGGGCTGTTCTGGTTGGTCAACGATGGAATTTTCTTCCGCGGCTTCCTGCGCCTTAACGAGGCGTCCTTCCGGGAATACGATGCGCTGATTCAACCGACCACTGCAGCACCGACGGATCCTCAGAAAACAGGGAGCCGCGCCTCGCTGCTCGCCTGGGACAAGCTCGGACGGGCGGGACGGGAGTTCATCACCGCGGGGCCGACCCGCGAAGACATCAGCGCGGTTTCGGGAAGGCCAGCGCTTGCTCCGATACGCGTTTATGCCGGGCTGCGATCGGCCGAAACGCCTGAATCTCGCGCCGCGTTGGCGCTGGAAGAATTGAAGCGCGTCGGCGGGTTCGAGCGATCCGTGCTTATCGTGGTGACGCCGACCGGCACAGGCTGGGTCGATCCGGCTGCGCTCGACAGCGTCGAGTATCTGCACGACGGCGATATCGCGAGCGTTGCCATGCAGTATTCCTATCTCGCGAGTTGGCTGTACCTGCTCGTGGATCCCGGTTACAGCGCCGACGCCGCACGCGCCCTCTTTAGCGCGATCTACGGATACTGGATCACGCTGCCCAAGGACAAGCGGCCGAGACTTTATCTGCATGGGATCAGTCTTGGCGCCGAGCGTTCCGAACAGGCGACCGACCTGATCGAAGTGATGGGAGACCCATTCAACGGCGCGCTCTGGAGCGGACCGCCCTATTCGAGCAGGCTCTGGCGTTGGGTCACCGACCATCGCAATGCCGGATCGCCGGCCTGGCTTCCGCGCTTTCGCGATGGCTCGTTTGTGCGGTTCATGAATCAGTACGGAGAGGCCGCCGAGCCCGAGGGACCGAACGCTGCGTGGGGACGGATGCGGATCATCTACCTCCAATATGCGAGCGATCCCGCAACCTTCTTCGAATATCGAAGCCTCTATCGCGAGCCAGATTGGATGCGACCGCCGCGCGGCCCGGACGTGTCGCCGCAAATGCGCTGGTACCCGATCGTCACTCTGTTTCAGTTGATGGTGGACATGTTCATGTCCACCGACGCGCCGATCGGCTACGGCCATGTCTACGCCCCGGCGCATTACATCGATGCGTGGATCGAGGTGACGGACGTTCGCAACTGGTCCGCCGAAGAGATCAAGCGGCTGAAGCAGCATCTTTCCAAGCGGTAACCGCTGCATACTTTCCGGATCGTGTGCTACCCTCGGAACGCGCAAACAGGACGACTAGCGCATGGCATTTCCGTTCCATACCATCGGCCACGGCACGCGCTCCCTCGCCGAGTTCATCGAGCTTCTGCGCGGCAACGAGATTGCGCTTGTCGTCGATGTCCGCACCGTGCCGCGCTCGCGCACCAATCCGCAATATAATCGCGAGGCGCTGCCGCAATCCCTGGCGCCGTTCGCAATCGCCTATGAGCACATGGCGGCGCTCGGCGGGTTGCGCGGGCGAGACCGCAGCGTGGCGCCGGATATCAATGCGTTCTGGGAGAATGACAGCTTTCACAACTATGCCGATTACGCCATGAGCGAACCCTTTCGCGCCGGCCTCGCACACTTGCGCGAGCACGGCCACAAGCAGCGCAGCGTCGTCATGTGTGCGGAGACCGTGTGGTGGCGATGCCACCGGCGGATCATCACCGACTATCTGCTCGCTGCGGGAGAGACGGTCCTGCACATCCTTGCGCCCGGACAGGTCGAACCGGCCCAGCTGAACGAGGCCGCGCGCCTTCAGCCGTCAGGTTCGCTGGCCTATCCAGCGGAGCCCGCAGCGCAAGGGAACCTGTTCGATCGCTAGCTCCTTGGCTCTCCTTGCGTCGCGTCCGGTTGGAGTCTTTTTGACTGCTGACGCCGGCCCCAAGGGTGGGAAAGGGTGGGAAATGATTTTCTTCCAAGAGCGGCACGTGGTTGAGCAGCCGTTTCCATGCCTGGGGCGCAAAACGGAACCCGTTTCCATTGAAAGCGGCCGGTAAGTCTACGAAATTACTGCCATAGGCGATGCGAGTGGATGTTATGGACCGGACGAATTTTGAGCCTTTCGGCGAGTCAGTGGATCTCCCTGAGGGAACGCCTGCGCAGTCAAGGGCTGCAAGACGGCTGACGGCGCTCGGCTCCGGCGTCTTCTGGGTGCTTGCTGCCACGATCGTCGTTGCGCGTGCCGCGTATTTTCAGCCCGGACTGTTCGACAATTTTGAGAAAGTCGTAGCCTTTCTTCACTGACGGCCGGCGCGCACGTCACCCTCTTTTCCACCATTTGAATGAGAGTTCGCGTTCCAGATGATGCGCTCGAAAGCGAGCGCGGCCGGAATATCGATGCGTCCCGGCGATTTCAGCTGCCAAAGCGTCCGTGAAATACTCAGGTCATTCATCGGAATCACCTTGAGCTTGCCGAGCTTGACCTGATCGTCGAGCGCCGCCGATGAAACGATCGAAACCCCGACATGGTTGGCGACCGCCTGTTTGATCGCCTCGGTGCTGCCGATCTCCATCGTCCTTCGGGGAGAGATGCCGCGCGCGGAGAGCGCTTGCGATACAACCTCTCGGGATCCGGAGCCCGGCTCGCGCACGATCAACAGCTCGTCTTCAAGGACGGCAGGGTCGACAGGCTTGCCGGAGCGGACGAGCTTGTGAGAAGGGCCCACAATCAGCTGCATCGTGTCGGTGCGCCAGGCCTTGCTGATCAGGTCACCATTTTCCACTGGCCCTTCCACCAGGGCTATCTCGATGTTGTGGTTGAGCATGAGGTCTGCGACGTCGCGGGTGTTGGCGCTGACCAAATGCAGGTCGATGCCGGGATATCGCTCGTGAAAAACGCCGAGATATTCCGCGATCATGTAGGTCGAGATCGTGGTGCTCGCGCCGATGCGCAGAAAACCGGTGTCGAGACTGCGTAGGGATAACAGCTCTTCTTCCGCCGCTCGTTCGGCGGCGAACAGCGCCTCCGCATGCCGCAGCAATGCTTGCCCTTCCCGGGTCGGCCGTACCCCCTTTGAGGTGCGGTCCAGCAGCCGGCATCCGACCTGGAGCTCGAAATCGCGGACTCCCTTTGAAATTGCGGGCTGGCTGATCCGCAATACCTCCGCTGCGCGCGAAAAGCTTCCGGTTTGAACGACGGTCGCGAACAACCGCAACAGATGGAGGTTGAGAGGCATAACTTCTATTTATCGGGTTAGATCGAAAATATACTACCGCATTTGATCATTTTGGCGCACGAATCTTCCCAAATGCGAGAATTTTGATGTCAAAAAACGAAGAATCCAGCACGGGTACGATCGGCAAAATCCCCAATTATCTCGTCTCCCTCGCCCCGGGTGTCATTGTCTGTATTGCGATCACCCTGGTTTCGATGGGCCTCCAGAATCTGGAAGAGCGGGTCTTCGGACATCCATATATTGAAGCCCTGGTGATCGCGATCCTCATCGGAATGAGCATTCGGTCGATCGCGCCCTTGTCGGAGCGCTTCAAGGCCGGCATCGCGTTCAGTGCCAAACAGGTCCTGGAGGTCGCGATCGTGCTGCTCGGCGCCTCCATCAGCTTCGCGGCGATCGTTGCTTCCGGCTCGAAACTGATTGGCGCCATCATCGCCATCGTTGTCGTGACTTTGGGATTCAGTTTCATCGTGGGCCGGACGCTGGGCCTCTCCACAAAGCTGTCGATTCTCGTCGCTTGCGGAAACTCGATCTGCGGCAATTCGGCGATCGTGGCGGTGGCGCCGGTCATCGGGGCCAACAGTGATGATATCGCATCATCCATATCCTTTACTGCGGTCCTTGGCGTGCTGATGGTGCTGGGCCTGCCGCTGCTCATCCCGCTGCTGCATCTGTCCGCGACACAGTACGGAATTCTGGCCGGCCTGACAGTCTATGCGGTGCCTCAGGTGCTTGCGGCCACCGTCCCGGCCGGCCTCGTCAGCACCCAGATCGGGACGCTGGTGAAGCTGGTCAGGGTGCTGATGCTGGGGCCGGTCGTTATCGCCTTCTCCCTGCTTGCGCCTCGGCTGCGCGGGCAAACCGCGGCCGGCGCAAAAGTATCGGCCATGAAGCCTTTCAAGCTGGTGCCCTGGTTCATCATCGGGTTTCTTGTCCTGGCTGCCTGCCGCTCGCTCCAGCTGGTGCCCGATGGGGTCGTGATGCCCATTACCAAGGTGGCAACCGTGCTCACGATCGTTTCGATGGCCGCGCTCGGGCTCGGTGTCGATGTCCGCGTGCTGTCGCGCGTCGGCGGCAGGGTCACGGCCGCCGTCACGCTTTCGCTCATCCTGTTGCTGATGTTGAGCATAGGCCTGATCCACTTTTTCAAGTAGTCGACATGAACCACCGCATGATCCGGAAAAGTGTGCGGCGGTTTTCCGAAAAGATCACGCGCAAACAAAAGCAAAGAGACGTTTCTGACGCTTGATACATTTCCTGTCATTCCGGGGCAGCCCGAAGGGCTGAGCCCCGGAATCCATAACCACAGCCGGTGATTATGGATTCCGGGCTCCCTCGCTGCGCTCGGGCCCCGGAATGACAAATGAACCGTCGGAGTCACAGCACTGGCCGGCCTCATCGGGTCGTCCGCTGGCGCGGCGAGATAGTCGACCAGCGCGCGGCGCGGCATGTTGCGCCGGTCCTTTCCCTCAAACCATCGACTTCACCCGCAGTGCGTCCTCAAGCGGCGCGACTGGCCAGGAGATCGACGATCTCGCGCGTGGTGCCGGTCTGGCCCAGCCGCGGGAAGATGCGCGTCACGCTATTGCTATGAGCATCAATGTTCAGGTCGGTCGTTGCGTCGGTGACGAGCGCAACGTTGAAGCCAAGTTCGTAAGCGTAGCGCGCGGTCGACTCCACGCCGATGCTGGTGGCGACACCGATGACGACGACCTGCGTGACGCCGCGGCTGCGCAGATATTTTTCCAGATCGGTGTTGGTGAAGGCGCCCCAGGTCCGCTTGGTCACGAGGTGGTCGCTCGGCTGCTGCTTGAGTTCGGGGATCAACTCGTCCCAGCCAGCAGGAAAGCCGCCGGCGCGCGGCGGCTGCTCGGTGCGGCCCGGCGCGCCGCCGGAGACATTGATCAGCACCACCGGCAGCTCGCGCCGGCGAAAAGCATCGAGCAGCACGGACGCATTGCTCACGACGCCGTCGATCGGATGCGCCGTCGGGAGGCTGACGATACCCTTCTGCAGGTCGACGACCAGCAGGGCGGTGTTTGCGTCAAGTGCGCTTATGGTCATGGTCTTACTCTCCGTTACGTCGTGGTGGAATTGTCAGTCGTCGACCACGGTTGGGCTGCGTTGCCGTTGTGCTCCGGCTGTCGCGAAAGGGGGCGATGAGATAGGTGAAACCCATCATGCCAGCGAATGCGATGGCGCGGCTTTTGTGGCAAGGCAATAGCAGGAGCGATGACTGGCGCCGTACGCTACGGCAGGCCCCTGGCCTCGATCTCACGCACCAGTTCGAGCGTTGGCCTCGCGAGCCCGTCGGGGCCGTCGGCACCAAAGCTGGCGGCGAGATTTTCCTTGCTGGTGAGCACCGCGACGCGGGGGCAGTGGGTGGGCGAGTTGCACAGCCGCTCCTTGAGCGTCTTGCCTTGCGTGATCAGGTGTGGCGGATCGCCTGCCGACCAGGCCACCACGATCGGCAGATCGACGTCGAGCAGCCCCGGAAACACTGACCGTTCGTCATATTTGCTGGCATCGGTGCCGAAATAGGCGCGTTCGCCGTCGCCGGCATCGCCGCTCGCGCGGTAGATCCCCGAGACCAGGATCGCGCCGGCAAGATCGCTGTCACTGATCTGCAATTCCTGATGGGCGAGGTAGCTCGCGACGTGAAATGCGCCGGCAGCATAGCCGATCGCAATGATCTCCTGACGATTGCCCCCGAACAGATCGATGTTCTGGTGGATCCAGGACGTCGCGGCGGCGACATCCTTGGCGCCGGCCGGCCAGGGATTGGTCGGTGCGAGCCGATACAGCATGCGGACTCCGACCATGCCGTGACGCGCGGCGAAACACATCGCCTGGTCCTGCATGGCGTTCGCCGCATCCGAGGTTGCGCTGTCGCTGGTAAAGGTCTCGCCGGCGACGAACAGCAGCACGGGGCGCGGGGTGCCGTTCTTGGCGGGCGCGGTCGCGACATCGAGGATGTTGCGCTCGTCGTCGCCATATTTCAGGCTGCGTGTGAACGAGACCTGGCCGCAGGCATTCGCGCTGTCGGAGGCGGAATCCGGCGCCGGCGTAGCGTCATCGGTCAAGCCGACTTTATGAAGCCTGGACGCGTCACGCGATTCATAGCCGGGACCTGGCGCAGAAGAGGCCATGATCGCAGCCAGGACGGACAACACCAGAAATTTCATCATGACAAATGACGCTAACAGGACTCGAGGCGGCTACTGAAGCGAATGTCAAATCCACCGCACTGTAAATATCAACCCGCGGTTGGGGCGATTTAACGGCATGGCTATCGCTTCATTTCCCCCGGTGCAAGATGGCGCCGATCAAAACGTGCTTCCGGGCCATAGGCCGAAAGGTCGCACCGGGCTGCAAGTCACCGCGTTTTCACGCGATTTTGTCTCGCGGGATAGCCTAACCAATTGGGAACTGAAGCTCGAAAGCAGCGCCGGCCTCGGCCGGCAGCAACCGGATCGATCCGCCGTGGCTGGTCATGACCGCCCGCGCGATCGCAAGCCCCATTCCGGTGCCGCCGGTGTCGCGCCGCGTGGTGAAGAAGGCGTCGAAGATGCGTTCGCGGTTGGCCTCCGAGATCGGATCACCATCATTGCTCACGGTCATCCTGATGACGGCGTCGCCGCTTGCGGCCTCGAGCTGGATCGTCCTGGCATTGTGGCGCAGCGCGTTGTCGGTCAGATGCGACAGCACGATCAGCGCTTTCTCGACCGACATCGCAATCGAGCGGTCGAGGCAGCCGCTGGCGCTGATGTTGCGGGTCGGGAAGCGGCTCTTCAGGCTGCCGACCACGAGCTTGAGTTCGGCGCGCTCGCTCTGCGGGATGCTTTCGGCGCGCGCCAGTTCGCGCAGGCGATGCGCCATGGTTTCGAGCCGGCCGGCATCGCCGAGGATGTTCGACAGGAAATTCCGCTGCTCCAGCCGGGTCAGGCTGCCG
>Ga0153954_1001607_pt1 | contig 11483 bp, 8 predicted proteins | sample TSFL038MetaG_FD_102277 | JGI IMG/M metagenome (GOLD analysis project Ga0153954, IMG submission 102277) | Attine ant fungus gardens microbial communities from Florida, USA - TSFL038 MetaG | ecosystem: Host-associated > Fungi > Mycelium > Unclassified | place: USA: Florida, Wekiwa Springs State... | reverse complement strand
CTTCTCGTGAACCGACCCCGACGAGATGAACACGACCCGAGCGACGCCCGCCGCTCGGGCGGCTTCGATGAGCTGAAGGGTCCCGACGACGTTGATCTCGGTGAAGCGAGCGAGGTCCCCTTCGCCACCCCGGAACGCCCGACCGGGTCGGAAGAGCCCCGCATGGACGAGCGCCTCGCAGCCATCGACCAGGAGACGCGAAGCCTGCGGGTCTCCGAGTTCACCCGGGATCCAGGTGATCGCCTGCGAAAGTGACTCCAGGCCGGACCGGCCGCTCGAGGGCCGATACCAGCATTGGAGGTGGTGTCCCTGGGCGGTCAGGTCGGCGATCAAGTACCGCCCGAGGAACCCGGTGGCTCCCGTCAACGCGATCCGCATGGTGGAAGCTCCCGAAATGACGACTCAATCCGACCGGGTGGCTTTACGTTACTTGGCCATCAGGGCTTTGGCACCGTTGATGAGCTTGTCCCACTGGAAGGCCGGACCCGGGTCGACCTTGTTGGTCTGGACGTGGTAATGGCCGAGGATCCCCTGGTAGCGCTTGAATTCGTCTTCGGGAAGTTTGGTCATGATCAAGGCTCCCGAGGAGTCGCGGGGGTAGTCGCACTTGATCTTGGGGAAGACCTTGCAGAGGGTCGCGGTCAGCTTGATGAGGGAGTTATACTGCTCGGGGGTGAGGTCGTACTGTTCGAGCTCCTGGCCATGGATCGTGCCGACGACCGGCTCCGGGCGGCTGGGACGGGCGACCCAATCCTTGCCCAGGGAGGCGCGGTGCCCTTGCCCTGCGGGCAGGATGAGTTCGGTCCCGCCTTGGCCATCCTTACGATACCACCTGGCAAAGACGGCGTCCGACCGCTTCCCTTTGACTCCGTAAGCCCCCATGTTGGCAATCTCGATGCCGATCGATCGTCCGTTGGCGATCGTGGCGTGCCAGGCCCCTTCCTTGAGGTCGAGGCTCTGGTAGATGGTGCCGTCGACGTCGAGCATGAAGTGGACGCTCAGGGTACGGTTGTCGTGGAGCACCTCGAAACACTTCTTGCTGGTTCCCGCGACGTCGAAGTGGATCACGAACTGATCGACGACGCTTTGCAGCAACGGAAGATCCCAACCCCCCCCACGCACCTGTTCCTGTTGTTCCGGCGTCAGAGACACCTTGCGCTGGCCGAAGCCAATGTAGGACTTCACCGCATCCTCTTTCTTCTTCGCCGCTTGCTGCGTGGAAGTGAACCGAGGCTCGGTGCGATAGGCGTCGAACCCGCCCGGGTCGAGCCAGAGGACGACGGGGGCCGTCGTATGGACGAGTTGTCCGCAGACGACGATCTCATCACCACGACGCGGGACGACCTCACCGACCTTGGGTTCGTCGGCCAGGGCCGAGCTCGACAGCCCGAGGAGCAAGCCCAGGGACAGCAGCTTTCGGGTGACGGGGGCGGGGCATTTCGCACTCAAGAAGCTTCGCATCGGGTGGTCTCTTCAGTCTCAGTAAATGGGCAAGGCGTGAGAATCACGTCCTGGCGAGCGGTTGCGCCCAATCGCCCGATTTCGCGAGTTGATCTCGGAAATCCGACAAAGACTGAGAGAGGTGGCGCATCACACCTGGAAGCCAGGAATCCAGGCGGGGGGTCAGCAGGCCTCCTTGCAAAGGGCGCGGGGCCCCTTGGCCAAGTTCGGCCGTGGTTTTTCCCTGAATCAAGTTGGCGTCAAGTCCGAAGGATTCGGCCAAGGCTCGTGCAAACTGGACCCGGTCGAGGACCTCGGGACCCGCCACGTGAACCAGGCCGGCTCGACCGGCCTCGGCGAGCTGAACGACCGCCCGGGCGACGTCCGGACCGTAGCTCGGACTCGAGACCTGGTCCGAGGGGCAGACCAAGGGCCGGCCTTCGCTCAACGTCCTCGCCAATTGATACGCGAAATTCTTGCCTTGCCGCTCCGGGCCGAAAACCCAGGAGGTTCGGACGATGAGCAGAGCGGGGCCGAGTGCCTCGGTGAGTGCGATCTCGGCTTCGCGTTTGGCCTGGCCGTAGACGGAAAGCGGGTGGGCGGGAGCTTCCTCGTCATAGGGACCGTTCTGGCCGTCGAAGACGTAGTCGGTGGAGAAATAAACGAAGCGGGCCCCGATCTCGAGGGCGGCGCGGGCGAGGTTGAGGGGTTGTTCCAGGTTCGAGGCGCGGGCCTTGGCCGGATCGCGCTCGCAGCCGTCGACCCAGGTGAAGCCGGCCGGGTAGAAAACGACGTTGGCGTCTTGATCCTTGAGCCAACGTGATGCGCCGAGGAGGTCGGCGGCGTCCAGCGGCACGAGCCCGGGATAGGCCACCGTGGCATAGGTTCCCACGGCGCTGTGCCCTCGCTCGGCAAGGACCCGGAGGAGCCATCCTCCGATCTGGCCGGAGCCTCCGACGACGACCGCGCGTATCCCCCCGGTAAGAGAGGCCGGACGACTTGGGCTCATGGGCGACTCTTCGTGGCTATCCGGATGAAGTTTAGCTATGTGAAATCAGGAAAGGCGGGTGGCCGGGGAGGAGCGAAGCGACGCCCCGGGATGAGCTCTGGACAATCCCCGGGGCCTCGAAGACTCGTCCCCGGCCACCCAGGCAACGTATCATTATATCGGTGTTCAGTGGCCGGATGGTCTCTCAGCTTCAAGAGTCGAACCCGGCCGGGGTGTCGTCGTCGACATTCCCGCATGCTCGCATTTCATCATTAGTGGAAGCCTTTGCGGCGGGCATGGCTGTAGCGCTGGAGGGCGTCTTCAATCACGGGGAGGGCCACCTCGGCCGGCTGGATCTCATCGACCTCGACCGACTTGCCTTCCAGGAACTTGTAGTCCTGGAAGAAACGTCGGAGCATGGCCAGGCGGTGCGACGGGAGCTCCTGGGCTTCGCGGAAACTATTGAATTCCGGGTCACCGACGGCGACGGCCAGGATCTTGTGGTCTTTCTTGCCACTGTCGACCATGGTCATCAGGCCGATGGCTCGGGCGGTGACCAGCGTCATCGGGGCCACGGCTTCCTGGCAGAGGACCAGGACGTCCAACGGGTCGTCGTCTTCGGCATAGGTTTGGGGAATGAACCCGTAGTTCGCAGGGTAATAAACGGCCGAGTAAAGAACCCGATCGAGCCGGAGAAGTCCTGTGCGTTTGTCAAGTTCGTACTTGACGCTTGACCCCATCGGAATCTCAACCAGGGCGTTGAATTCGTGGGGCAAGTGCTCGCCCGGGGTGACGTCGTGCCAGGGATGCAACATGATGATCGGTCGCTTCAGAGTCGGAATCTATCGAACGCAATTCAATTCAAGGGGACCTATTGTACCAAACATCCCTTGCGCGGAAAACGGCCCCTAAAAGTCCGCACGGGAGGAACGCCAAGTCCAGAGCCGCCCGAGGCCTCTGGTGACTTCGCATCCTCCCGTCGGTTCACGGCCTCAGGTTACCGGATCACTTTACGGCTGAACGCGACGATGAACAGACCCCAGAGCAAGGTGCCCAGGAGCGACTCAATGATGAGGGGGACGTTCATCCAGCCCTTCGCCGCCAGTCGCATGTCGCCGAATCCGGAGATGAACGCCGACACGCTGGTGAGCGTGGCGATCATCGTTCGGTTGGCGAGGGTGTGTTTGGCCCCCTCGAAGGGCAGGTTCTCGGGATCCACGATGAAGAGGTCGACCCCCGCCATATAAATCAGGGCGAAGAACAGCATGATCAGGAATGCGCCCCGGACGGCTCGGGAAGGGTTCGTCCCGTAGCCGCAGCCGTGATCCAGAAGCACCCAGTCGGCGAAGTGAGCCACCTTCGTCCAGGGCCGACGCCAGGACCGTTCTCGGGAGCGCCTCTGGTTGATCTTGAAACGGTAGAAGGCCCAGTCTTCCTGGTCATAACGATGGAGCCCTTCGAATACCCGCTTTAAGAACGCATACTCATGCATGGCCCGCGTGTAGTCGCCGGACTCTTCGCTCGCGAGCCGTCCCTCGATTTGTTCGGGTCGAATCAAAATACGTTCGGCCAGCATATTACTGAGAGCGAATCGCTGGTTTTCCCCCTGCTCGATGGCCTCGAGGTAAACGTAGTCGTGCAGCTTGGCCTTGGACAGGTCCAGGAGTTCCTCGAAGCGGCTGTGGTCGGCCTGCCACTTTTTAAGAACCGTCGCGCCTCGGAAGAGGGTATCGGCGTGGAAATGGCAACGTTCCAGGACAAATCCCTCTTCCGCATGAAAGCTGCGGAAATCGGCTTCTTTGAGGAACTTGCAGGATTTGAACTCGACCCAAGCCTGGAAGTGCGTCTCCCAGAATCGGACCCACTCGAACTGCGACTGCTCGACGAAGAACTTTCCTCGAATGCGGGCGTTATCCCAACAGAACGAACCATGGACCGTCAAAGCTCGGAATTGAGGCCTGATCAGGGTTGACCCATTGAAACGGAGTCCCTTGGCAAATTCGCTCTTCCGGGTGAATCTCGGTCGGTCCAAAGTGCAGAATTCAAAGCAGACCGCGTCGGCAAAGTTCGCGTTCTCGACCGTGAGACCGACAAGCGTGACCGAACGCATCCGGACCTGGGCGGTGAAAGCCCCCTTGAGCTTCAATCGCTCGATCCGCACCCCTTCGATCGTTTCGCCTCGGCGGATCTTTTCCAGGGCCTCGGCGGGGCTCATAATGGCCTTCGAGCGGGTCGACACGAGGGCTTCCGAGGACGCGTCCGACTCCTCGACATCGATCGGTTCCTGATCCAGCATGTCCATAGGATCACTCATCATGGGGTTATTATGTTTCGTGCGTGACAGTGATTCGCTCGCCCCACAGATTTCTTGAGGGCGAGAACAGAAATGCCCTCTTTTCACGGAAGCCCTGCCGTTTCGAAACGATTTCAGCGGGCGGACCTGTCGCCCTCCGAGGGGGCATTTCTTTGTGGACGCTCAATCAATCTCGGCGTGCGTGTTTGGGAAGAGGGCCTTCGCCTCGTCGAGGAGCGTTTGGTACCGCCCTTGGTATCGGCCGGAGAAGTGGATCAGGACCAACTCGTCGACTTCCGCGAGCTTTGCGAACTCCGCGGCCTGAACCGAAGTCATGTGCCGATGTTTTTGGGCAAGCGATTCATGGGCCCGGGCGTAAAACGAATCGCAGTAGAGTCGCCTCGCCCCGTGAGCCAACCGCAAGAGACCGGGCCGCGCCTGATCGCTCCAGGCGGTGTCGGTCACGTAGGCGATGCGCCGACCTGGGATCGTGGTGAAGAACTGCTCGCGCAACCAACCCAGAGGGTGTTTCTGGCCGCCGACGGCAATGGAGGTCTCTTGCGGGGCCGACGATCTCAAGAGCTTTGTGACGCGTCCAATCCAGGGACCGTTCGGCATCGAAGCGGCCGAGATCCGTGCCGCGTCCGGTTCGATGGATTCCGGCTCCACCAGGGCATAGGCCAAACACGGGACGGTGTGATCGACGAGAACCGCCTCGATGCGCAAGGCCCGATACTCGTAGATCAAAGGACCCTCCCAGTCGTTCTCTTCGATCTCCGGAGGTGGAAACTTCCTTGAGCACTCAAGCATCGCCGAGCGAAGACGGCCGTCGAGAATCTCGTGGACCTTCAACACGATCTTCTGGAACGGGAAGAATGGGTATTCATAACTCTTGATTCTGTCATAAACCTTGGTGATCGTTCCAACCGGCCCATACACATGGAGAGCCTTGTCACGATCGAGGTTCGCGCGGACGATGCGGTCGAGACCCATGAAATGGTCGACGTGATGATGGGTGATGAAGACTGCTTCGAGGTCGCCAAGCCGTTTGGTGTCGAGGTTTCCATTCTCGCCGGCATCGAACAACAGGGCGTCGTCCTTGCCGGTATAGTCGATGAACAAGCCGGGGTCGCCGGTTGAGCCGTTCACCAGCCGGAGCTCGGAGCAATCGCGATCGCCTGGCATGAGTCCGTCCATCTCTCTTTGCTGAGAAGCCGAAACACAACACTCTGGGGATGATCCCAGCGTCATCCGAGGATTGCAACGTCGCGAAATCGCGACAGTAGGGCAGTCCCTGGTTTCCCCATGGTAGTGTGGCACCTACCGTCGCCGGAACTCTTACGACTCCGTTACAACTCCGACTGGTATCAGAGACGTGCTTATGGGTAGCCGCGGTTGCTTGCAACCGGGGGTCGCGCAGCGACCAGAGATTTTTTCGTGACGACTTGGGTTGGAACCCCTTTCCGCAGAGCCGTTTGGGAACGGGCCTCTCGCGGCTGCGCCGCCCCGGTTGCAAAAGCAACCGCGGCTACCCAGGATGCCGTCCCTAGATGCATCTGGGAGTCGTGACGAAGTCGTGCTCGAGCGATTCTCGATGAGAGGCTATCCGGATAGGGGTTGGCCATGTGAAATCAGGCAGGCTGGGTGGCCGGAGAGGAGCGCAGCGACGCCCCGGGAACGGCCTTGGCTGATCCCCGGGGCCTCGAAGACTCGTCCCCGGCCACCCAAATAACGTAGCTTCGCATCAGTGTCCACTTTCCGGACAGTCTCTAAGATCGCATGCACCGACTCGAATTCTCTGACATTTTTTCATAGGGTGAAAGATGGCGCAGGTAAGCGGGTATCCTTGTCCATGTCATGCCTTGAGGTTCAATATTCACAGAGTTCTTTCGAAAATACGCATGCGCGATTCACCGGAAATCAAACCAGAACGGGGCCCGATACTTACACGAAAGCGTGCGCCCGCTGTCTGCGGAACTTTAGGAAGATCTCCTCGGTTTGTTCGATGACAGTTGTAGGGACGGTTGGTATCATCGAAAAATAAGAGCGGCGAGGCTCTTCCCCCCCACGGGAGGCTGAAGATGAGCATCTGGCGTTGGCTCGGCCTCGGGTTCGTTGGTCTCGCGTTGGGGTTAGCGATGATCGGGCGAGCGGCCCTCTACCGTTCGATCCCCGCAGAGGAACCCGACCCCTACGGACCCGATGGGACGGAAGTGGCCGCCTGGGAGAATGATACGCAGCGCCAGGCGATTCAAGCCGCGGGTCGGCGGATTGCGCCGTTGCATCAAAAGAAGGGGGAGCCCCAACCCGGCGACTGGCTCGAGCGGCATCAGGAATCCGGACAGACGTTCGAGGAGTATGGCAAAGGGTTTCCCAATCTCCCCTCGGAGCGGCGGACGACGCTGTATATCCAGCCTTGGGGGGATTTTAGCGCCGAGCAGACGCGATTGATCGCCGAGACGGCCGAGTTTTTGAAGCGATTTTACGGCTTTCCGGTCAAGATCCTTGACCGGCTCCGGCTCGAGAGCGTGCCTTCTTACGCTCGGCCGAGGCATCCCGACCGGGAAGACGAGCGGCTCGCCACTTACTATGCTCTCGACGTACTCCAACGCAAACGCCCCAAGGATGCCGTGGCCGTGCTTGCGCTTACGACGGCCGACCTAACGCCTCGCGCGGGCCGAAGTTGGGTCTTCGGCCAGGCGTCGCTGCTGTTCCGGGTCGGCATCTGGTCGCTCTACCGGCACGGGGACCTTAAGACGGAACCGACCGTCGTTCTCCGACGCACCTTGAAGACCGCCGTCCACGAAACGGGGCATATGCTTGGCATCCAACATTGCACCGCTTACGAATGTGGTATGAACGGGTCGAATAGCCTGGAGGAGGCCGATATTCGCCCCCTGGCCTTCTGCCCTGAATGCGAGATGAAAGTCTGGTGGGCCTGTGACCTCGATCCCGCCGCTCGCTACAGACAACTCGCCAAGTTTGCCGAGGATCACGGATTCGAAAAAGACGGCCGTTTCTGGCGCGAATCACTCGCGCGGATCAAGCCTCGGATCGTGGCCGCCAAAGGCCCCTGAAGAATTGACAAAAACGAAGATCTAAAAAATGAACAAATGTGTAAATTTTATGTAGGACGGGCCCTGGCCTGCCGAGGTTTTCAGGAACGGCCTCGGCAGGTCGGGGCCCGCCCTACGAGGAAGCCGACAAGATCGAGACAGGTTTACAGCTCTTCTTGCGCTCAATTCCCCGTGAATTTTTTCAGGACGAGTGCCGTGTTTTGTCCCCCAAAGCCGAAGCTGTTCGACAGAGCGACGGAGAGCGGGTACTCGCGAGCGACGTGGGGGACGTAGTCGAGGTCGCACTCGGGGTCGGGGTAGTCGAGGTTGACGGTCGGGGGCGTGACCTGGTCGCGGATGGCGAGCAGGCAGACGATGGCCTCGACGGCTCCTCCCGCTGCGACGAGATGGCCCGTCATGCTCTTGGTGCTGGAGACCGGGATCCGATAGGCCGAGGAGCCGAAGACGCGTTTGAGCGCGAGGGTTTCGACCGAGTCGTTGACCTTGGTGCTTGTGCCGTGAGCATTGACGTAGTCGACGTCGTCAGGAGAAATCTCGGCGTCGTTGAGGGCTTCACGCATGGCGGCGATGGCCCCTCGCCCTTCGTCGTGGCTGTCGGTCAGGCGGAAGGCGTCGGCCGTGGAGCCGTGACCGGCGATTTCTCCCAGGATCTCTGCGCCTCGCTTTCGAGCATGCTCGAGGTCTTCGAGGACGAGCATCCCGCCCCCTTCGCCCAGGATGAACCCGTCGCGTTCCATGTCGAACGGCCGGCTGGCCCGCTTGGGGTCGTGGTTGCGCGTCGACATCGCCGTGAGGAGGTTGAAACCCGTGATCCCGAGCGGGTGAATCATGCTGTGCGTGCCCCCCGTCAGCATGACGTCGGCCTCACCCCGACGAATGATCTCGACGGCTTCGCCAATCGCCTGAGCGCTGGCCGCGCAGGCGGTCAAGCAGTTGGCGTTGGGACCGTACGCTCTGAAAACACTCGCAAGGTGTCCGGAAGGGGCTCCGGGCTCTTGCTCGGCCTCACGGATCGGGTGTAGCGTTCCTGGTCCCAGGCTCGTGAAGATCGCGGGATCAACCTTGCCTCCGCGAGAACTGCGATGCACCAGGTCGACGAAACGAGGGAAGTCGTGCTGCCCTTCGCCCGAGCCGAGGTAGACCCCGAAACGGGTCCGATCGAAGTCCTTGTCATCGTTCAAGCCTGACTGATCCATGGCCATTTTGGCCGAGGCCAGGGCAAAAAGGGTGGTGCGGCAGTGTTCCTGCCAGCGCTCGGCCGGCTCTTTTCCCAGGTAATTCTCAAGCGCGAAGCCTTCCACCTCGGCGGCGATCTGCGTGGGGAAAGTGCTGGCGTCGAAGAGCGTGATCGAGTCGACCCCGTTTCGGCCCTCACGAAGCGCTTCCCAACTCGATTCGAGGTCGCGCCCGACCGGCGTGACCATCCCCATCCCCGTCACAACGACCCGGCGTTGCATGCTCATCCTTTTTCCATTCTCTAGGGATGAACCCATAGGGCGAAAGGTTTGAGTGAACAGTGAATCAATTACTCGCGTCTCTTGAGACTTGAAAAATGGTGGTCAATGATATGAGGATGTGTCGTGAAGCAAAGCTCGGTAGATGTCCGTATGGGGTGGTACTGGCGGCTTGTTCACTAGTGGACCCAGGCCTGCGTCACTAGTGCTTTGTCAACGTTCGATTGATGGGTAAGCGATTCCTTTTGGTAGGGTGGGCATTGCCCACCAAACTGTTGGCCTCAGCGAAGATCGGTAGGCAATGCCCACCCTACGGCCGGCCGTCTGCACCCGTTTTCTTAGGGTTGACAAAGCACTAGTGCCACCAACCGGCCTCTTTACTTCCCTCGAGCCATGTGGTCACTCTCCGGCATTATTGACAGTCAGGAAAGTCATGCCCGGAGATGCACGATTCTTGTAGGGCAGGCCTTGGCCTGCCGAGGCTCTCGCGAACAGCCCTGGCAGACCAAGGCCTGCCCTACGGAGACAAATCCCCATGCGTGATTCTGCGTGGAGAACAGTCTTTATTTTTTTCGGACTCTCAATCAATAGTGTGTGCTCTCCGAGCGAACACCGCTTTGGGCCGAAGACTCAGGCGTCGGCACCGGTACGACATGAGCCCCCAGGGCGAAGGTTCGGCAGGCCTGGAGGATCTGGTCGGCCAGGGCATCATCACTGACGGCTCTGGCCAGGGTTATGCCGCCAACGCAGAGGGCGACGATCGCGAGCGCCTGGTCTTCCTGGCTTAGCTTCGGGTTATCGGCCAAATGTTTCGCGAGTCTCCCGATTCGATCGCGCAGGGCATCCTCAAACGCGCGCCGGGGCCCCTCGCCAACTCGGGAAATCTCGGGAGCCAAGGCGGGAATGGGGCAACCTTCCATCACCATGCGACGATGGTCAGGACTCAGATAACGATCCACAAATCCGGTAATCCATTCTCTTCCCGATCGATTCTCGAGATCCGCCAGATTGAGTCGGGCCGCGTCCTCGACCGCGAAGGCAAACGCCTCGGCGAAGAGCGACTCCTTCGAGGAGAAATGGGCGTAGAACCCGCCCGCCGTCAGCCCGGCGTCCTCCATCACCTTATCCACTCCCGCTGCATGATACCCCTGGCGGCGAAAGACCTTGCTCGCGGCCCGAAGGATCTTATCTCGAGTTCTTTGCTTGTGTTCCGGCGAATAACGCATGTCATCCCCACTCCGTGGCGCTCCATCTCCCCCGGAGCACCCAGCGCGAGTCCATCTTCGAGAGAAACCCAAGTCCCGACCTGTCCTCGCCGGGAAAGGCTCTCTGGTTCCAATGCGTCCTTCTTCCCCAATCTCCTTCAATCACCTTCGCTGGAATTGTATGACGATCGTGATTTTAAGTCAACGTCTCTGGCGGCAAATTGGATCGGGGCGGTCTGCGCGGTGCAATTCCGATCACGCATTTTGAGTTTCGGCCGCACGTCGTCAGTTCGATGGCATTCCAATGGGATAAATTATGAAATAATGGAGCATGCAATTGGTAGCATGCTGGCTAATTGACGTGATTAGGCTGGCGTGATGGCGGTTAAGAATTGAGGAGGGGAGAATCCGCCTCGGGTACTCGAGATCGAGTTGGGAACACGCGGTTTCGCGAAATTCTCTTGGCAGGGTGATCTCTAGAGCGGTTTGCGATTGGATAGCCTACATACATCCCGGAAGATCTGGTTAAAATCACTATGGTTTATGTGTTTGACGCACCATAAACCAATGCCATGTAGATGGGCGTATGGGGTGGTACTGGTGGCTTGTCCACCAGTGGGCCCAGGCTGGTGCCACCCCACCGGCCTCTTGACTTGCTTCGAGCCACAGGGGCACTCCCTGGCCTGAGTGTATGCTATCCAAGCGATAACCGCTCTAGTATTACAGTTGCACTTGGCTCAAAACCGCCTATTTTCTGCAATTTGGCTCCCAACCCGGATCGACGAAATCCCCTTCTTTTCCGGGCTTCAAGCGGATAGTGAACGAACATCTCCAACTGTAGTAAAGTACCGTTCGGATGGCATACACCCAAAGCAAGAGAGTGGAAAGTCCCAGGTCGAAGTCAATAGGCGTATTGGGGTGGTACTGGTGGCTTGTCCACCCGTGAGCCAAGGCCTGCGCCACGGGTGGACAAGCCACCAGTACCACCCCGTACGGCCATCTACATAGCATCAGTTTATGGTGCGT
>Ga0153954_1001606_pt1 | contig 11498 bp, 9 predicted proteins | sample TSFL038MetaG_FD_102277 | JGI IMG/M metagenome (GOLD analysis project Ga0153954, IMG submission 102277) | Attine ant fungus gardens microbial communities from Florida, USA - TSFL038 MetaG | ecosystem: Host-associated > Fungi > Mycelium > Unclassified | place: USA: Florida, Wekiwa Springs State... | reverse complement strand
TTTCTCAACCAAGATCTGGCTTTATCGGACACTTCTTGTGGTCGCGCTGATCGCTGCCTGGGACATCAGCGTCCGCACCGGACTGGCGCCGCGCTTCCTCTTCGGGCGTCCGCTCGATGTGTTCATCGTCTTGAAAGGGTGGATATTTTCCAAAACGATCTACTACCATCTCTGGATCACTCTGATCGAAACCATCCTCGCGTTTTGTGTGGGCACCGCGCTGGGGCTCGGTTTCGGTCTCTGGTTGGCGTTGAGCCCGCTGGCCTCGGCGGTGCTCGATCCCTTTATCAAGGCGCTCAATTCGATGCCGCGGCTCATTCTGGCGCCGATCTTCGCCATGTGGTTCGGTCTGGGCATCTGGTCGAAGGTTGCGCTCGGGGTCACGATCGTTTTCTTCATCGTGTTCTTCAACGTCTATCAGGGCGTGCGCGAAGTCAGCCCCGTCGCAATCGCGAATACGCGCATGCTGGGCGCGACGCCGATGCAGCTCATCCGGCGCGTCTATATCCCCTCGGCGATGACGTGGGTGTTTTCGAGCCTGCACCTGTCGGTGGGGATGGCCTTCGTCGGCGCCGTGATCGGCGAATATCTGGGCGCGGCCGCGGGCGTCGGATATCTCATCCTTCAGGCGGAATCGACGTTCGACATGGATACCGTCGTCGCCGGCATCATCGTGCTGACGGGGTTTGCGATCATCCTCGATCAGATTGTCACGATCGTGGAGCGCCGCTGGCTGCGATGGCGTCCGCAGGCCGAGCACTGGTGACGGGCTTCGGCCGTTACAGGTTTTCGCCGAGCAGATCGAACAGGGTCTGGCGGGTCAGATCGCGGGCGCTCTGCCGCGCCCGTTTGACATCGCCGGCAACCACCGCGTCAATCAACGCATAGGTGAATTCGTGGGTGCCGGTGCTGTTGCGCAGCGACTGATAAACATAGATGCGACAGCGCAACATCGCCCTGGTCCAGAGGTGTTCGAGCTGCTTGTTGCCGCCGGCACGGAAAATCCAGTCCATCAGCCGGCCGCCGAGATTGTGCTTGGCGCCTTTGCGGGCTCGGGCGAAGCTCGCCTTCAGCTCGCGTTTGATCGTGGGCGCCTCTTTCAGCACGTCCTGGTTCCGTCGCGTGGCGGCAAGCTCGACGGCATATTCGAGCAGGGCCAGCCGGACTTGGAACAGCTCCACGATCTCCTGCTTGGAAAGCTCGACGACCTTCACGCCCTGCCACGGCAAGCGATCCACCAGGCCGTCCGCAGCCAGGAGCTGGAGCGCTTCGCGCGTCGGTCCGTTGGAGAAGCCGAATTCCGACCGCAGCTCGATCTCGCGCAATCTTTCGCCGGGCTTGTAGTGACCGTTGAGAATACGGTCGCGCAGCACGTTTGCGATCCGTTCCGGTCGCGAGAACGAGCGCGGGGAGAAGTCCGCGGTCTTGGTCCGGGTTTTTGCCGCCGTAGCCATCCCATCCTCCTGTCGGCGCGTATAGAGCGCCGGCATCCCGTCAGACAAGTCAACGGAATCATGTGGGAATCCCTGTTGACCCGAAATTATTAATAGTTAATAATTATCAGATAAGGCAGGAAACGTCGATCATGGGCTATTGGACGAAGGCCGTCGTTCTGACGGCAATGGCGGCAACGACTTTCATTCAGGCAAGGGCCGAATCGGCCTTGGAAAAAGTCACGGTGGCGACCAGCGGTCGTGCCGTCACGGGCTATCTGCCGCTGACCATCGCCGACCGTCTCGGCTATTTCAAGAAAGAGGGACTCGAAGTCGAGATTCTCGACTTTGCGGGCGGGTCAAAATCGGTCGAGGCGCTGCTGGGTGGCAGCGCCGATTTGATGACCGGCTCCTATGAGCACACGATGCTGCTTCAGCGGCGCGGGGCTTTTCCGCAGGCGCTGGTCCTGCTGGCCACATCCTATGGCGGCGTGATCGCGATCCGCAAGGACAAGGCCGCGCACTATCGCTCGCCGCAGGACTTGAAAGGGATGGTGTTTGGCGTGTCCGCGCCGGGCTCGGCGATGGCGCTGGCGCTGCAGATCTATCTCAAGAAGAACGGCGTTGCGCCCGACGACGTTCCGACCATCTCCGTCGGGCAGGGCGGCGGCGCCATCGCGGCCATCAAGGGTAAGAAGGTCGACGGCATCGTCAATCCGGATCCGGTTATCACCCGTCTGCAAAATGACGGCGACGTGGTCACGCTCGTCGACACCCGCACGGCCAAAGGTGTTGCGGAACTCTACGACGGTCCGATCGCGGCGACCACCATCAACGTGATGCCCGCCTTCGTGAAGGACCGCCCCAAGACGGCGCAAGCCTTCGTCACCGCCATTGTGCGGGCGCTGCGGTGGATTCACTCCGTCTCGGTCGACGATATCGTCAATGCCGTGCCGCCGGAATTCTACGGCCCCGAAAAGGGCGCCTATCGCCAGATCGTTGACGTGTACAAAGAGAATCTGTCCGTCGACGGACGCGTGACCCCGCAACTGCAGGCCAACACGTTGCGGGTCGCGCGCCTGGGCGGTCTCGGACCATCACAGCAGATCGATCTTGCGGCGACCTATTCGGACAAATTTGTCGAGGCCGCGCACCGGATCGTCGACGCGAATCAATAGCCGCCGCCGGACGGGCTTTCGACCTGCTGCCGCAAGTGTCTTCGTCGTGAATGTCAGGAATTCAATGAACACCGGTAATGAGCTCTGGCCAGGCGGAAAGCGCGTGGCTTTCCTCGTCAGCATCATGTTGGAAACGTGGTCCGACGGGGTCGCGCCACCTTATGGAGTCCAGGCGACCGCGGTGAAGCCCGGTGCGATCAGCCATGGGGGGATCGCATGGGGCGAGTATGGCGGCAAGATCGGCATCTGGCGCATCCTGAACGTCCTTGACGCGTTCAACATCAAGGGGACGTTCTGCCCGAACGCGCGATCGGCGGAGCTTTATCCCGAAGCCGTCCGGCGTGTGGTGCAGACCGGCCATGGCCTGGCGGGGCACGGCTTCTATCAGGACAAGCTGCTCACCTATCTCAGCCCGGACGAGCAGCGCGATACGATCCGGCGGAGCCTCGAAACGCTCGAACGTATCTCCGGCAAGCGCCCGGACGGCTGGGCGAGTTCGGTCCTGGCGTGGACCCCGCTGACCGTGGACATGCTGGTCGAGGAAGGACTGCTGTGGTACGGCGATCCGACTTATATCGACGTGCCGCAAGAGTTCGTGACACCGAAGGGATCGGTCGTCGCCATCCCGGCCAGCGATTTCAGCGACAATCGCGTGCTGCGGGGTTCGCCTGGAACCTATTTCGATGTCTATAAGCGCACGTTTGAGCACCTGCGAGATACGGAACCCATGTCGGTTCTTCACGCCACTTTGCATTGCCACTGGGGTGGCCGGCCGGTGATGCTGTCCGTGTTCCGTGAGCTGCTGCAGTATCTCAAGAGCAGCGACGATGTGTGGTTCACCAGCCACACGGAGATGGCGCGCTATGTTCGCCAGCGCTCTGCGCCGATCATCTCGCTCGATCCTCGCGCGAACGCGAAACAAGCCGCGCTGCAGGACGCATGAAACCAGGAGGCCGGCATGGACCTTGATCCGAAGGCGGTGATCGAAAGTCTCGGCGGCGAGGGTGCAGTCGCCGCGATGAGTCATGAGGCCCGTGCCGACGCGCTCGAAGATTATCACATCGAGCGGCTGAACGCTGCGGTGGCCGCGCGCGCGTCGGGCAAGGTGTTTCCGACCGTCGCCGAATATGAAGAGCTGGTTGACAAGCGCGGCTACAGGCGCGGTGTCGGCCGCCTTTTCACGGTGAACTACAACAGCAAGGAGCCGAACCCCGACGTGTCGGGAATGAGGGTCTCGCGTCTGCGGAAAATGCCGGAAAAGCCGACCCTCATCGATTATTTCGAGTATCGGTTCGATCCCGGGCACATTTCCGCGCATCTGCTGCAAAGCGCGAAGCTCGCGAAAGACAAGGGGGCGTCCGACGAAATCGTGCTGGCCTGCCTGCTGCACGACGCTGCGCAGGTGCTGATGAAGGCGGATCACGGCTACTGGGGCGCGCAGCTCATCGAGCCCTATGTCTCCGAGCGTGTCGCCTTTGCGATCAAATATCATCAGGCGCTGCGGTTCTTCCCGGATTCGTCCGTCGGTTACGAATATCCGAAGAGCTATTTCCAGACGTTCGGTATCGATTATGAACCGCAACCGCATGTCGTGCGGGACTACAAGTATGCGCGCAATCACAGGTGGTACATGGACGCGCGCCTTGTCACTGTGAACGACTTCTATGCGTTCGATCCGAACGTGGTGGTCTCGGTCCGCGAGTTCGAGGACGTCATCGGGCGGCACTTCAAGCAGCCCAAGGAAGGGCTCGGAAACGACAATTCGCCCACGAGTCACATGTGGCGGACGATCGCCAACCCGGACCATCCGCTCTGAATTTGTCAGACCCTCGTTGAGCGGGTAGACGCACAATGTCGCGGCACAGGCGGTCTGCTCCCTCTCCCCGTTAGGAGTGCCTCACGATGAGGCACCGTCTCGCTGCCGCGCATCCTGTATGGCCTGCCAGATGCGGTGGGGCGTGTATGGCATTTCCAGTTCTCGCACGTTCACCGGCTTGAGTGCGTCGAGCACCGCGTTGGCAAGGGTCGGTATCGAGCCCGTCGCTCCGGCCTCGCCCGCGCCCTTTGCGCCGAGTGGATTAGCGGGCGAGGGGACGCCGCAGTCTATCAGGGTGACGGGGCAGAGATTGAGCGCCCGTGGCATGAAATAATCCATGAAGGTGCCGGACAGGAGCTGGCCGGACTCGGTATCGTAGACGATGTGCTCACCGAGCGCCTGGCCGATGCCCTGCATCAGCCCGCCGTGAAGCTGGCCCTCGACCAGCTTGTGATTGTAGATCGTACCGCAGTCGTCGGCGGCGACGTAGTTGATGATCTCGATTGCTCCGGTCTCCGGATCGATCTGGACTTCTCCGATGTGCGCACCGCTGGGGAACGCGGTGGCAAGGTCGATGGTGGTATTTGTATCGAGGGGATGGCGCACCTCGCCGTATTTCCGCTCTATGAGAGTCATGATGCTCATCGAGAGGTCGGTCCCGACAACGCTGTAGCGTCCCTTATCGAAGGTCACGTCGAGGGGCTCGACTTCGAATTCGTCGGCAGCGAGCTTCCGGCCTTTCTCGACGATTTCCTTGGCGGCCGTCGAAAGCGCCGCGCCATGGCTGATCAGCGAACGTGATCCGAAGGTTCCGAGCCCCATGAGCTTCGGCGCGCCATCATTATTGTAGCGCAGCGTGATCCGGTCCTCGGCGACGCCCAGGATGTCCCCGACCAGGGCCGGATAGACGGTTTCGTGGCCTTGGCCAGAAGGGCCCGCGAGCGAATACATCGCGAGGCGGCCGTCAGGTTCGACGCGGATTTCGACCTGCTCCTTGCCCATGCCCCCCGACGGTTCGAGAAAAAGAGCAAGCCCGATGCCGCGCAACAGGCCATTCTTCATTGCGGCTTTCCGGCGGGTCTTGAACCCCGTCCAGTCCGCCGCGTTCAATGCCGCCTCCAGAAGACGTGCCGGGTCGGCGCTGTCGTATGACGAACCGGTTGGCGTCCGCAGGGGAAACACGTCTTTATGGAGAATATTGCGCCGGCGAAGCTCGACCGAGTCGATCCCGGTTGCGATGGCGGCTTCTTCAACGAGGCGTTCCCACAAGTAAGCGACGTTGGGTCGGCCGGCGCCGCGGTAGGCCGTCGTGGGCGTCGTATTGGTGAATACCAGTCTATGCCGGCCGTGAACCGCAGGCAGATTGTAAAGACTGATCGCCGAACTTGTCGGTGCTGCGACAGTGTTGATGAGCGGACCCGAGTTCGAGCAATAGGCGCCGAGATTGACCAGCCATGAGACGCGCAGTGCGAGAAAGCGCCCCTTGCGATCGAGGGCGAGCTCTCCCATCAGCTCCGCGGCGCGGCCGTGGTGATCGCCGGAAATGGTCTCCGACCGGGTGCCGACCCATCTCACCGCCTTCCCGGTGCGCTTGGCGGCCAGCATGATCGCCAGAAATTCCGGATAGATCTCATGCCGCACGCCGAAGCCCCCGCCGACATCGTCGGAATGGATGCGGAACTTCTCTGTGCCAAGTCCAGTGATATGCGAGAGCGCCGCTTTCAGGTCGCCCGTGCCTTGCGTGGGGATGCAGACCTCGAACGATTCGTCCTTCGCGTCATAGATCGCAATGCAGGATTTCGGCTCCATGGGGTTGCCGGCGATCCGTTGCGCATTGACTGCGACGCGAACAATTTGGGCCGCTTCGGCAAATCCGGGTTCTGTGTTGTTCCAATCGCCATACTCGTAGTCGAACGCCAGATTGTCGGGCAATTCGTCATGGAGCCGCGTGGCGCCGTCCTGCATTGCGTCGCTGGCCGTAACGAGCGCTGGCAGGTCTTCGTATTCGATGGCAAGCAGCTCGGCTGCGTCCTGGGCCAGGTGCTCGGTCTCCGCGACGATCAACGCGACCGGCTCGCCCACGAAGCGAACGCGTTCATGCGCGAGGCCGGTGCGAAGCGGAACGCGGAGCGAGCTGTCGCCTACACCCTTGAAGAAGGACGTCGCGGGTACGCCCTTCCAGCCGGTCGCGACGAGGTCAGCGCCGGTCAGAATGTCCAGAACGCCAGGCAATTGTCGCGCCGCTTGCGTATCGATGCGCGCGATTCTGGCATGCGCCCGGTCGGCCCGTAGAAAGTGGCCTATGACCTGCTCGTTGAATGTGTGATCTGTGGTGTATCGGCCGCCGCCGGACAACAATCGCAAATCTTCGCGGCGGCCTTTGAAACTATGGTCTTGCAATCCGGTGCTTCCTTCAGCTGTGTTGGCCCGTATCGAACCGGCGCGAAGTGGCTGCAATACGGGTTCCTCGCCATCTTGTACAGCGTACAAGTCTAAAATGCGTCCGTGCTTTTCGGAAGGTCGGATTGTCACCTTGGGAACGTAAATTGGCGCGCAAACGGTCAGTCGCACGCGAATGGGGCGCTTCGGATAATCTCCCTACGCGCCTCCCTACGGGACCAGGAGCTTTTTTTGGAACCGTTACAGAGAGCGTCGCGGTGACCATCACGATGACGGTGCGGCTTGGGCGTCCCATATGCTCTCCCCGAAAGTTGACCAGTCACTGCGCTTCTCTCGATTTGATGAACGCGCAGCACGACGTGCGAACTGCATTCGCGTTGACCAGCCGTCGCAAAAAAATGCATGACAACGGGCCGCGCCAATGACAAATTGGCGCACGGCTTGGTCACCGAGGAATCCTTGATGAAAGAACTTTCGACAGGACGTCTCTATGTCGATGGAGAGCCTGAGGTCAGGATTCGTCATGAGGCGTTGCAAGGGAGCCGGTTGGACAATCTCATCCTCGTCGTGACGACGATGGGCGATGACGCGGGGCCCGTGGGGCTCACGTCGTCCATCTTTGCTGCCGACGCCATCGATGCGGTGCAGGCTGAAAGGGCGGCGATGGAGAATGTCGCCGAACGCGTTGCTGCCGTCGGCGGCCGGGTGGTTCACCAGGAGGTCAGGCCTTTGCGCGAGTTGCCGGCAGACCTGACGCGGTTCGTCGTCGTCGATCTGCTGCAAAGCGCGAAGCGCCTGTTGCCGCACTGATCTTCTGTCTTTGCCGTTACCACCATGCGTTCGCAGGCAAGCCGACAGTCCGCTAAAGCCGGCCAAGGTGCGGGTCCGGTCGCGGCTGCGGCGCCGACGTCCGGGCCGCGACGCGCGCGCCGGAGCCAGGAGCAGCGCCGGGCCGAGACGCGCAGAAAGCTGCTCGATGCGGCAATCGCGCAGTTGTGCGAGGTCGGTTACGCCGAGTTCACCGCTGCCGATGTCGCGGATCGCGCCGGCCTGACGCGCGGCGCGGTGCAGCATCATTTCGGCACCGGCGACAATCTCTGCCTGGCCGTGGTGAAGGACTTTGGCGACAGGTTGCAGAATTGGGCGCTTCTCGATGAGCAGTCGGCGGCGAGGAGCGTCGAGGATCGGGTATCCGACGTGATCGACACCTATTGGAACAGCTTTCGCGATCCACACTTCATCGCCGTCGTGCTGGTGTGGTTCGGATTGCGAAACAACAAAGTCGTCTATGACGAACTTGCCGGCAGCATGGAGGCATTCGAACGCAAGTTCGATGAGGATTGGCAAAAGCTGTTTGCCGATACCGGCCTGCCCCGGGCGCAGATCGCCGTCGCACGTCACGTCACATTGTCCGCTTTGCGCGGACTTGCCTTGCGGACGATCTATCGCAAGCGGCCCAGCGACTGGTCCGCGGAGCTGGTGCTGCTCAAGCGCATGCTGGTGTCCACATTCGCGACTGCCGGATAGCCGGCAAGGCCTGCCTGCTCTCATTGGAGATTTGGCCTCACGGGGAGACTTCCTCGAGCAGCCTGCCGCGGGTCTCCACGCGACAGAAGAGCACCGCCGCGGCTCCCACCAGCCCGATGCAGCCGAACATCAGGAACACGCTCTGCAGGGTGCTGTGCACCATCATCGCGCCGACCACGTTGGGGGCAATGATCGACGCGGCGCGCGCCCATGCGCTTGCGGTGCCGCTTCCGAACGACCGTACGCTGGTCGGATAAAGCTCCGGCGTGTACGTCCAGAGGCCCAGTTGTACGAGTGAAATGGTCGCGGAAGCGACCGCGGCTGCGATCACAAGATCGGTGGCCGTGGCCCCAGGACCAAGCCACCACAGGATGAAGAGCGGAAGGGATCCGCACAAGAAGGAGAAGACGAATACCGGTCGCCGGCCGAAAGCGTCGACCAGGAATGCGCCGCAGATCGCCGAGACAATCACACAGACGTTGCTGATGGAGCTGTAGATCAGCGCGTCCCGGATCGGCATCTTGTAGACGGTGCGAAGGATGGTGGGCAGCCAGACCAGCAAGCCGTAACCGATGCTCGCGGCGCAGAACCACATGATCCAGACGGTGATGGTGCGACGGAGATAGATCCCCTCGAACAGGGTCTTCCAGGATTCGATGCGAGGCGCCTCGCTTGCCACGGAGGTCGTCGCCGCAGCCAGCGGCTTGCCGGACTCGCGCTCGACGATGTCCTCGATTGTCTTGAGGATGGCATCCGCCTCGGTCAGGCGGCCTTGCTTGGCCAGCCAACGCGGTGACTCCGGGACGAGCCGTCGCAATCCGATCGCCAACAGGGCAGGGAGAGCGCCGATGATGAACATCCATTGCCAGCCGAGATTCGGCACGATCACGATGCTGCTGATCGATGCCGCCATGAAGCCGAGCGGCAACAGGACCTGATACAGCAGCACGAATCGTCCCCGTGCATGGGACCGTGAAATCTCGCTGACGAAGGTCGCGGCCACGGGAATCTCGCCGCCCAGTCCGAGGCCCTGCAGGAACCGCAAGGCGACGAGCGACCAGTAACTCCAGGCAAATGCGCAAGCCAATCCGAAGAGCGAAAGGATGAGAATGGTCCAGTTCAACACCCGGATGCGTCCATAACGCTCCGCGAGCCAGCCGAAAAGGGAGGCGCCGATCAGCTGTCCGGCAAAGCCGCTCGAAAGCAGCAGGCCGATATCGGCGGGCGCCAGATGCCATTGTCCGATCAGGGCCGGAAGCACGAAGGCGATGGCCACGGCGTCGAAGCCGTCGAAGAAGGTCGCCGTGCCGATGATGGCCCGGATCTTCAGGTGCCAAAGCGAAGGCGGAAGACGTTCGATCCGCCCTACGATGGCGTTGGCGGTCAAGGTGCCGCCTCTCGTGATCTCCTGCATTTCATTCCCTCCCTGGATTTTTTTTTATTGAAGAGGCGGCGCTCGCCGCCGGCTATGCTTTTCTTGGCTCCTCGTCGAAGCGAAACAGAACCTGCGGGTTGTCGACCAGGATTCGCTTGCGCATCGTTGCATCGGGCGCGAAGCGGTAGAGCAATTCCAAGAGATCGCCATCGTTCGCCATCGTGGATTTCTCGTAGCGAACGTGCGGCCAGTCGGTGCACCAGAGAGCGCGCTCTCCGGCCACTTCCACGAGCTTGCGGCCGAACGGCACAATGTCGTCCCAGGGCGCATCATGGTCCGAGCAGCGATCGCCGTTGGAGAGTAGAACCCACCAGTTGTCGCGTCGGACGAGCTCGCAGATCAGCCTGAACACGGGTTGTTCGATGCCGTCGTGGGCATGCACGTGGCCCATGTGGTCGATCACCATGGGGATGGTGACCTCTTTCAACAGGTCCTGGATGTCGAACCATTCCGCCCCGACCGCATGGATCTTCACGTGCCAGCCGAGCCCTTTCACGCGATCGACCGCGCGTCGAAAGCTTTCCGGCGTCGGCGCCAGATTGAGCGCCTTCCAGAAATTGAACCGGGCGGCACGGCAGCCGGCGTCGTGAAGGCGCTGCAACTCCTTGTCGCTGATGCTGTCGTCGATGATCGCGACGCCGCGATAGTTGGGGTGAGCTTTCAGGGCGTCGACGATGATGTCGTGGTTCATACCGTGCGCGGTGGCCTGCACGACCACGCCGCGATCGAGCCCCAGCTTTCGATGCATCCGGGCGGCCGCATCGATGGTCGCATCGTCGGGCGGACTGTAAGCGCTGCCGGTCCGGACCGGATAACGCCGAGGATCGCCGAAGATATGAACCTGACAGTCGCAACTGCCAGGCGGTGGAGCTTCGTTTGGAGCCTTGGTGTCCTCTCGGAATTTGGCGAACGTCATCGGCTCGTCCTTCTATTGGAGGCGATCAGGGAGTGATGTCCGGCGGCAAGAGCGGAAATGGCCGGTCGGTACCGCTGGGAACGCCGCACAACTCCACATGGGAAGACGAGAGCTCGGCAAGCCGCGTGATTCCGATCATCGCCATGGCGGTGCGAATCTCGATCTCCAGAATTTCTAAGAGACGCGTCACGCCGGCTTCGCCGCCGGCGGCGAGGGCGTAGGCCTGCATGCGCCCGATCGCGACGGCATGCGCGCCGAGTGCGATGGCTTTGAGCGCGTCCGATCCCCGTGCCATCCAGCCGTCGACGATCAGGGGAAGCTTCGATGTCCGGCGTTCGACCACCTCGCACAGCACGCGCAATGCCGGCCTCGCGTGATCGAGTTGGCGTCCGCCATGATTGGAGAGGTAGAGCGCGTCGACGCCGGCATCCGCAGCAATCTGGGCATCCTCGAAGGTCTGGATGCCTTTCAGGATGATCGGCATGCCGGCGCCTTGACGCAGCATCGCCAGCGCATCCCAATCCAGCAGGGCCTGGTAATCGTCCCGCAGCTGCGGATTGGTCTTGCTGGGAGGAAGCCACCCATGGCGCATGGGCCGTTCCCGCTGGCTGTAGACCGGCGCATCGACGGTGACGACGAGCGCGGCGTAGCCGGCATTCCGGGCGCGATCGATCACCGCGCGCGTGGAATCCCAATCGCCGCGAATGTAGAGCTGGAACCATTTGGTGCAGGGGTCTGCGGCGGCGCTGGCTTCCAGCGCCGGCTCGGTCACGGCGCTGACGATGGGCACCGT
>Ga0153954_1001604_pt1 | contig 11514 bp, 9 predicted proteins | sample TSFL038MetaG_FD_102277 | JGI IMG/M metagenome (GOLD analysis project Ga0153954, IMG submission 102277) | Attine ant fungus gardens microbial communities from Florida, USA - TSFL038 MetaG | ecosystem: Host-associated > Fungi > Mycelium > Unclassified | place: USA: Florida, Wekiwa Springs State... | reverse complement strand
TGCGAATAGCGGCACTTTTTCCCGGAGCACTCGTTAGACTCTCCAGCGCGAGACTCTCCAGCGCGGGGCCTGCAATCACTTTATTGAGCGCATCACCGCAACCAGTGCAAAGATGATCTGGACGACTGTCGTCGTGGGAATGAAGCTGGAGGCTCGGATCGCCCAGCGATCCGGCGCTCGCGTCATCTGCAGCGCCAACAACCCACTGCTCGCGACGTTGCTTGCGCGCGCTGCGGTCGCCCGGGAGCCGCGGGGCGTCGTGAGTTTCGGCGTTGCAGGAGGACTCGCACCGAATTTGCGACCAGGCACCTGGATCGTGGGCTCGGAAATTCTTTATGGAGCGACCCGAGTCACCACCGATAGAGCCTGGTCGAACGACTTGCTGGAGCGAATTCCGGACGCCATCTACGGAGTGATCGCAGGCGCTGCCACACCAATTGCGAAGCGTGATGCCAAGCGCGCACTGCACATTGAGACAGGCGCAGTTGCCGTCGACATGGAGTCGCATATCGTCGCGGGCCTCGCCGCGAGATACGGCCTCCGCATGGTTGCGCTGCGCGTCATCATCGATCCGGCTGAACGCACTCTGCCCGAGGCCGCCCTGGTCGCATTCCGTCCAAATGGAAATACCGATGTGGCCGCAATGATCCGCTCGGCAATGGAGCATCCGCGCGACATTCCGGGTCTGCTGAGGACGGCCTTTGATGCAGTCGTTGCAGGAACTGCATTGGCCCGTAAGCGTCGGCTCTTGGACGCACACATTGCCCTCGCAGGTGGCGATAGCATGAGCGCCTTCGAGCGTTGAAACCGACCATCCACGCGAGCCGCAACTCGATCGCGCCGACGCAATGGGTACGACGATCGGAGGCCGCCATGGACATAGCGGAATTGTTTGTGCGACACGAACGTGAACGCTATGCGCTGAACGACCGCTACCTGAATGATCAGATGGTGCGCGTTCTTCACGCAATCGGCTATGATGTCGGGTTTTGCCACGGCAAGGGCCAATATCTCTACACCCGGGACGGAACCCGTTATCTCGATCTCTTGAGCGGATACGGGGTCTTCGCGGTTGGGCGGAACCATCCCCAATTGCGCAAGGCATTGGAGAGCGTCCTGGCCGGCGATCTTCCCAATCTTGTTCAGATGGATTTGTCGACGCTCGCAGGCCTTCTCGCCGAACAACTGTTGGCGCGCGTGCCCTATTTGGACAAGGCACTGTTTGTCAATTCCGGCTCCGAAGCGGTCGAGGCGGCGATCAAGCTGGCTCGCGCGGCAACCGGTCGGCCGGGAATCGTTTACTGCGATCACGCGTTTCACGGTCTCTCGTATGGCGCCCTGTCGCTGAATGGCGACGACATTTTTCGCAATGGTTTCGAACCGCTGCTGCCGGGCTGTGCGCGAATTCCATTCAATGATCTGTCGGCGCTCGAGAAGGCGCTGCATCAGCGGACGATCGCCGCCTTCATCGTCGAGCCCATTCAGGGCAAAGGCGTCAACATACCTGCCGGCAACTACCTCAAGGAGGCGGCGGAGCTTTGCCGCCGCCATGGGACCTTGCTTGTGGCAGACGAAGTGCAGACCGGCGTCGGACGTACCGGGCGTTTCCTTGCAATGGAGCATTGGAACGTCGAACCGGATATGGTTCTGCTGGCCAAGGCTCTATCCGGCGGACATGTACCGGTGGGCGCCGTCCTTATGCGAGGACAAATATCGCGAAAACTCTTCGATCGCATGGAACGCGCCGTCGTGCATGGGTCGACTTTCGGGAGCAACGACCTGGCGATGGCCGCCGGAATTGCGACGCTCGAAGTACTGGCGTCAGAGCGCCTGATCGAGAATGCCGCAAGAATCGGCACACACTTGTTGCACGCGCTTGCGGAACTCATCCCGCGTCACGAATTCCTGCACGATGTCCGCGGCAAGGGGCTGATGATCGGGGTTGAGCTCGGCCCCCCGAAATCACTCAAATTGAAAGCGTGCTGGCACGCCATTGAAACCTCAAGAGAGGGCCTCTTCTGCCAACTCATCACGGCCCCGCTATTCAAAGAGCACAAAATACTGATCCAGGTGGCCGGTCACAGAAGCCACACGATCAAATTTCTGCCTGCACTCGTCATGACGGAAGCGGATTGCGAATGGATCCTCAATGCATTCACGTCGGTTCTTGCCGACAGCGAGCGTGTGCCCGGCGCCATATGGTCCTTTGGCAAGACATTGATGGGGCACGCCGTGCGAGCCGGAGTGTGAGCGCTCGGCTCATGCCCCTTAGCGGACATCCCGTTTGCTGCCGCCGTCCGCTGCGGTTGAGCGCAGGCCTTACAGCTTTCGGGCAATAATCTCGACCGGTGCGATCCGGCCCGCCGCGATGCTTTCGCTCATGTTGCGGACCAGTTCGGGCCGCCGCGCGCCCATCAGCGTGTGCACGCCGAGCGGTAGCGGCCCTGCAGCCGCCTGCGCACGCTGTCGAGCGAAGTAGTCAAGCGCAACGTCGCGGCGCTCACGTTCCGACACGATCTCGAACGCTGCTGCGCAAAGCGCATCGCGGTACTGCCTTGGCGAAGCGATCGCATTCGTATCTGCAGTGCTGGCCCACGGCAGCGGATAGGACAGCTCGCCGTCTCCCGTGCGCATCACGTCGAAGACGCCAAGACGCGCGCCGTCACGCAACACACGTGCGACCTCAGCGAAAAGCGTTCTCTTGTCGGCTATGTTCATCCCGGCGTGCAAGATGTACGAGGCCGCAAACGATCCGTCGGCGAAGGGGAGCGCCAGAGCGTCACCCTGCTGCAACGACACGCATTCATTGAGATGCAGCCATCCGGACAGGATATTGCCAGCCTCGACGTAATCGCGCGTGAGGTCGATGCCGGTCACGTAGCAGCCGTAGTGGGCAGCGATTTGGCGCGCGGGTCCGCCGAGGCCGCAGCCGATGTCGAGCACCCGATCCCCGACCGCCAGCGAGAGTTGCCGCGCCAGTTCCGCAGTCGCGGCGCGGCCGCCGATGTGAAACTCATCGACGGGCGCAAGGTCCTCGGCCGTGACCGTGCTTTCGGTCTTGCCCATGCGGGCAAGACCGTCGCGAATGGCTGCGACGAGGCCGTCGCGCGCGTAGTGGTCCGCAACCTGAGAACGGACCGCGGCTTCCGTGATCATCGCACCTTGATGCCGGCCTCGCGGATCACTTTCGCCCATCGGGTCGCCTCCGTCTCGATGTGTCTGGCGCATTCGTCTGGTGTGTTGGCGACCGGCTGATAGCCTAGCGACGCCATCCGCTCCTTTATTTCGGGTAGGCTCACGAGCTTCGCAATTTCGCGCTGGAGCAGCGCGATGATCTCCTTCGGCGTCCCGGCAGGCACGAGCACCGCCGTCCAGATGTCGGCTGCGAAATCCGGATATCCGGCCTGCGCGATGGTCGGCACGCCGGTCAGCGCGTCCGAGGGCGCTGTCGAGGTGATGGCCAGCGCACGCAGCTTACCCTCCTTGACGTGCTGCACGGCGGGCGGCAGGGCGCCGAATGAGACCGGCGTGTTGCCAGCGAGCGTCGATCCGATCGCCTGTCCGCCACTGGCGAACGGGACGTGCACCATGTCGAGGTGCAGCGAGAGTCGAAACAGCTCGCCCAAAAGGTGAGGCGGCGTGCCCGTTCCTGGCGACGCATAGCTGTATTTTCCAGGCGTCTCCTTGATGGCCGCGATCAGCTCGGCGACGGTCGTCGCCGGGACGGAAGGATGCACCGTGAGAACAGTCGGTGCAGTCGCCGCGACGGTCACGGCATCGAAGCTCTTCACAGGATCATAGGGCACGTTGTCGAATAGAGCCGGATTGGCGGCATAGCTCGGCGCAACTGCGATAATCGTGTACCCGTCGGGCGCAGCGCGAGCGGCCTGACCGGTGCCGACATTGCCGCCGGCTCCGCCGATGTTCTCAACATAGAACTGCTTGCCAAGACTGTCCGAAAGACCCTGCGCGATCAGCCGCGCCGCGAGATCGTTGGGCCCCCCCGCGGCGAACGGAACGATGACCCGAACGGGCTTGGCCGGATAGACATCCGCGCGGGCGAGACGCGGAGCGAAGGCGGCAAGGGTTGCGCAGGATGCGCCCAAGAGCTGTCGGCGATTCAGTGTCATTGGACCCTCCGATGTGCTCGATACTCGCTAGTGCCCCGAACCCGAAGTTCACACGATTACGCGGCGCATGCGGTTGCGAACTTCGGGTTCAAAAGGGGCACTAGAATCATAAAGTTGCTAGTGTCCTTTCGATTCCGAAGTTCGCATCGGGCGTGCAGCAAAAGCTTGCGAACTTCGGAAGCGGGACACTAGCCCTACCCTTTGGTGAACCTCCGAGCCATAATATGAGAGAAGCGAAATCCATATGCCTTGGATATGCCAAATGGAATTGAGGCATTTGCGGTATTTTGTCGCCGTCGCCGAGGAAGGCCACATCACGCGTGCGGCCGAGCGCCTCGGGATGCAGCAACCACCGCTGAGTCAACAGATCAGGGCGATCGAACGCGAGCTCGACGTACAGCTTTTCCGACGCAAGGCACGGGGCGTCGACCTCACTGAGGCCGGCGCTGCCTTCCTCGACGATGTGCGTGCGACACTTGCGCAGCTCGATCGGGCCGTCGAGTCGACGCGACGCACAGCGCGCGGCGAGCAGGGGCGAATATGCGTCGGCGTAACTTCGACGTCGTCGTTTCATCCGCTTGTGGCGCGCGCCCTCCGCACCTTCAGTGAAGCTTGTCCAAAGGTATCTCTTACCTTGGAGGAGTCCCTCAGCAATGAACTGCTTGGGGCTTTGCGCAGCGAGCGGATGGATGTTGCATTCATTCGCACTGCGCCGGCCGACGTGGAGGGGCTCACAATTCAGCCGTTGCTGGACGAACCAATGGTGGCGGCGCTGCCGAGCGGACATCCGCTGGCGAAAAGCGCGAAGGATGAGGCAATTTCACTCAAGCGGCTCGCACCGGAGACGTTCATCCTCTATGGCCCGCCCGGCACTGGCATGTACGACACCATTATTGCTGCGTGCCAGACTGCAGGCTTCAATCCCAATGTCGGCAATGTCGGCGCGTCCACGCAACGAGGTCCGCGCATCGGTTCGACACTCAGCATCGTTGCGGCGGGCCTCGGCATCACGTTTGTGCCATCGTCCCTTCAGCGCATGAACATCGAGGGCGTGGCCTATCGCCGGGTCAAGGCCAGTACGCCCCCGACCGCACGGCTCAGCCTGGCAACCCGTCGTGGTGATCCGTCAGCAGCCGTGAAGCAGTTCGTCACTTTCGTGAGAAGCGCTGCGAAAGCTGTGTAGGAGTTCCGAGAGGGGCAAAATCGAGGAAAGTGGCGGTGCCAAACGAAAAGACGTCAGCGAGCGATTTTGCCCACCCTACGCGCTGCTCCCTCTCCCCGTTAGTTAGGGGAGCGCTTGCAGCCCGCATGGAGCGCGTCAGCGCGCAATGCGGGATGGCCTTGCCGCATACGACGAACCCCGGATTGCGCTTCGCTCCATCCGGGCTACAAGTGGGACACTGGCGCTCGTCGCTGTTTCGCGTCAGCGCGAAGCGAGTTCCTCGATCAGATGGTTCGCCACGCCGGCCATGGCCATGCCGGCGCCGAGGTCGAACTTGTTGATGGCGACGAAGACACCGACCCGCCGCGACGGTGCGAATGCCGCATAGGAGAATATGCCCTGCAGGCCGCCGGCTTTCTGCAGGATCAGCGGCCGATCGCCCTTTGGCTGCATCACGATCCAGCCCAGGCTGATCGCGTCCATGTGACCGGATTCGTCGAAGCCTGAGACCGGATCGAGCCCGTCGCGCTGCAGATAGGGAGCGTGATCGATGAGCCGCGTCTCCGCGTCCTTCTCAGCAAAACGGTCAAGATGCCACGACAGCCAGCGCAGGATATCGTCGGGCGTCGAGTAGAGCCCGCTGGCGCCGCCCGCGATCAGCGGCGTGGGCACGTTGGGCATCGGTTTGCCGTCGAAATTGTGCCCTTGCAGGACGCGCCCCTGATCGCCCGGGCGCATCGCAAGCACCGTGTCCTTGAGGCCCGCCGGATCGCTCACACGCTCCTTGAGCACGACATCGTAGGGCTTGCCGGCGGCGTTCGACAGCGCAGCCGAGAGCACGTCGAAGCCGAAATTGGAATAGAGCGCGCCGGTCGATGGCGCGAACACCAGCGGATCGTCGGCAAGCGCCTTGCGATAGGCCTCCGGCGTCAGCGTCGAGAACGGATCATCGGGCGGCCCCGCCTCGCGTTCCACCTCGCGCGGCAGCCCCGCGGAATGAGTCACCAGATCGATCAGCCTGATCTGATGCCCGTCGCGGCTCGGCACTGTCACGTTCCAGCCGAGGCGATCCTGCAGCCGGTCGGTGAACTTGACCGTCCCTCCGGCGACCAGGCTCGCAAGCACCTGGCCGGTGAAAGATTTGGTGATCGAGCCTATGCGCAGCATGGTGTTGCCGTCAGGCGGCTTGCCCGATCCGTCCGAGGTCTCGCCGAAGCCGAAGACGGCCGTCTTGCCGTCGCGCACTGCTCCGATGACCAGCGCCGGGACGTGGCTCTGCAGAAACAGCATTGTCCCGGTGAAGCCCACCGTTTCGTTCAGCAGCCTGTCATCCGCCCGGACGCTCGTGCCGGACAGAATGACACCCATCGCCATGACGGCGACGGCAGATATCCGCACACGCGGTGTTCGGCTCATCGGTTCATCCCTCTGCGACGACGGCATCATCACCGCAGAACCTAACCACCGTATTACCGCCGAACCTAACCCCCGTGTGAAGGCGCCGTGCATCCCGACGCGGGCGCGATCTCGCCGAGGGCGCGCACCGTGACCAGGTCATGGCCCTTGGTCTTGGCAACGAACATGCTCATGGTCGTGTGGTGATCCTTGCCGATCGTCACCGGGCCTGTGGGCGATTTGACCGACAGCCCGGCGAGCGCATCGACGACCGCTTCCTTGTCGGCCTTGCCGGCTTTCTCGATTGCCGCCTTGGTGGCGACGAGCGCGTTGTAGTGGGTCATCACATAGTTCGACACGGTGGCATCGGCGCCGCCAAGGGCGCGCGCCTTGGCGACGAACGCCTTCAGCGCAGGGTCCTTGCTGGTCGCGACCGACGGCACCACGGCATACATGTCCTGCCCCTTGCCGCCGAACACGCCGAGATCGGTCTCCGACAGCCCGAGGAAGGCGACCTTGGTCGTCTTCAGAAGCCCCTGGTCGTCGGCCTGCGCGATGAAGCTCAACCCATCCCCTTTCAGCGCGAACAGCAGGACCTTGGCCTTGGTCGCCGCGATGCGCGCGATCAACGGCGCGAAATCCGTCTCCTTGCCGGTGGTGAATTCCTTGCCGACAACCTTTCCGCCGAGCCGGGCGATGATCGGCTCTGCAGCGTCGAACATCTTGTGCGGCCAGGTGCGATCGGCGCCGAGCAGAAAATAAGTGTTGCCGAAAGTCTTGTTCATGTAAGGCAGGAGCTGCGCGAGCTCCTGGTTGGGCACCGTGCTGAACGCGAACACGTAGCGGCTGCACTTGCCGCCTTCATAGTTGGTGGCATAGAGCAGCGGCGTCTTCGCGCTTTCCATCACCGGCACCATGGCATCGAGGTTGCGTGAGGTGATGGGACCGACGACCGCCAGGACCCCATCGCGCTCGATCAGTTTCCTGGTGGCCGCGACGGCCGCCGCCGGGTCGGTCTTGTCGTCCTCGTGAATCACCTCGACCGGCCGACCGAGAATCCCGCCGGCCGCGTTGATGTCCTTGACCGCAAGATCGAGCCCGAGCTTCCCCTGCCGGCCATAGAGCTCGACGCCGCCCGAAAACGGCAATACCGCGCCGATCTTGATCGGCTCGGCGGCGTCGGCGCGCCATGGATGGCCGACCCATGCGGCGGCGCTCCATGCGCAGCAGACGACCGACGTCAACGCAAAGCTCTTCATCGCATGAAAGCCCATGGCAGGATTCCGTCTTGAGGCGTCGGCTGACAGACGCACGACGCCGGGTGATTCGGTCAATCGCGTTCGAAACCGTAGAGCCGCTCGGCGTTGTCGACCAGGATGCGGCGGCGGACCTCGGCATCGGGCACCCAGACCGCGATCTGGTCGACCAGATCACCATCGTTGGGCATCGTGCGCTCCAGCAGGACATGCGGCCAGTCGGAGCCCCAGACGAGCCGGTCCGGCGCCGCCGCGACCAGCGCCTGCGCGAACGGAGTCATGTCGTCGTAAGGCGGCTCCTGCTGCGAGGTGCGATAGGGCGCCGACAGCTTCGCCCAGCCGCGGCCGGAGCGCAGCAGACGGATCAGAGCCTGGAAGCCCGGCGCATCGACACCGCGGCGCGGATCGGGCCGGCCCATATGGTCGATCACCACCTCGGTGGCGAAGCTGCCGAGCAGCGTGTCGAGATCGGGATGATCCTCGACATCGAGCAGAAACTGCACGTGCCAGCCAAATGCCGCCACCCGCTCGGCGAGCCCGCGGGCCACGTCGAACGACAGGCCGGTCTTCGCCGTGCGATTGACGCGGAAGCCGCGGATGCCGGCCTCCGCGAGATGACGAAGTTCGGCATCGGTGATGGCTTCGCCGATCAATGCAATGCCGCGCAACCGCGTCGGGTGCGCCTTGATCGCATCGACGATGAAGCTGTTGTCATTGCCGTAGAGGCCGGTCTGCACCAATACGCCGCGCTCGAATCCGACCGCACGATGCATCGCCAGGTAATCCTGAAGAAGCACCGGCGGCGGCGTGTAGAGACGGTTTGCGGCATAGGGATATTGCGTGGCCGGGCCGAACACATGGGCATGCGCATCCACCGCTTTCGGCGGCAGGACGAGTGACGGCTTGCGCACATCGCGCAAAGGCGCTGCGCACATGGCGGGCGCGCCAAGCGGGCCGACGCTCATGCTCTCCCTCGGGTGATGGTGACATGGCTCATGCGTCTGCCTCCGGCTCGTATTCAGCCGTTTCGTAGGATGCGTTGAGCGGAAGCGAAACCCATCAATGCATCCCGCGGGAGAGATGATGGGGTTCGCGCGTAAGCACGCGCTCTACCCGTCCCACGAGAGCTGTCGCCGCTACCGGAACAAATTCTGGATCGCCATCGGCGGGCGCGGGAATTCCCAGCCATTGCTGGTGTTGCGCGGACGGCGCTGCAGGTGGCGCTTCGGCTCCGCCGGAGGATTGGCGTTATTGGCCTGATCGCCGTTGGGCTGGCCAGCGGCCGGCTGACCGGCGGGTGCCGTCGCGACGGCGGGCTTGGCGCCCTTCGCCGCAGGCGCTGTGGGAGGCGGCGGCGCCGCCGGCGGCTCGGGCGTTGCGGCGGCGGTGGGAGACGGCGTCGCAGCTTGATCGGTCGCGCCCTGCTCCGTGTTGGCGTTGGTGTTGCTGCCGCGCGGCCAGCTGAAGTCGTCCGCGCGCCCGCTTGGCGCTGCGACCGCTTCGCCCTTGGTCAGCACGCGCGTCGCCGTCGCGTCGGTGGAGGGGCGTGCCGGCCGATTGCCGCCGAGCAGATCTTCCGGCGTGGTGGTCACTGATACCGTCAGCGGGAGCACCGGCCCCGCCAACGGCCGTTGGGCCGGCCCGCCGGGCGCAGCCTGCGGCCCGGTCGGAAGCGCCACCGGCAATACCGGCGCGCCGCGGGTGGCGATGCCGCGTTCGATCTCGCGCTCGACGTAGTGCGCGAGCTTGCGGGCGCCGAATTTGGTGAAATAGACGCCATCGCTCGCGCGCAGGCGGCGGATCTGGCCCTCATAGTCGGGGCCTTGCGGCGAGTAGCGGCCGGCCTCGTCGACGAAGCCGTCCCAGATGTCCACATAGGTGATCCCGGCCTTCTCGGCACGGCTGCGGTAAAGGTCGTTCAGGTAGGCGGAATCCGTGCTCGCCTTGGTGCCGCGCTGCGAGGGCAGACCGACCCAAATGACCGGGACGCCGGCGCTCTTGAGCGCAGCGATGGTCGCGTCGATGCGCCGGATATAGGCGAGCTCCCATTTCTCCGAATGGAATTCCCAGGGACCGTAAGACGCCTGGCGCGCCTGTTCGGGCGTGAGGTTGGCGGGTGGCGGCTCGGGCTGAGCCTCTGCCTGCTCGGGCGCCTGCTGCTCGGGGTCGGCAGGCGCCGCCGCGCCGGCCGGCGCCGGCTGTGCCGGCTGCGGGTTGGCTTTGGGCGCGCCGGGACGCGCGGGCGCCGGTGCCTTCTCGCGGATCAGCTGACGATCGTTGTTGCCGATCATCATGACGACGAACTTGGGCTTTTCCGCCGCGATGATCTCGCGCGCCACCTGCGGCCACTCGTTCTCGCCGCGACCGCCATAGCGGATCAGCCCGGAATCGGTGCGCTGCTTGCGCACGATCGCAATGTCCGGGTTCTCGGAGAATGCGTCCTCGAGGCCGTAGGCCAGCCAGTCGGCATTGGCGTCACCCATGACCACGATCGGGGTGGTGGCGTCAGGCTTCTTCTGCGTGGGACCGGGCGCACGCGAATAGTCAGCCGGCGCCTCGCGCTCGGAGCGGTCAGACCGGTCGCCGCGGTCCCGGTCGCGCTCGCGCGGCGAATCCCAGCGGGGACCGAACCATCCGCCGAACGGATTGAAGTCGCGCTGCTGCTGGCGCTGCGGCCGGTTGCCCCAGTCCCAGAACTGCGCCTGTGCCGGCAGCATCAGCGACACACTGATCCCGACTGCCGCCACCGCGGCCAGAGCCCTGAATTGGAAGGGTGCGCCCATCGCCTGCCGATCGTTTGTCCAGCGGCCGTCGGCCGCCCCGAAATCCAGGAGCTCCCGTCAGCCTCGACCAGGCAGATAGTACGTCAAAAATGTCAGTTTGAAGATAGGTTTCGCCGGGTTCCACCGAAGGCCGGGCGGCCGGACTACCGGCTGCGCAGCCGCTCCAGCATCGAGCTCGAGGCGAACCCGTCCGGTATCTCGCCCACGGATACCTGGTACTGGCGCAACGCGTTGCGGGTCCTGCCGCCCAGGCGGCCGTCGGGCTCGCCCACGTCGAAGCCGCGCTCGGCGAGCTGCTGCTGCAGCTCGTAGCGCTCCATCCGCGTCAACACCCGCTCGTGCCGCGGCCACGCCTGCACGAACGGCGTGCCGCCGCGCAGGCGGTCGGCGAGGTAACCAATGGCCATCGCATAGGCCTCGGCCGGATTGTACTTCATGATCACGCGGAAGTTCTGCAGCATCAGGAAGCCCGGCCCTTGCGCCCCCGCCGGCACCAGCAGATAGGCCTTGTCGTCCGGCCGCGGGAACGCTTTGTCGCCGGCGCGGCGGATACCGAGGCGTTCCCAGTCCCGGATCGACATCATGCGCGATCGATCGGCGAGCATGAAATCGAAGCCCTTGGGCACCACCACCTCGTAGCCCCAGGTCTGGCCGGTTGCCCAGCCGTCCTTCTTGAGATTGTTGGCGGTGGACGCGATGAGATCGGGCACGGAATCGACCACGTCGCGGCGCCCGTCACCGTCGAAATCCACCGCGTATTTCTTGAACGAGGTCGGCATGAACTGCGT
>Ga0153954_1001603_pt1 | contig 11522 bp, 7 predicted proteins | sample TSFL038MetaG_FD_102277 | JGI IMG/M metagenome (GOLD analysis project Ga0153954, IMG submission 102277) | Attine ant fungus gardens microbial communities from Florida, USA - TSFL038 MetaG | ecosystem: Host-associated > Fungi > Mycelium > Unclassified | place: USA: Florida, Wekiwa Springs State... | reverse complement strand
GCGGAATGGGCCGTGACTGCGGTATTGGCGATGCAGAAATATTTGCCTTTCTATTTCGAGCTGCAGCGGCGCGCCGACCTTCAGCGTGCCCTGCTCCATCGTGCCCTGATGCACCCAGAGATCGCCGGCCTTCTTCTGCGTATCGGTGACGCGGAATTTGACGCCCTCGCCCGTGAGCATGCCGGTGTCGCCGACCTGGCCGCCGGACTCCGCGTAGAACGGCGTCTGGTTCAGCACGATCGCGGCGGTCTCGCCGGCTGTCAGGCTGTCGACCTCCTGGCCGTCCTTCACCAGTGCCGTGACGACGCCTTCCGCAGTCTCGGTCTCGTAGCCCAGGAATTCCGTGGCGCCGAGCTTTTCGCGCAGGGGAAACCAGACGCTCTCGGTCGCGGTGTCGCCCGAGCCCGCCCAGGCCGCGCGCGCCTTCTCGCGCTGGCGGTCCATGGCATCGGTGAAGGCCGCGACATCGACGCCGATACCACGCGACTTCAGCGCGTCCTGGGTCAGATCCAGCGGGAAACCATAGGTATCGTACAGCGTGAAGGCGGTGTCGCCGTCGAACATGTCGCCCTTCTTCAGGGTCGTGCTCTTCTCATCCAGGATCGCCAGGCCCCGCGCCAAGGTCTTGCGGAAGCGGGTTTCTTCCAGCTTCAGCGTCTCCTCGATCAGGCTCTCCGCGCGCACCAGATCCGGATAGGCCTGGCCCATCTCGCGCACCAGGGCCCAGACCAGCCGATGCATCAACGGCTCGTGCGCGCCGAGCAGCTGCGCATGGCGCATGGCGCGGCGCATGATCCGGCGCAGCACATAGCCGCGGCCTTCGTTCGATGGCAACACGCCATCGGCGATCAGGAAAGCAGACGAGCGCAGATGGTCCGCGATGACCCGGTACGACGCGACATTCTGGTCATTCGGTCCATGCCCCAGCGCAGAAGACGCAGCTTCGATCAAATGGCGGAAAAGATCGGTCTCAAAGACGCTGTCGACGCCCTGGAGGATGGCGGCCATGCGCTCGAGTCCCATGCCGGTATCGATCGAGGGGCGCGGCAGGGGCACGCGCTCCTCCTTCGTCACCTGATCGAACTGCATAAACACGAGATTCCAGAATTCAAGGAAGCGGTCGCCGTCCTCCTCCGGGCTGCCCGGAGGTCCGCCCCAGATGTGTTCGCCCCGGTCGATGAAAATCTCGGAGCACGGACCGCACGGACCGGTATCGCCCATCGCCCAGAAATTGTCCGAGGTCGCGATGCGGATGATACGGTCGTCGGAAAAGCCTGCGATCTTCTTCCAGTGGCCTGCCGCCTCGTTGTCATCGTGATAGACGGTGACGAGCAGCTTGTCCTTCTTCAGCCCGAATTCCTTGGTGATCAGGTTCCAGGCGAGCTCGATCGCGCGCTCCTTGAAATAGTCGCCGAAGGAGAAGTTGCCGAGCATCTCGAAGAAGGTGAGATGGCGCGCGGTGTAGCCGACATTGTCGAGGTCGTTATGCTTGCCGCCGGCGCGCACGCATTTCTGCGAGGTGGTGGCGCGCGCATAGGGCCGCTTCTCGACACCGGTGAAGACGTTCTTGAACTGCACCATGCCGGCATTGGTGAACATCAAGGTCGGGTCGTTGCGCGGCACGAGCGGCGAGGACGGCACGATCTCATGGCCGTTCTCGCGGAAAAAATTCAGAAAAGTCGACCTGATCTCGTTGACGCCGCTCATGTTCATCCAATCGGAAAATGGGCCGGAAAAGCCGCAAGGAGCGCTTTTCTCCGGCGGAACGCTTTTAGACAAGCCCCGCCGCACTGTCCAGAAACTGTGCAGGCGGATCATAGGGTTGCCGCGGCACGCTAAAGGACGTTGATAGGCGCAGTAGGCGCGTTGACAGTCTTGGTAACGTCGTGCTCTTCTCCTATGTGTTCAAGACAGCCACGTCGGGAGAGATCGGCTAACGCCGGCGCCGAAGGAGCAACCGCCCCGGAAACTCTCAGGCAAAAGGACCGCGTGGTGAGGACAGCATCTGGAAAGAGGCGCCGAGAGTTCTAAGGCTCAAGGGCGTCCGCCGACGGGATAATACTCTCAGGCACAGCGACAGATGGGGCTTCGACGGTTTTTCGGGAATGGTCCCGGGAACCCCAAGAGGACCCTGTGATGCTGGACCCCGTGATCCCTGCGCGTGATGACCAGAAATCCCTGAAACGCACTCCCCTGCACGACCTGCATGTGGCGCTCGGCGCCAAGATGGTGCCCTTCGCGGGCTATGAGATGCCCGTGCAATATCCAGCCGGGGTGCTCAAGGAACATTTGCATACCCGCGCATCCGCCGGGCTGTTTGACGTCTCCCACATGGGCCAGATCGCGCTGCGCGCGCAGTCCGGCGCGCCCGAGGATGCCGCGCTCGCGCTGGAGCGGGCGGTGCCGCAGGACATCCTGGGCATCGCCAAGGGCCGGCAGCGCTATGCGCTATTCACCAACGCGGCTGGCGGCATCCTGGACGATCTGATGGTCGCGAATTTCGGCGATCATCTGTTCCTGGTGGTCAATGCCGCCTGCAAGGAAGCCGACGAGGCGCATCTGCGCGGCGAGCTCTCCGATGTTTGCGAGATCGAGCCGTTGCCCGATCGCGCGCTGCTGGCGCTGCAGGGCCCGAAGGCCGAATCGGCGCTGGCAAAGCTTTGTGCAGATGCGCCGGCGATGCGGTTCATGGATTCGGGCCCGCGCCAGGTCGCCGGCTTCGACTGTTTCGTGTCGCGCTCCGGCTATACCGGCGAGGACGGCTTTGAGATTTCAGTTCCGGCCGAGCACGCCGAGCGGCTGGCCAAACGGCTTCTGGAAGATGGCGACGTGCTGCCGATCGGCCTTGGCGCACGCGACAGTTTGCGGCTCGAGGCCGGGCTCTGCCTCTACGGCCATGACATCGACACCACGACCACCCCGGTCGAGGCCGCGCTCGAATGGTCGGTGCAGAAGATCCGCCGCGCTGGTGGCGCGCGGGTCGGCGGCTTCCTCGGCGCTGACAAGATCCTGGCGCAATTCGCCGATGGCGCGCAGCGACGACGCGTCGGCCTGAGGCCCGAAGGCCGCGCGCCGGTGCGCGAGGCCGCGCCCCTTTTTGCAGACGACACGTCCCTGGAGCAGATCGGTACGGTGACGTCAGGCGGCTTCGGTCCGACGCTGAACGCGCCCGTCGCCATGGGCTATTTGCCCACCGCGCTCGCCGCCAACGGCACGCGGGTTTTCGCTCACGTTCGCGGCCAGCGCCTGCCGCTCATCGTCGCCCCTACTCCTTTCGTTCCCAACACCTACAAGCGCTGAAGGAATCCCATGACCACTTTGTTCACGTCCGACCATGAATGGCTCAGCATCGACGGCGATGTCGCAACCATCGGGATCACCGACTACGCGCAGTCGCAATTGGGCGATGTCGTGTTCGTCGATCTGCCCAAGATCGGACGCAGCCTGAAGAAGGCCGAGGCCGCAGCCGTCGTGGAATCGGTGAAGGCCGCTTCCGACGTCTATGCGCCGATAACAGGCGAAGTGCTGGAAGTGAACGAGACGCTCTCGGCCGAACCCGCTCTGGTCAATTCCGATGCCGACGGCAAGGCGTGGTTCTTCAAGATGAAGATTGCCGACAAAAACGAACTCGGCGGGCTGATGGATGCGGCCGCCTACAAGGCCCATACGGCTTGAGATGAAGCGAGCGCCGAAACGCACTCTGATGTCATCGCCCGGCGTGACCGGGCGATCCAGTACGCCGTGCCGTTTCCGTTTTATCCCGATGCCAGTGGTTACTGGATGCCCCGCTTTCGCGGGGCATGACCAAGAATTAGGAAGGGACTAACCCATGAACGCGCCGTTCAAACCTGTCGACGAAGCAGCAACGGCCTTTGTCCGCCGCCATATCGGCCCCTCGCCGCGCGACATCGCGGCGATGCTGGAGACCGTCGGCGCGAAGAGCGTCGGCGATCTCATGAATGAGACGCTGCCGGGCTCGATCCGGCAGACGGCGCCGCTCGATCTCGGCCGCGCGCTCGATGAGACCGAGGCGCTGGCGCATATGGGCGAACTCGCCGCGCAGAACCAGCTCTTCACCTCGCTGATCGGCCAAGGCTATTCCGGCACCATCCTGCCGGCGGTGATCCAGCGCAACATCCTGGAAAATCCCGCCTGGTACACAGCCTATACGCCCTATCAGCCCGAGATCAGCCAGGGCCGGCTGGAGGCGCTGTTCAACTTCCAGACCATGATCTGCGACCTCACCGGGCTCGATGTCGCCAATGCCTCGCTGCTCGATGAGGCGACCGCCGCCGCCGAAGCCATGGCGCTGGCCGAGCGCGCCGCGAAGGCCAAGTCGAAATCGTTCTTCGTCGATCGCGACGTGCATCCGCAGACGCTCGCGGTGTTGCGCACCCGCGCCGAACCGCTCGGATGGACTCTCGTCGTCGGCGATATCAGCACCGATCTCGCCAAGGCCGAGGTGTTCGGCGGCCTGCTGCAATACCCTGATACGTCCGGCGCCGTCCGCGACCTCAGGCCCGCCATCACCGCGCTCCACGAAAAAGGCGCGATCGCGATCGTCGCGGCCGATCTGCTCGCCCTGACGCTGCTGGCCTCGCCTGGCGAACTCGGCGCCGACATCGCGATCGGCTCCGCGCAGCGCTTCGGCGTGCCGATGGGCTATGGCGGGCCGCATGCGGCCTATATGGCGGTGCGCGATGCGCTGAAGCGCTCGCTGCCTGGCCGCATCGTCGGACTTTCCGTGGATTCGCGCGGCGCACCGGCCTATCGCCTGGCGCTGCAGACCCGCGAGCAGCACATCCGCCGCGAAAAGGCGACCTCCAACATCTGCACCGCGCAGGTGCTGCTCGCCGTGATCGCCTCGATGTATGCGGTCTATCATGGCCCCGAAGGTCTCACCGCGATCGCCCGCAACGTGCATCGCCGCACCGCGGTGCTGGCGGCGGGATTGCGCAAGCTCGGCTTTGCGCTCGCAAGCGACAGCTTCTTCGATACGGTGACGGTCGAGGCCGGCGCCAAACGCGACGAGATTGTCGCGCGCGCGCTGGCCGAGAAGATCAATCTCCGCATTGGCGAGCGCACGCTTGGAATTGCGCTTGATGAAACCACCACGCCCGCCATCGTCGAGGCGGTGTGGAGCGCCTTCGGCGGCAAGCTCGCTTATGCGGATATCGAGGCAAGCGCGCGCGAGGCGCTGCCGGCGGAGTTGCGGCGCGCGGGCGCCTTCCTCACCCATCCCGTATTCCACGCACATCGTTCGGAGACCGAGATGCTGCGCTATATGCGCAAGCTCAGCGATCGCGACCTCGCGCTCGACCGCGCGATGATCCCGCTCGGATCCTGCACCATGAAGCTGAACGCGACGACCGAGATGGTGCCGCTGACCTGGCCGGCCTTCGCGACGCTGCACCCGTTCGCCCCGCGCGAGCAGGCCGCGGGCTATCACACGCTGTTCGCACGGTTCGAGAAATGGCTGTGCGACATCACCGGCTATGACGCGATCTCGCTGCAGCCGAACTCCGGCGCGCAGGGCGAATATGCCGGGCTGCTCGCGATCCGCGGCTATCACGCCTCGCGCCGCGAGAGCCACCGCAAGATCTGCCTGATCCCCTCTTCCGCCCACGGCACCAATCCGGCGTCGGCCGCGATGGCCGGCATGGATGTCGTGGTGGTCGCCTGCGATGTGGGCGGCAATGTGGACGTCGCGGATCTGCGCAAGAAGGCCGAAGCGCATTCGAAGAACCTCGCGGCGGTGATGATCACCTACCCCTCGACCCACGGCGTGTTCGAGGAGCATATCCGCGAGATCTGCGACATCGTCCATGGTCATGGCGGGCAGGTCTATCTCGACGGCGCCAATCTGAATGCGCAGGTCGGCCTGTCGCGGCCCGGCGACTACGGCGCCGATGTCAGCCATCTCAACCTGCACAAGACCTTCTGCATCCCGCATGGCGGCGGCGGCCCGGGTATGGGCCCGATCGGCGTGAGGACGCATCTCGCGCCCTTCCTTCCCGGCCACCCTGCAACGAACGGCACCACGCCGCATCCGGTCGGGCCGGTGTCGGCCGCGCCGTTCGGCTCGGCGTCGATCCTGACCATCTCCTACATCTACATCCTGATGATGGGCGGCGAAGGGCTGACGCGCGCCACCGAGATCGCGATCCTCAACGCCAATTACATCGCGGCTCGGCTCGATGCGCATTTCCCGGTGCTTTACCGCAACGCCCGCGGCCGCGTGGCGCATGAATGCATCGTCGACCCGCGGCCGATGAAGCAGACCAGCGGCGTCACGGTCGACGACATCGCCAAGCGCCTGATCGATTACGGCTTCCACGCGCCAACCATGAGCTTCCCGGTGCCGGGCACGCTCATGATCGAGCCGACCGAATCGGAATCGAAGGCGGAGCTCGATCGCTTCTGCGACGCCATGATCGCGATCCGGAAGGAGATTGCGGAGGTCGAGGGTGGCCGCTTTGAGATCGAGGCCTCGCCGCTGCGCCATGCGCCGCACACCGTGCACGACATCGCCGACGACGCGTGGACCCGCGCCTATGGCCGCGCCGAGGGCTGCTTCCCGGATGGCGTGTCGCGCATGGACAAATACTGGTGCCCGGTCGGCCGCGTCGACAATGTCTATGGCGATCGCAACCTGGTCTGCTCGTGTCCGCCGGTTTCGGATTACGCGCAGGCGGCGGAGTGATTGCCCGCATCGATACCGATGATCGTCATGCCCGGGCTTGACCCGCCTGCGGGGCCGAGGCCCCTTCGGCAAGGCGAACGCCCGGGCATCCATCCAAAATGATTCTTCCGACGAAGATGGATTGCCGGGTCAAGCCCGGCAATGACGAGCGGCTGCTAAACCAGCCCGTCAGGACCAGAGGCTTCATGCTTTCACCACGTGCTGCACGCAAAACGAAACGGGCGCCAAAGACGTCGGCAACTCAACGTCTTCAGCGCCCGCTCCTCGCGAAACTTGGTTTCGGCTAAGGCTTACTCCTCTGCCGGCTCGTCTTCGCCGTCAGCGTCGGTGTCGCGCTCGGCGCCGGCGAGAATCTGCTCGGCGATCAGGCCGGAGTTCTGACGGATGGCAGCTTCGATCTTGGTGGTGATATCGGGATTGGCCTTCAGGAACGTCTTGGAGTTCTCGCGGCCCTGGCCGAGCCGCTGGCTATCATAGGAGAACCAGGCGCCGGATTTCTCGACAATGCCGGCCTTGACGCCGAGGTCGAGGATTTCGCCCATCTTGGAGACGCCTTCGCCATACATGATGTCGAACTCGACCTGCTTGAAGGGCGGCGCCAGCTTGTTCTTCACCACCTTGACGCGGGTGGAGTTGCCGATCACCTCGTCGCGCTCCTTGATCGCGCCGATGCGGCGGATGTCGAGGCGGACGGAGGCATAGAATTTCAGCGCATTGCCGCCGGTCGTGGTTTCCGGTGAGCCATACATCACGCCGATCTTCATGCGGATCTGGTTGATGAAGATCACCATGGTGTTGGATTTGTTGATCGAGGCGGTGAGCTTGCGCAGCGCCTGGCTCATCAGCCGCGCCTGCAGGCCCGGCAGCGACTCGCCCATCTCGCCTTCGAGCTCGGCCTTCGGCACCAGGGCTGCGACCGAATCGACCACCAGCACATCGACCGCGCCGGAACGCACCAGCGTGTCGCAGATTTCCAGCGCCTGCTCGCCGGTGTCGGGCTGCGAGATCAGAAGTTCGTCTATATTGACCCCGAGCTTGCGCGCATAAACCGGATCGAGCGCGTGCTCGGCGTCGATGAAGGCGCAGATGCCGCCCTTCTTCTGTCCTTCCGCCACCGTGTGCAACGCCAGCGTGGTCTTGCCCGACGATTCCGGCCCGTAGATCTCGACCACCCGCCCCTTCGGCAAGCCGCCGACGCCGAGCGCGATGTCGAGCCCGAGCGAGCCGGTGGAGACCGTCTCCACATCCATGGAGCGGTCGTTCTTGCCGAGCTTCATCACCGAGCCCTTGCCGAACTGACGCTCGATCTGGGACAGCGCGGCGGACAACGCTTTGCTCTTATCCATGGAAGAACCTTCAACGATACGTAGCGCGGTGGCGGACATTAGATGGTGCTCCTTATGGCGGGGATTCGCTTGGGCGACAAATGGTTAACGAAGCGGGCTCGCAGATCAGGAATGGCCGATGGGAGTAACGTACCTCATTTGTTCCATGTTCGCAATATGTTCTTTTGTCCTTTGGGGGTAAAGCCCTGGCCCAAGTTGAATTGGGGAGTGTCCAAAACAGATGATCAACCGGTTCCGACCGCCCTTTGATCCGGTCCAAGGCTTTGATCTGGTCCAAGGCTCGGATCCGGTTCAAGCCTCGAACCGCCATGCGATTTGAGGCGACCAATCGGGGCCATGCAAAATTTCCTCACCAAACGCCAGCTCATCAGTTCGATGGTATCGGCCGTCATACTGTACGGTTCTGTTTTCGTCGTGGGCTGGCTCTCGCCCAAAGCCTGTACGACAGATTTTTGGCCGCCATCGATCCATTGCCGATGGGACCTGTACTAAGCCCGCTCCAGGTCAGGCGCGCATGGGCTGCTCTGACCAAGTGTCCCAATTCCCGTCGCGAGTGTCCCGGCCTGAGACATGATCCTTGGCATGAGGCGTGCAGACAGCCTGACTGCCGGGATTTTGCATGACCCTCCCGGGGCCGCAGCGACGCCGCCTGCAATCAATTTCAAGCAGGCGGCGTTGTGCTGAGGTGTCCTGCTTTGACGGCGCCGCTGTCCTCGTTCGGCCCCAGTACCGTCCCTTTCGGGGGGGTGTCCGTATTCAAGTCTTGTTCAAGTCTTGGCGTCCTAAATCCGCCAGAGTGTCCCAATTTAGAAAACGCGTAGCGGCGCGGCTGCTCACGCTGGCGTTACACGGCCTTTACAATTGTTTCGAAAGCGTAAGTTGAAGAGCCGAATGGCCCGATGTCTTAGTTCATCGACCAGCGGAATCAGGGCGGGTTACTGGTGACAATGACGACCATCGACGATGAAGCCTGCTCACTCAAGATGCGCCGTTGGGCTGCATTGCCTTTCTACGCAATTGCGCTTGCGCTGAGCTATCTGAGCGAAGCGTTCGAGAAGCTTGCCGCTGCCATTGCGAGAGACCCGTAGTTCTCCGTTCTCCGGGCATGAAAGAGGCCGCCTCAGTTGGCGGCCTCTTTCATTCCGGATGGTCTACCGGACACGGCGGACACGTCCTTGTCCGAGTTCAAATCGCCTGCGGATGAGATCATGAACTCGCATATCGTTCGCTCAAGCAAACGGCCTCAGCGAAGGGGGCTTTTGAGCTGAGGCCGTTACGGCCCCAAGGAGAAGGTGGGAATTCGACCTGGGCCGCATATGCATGACCCATGTGCGACTGGCTTTATTCCCGCATTCACCCAGTTCCCTCGCCGCGGGTTCCCGTCCGTGGAGCCGTGATGGCGAGAGGTGGCTTTGGGGGCAGATGCCGCAACCCGCATTCGCGCAGGTGAATCCGACATCCAAAAAGGCCCCAGCGCTCCGGGGCTGGCGAGAAGCACTGAGGCCAAGCGCCACAACGGGCGCGAAGTTGACCCCATGAGCCCACAAGTCCGGCCGATACGCACTATCGTAGGTGAATCCGCCAGCGTCCCAAATTGCCGCAGGCCGTATCCAAGGTTTATTGCGCGACCGCGATCACTCCAGCACCATCGCTGGCCGGCGATAAAAAGGTCTCAGAGCATAGAGTGCCAGGAGGCCGTCTCAGTTGGCGCCCTCTTCGTTGAGACCCATTTTTTCCCCGGCGCGCGTGCCGACATCAAAAAGGGCCGCATTCGCGCGACCCCTGCCGGAAAAATTTGTTCGGAATGAAAATGCCGGCCCCGGCAAGAGCAAGACTACCGCTATCCACGATTTTCGAGGATTCCGTACAATCACGGTGTTCCCCAGTCGGAACCGCGCGGTGTCTCTCATTCGAACTGGCATCGAAATCCCGCGCGGAGCGATGGACGTGATGATCAAGCCGGCGTTTTTTTAGCGCACCGGCCGCAATCAAGGCGCCGGTGTAAGGCTGGCGTCAGCCTACCTTGCTAGGGTGATTCATCTGCGGCGCTGGTGACCAGCGCCGCAGGTTTCTTAAACCCAAGCCTCCTTGCGCCCCGCCCAGCCCCCATCTGGCGGGGCTTTTTTTCTGCTTCGTCGATATCTGACTGGCCTGAGTTCCCGTTCCCTGTTTCCACCGAACAATTTTTAATATTCTGAGCCGGAACAAAAGGGCCTGTTCGGGCATGATGTCGTCGCTGGTAAAGAACGGGAGCATCACATTGCCAGGCAGACTCTACTTCGCACGCCAGGCGACGACGCTGCTCAAGTTCGCCAAATCGACCTCCAATCCGCAACTCGCCGCCACGCTGATCGAGCGCGCCGCAAATCTCAAGGCGCAGATTGATGCGGATGACAGGCCTGATCCGACACCGCTGGCCCCCGACGTCGAGCCGGAGGATTGAAGCTCTTTGCCCTGTCGTTCTCCGACGGAGAACAAGGGCCCCATTGCAATTGTCTATCGGCGATCTCGGGCCGCATGCCGAGATCAACAACCGGCTCCGGCGAATGTCGCGAAATGCTCGTCACGCTTGCAGTATGGATCAGCGGCCTTCCGCGCCGCGTCCGACAGCGACGACTAAAGTCGCTCCCGACTTTCGCCGCGAACGAAAGCTGTCGTCTTCGAACAGTCATTGTCGTCAGACATAGTGCCGCGCCATGAGAAAAGGCGACGTCATCTGTCCCGAATGCCATGCCGGCTTCCGCCGCATCGAACTCTCCTCGAGGCCAGGCACCGCGCGTGAGTTTCGCTGTCCGCTCTGTCAGCATCTGCTTGAAGTTTCCGATGGCTCGACCGACATCGCCTACCGCCTCACGGTGGCGCCGGAGAAGCTGTTCGAATAGCAACGCCCTTCCCGAGGCTCACAAAGCCTGGCGAGATACGCGGCGGGGACGTTGGGATCGCGGGCGGCCGGGCGATGCACGACGGTTGCCGCATCCAGATACCCTCGCCGCACGAGCTCGTCCGTAGTTTCCCGGAATTGCACTCCTTCCCGTTTGGGAGTCCACTCTCGGCGCATCTTCAGGAACGCTTTGGCTCAGAGCGGCGGCTCGGAGCGGCCGCTACGCACGGTTTCATCGATGCCGCTCTATTTTTTTCGCATCAAGAACGGCCGCTACTCCGGATGCTCCGATCAAGGCACCGAATGTGCCGATCGTGCCGCCGCCTGGAAGGAGTTGACCAGCGTCTGCGCCGACATGGCGCGCGGCATCTCGCGCAAATTGGCCGAGAATTCCGAATGGCAGCTGGAGATGCTGGACGAAAACAAACGGCCGGTCTTCCGGATCCGCATCACCGCTGAATCGCTGGATTAGTCTTACTGCGTCACAAGCGGCTCCATCCCCTCATCCTGAGGGCTTGCGAAGCAAGCGTCTCGAAGGATGAGGCCACCGGCCGGGCCTCATGGTTCGAGACGCGTCGCAAGCGCGACGCTC
>Ga0153954_1001602_pt1 | contig 11523 bp, 8 predicted proteins | sample TSFL038MetaG_FD_102277 | JGI IMG/M metagenome (GOLD analysis project Ga0153954, IMG submission 102277) | Attine ant fungus gardens microbial communities from Florida, USA - TSFL038 MetaG | ecosystem: Host-associated > Fungi > Mycelium > Unclassified | place: USA: Florida, Wekiwa Springs State... | reverse complement strand
GTGCGGGCGCCAGCGGGTAGCGTCTGCGCTGGCCGCTTCCGCTGCTTCACCGCCGGATCCTCGCCATGCGCGTGCCCGCGCCCAAGCTCCTCCGCCTGACGCAACTTCTCGCCTTCGGGACCGTCGATCGCGGAGGCGGCATCGTCTGCGGCTGGCTTGACCTTGCCGCTCTTCGCAAAGTCGGTCTGCGCCTTGTTGAACTCGCGCGCCGCCGTGTGATTACCCTCGCCCTCGTTCTGCTGCGTGGCTCCCGCGGCGCGGGGCGTTTGCGATGCGTTCATGACGATCTCCTTCGGTTGAGCCCCGGAAACGCTGGCAGGTGTTTGCTGGTTGCATCCCGAACTCGTGCAAGCGGGAAATGTCGCTGCGAAGTGAAGCCAGCAGCCGCAATAAAATGTCGGGGACAGCCGCCTTCCGGTAATGCAACTCGGCCGGCGAAGCAGCGAAACGCGTGTCGCCAGGGCATTAACCAGATTCTGGTTAACTACTCCTACCGCATTGCACAAACATGATTTTCCCCACTCCCGGCCTTGCGATAACGATCACTTGCAGGCAAGACCCAGCCATGCTTCGCTCTGACGGCGCGGCCCCGTCCGCGTGCGTTGGGGAGACGGTCCGAGCGAACGTTCGGCAGAGCGTGCAGCGACCGGCGGGCAATAATGCGAAGGAATGGCGCCATGGCACGGGACACGACCGCATTGGCAACCGAGACACGCAAGCGCGGCAAAGCGAAGGAACCGGCGGTCGATCGCGACATGCTGTTCACGGCCTACCGCACCATGCTGCTCATTCGCCGCTTTGAGGAAAAGGCAGGCCAGCTCTATGGCATGGGCCTGATCGGCGGCTTCTGCCACCTCTATATCGGCCAGGAAGCCGTGGTGGTCGGCATGCAGATGGCGATCGGCAAGGGCGACGAGGTCATCACTTCCTACCGCGATCACGGCCACATGCTGGCGACCGGCATGGAGGCGCGCGGCGTGATGGCAGAGCTGACCGGCCGAGCGGGCGGCTACTCGCACGGCAAGGGCGGCTCGATGCACATGTTCAGCAAGGACACCAACTTCTTCGGTGGACACGGCATCGTTGGCGCGCAGGTCAGCCTCGGCGCCGGCCTGGCATTCAGCAACAAATACCGCGGCAATGACCGCGTCTCCCTGACCTATTTTGGTGAGGGTGCGTCGAACCAGGGCCAGGTGTTCGAAAGCTTCAACCTCGCTGCGCTGATGAAGCTGCCGGTCGTCTTCATCATCGAGAACAACAAATACGGCATGGGCACCTCGGTGGAGCGCGCCTCGGCCAGTCGCGACCTGTCGCAGAACGGCGCGCCGTGGGGCATTCCCGGCGTGCAGGTCGACGGCATGGACGTGCTGGCGGTGAAGGCGGCGGCCGACCAGGCGGTGGCGCATTGCCGCGCCGGCAATGGTCCGTACCTGCTGGAGGTGAAGACCTATCGCTACCGCGGCCATTCGATGTCCGACCCGGCAAAATACCGCACCCGCGAGGAGGTGCAGTTGATGCGTACCCAACACGATTGCATCGAGAACGCGCGCCACCGGCTGGAAGCTTTGGGCGTCGAGGAAAAGGCATTCAAGGCGGTGGACGACGAGATCAAGGGCATCGTGCAGGACGCCGCCGATTTTGCGCAGAGCAGCCCGGAGCCGGCGGCTTCAGAGCTCTACACCGATGTGCTGCTGGAGGCCTGAGCGATGGCGACACAAATCCTGATGCCGGCGCTCTCGCCCACGATGACCGAAGGCAAACTGGCGAAATGGCTGAAATCGGTCGGCGATGAGGTCAAGCCGGGCGACGTCATCGCCGAAATCGAAACCGACAAGGCGACCATGGAAGTGGAGGCGGTCGATGAGGGCAAGCTCGCCCGCATCCTGGTCGAAGAGGGCACGGAAGGCGTCGCGGTGAACACGCCGATCGCGGTGCTGAGCATGAACGGCGAGGACGTTTCGGCTGCCCCCGCCGCGCCGGCCGCTGCCAAGGCCGAACCGCCGGCCACACCTGCGCCACAAGCGAGCGCCCCCGCGCCGAAGCCGGCAGAGCCGGTGGCCGCCGCGGCCGAGGAGAAGGACTGGGGTCCGACCAAGTCGATCACCGTGCGCGAGGCGCTGCGTGACGCCATGGCCCTGGAAATGCGCCGCGACGGCGACGTCTTCCTGCTCGGCGAGGAAGTCGCGCAGTATCAGGGCGCCTATAAGATTTCGCAGGGCCTGCTTGAGGAGTTTGGTGCCAACCGGGTGATCGACACGCCGATCACCGAACATGGCTTCACCGGCATGGCAGTGGGCGCGGCACTGAATGGGCTGAAGCCGATCGTCGAGTTCATGACCTTCAACTTCGCCATGCAGGCGATGGATCAGATCATCAACTCGGCGGCCAAGACGCTGTACATGTCCGGCGGCCAGATGGGTTGCCCGATCGTCTTCCGCGGCCCGAACGGCGCGGCGTCGCGCGTCGCGGCGCAGCATTCGCAATGCTACGCCAGCTGGTACGCCCACGTGCCGGGCCTGAAGGTGGTGGCGCCGTGGTCGTCGGCCGATGCCAAAGGCCTGCTGCGCGCCGCGATCCGCGATCCGAATCCGGTGATCGTGCTGGAGAACGAGATCCTCTACGGCCAGCACTTCGAATGTCCGGAGGATGAGGACTTCATCCTGCCGATCGGCAAGGCGAAAATCGAACGCACCGGCAGTCAGGTGACCATCGTGGCGTTCAGCATCATGGTCGGCGTGGCGATGAAGGCAGCCGAGGCACTGGCGGAACAAGGCATCGATGCCGAGGTGATCAATCTGCGCACGTTGCGGCCGCTGGACACCGCGACGATCGTCGAAAGCGTGAAGAAGACCAGCCGGCTGGTGACGGTCGAGGAAGGCTGGCCGTTTGCCGGCATCGGCGCCGAGGTGGCGATGCAGATCATCGAGCACGCTTTCGACTGGCTGGATGCGCCGCCGGTACGCGTGCACGGCGTCGACGTGCCGCTGCCCTACGCCGCCAATCTGGAAAAGCTGGCGCTGCCGCAGCCGGAATGGGTAATCGATGCGGTGAAGAAGATCGTCTGAGGGGAACGTTCCGCATGGCCACCAACATCCTGATGCCGGCGCTCTCGCCAACCATGACCGAGGGTACGCTGGCGAAATGGCTGAAGAAGGAAGGCGATCCGATCAAGGCCGGTGACGTCATCGCCGAGATCGAAACCGATAAGGCGACCATGGAGGTCGAGGCGGTCGATGAGGGCGTGCTGGGCAAGATCCTGGTACCCGACGGCACTGCCAATGTCGCGGTGAACGCACCAATCGCGGTGCTGGTTGACGACGGTGAGGCGGTGCCGACCAGCGCCGCGCCGGCACCTGCCGCTTCCCCAGCTCCAGCGGCTGCCCCGGCTGCTGCGCCGGCGCCCGCCCCTGCCCCGGCTGCTGTGCCCGCTCCTGCCCCCTCTGCCGCGCCTGCCCCGGCCGCCGCCGCGCCCGCGCGCAATGGCCACGATGCACCGGCGGAACGGGTTTTCGCCTCCCCGCTGGCGCGTCGTATGGCCAGGATCGCCGGCATCGACCTGAATGCGGTCAAGGGCAGCGGGCCGAATGGCCGCATCGTCCGCGCCGACATCGAGGCGGCGCAGAAGGGTGGCGTCGCTGCTCCGGCCGCTGCAGCGCCAGTGGCAGCGGCCGCGCCGGCTGCTCCCGCACCCGCCAGCCCCGTGGCCCGCGGGCCCGCTCCGGTCATTACGGCGCCCCACAAACTCGTGCCGCACAGCACGATGCGCAAGGTCATCGCGCGGCGGCTGTCCGAAGCAAAGTCGACGATCCCGCATTTCTACGTCTCGATGGACATCGAGCTGGATGCGATGATCGAGATCCAGCAGCAGCTGAACGCCAAGGCACCGGCGCGCGATCAGCCCGGCGCGTATTTCATCACCATCAACGACTTCGTCATCAAGGGCACCGCCGCCGCGCTGCGCCGTGTGCCGGAGGTCAACGCCAGTTGGACCGATGACGGCATGGTGTTCTACGACGACGTCGACATTAGCGTCGCCGTTTCGATCCCGGACGGGCTGATCACCCCGATCATTCGCAAGGCGGACCAGAAGGGCCTACTGACGATCAGCCGGGAAATGCGCGATCTGGCCGGCCGCGCCCGCAGCGGCAAGCTGAAGCCCGAGGAATTCCAGGGCGGCGGCTTCTCGATCTCCAACATGGGCATGTTCGGCGTCACCGAATTCTCCGCCATCATCAACCCGCCCCAGGCCGGCATCCTGGCCGTCGCGGCAGGGGCGAAAAAGCCGGTGGTGAAGAATGGCGCGCTGGCAGTAGCCACGGTGATGACCTGCACACTGTCGGTCGATCATCGCGTCATCGACGGCGCGCTGGGCGCCCGCTGGCTGCGCGAGTTCAAGACCATCCTGGAAGACCCGCTGAGCCTGATGCTGTAGCAACGACGGACACTGCGTGGTGCTGCACTTCTTTCCCCATTTCGCGGAGGACGTGAGCCAGTACCCGTTCGCCATTGAATTGCGCCGGCTGGGCGTGCCGCACCAGTTGTTCCCGTACGTGGTGAACCGCCGCTACAAGACGATGTTCGGGCTGCTGTTCAACGTCTATCCGCGCCTGATCTGGTCGGCGCTGCGTTTCGGCTTCGTTTCAATGGTGCTGAGCCGCCCGCGACCGGCGGCGGTGATCGTCGGTACCGAAGTTGAGGCACTGGTTTTCGGACTGCTGCGCTTCTTGTTTCGGCTGAACACGCTCGTTGTATTCGAGACGCTGATCGTCGCGACACGCAGCTCGGCGCTGAAGCGCGCGTTGGTCGGCGCATATTTCGGTCTGATCTTCCTGCTGATCGACCTGGGAGTCTGCCACAGCAAGGCAGAAGCGGCGTATTTCACCGCGACCTATCCGCGCGCACGGTGTCGTTTCATTGTCATCCCGTTCGGCACCACCGTGTTCAATCGCGAGGCCGCCCTGGCGGCATACCGCGCGACCGGTGGTGGTGGGGATATCGTGACGGCAGGCCGGTCGCAGCGCGACTACCGCACGCTGGCCAAGGCAGTCGGCACCTTGCCAACGCGGCTGCGCATCATCTGCGATCCACCGGGACCGTTGGCGGGCGTCGAGCCGTCCCAGCAGGTGGTGATCGTGCGCAACTGTTACGACTGGAACTACATCACCGAACTGGCGAACGCGCTGTTCGTGGCAATTCCGCTGTCGAATGATGATATTTCCGCGGGGCAGATGGTGCTGTTGCAGGCCCGGGCGCTCGGCAAGGCAGTGGTCATCAGCCGCACCCGGACGACGTTGGAGTATGCCAACGATGAGGAAGACGCGCTGCTCGTTCCGCTTGGCGATGTCACGGCGATGCGGACTGCTATCCAGCGCCTGCTGCAGGACTCTGCGCTGCGGGAGCGGATCGCCGCAGCCTCGTTGCAACGGTTCGAACGGCAGCACAGCACAGAGGCGTATATGCAGTCGCTCGTGAAAGCGATCGAGGCGCGGATGTCGCCAGGGATGGAGGCCGTTGCAGCATGAGCCCGAACAGCGCACTGGTGATCCGCCCTGCCGTGCCCGCCGACCTGGAGCATGTCGTTCGGCTGGTGCGTGGGCTCGCGGAATATGAGAAGCTGGCGCACGAATTCACCGCCAACGAGGCCGATTTTTCCCGGCTATTGTTCGATCCGGGCCATGTCGCGGATGCCACGATCGCAGAGCTGCCCGGCGCGCCACCGGTGGGTATCGCGTTGTATCATCGCACGGTGAACACATTTAAGGGGCAGATCGGTCTATTCCTGGAAGATCTGTTCGTCGAGCCGGACCATCGTGGAAAAGGCATCGGTCTGTCGCTGCTGCGGTCGCTGGCAAGACTGGCGGTCGACAATGGATACAACATCATCGAATGGCGCGTGCTCGACTGGAACGAACCCTCGATCCGTTTCTATGAGGCGCTGGGCGCAACGAAGATGACCGAATGGCATGTCAGGCGGCTGCGTGGCCCTGCCCTCGCCGCCCTCGCGGAAGGAACCTCCCATGGCTGAAACCAATTTCGACGTAATCGTCCTCGGCGGCGGCCCTGGCGGCTATGTCGCCGCCATCCGCGCCGCCCAGCTCGGCATGAAAGCCGCCGTCGTAGAGCGCGAGAACCTGGGCGGCATCTGCCTGAACTGGGGCTGCATCCCGACCAAGGCACTGCTGCGCACCAGCGAGATCAACCACCTGCTGCATCACCTGCCCGACTTCGGCTTCGCCGCGGTGGAGCCGAAATTCGAGCTCGACAAGGTGGTGAAGCGCTCGCGCGCGGTGGCGAAACAACTGTCCTCGGGCGTGGCGCATCTGTTACGCAAGAACAAGGTCACCGTGTTTGACGGCGACGGTAAGCTGGCCGGCAAGCAGACGCTGGCGGTGACCAAGGACGGCAAGCCCGTTGCCACGCTGAAGGCACCCCACATCATCCTGGCGACCGGCGCGCGCGCTCGGCAGCTGCCCGGCCTGGAAGCCGACGGCAAGCTGATCTGGAGCTACCGGCACGCTATGGTTCCCACCAGCTTCCCAAAGTCGCTGCTGGTGATCGGGTCAGGCGCGATCGGCATCGAATTTGCCAGCTTCTACCTCAACATGGGCGCCGCGGTGACCGTGGTGGAAGTGCTGCCGCGCATCCTGCCGGTGGAGGACGAAGAGATCTCGGCCTTTGCGCACAAGGCGTTCGAACGGCAGGGCATGAAGATCATCACCGGCGCCAGCGTGAAGGAAGCCAAGAAGGGCGCCGACAACGTTGCGGTCACGATCGAATCCGGCGGCAAGAGCCAGACCATCACCGTGGATCGGGTGATTTCGGCTGTCGGTATCGTCGGCAACGTCGAGGATATCGGCCTGGAAGGGACCGCCGTGAAGGTCGACCGCACGCATGTCGTCGTCGACGAATTCAGCCGCACCGGTGAGCCGGGTATTTACGCGATCGGTGACCTCACCGGCCCGCCCTGGCTCGCCCATAAGGCCAGCCATGAAGGCGTCATCTGCGTCGAGAAGATCGCCGGGCTGAACGACGTCCATCCGATGGACGTCGGAAACATTCCGGGATGCACGTATTGCCGGCCGCAGGTGGCCTCGGTCGGGCTGACGGAGGCAAAGGCGAAGGAGCTAGGCCACGAGGTGAAGGTCGGACGCTTCCCGTTCATCGGCAACGGCAAGGCAATCGCCATGGGTGAGCCGGAGGGCATGGTGAAGACCGTGTTCGACGCCAAGACCGGCGAGTTGCTCGGCGCGCACATGGTCGGCGCCGAAGTGACTGAAATGATCCAGGGCTACACCATCGCCCGCACGTTAGAGACCACGGAAGCCGACCTGATACACACGGTGTTTCCGCATCCGACCGTCAGCGAAACGATGCACGAGTCGGTGCTGGACGCCTACAAGCGGGCGATTCACTTCTGAACGATTCAGCCCAGGTAGTAGCGCAGCACGACCGCTCGCGTGACGACACCAAGCGAAACAACCGGGAACAGGAGCACGAGAATCGTCAGCGTCCAGCGAATACGGGCCGTCCATGCGGAACCGATTGGTGGAATGAAGGGCGCGGCAAACAAGGCGATTGGCAGGAAGTAACGGCCAGATACGCCACTGACCGTTGCATTCCCCGGACGGGTACCGGTGATGTACAGCGAGGCAAAGACGGCCGCGATGCAGACCAGAACGGTCAGCATGATCACTGGATATCGTGCGTATGACGCCGACCCGGACCGCTGCCGCAATGCTGCCGCCAGAGCGGCCATCCCCAGGACGATCCATGCCGCGTGGTAGTACAGGCGCGGTAGCGGGGTATCGAGCCAGCCCAAGAGGCCGATAAAACTGTCGACATAGACTTTCCACAGCGAGAGCGTGGCGACGGCGATCGACAAAACCCGGAACGGGTCGGCCCACAACAGTGCGATCTGTGCCGGTGGGTCGGCATCAGCGCTGCCAGCGCTGTTGATGAAGACGGTGGCCGCCATCAACTGTGACCACGCAAATACGACAACGAAAATAGCGCCTACCCCGAGGATACGAATGCGCAAGCGCACACCCGGCGCGAACAGCAGGAGCAGACCAAGTGCCGCGTAGGGCGGACGTGCCAGGCCGAGTAACGCGAGCAACAGGGCCGCTATCACAAATACGCGGATCGGGCTCTGTGTGGTCATATCGAACAGACGCAGCAACATGGCCCCAACCAAGGCACTGCTCGCCAACATCAATGCATCCTGAGAACAAGCCGCCATCAAGGCCAGGGACATCGGCAATGTCAGGATCGCGAACAGCCAGATCGCCGCGTCGCCGGCGAAGGCGATCGCCACCGCACCGAGCACGGCTGCGGCCACGCCAGTCAACAGCCGCGACACCAGCAGCGTCTGCACCACTGTCAGATCGTGGTCCCTGCCGTACAGGATGCCGGCAATGGACGGCAGATAGAAAATCGGGGGATACAACACCGTGTTCGGAATACCGATCCAGGCGGTCTGCTGTGACCAACGCACATTCGGTGCCCATTGATCGCGCGTCGCCTTCACGTCGGGATGGAACAACAAGGTGCCAAATGGTTTGAACGCCTGCGACACGGCCGTATCGAGCTGGCCACCCGAGCTCTCGGACGTCGTGCCGTCATCCGCGATGGAGGAAAACCGCTCGCCAATGATGTGCCCGTCCGCGAGCTGCACGGCGCGCAGGAAATGGGCGGGCTCATCGGCATTTTGGAAGGGCGGCATGTTGACCGCCAGGATCGCGACCGCCACCAGCGCATAGGCCACGAACACCACGGCGATCAGTCCCGGCGGTGGAACCGGTAGTCCGGATCTGCGAATGAACGACTGCATCATCTGACAAGCCCTGCCGGTTACCGTCGATAATTGATCCCATCAGACCGGGCTCGCAAAGAGGTCCTGGCAGAGCAGGCCCTCGCAATTGCCGCATGGGGCATAGCCCCCATATGCTGGCGGAGATTGCCAAAAGGAAACGCCATGCCCGGCCCGCTGCACGGCTACCGGATCGTCGACCTGACCTCCATGATCTCTGGTCCGTACGCGACCATGATCCTGGCGGACCAGGGCGCCGACGTGATCAAGGTCGAGAACCCGGACGGCGGCGATCACACGCGCGCCGCGAACAATCGCCGCAACGGGTTTTCAGCCTCGTTCCTCAACAACAATCGCAACAAGCGGTCCCTCGCGCTCGACCTCAAGCAGCCTGAGGCGAAAGCAGTCCTGCTGCGGCTGATCGCGACGGCCGACGTGTTCGTACAGAATTTCCGCCCCGGCGTTGCCGAACGAATGGGCCTCGGCGAGGACGCGGTGCGGCAGGTGGCGCCGCGGATCATCTATGTCTCGATCAGCGGTTTTGGCGAAACCGGTCCCTATGCGCAGAAGCCGGTCTATGACCCGCTCATCCAGGCGGTGTCGGGTCTCGCCAGCATTCAGGCAGGTTCGGATGCGGAACGGCCGCGCCTGGTGCGCACCATCGTGCCGGACAAGCTCACCGCCGTCTCCGCGGCCCAGGCGATCACTGCCGCGTTGCTGGCCCGTGAGCGCACCGGCGAAGGCCAGCACGTCCGGCTATCAATGCTTGATGCCGTCGTGGCGTTCCTTTGGGCGTCGGACATGGGCAGCCAGACCTTCGTCGGCGAGGATATTCCGCAGCAGGAGGCTGCGAGCTTCATCGACCTGATCTACGAGACCGCGACCACCGCCATCAGCGTCGCGGTGCAGACGAACAAGGAGTGGCAGGCGCTGGTGAAGGCGATCAACACGCCGGAGTGGCTGCAGGATCCGCGCTTCCTCACCCCGGCGCTGCGCCAACGACACATCAACGAGCGTCTGTCGATGACACAGGAAGTGCTGAAGACCCGTCCGGCAGCCGAATGGCTGGAGCGGCTGACGGCACACGGTGTGCCCTGCGCGCCGGTGCTGACGCGCACTGCGATGCTGTCGAACGAGCAGGTCGTCGCCAACGGCATCGTGGTCGAGACCGAGCACCCTGCGGCGGGACGGCTGCGCCAGGCACGACCGGCCGCGCGCTTCTCCGGCACGCCCGCGACAATCCGCCAAGGCGGTCCTGCGCTCGGTCAGCACACCGAAACGATCCTGGCGGAGCTTGGCTATTCCGCAGCCGATATCGAGCAGCTTACGCGGAAACCCTAACGCGTCAGCTCCAGGTAACCAAACCCGTTGACCAGCGCCTGCCAGCCCGGTCCGACCAGTGTGGAAGTCTCGTTCTCCGCAATGATCGCCGGTCCGGCAATCACGGCGTTCGGCTCCAGTGATGCGCGATCATAGATCGCCCAGTCGCTTACGACGCCGTTCGTGGTGTCGCGCACAGGCTGTGTGCGCACCGGTACTGCCTCAGCGGTGAATAGGCTCTCGGCGCCCACTGGCGGCGCCGGCTCAGCCATGACAGTTGCAACGACGACGGCGTAGCTCAGGATCTCAACATCCGATCCCGGCACCGGACGATCGAAAAACCGCGCATACTCCTCGTCATATTGCGCGCGGATCGCGGCGATATCCTCGACGCCAAGCGCTCGGTTTGGCAGCGGAACGGGAATCTCGTGGCCCTGGCCGACGTAACGCATGTAAGCAATGCGGGTCTCATTCGTTGGCGCACCGAAACTGCCCTGTGCGACGGCGGTCTCGGCTTCCAGGCGCATGTCGTCCAGCAGGTCATTCACTGCGGCGACATCAAAGGTGGAAAACCGCTGGTACAGGCTGCGTACGACTTCATAGCCAACGGGCGCACGCAGGAAACCGATGGCGCTGCCGACGCCGGCACCGGACGGCACCAGCACGCGATTGATGCCCACCTTCTCGGCCACCCGGAAGGCGTGCACCGGCCCGCCACCGCCGAACGCGATCAGCGTGCGGCCCTCATACGTCTTCCCGGACTCGATGGCGTGGACGCGGGCGGCGTTCGACATGTTCTCATCGACCATCTCGATGACGCCCAGCGCCGCCATCTCGGGCGTCAGGCCGAGCCGGCCGGCGACATCGGCAAGCAGCGCCTCGTGCGCGGCCGGCAGGTCAAGCGGAATCGAACCTCCGGCGAAACGGCCTGGATCGTAACGACCCAGCGCCAGGTTGGCATCGGTGACGGCAGGATGAATGCCACCACGGCCGTAGCACGCCGGGCCGGGTGAGGCACCGGCGCTTTCCGGGCCCACTGCGATGCGTCCCATGCTGTCGACATGCGCCAGCGAGCCGCCGCCGGCGCCGATCTCGACCATCTCGATCACCGGAATCCGCAGCGGCAGTCCCGATCCTTTGCGGAACCGGCCAACCCGAGCGACCTCGAAGGTGCGGGCGGTTTGCGGCTTGAAATCATCGATGAGGCAGATCTTCGCCGTTGTGCCGCCCATGTCGAAGGACAGCACGTTGTCGAGCCCGCACTCGCGCGCGATGTGCGCGGAGAAGATGGCGCCGCCGGCGGGACCGCTTTCGACCAGGCGAATGGGAAACCGACAGGCGGTCTCGATGGTGGTCAGGCCGCCACCCGACATCATCAGGAACAGCGGCGCGGT